>Ga0210063_1000287_pt1 | contig 16712 bp, 16 predicted proteins | sample Muzzi_PWA_D1_FD_185529 | JGI IMG/M metagenome (GOLD analysis project Ga0210063, IMG submission 185529) | Wetland microbial communities from San Francisco Bay, California, USA, that impact long-term carbon sequestration - Muzzi_PWA_D1 (SPAdes) | ecosystem: Environmental > Aquatic > Marine >... | reverse complement strand
CCTCCCGAAAATCCCCCCCAACCCCTCCTTTGAGAAAGGAGGGGCTTCCCGACTTCTGGCCTCCCCCCTTTCTCAAAGGGGGGACCGAGGGGGGATTTTTGCCTTGGCTCCGCCCTCCCCCCTTTCTCAAAGGGGGAGTCTTTCCAGGAGGACTGGGGGATTTTTGCCTTGGCTCCGGCTTCCCCCTCTCCCGTCTTTCCAGGCAAGGCGAGAGGGGGACCGAGGGGGTAAGGGCTCTCCACCGCGCCCCCGGGTTCACACCCGGGGCTACCCAATGGCACCCTAAAGGGTGCGAGAGAAAGACGTTTTCTTGCTTCCCCCCCTTCTCAAAGGGGGGAATCAGGGGATAAGGGACCGGGACTCACCGTCACCGGGATACACTGCCGGCCATGACCACCGTGGAGACCCGCGCCGCTGGCATCCTGCTGCACCTCACCTCGCTACCCGGACCGGTCGAGGAGGCTCTGGGCGCCCCGGCCCACGCGTTTCTCGATTGGATGGGACGGGCTGCCCTACGCTACTGGCAGGTGCTCCCCATCGGTCCTCCAGATCCCTCCCACTCTCCGTACTCCGCCCTCTCGGATCGGGCCGGGAACCCCCGCTGGGTCCCCCGGGACAGCGCCGGAGAAAGGACCGAGAAGAGAGCCGAGGATGAGGCAGCCTGGGCGGCCTGGAAGGCGGCGCCGGAACAACGGTGGCTGGACGATTGGGTGCTCTTCGCGGCCCTCAAGGAACGCTTCGAGGGTGCGCCGTGGTGGCACTGGAACGAAGGGCTGAAGAGGCGGGACGCCAGCGCCCTCGCAGCTGCCCGGCAGGAACTGGCGGAGCGGGTCGAGGCCCACGGACGGATCCAATTCCGCTTCCACCAAGCATGGAAACGGTTGCACCGGGCTGCCCGGGATCGTGGGGTGCGACTGCTCGGCGACCTTCCCATGTACCCGGCCCGGGACAGCGCCGAGGTGTGGGCGCGGCCCGATCTTTTCGAACTCGATGGGGACCTGCACCCTGTGGCGGTGGCCGGAGTGCCGCCGGATTACTTTTCCGCCGATGGCCAGCGCTGGGGCAACCCCCTCTACCGCTGGGAGCGCCATAGGGAGGAGGGATTCGCCTGGTGGATCGAACGCATCCGCCACCAGCTGCGCCGTTTCGATGGCTTGCGGCTGGACCACTTCCGGGGTTTCGCGTCGTACTGGCGAGTGCCCGCGGAGGCGCCCACCGCCGCCGGAGGGACCTGGGTCCCAGGACCGGGGTTGGCGTTTTTCGAGACGTTGCGGGACAGCCTCGCCACGGAACGGAAACTGCCGCTGATCCTGGAAGATCTGGGTGAGGTGACCCCCGATCTGGTGACCTTGCGTGACCGGCTGACCGGGCCGGACTGGGGGCTGCCCACCCTGCGAGTGCTGCAATTCGGCTTCGCGGAGGACAACGAACACACCCCCCACCGCCTGACCCCCACCACCGTGGTCTACACCGGAACCCACGACAACGACACCAGCGCCGGTTGGTATCACCAGCTGCCGGAAGACACCCAGCGCCGAGTGCGTCTCTACACCGGCTGTGGGGAGCGAGACCCCGCCAGCATGGCCCGCGCCCTGGTGCGCCTGGCCTACACCAGCGTCGCGAATCTCGCGATCCTGCCGATGCAGGATGCCCTGGGACTGGGGAGCGAAGCCCGGATGAACACCCCGGGTACCGCGACGGGGAACTGGTCCTGGCAGCTGACCGCGCCACCGCCCGCGAGCCTCGCCGAGGCGCTGCGGCGGCTGGCGGCGGTGAGCGGACGAGAGGGGGGAGGACGATGAGCGAAAGCGACCAGGAAGAACGGCTGCGCCATGCCTTCCACGAGCGTTTCGGGGAGGCTCCGACCACGATGGTGCGGGCCCCGGGGCGGGTGACCCTGCTGGGCGCCCACATCGACTACAGCGAGGGTCCCATCCTCGCCGCCACCCTGGACCGCGCCGTGTGGCTCGCCGCCTCCCCCCGCGAGGATGGCCGATTGCGGGCCGTCGCCCTCGACCTGGGCGAAGAGGCGGCGACCGATCTGGCCACGGCCAACGACCAGGGCTTTCCATGGTTGCGCTACCCCCTGGCGGTGGCCTGGGCACTGCGCCAGCAGGGCTTCTCCCCCCGGGGCCTCAACGCCGTCTATGGCGGCAACCTCCCCCGGGGCGCGGGCGTCAGCTCCTCCGCCGCCGTCGAGGTAGCTTTCCTCCTCGCCTGGCGCAGGCTGGGGGAACTCGCCCTCGATCGCATCGAGATCGCCCGCCTTGCCCGCCGGGCGGAGAATGACTTCCTGGGCGTCCAGAGCGGCATCATGGACCCGTTCACCAGCCTCCACGGGTCCGCCCAGGAGGCGTTGTATCTGGATTGCCGCGACCTCTCCTTCCGCACCCTTCCCCTGCCGCCGGGCACCGCCGTACTGGTGGCGGATAGCGGTGTGCGACGGCGCCTGGGTGATGCCTCCGGCGCGGGCTTCAACGACCGGCGGGAAGCGTGCCGCCAGGCGGTGGTGCGCCTCCAGGAAGTGCTGCCGGAGATCCGCACCCTGCGGGACCTGACCGAGGAAGATTACGCCCTCCACTCCCACCATCTACCCATGGAGTTGCGACGGCGCGCCCGGCACGGGGTGGAGGAGATGGCACGGGTACGCGCCGGAGCGTTGGCCTTGACGGCGGGCGACCTGGGCACCTTCGGCCACCTGATGCGCCAGTCCCACCTCAGTTCCCGCGATCTCTACGAGGTCAGCCTGCCGGAGCTCGATCTCCTGGCCGCGACGGCCTGGGCCACCCCGGGCTGCTGGGGGGCGCGGCTCTCCGGGGGCGGCTTTGGCGGCTGCGTCACCGTCCTGATCCAGGAGACCGCCGCGACGCCGGTGGCCGAGGCCCTGCGCCAGGCGTTCCAGGGGGCTTTTGGCCGCGCCCCGGAGATTCATCTCTGCCGCATCGCGGCGGGGGCGACCCTGTGACCTCCGACCCCCTCTTGTTTTTTTGCCGCAGATTCTGGTAGCGTACGCGTTGTTATCGGGCGATGGTCGCCCGAAGTTTGTCAGCCACGGTGACCGAAGCCCGCGTCGTTCCTGCCCTTAGCCCCGGATTGACCGCCAGCCTCCCGTCACACTAGTCAGGAGCCAAGATCGTGAAGCTTTATGTAGGTAACTTGCCCTTCAGTGCCACCCAAGACGAGGTGGAACAAATTTTCTCCGAGTTCGGCGAAGTCCATGAGGTCGCCCTCATCTCCGACCGCGAAACCGGTCGGCCGCGAGGCTTCGGCTTCGTCACAATGGACGATGATGGTGCTCGCGAGGCCATTGATGCCCTGAATGGCAAGGACGTCAGCGGTCGCGCTCTGACCGTCAACGAGGCCCGCCCGCGGGAGAACCGTGGTGGTGGTGGTGGAGGCGGTGGCGGCGGTCGTCGCTGGTAAGCCACCCTGGAAATGACCGAGGAGACCCCGTGCTACGGCACGGGGTTTTTTCGTTTCTGGTCCGATCTCGCCCCACCACCTTCCGGCCTAGCAGCCCGTGGTGAAAGTCGCGCCGCGCGGAGCGCGGCGCGAGTTTTGCCACGGGCTGCTAGCGTTCGCGCAGGGTTTGCAGATGGTCCTTGTGCAGCGCCTTGATGCGCAGACCGGGCAACCGGGGGAGGAAGGAGAGGGGCGGTGGTCCGGCGCGGCGCCCCTGGGTCAGGACCAGGGTGACCTCCCGCCGCGCCAGATCGTAGTCGAATCGGTAGACCGCTCCCGCCAGGGTCATGGTGCGGGGGTATTCCCGATCCAACACCGCCTGTAGTTCGGTGGGAAGCTCCGGCGCCAGGAAGTCCGCCGCCGCCAGCAGGGGCAACTCGTCGCCACTCTCCAGCCCCAAAGCCTCGACCCGCCGACGAATCCATTCCTCCATGGACGGTACCGTTTCCCCGAAGCGTTCCACCAACGCGGCGCGCCATTCGGGGCGACGGCTACGGGCCAGCGCCTCGGCGAGGGCCGCAGCCTCCAGACGCTCCTGGGTCCGATCCCGGGCCTCCCGGAAGAGGGAACCGCGCAGGAAGAGTTCCACCACCGCATCTCGCGCCAGGGCCCCTTGGGGAACCTCCTCTCGCACGGCCAGGACCCGCCGGGCGTAGACCCGCTCCACCCGGGAGACGATGGTGCCCCGCTCCACGGCGGTGGCGGCCAACCGATCGCGCCCCAGCCCCGCCTCCACCAACCAGGCGACGGGCACCGGCATGGCGCAGGTCACCAGCACTCGGGCATCCTTTCCCCCCAGACCGATGGCCTGGGTATCGAGCACCAGGATGGCCTCGACCTCTTCCGCCCCATCCAGGAGCCCACCCACCGCGCTCTCCCGGGCCAGATCGATCTCCGTGCCGCCGTTGCTCCAGGCGACACGGCGCGGGCGTTTCCCCTGGGACCGGCCTCGCCCGCCACGAGCGCGGGCAATGTGGGCCACCCGGGGATCGGCGGCGAGGACGGTGGTGGCGAGCCGCCGACGGTCGATGGGTTCCTCCACAGACGCGCCTCCACCAGTCCGTTGGAAGGCCTGGCGCAGCCGCGCCCGGGTGCGCCGCGCCTCTTGCCACACGAAAGGGTTGCCCTCGCCCGACCGCTTCCCCCCCCGCAGCCCCCGGATCAGCCGACACGCATCACAGAAAGCGGCAGGGTCGTGGGCCTCCTCCGCCGAGGGGCTCGCTCCCCGGGGATAGAGAGGCCGCCCCACGGAGAGCACGGCGACCAGGTCGATGACATCGTCCAGCACCCCCGCCGCCGTGGGGGATGCCTTCTCCGCGCTCCGCGCCTCCACCAGCAGCCGACCGTGGAGGGGATCCAGGGGCAGACCGAAGAGTTCGCCCCCCCGGGGGGTGATCGCCTGATCTCCATCCAGGGCACCGAGGGCCTGCAATTCCTCCACGGCGGTCTCCACCGCGTGCTCCTTGGGGGGATCGAGGAAGGGGAGATCCGCCACCCGCTCGCCACACGCCGCCGCCGCCAACACCAGGGGAACCAGGGATTCCCGATGCATCTCCGGTGGGGTGCGGGGGTCCAATTCCGCGGCCTCGCTCCACAGCCGGTAACACACGCCCGGGGCGGTGCGACCGGCGCGACCGGCCCGCTGTTCGGCGCTATCCCGGGCGATGGGCACCAGGGCCAGAAAGCCGCGCCCCCGAAAGTAGCGCGTCTGGCGCACCAGCCCGCTATCGATCACCACGCCGATGCCGGGGATGGTGACGGAGGTTTCCGCCACGTTGGTGGCCAGCACCACCTTGCGCTGCCCGGGGTGGGAGGCGGGTTCAAAGGCCCGGGACTGTTCCGCCAGACTCAGGCCGCCGTGGAGTTCCACCACCTCCAGCCCCCGCTGCCCCGCCAGAGCCCGAGCGCAGGCGGCGATCTCCCCTTTGCCCGGCAGAAAAACGAGAATATCCCCGGGATCGCTGTCGCTCTCCCGCACCGCCCGCACGACCTTCTCTTCCAGGTTGTCCGCGCTGGGGCGCTGGGCGGTGGCCAGCGTGGGGGCCTTGCCCCGGTAGTGCACCGTCACCGGGAAGAGGCGCCCCTCCGCCTCCAGATGCCGTCCGCCGATCTGCCCCGCCACCCGAGGTCCCGCCAGGGTGGCGGACATCACCACCAGCCGCGCCTGCCGCCGCAGCAGGAGCGCCAGCAGCAGATCCACCTCCAGGCCTCGCTCGTGGAATTCGTCCAGAATCAGCGTGTCGAAACGCTCCAACTGGTCGAAGATGCGCAGCACAATCCCGGGAGTGGCGAAGAGGATCCGGGTGGCGTCCCGCGCCCGGCGCTCGTCCCGCACGTGATAGCCCACCCCCTCCCCCAGCGGCGTTCCTTCCAGCTGCGCCACCCGCTGGGCCAGCGACCGGCACGCCACCCGTCGCGGCTCCACCACCAAGACCCGCCCCGGGCACCAGCGAGGAATCTGGGTCGATTTCCCGGATCCCGTGGGGGACGACACGACCACGGAGCCCACCTCCAGGGCCTGGAGGAACGAACCGTGAAGGGCTTCGATGGGGAGTGGGTCGTGCATGGCTCGCGTGTGATGATACCCAGCGGACGGGAGAAAGAAAGGCCCAGGTGACGAGAGAAGCACAACTCCAATCCACCCGTTTCGGCTGGCGCCTCTGGTTGGCGGTGGAATTCGCCATGCTCTTCCTGGCGGTGCCGGTGCTCCCGACTACCCTTGACGGCCTGCTTTTCGCCCGCACGTATCAGCGCTCGGAGTCCACCCTCCAGGCCAGCCTAGAGCACGCCCTGCGGGGGGATTTCCTCTTCATCCTGGGGCTGGGGTGGTGTTTCTATGGTGGATTGATCGGGGGGAATACGACGAATATGAGCTATTCCCTGTCGGCATCCCCTTCTATGCGTCGCATCGATGACAATAATTAATATCACTTGATTTCCGAGCGCATATGAAGCATAATGGGAACAAGAAATACTAATAGCTCTGCGTTGTGCAGTAGCCAAGACGGGCTTCTACCTAAAGACAAGAGGGGGACATTGTCATGACTAAGATTATGATCTGGGTTGGAATTCTGCTGCTCGTAATCTGGGCGCCAATTATTACCGCACAAGAGTCCGGCACACAGCAGGAAGGCGGAGCATGTTCGCCTACTTTTGAGGATTTGACAGCGCCAGCCCTCAGGGCTTTCCTGGCAACCGTTCTTCCCCATCAGGTGACACCGATTGGTCAGCCTGAAGTGACCTATCTGTCGGATACAAAAATCTCCCGTCAAATCTCCCGGATTGAAACGGAGAACGGCTTCATCGCAGTCGAGACCGCATGTTCAGCCACCTGTGTAGGTAATGGTTGCGGTGTATCTGGATGTGATGTCAGTGGAGCGACTTGCACCGCGTGTAACTGCACCGGCAGCAGTTGCACGGGGGAATGTGCTTGTAGCAAACTCTCAGTGCCATCCGCCAAGTAGAAGCCAGTACTGTTCCAGTTCAAGCGCTTATCGTCCGTCATCTCAGGCGCTAGCGACCGTCTCGACGCCGGTGCCGATAGGGCAACTCACCCCCGTGCCCCCCAGGCCGCAGTAGCCGCCGGGATTCTTGGCCAGGTATTGCTGGTGATAGCCCTCGGCGAAGTAGAACTGGGGGACGGGGAGGATCTCGGTGGTGATCTCGCCCAGGCCCGCCTGGGTGAGGCCCGCCTGGTAGGCCGCCTTTGAGGCCCGAGCGGTGGCCGCCTGGGCCTCGCCATAGGTGTAAATGCCGGAACGATACTGGGTACCCACGTCGTTGCCCTGGCGCATGCCCTGGGTGGGATCGTGACTCTCCCAGAAGATCTTCAGCAGGGCCTCGTAGGCGATCTTGTCCGGGTCGAAGACGACCAACACCACCTCGTTGTGGCCGGTCATGGCGGAGCAGACCTCCTCGTAGGTGGGGTGGGGGGTCAACCCGGCGGCGTAACCCACGGCGGTGGTGTAGACCCCCTCCGCCGACCAGAATTTCCGTTCCGCACCCCAGAAGCAACCGAGGCCAAAAAGGGCCTGCTCCATCCCGTCCGGATACGGCGGCTGTAGAGGGGCATCGAGGACATGATGCCGTTCAGGGATCCCAAAGACGTAACCGTCGCGTCCCGGAAGGGCGTCTTCTGGGGTGGGCAGGGTGACTTTCTTCTGGCTGAAAAGGAACATCGGGGGGGCCTCCTTCCGACAAGTCCCGCGTAGGGACTCGGGTACAATAAATTCTATGCCTTCCACGTTACCTGTCCAGGCATCCTACGCCGTGCTGCTCAAGACCCAGGGCGATCCCCACGCACTGTACACCGCCCTGAACCACCGCCTGGAGGGCCGTCTGGCGAAGCTGACCCTGACCGACAACCGTCGGAGCATTCTATCGGTGCAACCCGCCAAGGGTTTCCTGAAGAGCTTGACTCAAAAGCTGGAACTTCGCATTCACCACTGCTTCACTACGGCGCCACCGGCGATTCTGGATTGCACCGCCGCCTTCGCCGCCTTGGCCGGCAGAGCGACGGCAGCGGAACGCCAGCAGCTCCTCGGCGTGATACGAGAATACTTCGCCCAACACACCGCGGTGGATGCACCCCACCAACGATCCCGGAGACCACCCCGCTTGCACCCTCAGGGACAGATTTTTGACCTCGTGGAGATTCGCGACGCGGTCAACCAGCGCTACTTTGGGGGCACCTTGGATGCCGCCATCACCTGGGGTCGCCGTCCCGCCCGCCGCAACTCGACCCGGGGGTCCCGGGGGCGCCGTCGCACGATCCATTTGGGTACCTACTCGGCGGACCACAATCTGGTCCGGATCCACCCGGCGCTGGACCAATCCTGGGTGCCGCGGATGGTGGTGGCCTCCGTGGTGCACCACGAACTCCTCCACGCCGCCATGCCCGCGGAGACCTTGCGCGGACGACGCCGTCTTCACCCGCCGGAATTCCGCCGCCGGGAACGGCTCTTCGAAGGTTTCGACGCGGTGGAGGCGTGGCTCAAGGAGAACCTGCCGCGGTTGCTGGAAAACCGCTACTGAACCTTAGCCGCCCCAGCGCCGCAGGATCAGCGCGCCGTTGGTGCCCCCGAACCCGAAGGAATTGGTGAGGCCGTACTCGAACGTGGTGGGGCGGGGCGTGTGGGGCACGAAGTCGAGGTCGCAACCCTCCCCTGGGTTGTCCAGGTTCAGGGTAGCAGGCAGGATCTGGTGCTTGAGGGCCAGCGCCAAAACGCCCGTCTCGAACCCTCCCGCGGCCCCCAACATATGCCCCGTGGACGACTTGGTGGAGGAAACCGCCAAACGATCCGCGTGATCGCCGAACACTCGCCGGATGGCCTTGACCTCCGCCTGATCCCCCAGGGCGGTGGAGGTGCCATGGGCGTTGATGTAAAGGATCGCCTCCGGTTCCAATTCCGCATCGTCCAGCGACGCCAGCATCACTCGTGCGGCGCCGTCCCCTTCCGGATGGGGGGCGGAAATGTGGTACGCGTCGGAGGTCATCCCGTAGCCGACGATCTCGGCGTAGATCTGCGCGCCGCGGTTCTGGGCTTGCTCCAACTCTTCCAGCAACAGAACTCCCGCCCCTTCGCCGCAGACGAAACCATCCCGATCCCGGTCCCACGGGCGCGAGGCGCCGATGGGATCATCGTTGCGGGTGGAAAGCGCCCGCATGGAGCAGAAACCACCGACTCCCACGGCCGAGATATGGCCCTCGGTACCGCCCGCGAACATGGTGTCCGCGTAACCCAGCTGAATCTGCCGGAACGCGTCGCCCACGGCGTGGAGGCCGGTGGTGCACGCTGTACACGGCGACGAACTGGGTCCCTTGAGGCCGAAGCGGATCGACACCTGCCCCGCCGCCATATTCGGGACGAACGCGGGGATGAAGAACGGGGAGATCCGTCCGGGACCCCGCTTCAAATAGGTATCGTAGGTGCTCTCCACCAAAGGCAACCCACCGATCCCGGAACCGATGATCACCCCCGCTCGATCCCCCTGCTCCCCCGTGAGGGTCAAGCCGGAATCGTCCATGGCGAACTGGGCCGCAGCGACCGCGAACTGAATGAAGGTATCCGCCTTCTTGACGTCCTTCTTGTCGAAGAAGTCTTCCGGATCGAAGGTGTCCGGCACCTGGCCGGCGATCCGCGAAGGAAAGGGGGCAGCCTCGAAGCGGGTGATCGGACCGACCCCGCTTTTACCCGTCATCAGCGCCTGCCAGTTGACCTCAGTACCGAGCCCCAGAGGGGAGACCAGCCCCAAGCCGGTGATCACCACCCGCCGTCGTTCGATCGCTCTCGCCACGGGAATTTCCTCCAACCGTTATGGTTCTGCGGCGAAGGCCGCCCTCGACTCTCCCCATCAACAACGCGTCGCGCCTTCGGCGTCGACATGGACCACCATGCCGACGCCACGCCCCGCGCGCCCTACTCTTACCCAACCGCCGGGATACGGCTCAGCTCTCCTCGGCGTGCTCACTGATGTAGCTGACAGCCTCTTTGACGCGGCTGATCTTCTCGGCGTCCTCGTCGGGGATCTCGATGTTGAATTCCTCCTCGAAGGCCATCACCAACTCGACGATGTCCAACGAATCGGCGCCCAGATCGTCGGTGAAGCTGGCGTCCACCGTGACCTCCGCCTCATCCACTCCGAGCTGTTCGACGATAATGCTCTTTACCTTGGCTTCTACGGACATAGTGCGAGTCCCTCCTGAAATCTGGTCTACCAGTCAAAGTTGACAGTTTTTAGCACACTCGGGGTGCGGGCGCACCCTTCCCCGAAGGTTTTAGATGTACATCCCACCGGAAACGTTCAGTACGTGGCCCGTGATGTAGGACGCCTCGTCGCTGGCCAGGAAGGCCACCGGCCCAACGATATCCTGCACCGTGCCCAGGCGCTTCAAGACGATGGAATCGGCCAGCCCCTGGTGGGCCTCGGGCGGCAGATCGGCGGTCATCGCCGTTTCGATGTAGCCCGGCGCGACCACGTTGGCCGTGATGTTGCGGCTGCCCAACTCCCGCGCCACCGACTTGCTGAAACCGATCAGCCCGGCCTTGGCGGCGGCATAGTTGGCCTGGCCCGCATTGCCCATCATGCCGACCACGGAAGAGACGGTGATGATCCGGCCCCAACGGCGCCGCATCATCCCCTTGACCATCAGCTTGGTCAAGGCGAAGGTGCCGGTAAGGTTGATGTCCAGGACCCGCTGCCAATCCTCCAGGCTCATGCGCAGCAGGAGATTGTCGGCGGTGATCCCGGCGTTGTTCACCAGGATGTCGATATTGGCGAAGTCTTCCGGCAGGGCCTTCAATCGATCTCCCAGCGTTGCCGGTTCACCGAGATCGAGGGCCAGGGCGTGAGCGGCGCCGCCATCGGCGTTGATGGCTTCCGCCAGAGCCGTGAGCTTGTCCTCGGAGCGCGCTGCCAACACCAGGCGTGCCCCCTGGGCCGCGAGCCCGCGGGCGATGCCTTCGCCGATCCCCTGCGAAGCACCGGTCACCAGAGCCGTCTTACCGTCCAGTCGAAACATCGTCTGCTCTCTCCCCTCGAATTCCATGAGTACCGATCGGAACCGGTGGTCAATCCTCTGCGTCCTCACTCGCCCCGTCGAGCTTCCCCAGGTCGTCGGGGCTGCTGATGTTCAGGCAGCGACGGCCCCGGGCGATCCGCCGATTGAGGCCCGTCAGCACTTTGCCCGGTCCCACCTCCACGAAACGATCCACCGCCAGCGCCCCGGCCATGGCCTCGACGCTCTCGGTCCAGCGCACCGGTCCATCCACCTGGCGAATCAAGGCCTCCCGGGCGGCATCCCCCGTGGTCACCGGCGCGGCGTCCACGTTGGTCACCACCGGCACCCGGGGATCGGCGAAAGCCGCGGCGCGCAGCAGGGGTTCCAACCCCTCCCGGGCGGGCGCCATCAGCGGCGAATGGAAGGGGGCCGAAACCGGCAGCATCACCGCCTTCTTTGCCCCCCGTTCCCGGGCCAGTGCGACCGCCCGTTCCACCGCCGGGCGATGCCCCGCGAGGACGGTCTGCAATTCGCTGTTCATGTTGGCCAGGGTGCAGACCTGGTCACCGTCGGAGGCATCCTGGGCCACGTTGCCGACCTCCGCCACGCTCAGCCCCATGATGGCCGCCATGCCGCCGATCCCCACCGGAACCGCCTCCTGCATCAACTCGCCGCGACGCCGCACGAGGCGCAAGGCATCGGACAGATCCAGGGCATCGGCGGCCACCAAGGCGGAGTACTCCCCCAGGCTGTGGCCCGCGACCACGGCGGCGAGGTCGCCATAACCGGCTTCCACCAGGCCCCGATACGCCGCCACCGAAGCCACCAACAAGGCGGGTTGGGTGTTGGCGGTGAGTTGCAGATCTTCTTCTGGCCCTTCGAAACAGAGCTGCGAAAGGGCGAAGCCCAGGGCCTCGTCCGCCTCCTCAAAGGCCTGCCGGGCCGCCGGGGAGCGGTCGAACCAGTCCTTCCCCATGCCGACCTTCTGGGAACCCTGGCCGGGGAAGACGAACGCGGTGTGTGATGCCGTCATAGAAATCCTTTGAGTCTACCGAAGCGAATTCAATCGTCTCCATCGCGGTTGCTGGCGGCGCCGGTCAGCCCCAACCAGCGCTCCTCCTGGCTGTGGAGTTGGGCCACCTTTTCGCCGATCTTCTCGTGCATCTTCGCCTCCGCGAACTCCGCCGCCCGGCGGATGGAGTTGCGGATCGCCCGGGAGTTGGAACGCCCATGGGCGATGAAACAGCCGCCGTTCAAGCCCAGGAGCGGTACGCTACCGTACTCCCGGTAATCCGTCAGGCGGGAAAAACTTTGTAGCGCCGGTCGCGCCAGCCAACCGCCGATGCGGGTGGCGAAACTCTGGCGCAGTTCCCGCCGCAACATCGCCTTGACCAGTTCCGCCATCGACTCGGCGCTCTTCAAAATCACGTTGCCGACAAAGCCATCGCAGACGATCACATCCACGGCGCCGTTGAACACATCCCGTCCTTCCACATTGCCGACGAAATGGAGGCCGGTCCCTTTCAGCACCCGGACCACCTCGCGGGTCATGTCGGTGCCTTTGGTGTCCTCCTCGCCGATGGACATCACCCCGATGCGGGGGGACGCCTTGCCGTGGATCTCCTGGGCATAAAAATGCCCCATCACCGCGAACTGCCGCAGGTGAGCCGAACGGCTGTCCACATTGGCCCCGACATCGAGCACCACCGTGCGACCGCGGGGATTGGGAAACTCCGCCACCAGCGCCGGGCGATCGATTCCGGGAATGGTGCCCAACACCATCTTGGCGGCGATCATCACCGCCCCCGTATTGCCCGCGGAGATCAGAGCCTGAGCCCGTCCCTCCCGCACCAGTTCGGCGCAGATCCGCACGGAGGAGCGCTTCTTCCTGCGCACCGCCACCGTCGGGGTCTCCTCCATGCCCACCGACTCCTCGGCGTGGACCACCTCGATGCGGCCACCATGATCCCCCAGCGGGGCCAACTCACGCTCGATGCGTGGGCGGTCTCCCACCAACAAGACGGAAATGTCGTGCTCGACGGCGCCGTGGAACGCCCCGATCACCACTTCCCGCGGGGCGTAATCCCCGCCCATGGCGTCGACAGCGATGTTCATGGTCTACCCCGACGATCCGGAGAGCGGCACAGCACCGCGGTGGAGGGGATCGCGTGGAAAGTGCGGGCAGTCTACCAGATCCCGCCCGAGCCTTCGGCTCGGTGCGGTCGTCATGCTGGTCGGTGCGCCCAGGACGTCGAGTCTCTCAGAGTGCCTGATCGACTTCGATGACCTCGCGGTCACGGTAGTAACCACAGTGCTTGCACGCCCGGTGAGGGAGTTTGACCTCACTGCAGTTGGGACACACGGAAGTCATCGGGTTTTTCAGGGCATCGTGGGCACGTCGCTTGTTGCGGCGCGCCTTGGAATGCCGTCGTTTCGGATTGGCCATGGCTCTTCCTCGCGCGTTTTGGTTTGCCTAGCGTTCTTCCAATTGACCCTTCAGGGCGGCCAGAGCGGCCCATCGGGGATCCGGGGTTTGCCGCTCACAATCGCAGCTCTCCTCGTTAAGGTCGATACCGCAAACCGGACAAAGCCCCGCGCAATCGGGTCTGCACAGGGGCTTCATGGGTATATTCAGCTGGATCTGCTCTACCACCAGCGGTTCCGTATCCAGGATGTCACCGCTCAGATGGACGACACTCAGATCCTTTTCCTCCAACTCCTGCTCTTCCGCCTCGGGGGCCTTTGCGTGGGTCAAGACCAACAATTCGAGGGGCATGTCCCGGGTTTCCGGAACCTCCCCCAAACACCGGTCGCAAACCAGCCGCGGTGCGTACCGCAGTCGTCCCGTCAGCAGATACCCGGACTCGACGAAGGTCAGTTTCCCATCCACCGCCACCGGTCCCAGAGCCGCCAGTTCCGGCGCCGCCAGTTCCTCCGGGGAAAATTCCAGTGTTTCCTGCCAGGAGAAGGGCTTTTCTTGAATGCGTTCCAGATCTATGCGCATACCTGACCTCCCCAAAGCAGGCGCGGAGCCTACGGGATTCCACTTTTTCTGTCAACGGGATCCCGATGGACGCTGCCGGAACCGGCCCCACCGACAGCCCCTGGCGCTACAATGGCAGCTTACCCTGAGGAGAACCCCTATGGCCGACAGCGCACCGGAGTATCTGATCTGCCTGGAATGCGAAACACCTTGCTACGTCTTCGAATGGCAGGGGGGGAAATTGGTCGAGGTGCTGTGCACCGCTTGCGGGGCGGATGACCCGGACCAGTTCGCCACCCAGGACGATCTCGATGCCCTTTCCATGGACGGTCGCCACGGCTCCTGAACTCTATTCAGCGAGCCTGGCGCAAGGCCCGGTGGCGCCCGGTCTCGGTGGTCGATTCCGGGCGCCCCCCGACCCGAGGAAGCCTCAGCCGAACCCGCGTCCCCTGCCCCGGGGTGCTCTGCACCTCCACCGTCGCCCGATGGGCGGTGGCGATCCGCTCGACCACCGCCAGGCCCAGCCCCGTGCCTCCCTTGCGGGTGGAATAGAAGATCTCGAAAGCCCGCTCGCGCTCTTCGTCGGTCATCCCGGTACCGTTGTCCGCCACTTCGAGCACCACGTGGCCCCCGTCCCCCCGATCCGCCTCCGCCGCCACCGTGAGGGTGATGGCGGGCTGCTCCCCAGGGCGCTCTCCCTGCAATTCTTCATCCAGGGCCGCGAGGCTGTTCTTGACCAGGTTCAGGAGCAGTTGGCGCATCTGCTCCGGGTCCACGGAGACCCGCGCGCCGTCGCTGTCGTCACGCACGGTGAGTTGGACCCCATGGACCCGGAGTTCCCCCGCCACGACCTCGGCGACCCGCTGGAGCAACTCCACCGCTGGCAATTCCTGCGGTTCCAGGGGACGGGGCCGAGCGTAGGAAAGAAAGTCCGTGACCAGCCCGTCCAGCCGACCGATCTCGCCCCGGGTGATGTGCAGCAGGCGACTGTCGTCCGGATCCTCCTCCAGCATCTGCATGTTCAGACTGAGGGCGTTCAAGGGGTTGCGAATCTCGTGGGCTAGCCCCGCGGCGAGGGTCCCCACATACGCCATCCGCTCCGCCTCTGCGGCATGCTCCTCCAACCTCCGGGCTCGGCGCAACAGCCAGTAGATGCAGGCGAATGCCGCCAGCAGTAACAACACCGTCACACCGCCGATGACCGAGATGCGGCGGATCAGGTCGGAGCGCAGCACGGCGATCCGCTCCTCCAGGCGCACCCGGTCGAATTCGATGCGCACAAACCCCAGTTCCCCGATGCGCACATTAACCGGCCAGTCCGCCTGCGCCGAGGACGGTTCGGGGGGCTCCGGCAATTCCCCTTCGATCTGGATCTCCACGGGGTCCGAGAGTTCCGTCTCCCGGGAGCCGCCGGCCGTGCGGAAAACCACGATGCCGTCGCGGTTGATCACCTCCACGCCGGCCACCAGATCCTGCTGCATGAGTTCCTCATCGATCAGAATCTGGATCCGGCGCTGGGTCGCCATGGCCGTGAACAGGTCGCCGCCCTCGGCCTCCGATTCCAGCTGCCGCGCCACCTCTTCCGCGCCTTCGCGGGTGGGCAGCAGGATGCTGTCCAACTCCCTCTGGGAGAGGGAATTGAAGATCAACCAGCCAAACAGGCCGAGATCGAAAAGGATGAAGACCGCGAAAAGCAGGGCGGCGATGCGCAGGCGGCGCTGGAAGGTGGAATCCCTGGACCGCTTCATCGGGGCAGAATATCACCCCTTGCCATTTGACCACTTGGGGGGACTTCAGTACGATGGCTCACATCAACGTCCTATTGTTCCACACAAGGCTCCGCAACAGCCCATGCACCTAGCAATGAAACGCCCTCTACCAGCCCCTCTCGTAGCCCTTTTCCTGGGGTTGTTGCTGGGCTTTGGCGGCTGTGGGGATCGGTCGACCCGCACCGACGGCACCGACCCCGCCAGCGGCGGCAACACCACCGAGGATCCCGGCCCGCCGCGCCGAGGCGGAACGATGGTCTTGGGCTGGATCGCGGACATCGAAGGCATCAACGTACTGGCCACCACCAGTTCCCAGCCCACCACGGATGTGGCGCAGCGGCTGTTCCTGAAGTTGCTGGAAGAGCACGCGGATATCGACGAGAATCCACCATCCTTCAGCCCCCAGCTGGCGCAGTCCTACGAGTGGTCCGACGATCACTTGCAGTTGACCTTCCACCTCCGTGACGATGTCTTCTGGGACGACGGGGAACCCGTCACCGCGGAGGACGTCCGCTGGACCTGGGAAGCGCAGCGCAGTCCCGATGTGGCCTGGGACAACGCCACGATGAAGGCGAACATCGTGGATGTCGAGGTGCTGGACCCCCACACGGCGCGGTTCCACTTCACCCACCGCTACCCCGGGCAGATGGTCCACGCCAACGAGGGCGTGATCCTGCCGAAACACGCCTGGAGCGCGTTGCCCTTCTCGGAATGGCGCGACAGCAGCCAGTGGTTCCTGGACCACGCGGTGATCAACGGCCCCTACCGGCTGGAGCGCTGGACACCCCAACAGGAGGTCGTCCTGGTCCGCAATGAGCGCTACTTCGAAAAGGAGTACCCGTACATCGATCGGCTCGTCTTCCGAATCATCCCCGATTCCGGCTCTCAATTGACCCAATTCTTCGCCGGTAGCCTCGACTACGTCCGCCAGGTCCCCTCGTCCATGGCGGCGGAGGTCGAGCGGAATCCCAAGACCAAGATGATGACCTACTGGCCG
>Ga0210063_1000286_pt1 | contig 16800 bp, 14 predicted proteins | sample Muzzi_PWA_D1_FD_185529 | JGI IMG/M metagenome (GOLD analysis project Ga0210063, IMG submission 185529) | Wetland microbial communities from San Francisco Bay, California, USA, that impact long-term carbon sequestration - Muzzi_PWA_D1 (SPAdes) | ecosystem: Environmental > Aquatic > Marine >... | reverse complement strand
GGTGCTTGGGCACACGGCCGCCGTACCAGAGCGAGGTGCTGCCGTCGTCGCCCTTCTTGGTGTAGATCTTGACCACGGTGGCCTGATCCTACGCCGTCAGCGTCAACCGACCGGGTTGAAGACCAGCCCTGTGAGCACCTTGGGGAAGAAGTAGGTCGACTTTGGCGGCATGTTCTCGTCGCTTTCGCAAATCGCCTTCACTTGGTCGACGGGGATCGGGCGGAGGATGAAGGCGACGTCGTAGGTGCCGTCCTCGAGCAGGGCGAGCGAGTCCTCGACGCTTTTCGAGTAGCCGAGCCCGCGCTTGGCGAGGATGTCTTCATCGCTCAGCCCGGCGATGCCCTTGAGCACGAGCGTCTCGAGGATGGCGGCGTCGAGGCGGCGGTAGGCCTCGGGTTTGCCGGCGAGCCGCTCGTCGAGTGCGGCGATCGCGCTGTCGGTGAGGCGCAGGCGAAAGGCCTTCTTGTGGAAGGAGTCGTAGAGGCCGAAGACGCCGGCGCCCTCCTCGCCCAGCGGGTCGAGCTGCTCGAGCGGCACCTCGGTCGCGTCGAAGAGCTCGCGCAGTCCCTCGCCGAGGTGGCGCTGGCGCTCGGGGTCGCCGGCCAGGCCGGAGAGCAGGCGGTGGGTGGGGAAGACGGTGAGGCCGGGGTCGTCGAGCCCCGTCAGTGCCATCAAGGTGTAGTCGTGGTCGCCCTCGCCACCGACCTCGTCGCGGTAGGCGATCGCGGTCTCGTAGCGGTGGTGGCCGTCGGCAATCAGCAGCTGGGCGCCACCGAGTAGCTCGGTGACGGCGGCGTGGACAGTCGGGTCGCCGACGCGCCATACCCGGGTGACGGTGCCGCCTTCGTCGGTCGCTTCGCCCCAGGGCTCGGAGCCCTCGATCGCGGGTTCGACGAGCGGCCACGCGTCCGCGGTGCTGAGCGAGAAAATCGGCGAGAGGTTGTGCTTGGTCGCGTGGGTGAGGTCGAGGCGGTCTTTCTTCGGCCCCGGCAGCGTGCGCTCGTGGGGGAGGACCTGGCCCGCGGAGAAGTCCTCGACCCGGACGCGGGCGAGGATGCCGTGCCGGGTGCGCGGTGTCCCGTCGGGTCCGGTGTAGTCCTGGGTCATCGCCCAGATCGCCGGCTCGGAATCGGACACCAGCGCTCCGGCCTCGCGCCACTCGCCGATCAGCCCGGCGGCGCGCTCGTAGGGGTCGTCCTCGGTCTGCTGCGGCCCGGTCTCGCCGTACGGTTTCGGCAGGTCGATCGCGACCGCGTTGTGGGGCGAGCGCTCCAGCAGCTCCGCCCGCATCGCTGCGTCGATCACGTCATAGGGCGGCGCCGCCACGTCCTGCAGCGACCCGGCCACGCCGAGGTCGTAGTGAGTCGCGTAGATCGGGCGCACGTCGGCCATCGCGGGCGGCACGCTAACGGTTTCGTGGCCGGCCCGGTGAGGCTGCATTCACACAGGCATTGGACGCCAAATCGCACTCTCGTCCCGACGGGGCCCGTTTCGGCTCTACACTGGCGCAAGCGGGGCGTGGCGCAGCCTGGTAGCGCGCGGCCTTTGGGTGGCCGAGGTCCTCGGTTCGAATCCGGGCGCCCCGATTAGAGTCGTTGCGATGAGCCGATGGCGACCGGCGCGGGCGATTACGGCGCTGCCGGGCAACGTGACGGTCGTCCTGCCGGGGCGCCTGGACGCTTATCCACTCAAGCAATTGCCCGGAACCGACCGATAGCGACGGCATGGAGGAGCAATCCCCCGCCACTCCCCGCCGCCGTGAACGGGTGGTCTTCGAGACCGATCGCAGCCTCGTGATCGGTGATGTGACGCTGCCGCCCGAGGGCTACCAGAGCCGTTTCTCGGACGCCGTCAACCGCGGTGACGTCGCCTTCATCCCGCTGGTCGACGTCGAGATCTCGCCGCTCGGCGGCGGCGAGACCGAGCGGCGCAACTTCATCGTCCTGGCCAAGGACCACGTGCGGCTCGCCTACCCGCTCGACGAGGCCGACTGGCGCTAGTTCTTCGCCGGCGAAGAACTAACGGGTCTCGGCCCGCCGCCGGCCGCCGCCGGCGAAGGCGCCGATGTCGACGAGGAAGGCGAATACGACGACGAACCAGGCGAAGCCGGTGACGCCGTCGTCGAAGGACCACATCAGCGCGTAGGCCAACGTCGTCCAGGGCAGCAGGAAGAAGCCGAGGAAGGGCAGGATCCAGCTGTCGAAGGAGCGGCTGAGCAGGTCGCTGAAGAGGAAGATCGCGAACAGCGCCAGCCGCGGCGAGATCAGGGCGAAGAGTAGGGCGAGGCAGCCGATGCCCGAACGCTACCTTGTAGGGACGATGCTCTTCGGCCGCAAGAACGCTGAGATGCCCGCGCCCGAGGAAGCGCTGCCGGGCCGCAGCGAGCCGGCCTTCGAGGTGCCCGAGCGCCACGCTGTGCTCGATGCGCCGCTGAAGCCGCCGTTTCCGGATGGGGTCGAAGTCGCCTACTTCGCGCTCGGCTGTTTCTGGGGCGCAGAGCGGCTCTTCTGGGTCCTTGACGGTGTCTGCACGACCGCGGTCGGATACATGAACGGGACCACGCCGAACCCGACCTACGAGGAGGTCTGCTCGGGGCGGACCGGCCACGCCGAGGCGGTGCTCGTCGCCTTCGACCCGGCTACGATCTCCTACACGAGCCTGCTCAGGGTTTTCTTCGAGGAGCACGACCCGACTCAGGGGATGCGCCAGGGCAACGACGTCGGCACCCAGTACCGCTCCGGTATCTACTTTGCCGGCGACGCACAGAAGGCGGCGGCGGAGATGGCTCGGGCCGCTTACGACGAGGCGCTGCGGGCCGCAGGGCACGAGCCGGTCACGACGGAGGTCGAGCCCGCCGGCCCGTTCTACTACGCCGAGGACTATCACCAGCAGTACCTGCACAAGGTCCCCGACGGCTACTGCGGGCTGGCCGGCACCGGCGTCTCCTGCCGCATCCCCGCCGCCGCCGCCGAGTAGCGGCCCGCCCCGCTCGGCGAATAGCATCCCGCGACCGTGACCCCAACCCTGGGCTCCTACATCGCCGGCTGTCTGGCGACGATCGGCATCGTCTCCGCGCTCGCCCTCGGCGGCTACTGGCTGCGACGCTGGATCGTGCCCGAGTTCTCCGGTGCGCTCGCCCGCCTCGCGGACGCGACCCTCGCCGTGGCCCTGCTCGTGCTGGCGTTGGAGCTGCTCGGCTCGCTCGAGATCCTCACGCTCGGCTGGACGATCGTCGTCTGCATCGCGGTCGGGCTGATCGCGGCGGCGACCGGCTGGACGATGGCGCCGGCACAGGACCGCGAAGTGAGCGCGCCGCAGGTCCAGACCGCGGCGCTGCTGATCGCGCTCGGCGTCGCCTCCTGGGCGGTCGCCGAGTGGACCTTCCCCTCGCAGCTGGCGCTCGACCACGGCATGTTCGGCGGCGACACGACCTGGTACCACATGCCCTTCTCGGGCCGGATCGCGCAGGAGGGGACGACCCTGCCGCTGCATTTCACCGACCCGCTGCGGCTTGCCGCCTGGTTCTACCCCGGCACTTCCGAGCTCGTCCATGCCGGCGGCATCGTCCTTTTCAAGACCGACTGGCTCTCGCCGCTGATCAACATGATCTGGCTCTCGATCGCGCTGCTCGCGGCGTGGTGCGTCGGCCGCCCCTACAAGGTCGGCCCGGCGACGATGGTCGCCGGCGCACTCGTCTTCTCCGCCGGAGTGATGATCGAGACCCAGCCCGGCGAGGGGCGCAACGACATCATGGGCCTCGCCTTCCTGCTCGCCTTCGCGGCCTTCCTGATCAACGGCCACCAGCGGCGGGCGCCGAAAGAGGGCGCCGCGGTCAAGGACACGCCCGAGCAGGACGCACCGCTGCTCGACAAGGGGCCGCTGATCCTCGCTGGCGTCGCGGCCGGGCTGGCGATCTCGGTGAAGCTGCCGCTGCTGGCCCCGGTCGGCGCGATCGCTCTGGGCATGGTCTTCGTCAGCGGCGCCGGGCGGAGGCTGGTGACCGCGGCGGCGATCGGCATCCCGGCCTTCGTCGTCGGCGGCTACTGGTACGTGCGGGCGGCGATCATCACCGGCGGCAACCCGATCCCGCAGTCGGGATTCGGGCCGCTGAAACTGCCCCGGCCTGACCAGTTGCCGCTCGACCCGCGGCCGCGCTTCGCCGTCGCCGACTACCTGACCAACCCGACGATCTACCGGCGCTGGTTCTTCCCCGACCTGGGCGACGCGCTCGGGCCGCTTTGGCCACTGATCCTGATCGTCGCCGTCGCCGCCGCGGTCTTCATCGCCGTGCGCTCGCGCAACAAGGTCTTGCGGGTCGTGGCTGCCGCGGCGCTGTTGACCGCGGTCGTCTACGTCTTCACGCCGCTGACCGCGGCCGGGCAGGAAAACTCGCCGACGGGGTTCTTCACCAACACCCGCTACCTGATGCCGGGCCTGCTGCTGGCGCTGACCCTGGTGCCGATCGCGCGGCCGCTGCGGGCGCCCGACAGCCGCGCCTGGCAGACGCTGCTCTTCCTCGTCGCCGTCTACGCGATCACGGTGCTGACGACGCCGCGCTGGTACCCGGACTACATCGTCGGCACCGTCTTTCTCACCCTGGCGCTGGTCTGGGCGCCGGCGGGGCTCGGGCTGCTACGCGGGCGGCGGCTCGCCGGCCGCGGCCAGGTCGCAGCGGTGGCAGGGGCGATCCTGCTGCTTGCCGTGGTCCTCGGTCGGGCGCAGGAGGTGCAGTACTACGACCACCACTACCAGCGCACGACGCCCTTTCTCCAGGAAGGGGGCCCGCAGGACGCATTCGCCTTCGCCAACGAGCTGCACGACAAGCGCATCGGCCTGGCCGGCTCGGGCGAGATCTTCTTCGGCCAGTACGGCTTCTACGGCAAGGGCGTCGACAACTACGTCCAGTACATCGGCGTCGAGGGGCCGAACGGGACCTACCGCCTGGCGAACACCTGCCGCCAGTTCCGCCGCCTGATCAACGAAGGCGACTACGACTACCTGATCACCAGCAAGGCGACCCAGGACTCGCCTGAGGCCGACTACTACTACCCCGTCTACGCCTGGGTGAAGAGCGATCCAGCGCTGAAGCTCGAGGTCGAAGAGCCCGAAATCACGCCCCAGCCTGACTACGTCTTCAAGGTCGAAGGCGAGCTCGACGAGAGCTGTGCCGACATCGGCAAGGGCTGACGTCTCAGGCCGGAGCGAGGGCGTGGGCGCGGACCAGGTCCGCGGAGTGCTGCGGCTGCTCCCACCAGAAGAGGTGGCCGACCTCCTCCAGCAGCTGCGGCTCGACCCCGATTCGCTCCGCGAGTGCGAGCCCGCGCTCGACCCCGATCAAGCGGTCGGCGGTGCCGTGGATCACCTGGGTTGGTGGCTCGAGCCGGCCCAGCCGCTCGCAGGCGTCGTGTTCGATGCAGGCCTGCATCTGCTGCAGGACCACTTTCTGCGGCGCGGGCAGCGCCGAGGCCATCTCGGCGAAGGCGGCGAAGCGCGAGTCGTCGGCGCGGAAGCCGGGGGAGAGGTTGATCTCCCACATCGCGCGGTAGACGCGTTCGCTCTCTCCGGAAGCCAACGCTTCACCCAGCATCCGCAGGTCGTCGGCCGACATCAGGCCGCCCTTCGGGCTGCTGCACCAGGTGGCGCCGAGGCTGAGGGTGCGGATCCGCCCGGGGTGGGCGAGGGCCAGCTCCTGGGCGATCGTGCCGCCCATCGAAATGCCGAGCACGTGGACGCGCTCAAGCTCGAGCGCGTCGAGCAGCGCCGCCGTGTCGGCGGCGAGGTCGGCGATCGTGAACGGCAGCTGGGCCGGGCCGGAGCGCCCCATGCCGCGGTTATCGAAGGCGATGCACTCGAAGCTCCCCTCGAGCAGCGAGAGGAACGGCCGCCCCCAGGCCATGTGGGTCGCGCTCATCCCCTGGATCAGCAGCAGCGGCTCGCCCGTCCCACGGCGGACGTAGTGCAGCTCGGTCCCTCCCGCGTCGACCCTTGGCATCGCAAGCGATCCTACGCAAGGCGGCTTGCCAGAGCCCTAAGCTAGGCGCACCCGCCCCCGTAGCTCAGTGGACAGAGCGGCTGCCTTCTAAGCAGCGGGTCGCAGGTTCGAATCCTGCCGGGGGCGTCTCGCCGGTTGCGCGAATAGGTTCGTCCGACCAAGGGCGGAGCGGCGGACCCACCCCTTTTGTCCGTCCGTAGCCTGCTGTTGATTCTGAACCGGGCCCGGTATTGGTGATTCCGACCCTTCTTCCCTATACCTCCCAGGTGATCTGCCCGGTAACCAAGGCGATTGCCACGGCATGCGCCCGCGTGTGCGCTCCCAGCTTGCCCAGCGCATTGTGAACGTGAGACTTGACCGTCTCCGGGGAGAGAAACAGGCGCTCCGCAATGTCGCCGCTCTGGAGCCCGGAGGCGACCAAGGTCATGATTTCGCCCTCGCGCTCGCTGAGTTGCAGCCGGCCGCGCCCCTCTACGACCACCGGCGCCCAGGTGGCTTCACGAGCCGAGAGGCTCTTCGCCTCCGCGGTGGATGCCTCATCAGGCGGGATGAAGACGGAAAGGTGGCGTGCCGGCAGCACGTTGGCTGTCGCGCTGAACTCGACGGGCACCGGTCCGCGGTCTGGAACGTACAACTGATACCAGCCCTCCGCTCCGCCGCTGGACAAGAAGGCACCCCATTGCTCTTCGAGCCTCTTGCGCTCGCTTGGAGCCGTGAAATCGTCCATCGTGCGCCAGGGGATCTCCTCCCTGGCGATTCCCAACAGGTCACATGCGGCGGCGTTCCCGGTGACCCAGCGTCGCTGGTCGTCGGCGATCAGCATCGGATGCCGTGAGCGTTCAAGCGCCGTCCGCAGGCGCACCGCCGCCTGGGGATCAGAGTCTCCAACCGCAGCGATCTGCACATTCTCTCCGTCAGCGGGCGGATCAGGCGTAGGCACCAGATCCTCCCTCAACTTCAGGCCGGTGACACGCTGAGTTGCATACTATATGCGACAATTCCCCCAGAGTACAAGGCACTTTTCTAAAACTACCATGTTTCTAGCGACCCTTTTAGTCAGGGTCTTCTTAGCCGGTCGTGACCTCCTCAAGGGAGCACATCGACCGCCCGTCGCGGCCAGGTAGACCAAAGGGCTACCAGCGGCGTGTGGCGCCAAACAGCTCCTGCGCGTAGCCGGCCACGGAACCGGCGACATGAACAGTTGGTAGGTGAAGAGGTAGCCAAGGTAGCCGAGCCGGTTCTGTCGGACTCTGAGGCCGACCTCGCCGAAGGACTGCTTGCTGAGGTGGAACATGATCATCGAGAGCGCCACGTTCAACGGCAGAACGGCGAGCGTCATCGGCCCGACGATCGCGAAGTTGCCGCACAGCGCCAGGACGATCCCGATCGGGAATGCGATCGAGAAGACGACGTCCACGTAGGGAAAGACGAAGTTGACGAGCACAGCATGGACGTTGGACCGGCCTCCGACGAGCAGGGCGCCGCCGTGCTCGCGCAGCCCCTCGATCATCCCGCGCGCCCAGCGCCGGCGCTGGCGGGCGAATGCCCGGGTGCCTTCCGGTGCACTGGTGAAGGCGATCGCGGTGCGCTCGTAGCCAACCCTGCCGCCCTTGCGCATCATCGCCCAGGTGAGAACGATGTCCTCGCCGATGCGGTCCGGCCAGCCGCCGACCTCCTGCAGGGCCGCGGTGCGGTAGACGCTGAAGGCGCCCTGAGCGACCATCGTCCCCTGGAAGAGGCCCTGCTGGCGCTTGACCGACGCGATCCCGAGGAAGTAGTCCCACTCCTGGGCGCGGGTGATGAAGTTGCGGCGGGAGTTGCGGACGAAGACCGCGCCGGCGACCGCGACCGTGTCGGGCGGGGAGATCAACAGCCGGGCGACCACGCGCTTCAGCGCCGCGGGCATCAACAGGGTGTCGGCGTCGACGGTCGCCATCAACGGGGTTCGCCGCGGCACGCGCGCGGGCCAGCTCGGCGGTGCGATCGGTCGAGCCGTCGTCGGCGACCAGGATCCGGAGCCTGCCGGGGTAGTCCTGCTCGACCACGTAGTCGAGGGTTTCCTCGATCGTCTCCTCCTCGTTGAAGCAGGCGATCACCACGGTGGCATCGGGAAAGGCGAGATCGAAGCGCAGTGGGGGTGGGCGGTCGAGCAGCAGCGAGGCGATCAGGTTGGCGTTGAGGTAGCCGGGGATGATTGCGATGCCGAGGATCACGGCGATCGCGAGGGGCATGGTGATCGATTGGCCCAGCGTGTTGATCCACGGAAGTGAGAGCCAGAGGGAAAAGCCGGCCCAGGCGAGGCCGATCCCGATGACGAAGAGCAGTTTCAGGCGCAGGTCGACGTAGAGGCGGCGGCGCTCGCGCGGCGTCCACTCGAGTTCCTTGACCAGGATCGTCGGGGCGCCGACGTCCGGCTCCGAGCGCAGCGGGGCGATCGGTCCCGGGTAGGGCTTGATCGTGGTCATCTCTCAAGATGTATCGACCACACAGGGGAGACCCGCGACCGCATGGGCGTGAACTCGTGCTGCTCACCTGAAGGGCGACCGTTCTTTGCGGCCCCCTGGGTCCGGCAGGGAGAGCAGACCCAGGGGGCCAGGGAGGCAACCTCGCCGGGCGCCCCAGCGATGGGCTTCAGAACCGCCGCTGCGCCTCAGCTGCTGCCGCACTGTCTGAGCTTTGACCGGGCAACACAATCCCCCGGACGTATGAAACACAGGGAATATCCCCCAAAGGAGTTAGCCAGTAGGTAGGGGCGCCACACTGGAATACTGTTGTAGTTGGCGGTCAGAGCAACTAAGGTCTACCTGACTAGTCATGTCCATTGATGGCTGACTAGGTCCCGACTAGGAGAGGCCCAGTATTGACCACCAAGCCGACGGGGACGAAGCCGCCGCGTGATTCCGTGCAGGCCCGCGCGGGGCTGGTACGCATCCTGGTGACGGACGACCAACCCGAGATGCTGCGGTTGGTCGATTGCGCACTGGGAGAGCGGTATCGGTGCGAGTTCGCGGGCAGCGTTGCTCAGGCTCACAGGAAGCTTGCATCCACTCCCTTTCACCTCGCCCTGTGCGACATCCAGATGCTCGACGGGTCGGGCTTGGCCCTGGCCGAAGAAGTCACCGAAGAACATTCCGAAACCGCAGTGGTCCTGGTTACCGCGGAGGACGACCCAGAGGTCGCAAGGCGGGCATTCGGCCTCGGCGGTCGCGGTGTCCACGGCTATCTGGTCAAGCCGTTCTGGCCGGGGCAGTTGCTGATCACGGTAATGAATGCCCTGCGACGGCGGGAACTCGAAAACTTCGAGAGCGCACACAGGCTCAACCTCGAAGAGCAACATAAGGCGATCATCGACATGGCGCCGATGCCTGTCTACGTCAAGGACGATGCCCTCCGCTACATCCTCGCGAACACACGGGCGGACGAGGTGGCGGGACAGGAGAGGGGGCAGCTGCTCGGAAAGACCGACGAGGCGATCATGGCCCCCGAGGCACTGGCACGCACTCGCGCCATCGATCGCGGGATCCTCAGTAAAGGCACCACCTACGAGGCGGAGGAAACGCTTGGGGTCGGGGGGGTCGAGCGGACCTTCCAGACGGTCAAGTTCCCCCTTCTCGGCGAGGATGGGCAAGCGGCTGCGATATGCGGGATCTCCACCGACGTCACTGCCCAAAGAGATGCATTGCGATTGCACGGCGAGTTGGCAGTCGCCCAGCAGCAGGCGATTGACGAGCTGCGGCTATCTCGTCAAGAGACGGTCGAACGGCTCACCAGGGCGATCGAGCTTCACGATCTGTCTACCGGGAAGCACGTCAACCGAATGGCCAGGGTGGCCTCCTTCCTGGGAGGTCAACTCGGCCTCGACTCCGAGCGGGTCCATCTATTGCAATTGGCAGCGCCGATGCACGATGTCGGAAAGATCGCCACGCCGAGCGAGATCCTTCGCAAGCCCGGCCCCCTTACACCCGAGGAGCGGGAGGAGATGAAGCGCCACACGACGGTCGGCCATGAGATCCTCGCCGGCTCCGAGAGCGAGCTGCTCCGCGTCGCGGCCACGATCGCGCTGACGCACCATGAGCGTTACGACGGCAGCGGATATCCGCAGGGGCTTGCCGGTGAGGAGATCCCGCTCGAGGGGAGGATCACTGCGATAGCCGACGTCTTCGATGCGTTGCTCAGCGACCGTCACTACCGGCCGGCGCTCACTGTCGAGGAGACCGTCGAGGTCATCAGGAAGGGCAGGGGCAGCGAATTCGATCCCCGGCTGGTCGACATCCTGCTCAAAGACTTCGATAAAGCGCTTTCCGTGCGTGGGTGAGCTTCTCTGGGCGTGCTCGCTAGTGGTAGATCCGCTCGGCCGCCTCGGCGGCGGCGCGGAAAGCCGCCTGGACGGCGCGGCGGACGATGCGTAGGCGGGGGCGCTTGATCGCGTAGCGCTTCGGGGGCATCGCCACGGCCTCGTACATGTAGGCGTCCATGGCGATCTCCAACTGCAGCACGTGGACGTGATCGTCGGGGTCATGGTGGCTGCGGGTGATGAAGCCGCCCGAGTAGGGAACGTCGCGATCGATCGTCAGGCCGAGGCCGCTTACGTCGGTCTCGCTGCGCAGTGTGGACATGAACGAGTCGATTATCTCCGCGTGGGCGGAGCTCCCCTCCAGGGTCCCGACGACGAAGTCGGGGCGGTCCTGGCCCTCGTCCTCGACCCTGCCCAGCCCGGTCGAGGTCATCGAGTGGCAGTCGAACAGCAGGGCGTAGCCGCGTTCCCGGCGCATGCGGTCGATCAACCGGTCGAGCAGGCCGTGGTAGAGGTCGTAGTAGCCGAGCACCTCTTCCTCCTCCTCCGGGGTGTATGGCTCGCGCAGCATCAGTCTGTCCTGGACGTTGTAGTACTCGTGCGCTGCGTTGGTCAGGTGGCGTGGGACCTCGCCCTCCTCCGCCCCTTCGCGGGTCCGGTTCATGTCCACGAAGAACGGCGCCAGCTCCGAGCTGACGTGCATCCCGTCGGCCTGCTCGTAGCAGAGGTCGCTGTACAGATCGATCTCGAGCAGGGCGGACTCGCCCAGCCGGAAGCGGTCCCGGAAGTCCTCGGGGACGAGGACGCCGGCGTGCGGTACCGAGACGATGTACTCGGGGCTGCGGGGGTCGAACTCGATCAGGTCGTGGATGTCGAGCCGGTAGCTGTCACCGCTGAGGACGTCGTAGACCTCGCGCTCGCCCTCGTAGTCGGGATACAGCTCTTCGACCTCGGGCCAGCGCGTCCCGGTGGGGAACAGCGGCGGCTTCTCGGCCTCCCAGGTGAGTGCCGCCGGCGCCACCTCGCCCACGCCCGAGCCCAGCAGCTCTGCCTCGAGGCGATCCATGACGATCTCGCCGAGGACGATCTCGTAGTTGCGCAGCAGGCCCTCTCCGCCGGGAAAGGCGTTGATCTCGAGTATCCGCCCGGACTCGAGCATGTCGACGGAGGCCAGGCGGCACTCGGGGTAGCTGCGCTTGAGTGTTCGGGCGATCGACTCCTGGTCCGCCGTCAGGGTGACGCCCACCTCTGCGGCGCCGACGCTCGCGTTGGTCTTCCAGTCGCTGTCGGGCGGGATCCGCCGCAGCGCGCCGATCAGCTCGTCGTCGAAGAAAGTCACGACGAGATCACCGTCGGCGATCTCGGAGCGGTACTCCTGGATCACGACCTGGCCGTAGTCCTCGAGCCGGGCGGCGACCTCCCCTTCCAGGCCGGGCTCCTCGAAGGCGAGCCGGTGAATCTGGGCGCCGCAGCCGTAGCCGTAGCGATCCTTGAGCACGAAGTACCGCTCCTCACGGGGCAGCCGCCTGATCGCCTCGAGCGCCTCCGGCAGGGTCTCGGCGGGGAAGGTGATCGGGTGGGGCAGCTGCGGGCTGCGCTCGATCGGCCCGTACTTGTCGGTCGTCGAGAGCGTGGCCTCGACGCTCTCGAGCAGCTTGGCGTGCCCGGCGGCCCACTGCAGGGCCTCAATGTTCGCGGTCTGCTCGGTGCGGATATCGTCGCCGCGGACGACGAAGAGATGGACATCCGCCAAGGGAACGACGAGCCGATCGACGACCTTCAGGTGGCGGTGGGCATGAAGCGGATCGGCGTGATCCCAGGCCGGATCCAGATCGAGGACCGACATCTCTGCCGACCACTCGCCCTCGCGGTCGCGCAGGTCCTCCATCGAGAAGTGCAGCAGGCGGTGGCCTCGCAGGGCGGCCACGGAGAGGATCTGGTTGATCCCGCTGTTGAAGAGGTCGACGTCGAGGTCGGTATAGGTGACCTGCTCGCTCTCGAAGCCGATCGTGAGCGTGCCCTCCGGGTAGTACGCCTGATCGAACGGCAGGGGTGAGTTGTTGCGGTTCTCCACGGGTTCGGCGAGTCTATGCGCGCCGTGTGCCGCCTACCCCGCGAGGCGGACCGGGAGGCTTTTAAGCTGGTTGAGAAAGGCGGACTCGACCCAGACGGGCTCACCGTCGAGGGTCATGTTCGGGTAGCGCGCCAGGGTCTCCTCGAGCAGGATCTTCAGCTCGAGGCGGGCGAGGGCGGCGCCGAGGCAGAAGTGACGGCCACCGGCGCCGAAGGCCTGGTGATCGGGGTTGCGGTGGATGTCGAAGCGGTCGGGGTCGTCGTAGCGCGTTGCGTCGCGATTGGATGAGGCGTACCACATGACCACCTTCTCGCCCTGCTTGATCTCCTGACCGCCCAGCACGGTGTCTTTCGTTGCCGTGCGGCGGAAGTGGGCAAAGGCGGGGAACATCCGCAGCGCCTCCTCGACGACGCCGGGGATCAGCGAGGGATCTTCGACGACCTGCCCGCGCTGGTCGGGGTCTTCGATCAGCGATCGCATCGCGCTGACGTAGGTCGAGCGGGTGCTGTCGTTGCCGGCGGCGACGAGCAGGAAGAAGCCCATCACGATCTCGTGTTCCTCCAGCTTCTCGCCTTCGACCTCGGCGTCGACGAGAACACTGGTCAGGTCATCGGTCGGGTTCTCCCGCCGCTCGGCGATCATCGCGCCACAGCGGGCGAAGATCTGCTCGATCGCCTTCTGGATCACCTGCTCGACGCCCTCGACCCCGTCCGGGCTGTAGTCGGGGTCGCTCGCGGCGAGCGCCGAGTTCATCAGTTCGGCCCAGGCGCGGTCGTCATCCTCGGGGATGCCCATAAAGCTGCCGATCACACGCGAGACGACCGGCTGGGCGACGTCGTTGACCAGGTCGCAGGTCTCGCTCCCCTCGAGGCCGTCGAGCGTGCGGACGACGATCTCGCGGATCGCCTCCTCGTGCGCCGCGATCCGCTTCGGCGTGAAGCCGGCCTGGAACAAGGCCTTGAGCCGGTCGTGCTTGGGCGGGTCCATGCCGATGAACATCGCCCGCGCCAGCTCGATCGGGAAGACCTCGTCGATCGCGACGACGCCGCCGAGTTCGGAGGAGTAGGTCTTCCAGTCGCGGCTCACGGCGTGCACGTCGTCGGCGGTCGTCACCGACCAGAAGCCCCGCGCGGCGGGGAACTCGGTCACCTCCGAGGTCCAGTGCACCGGGCACTCACTGCGCATCCGCTCGAACAGCTCGTGGGGCGGGCCGTCGAGCCAGTGCTCGCGCTCGAGCACGCGCTCCTCCTCGACGCTCCTCGTCTCGTCGCGCTCACCCATCGCGTCAATGCTAACTGGTTGGCTGGCCAGTCCAAAGCGGCTTCGCCGCCGGTAGCCTAGGTGGATCGGTGGCCGTGTCCTGATAGCTGGAGCGACCGGGTTCGTCGGCTCGAGGTTGGCGGCGGCGATGCGCGATTCCGGCACGCCGGTGCGCTGCCTGGCGCGCAGCAGCGAGAAGGCGGAGGGGCTGGAGGGCGACGGGTTCGAGGTCCACGTCGGCGATGTCACCGAGATGGAGAGCCTCACCGGCGCCGGGCGGGACGTCGAGATCGCCTACTACCTCGTCCATTCGATGGCAGGTGGTGGCGACTACGCGGCGCGGGAGGAGGTCGGCGCGCGCAACTTCGCCCGCATGGCCTGCGACGAAGGAGTCGAGCGGATCGTCTACCTCGGCGGGCTGGGGGAGGAGGATGTCTCCGCGCACCTGCGCAGCCGCCACCAGACCGCGCGCGTGCTGGCCGCGCACGGTCCGCCGCTGACCTACTTCCGTGCCGCGATGGTCGTCGGCGCCGGCAGCGAGTCCTACCGCACGCTGCGCTACCTGGTGAAACGGCTACCGGTGATGATCGCGCCGGCCTGGCTGAAGACCGACACCCAGCCGATCGGGATCGACGCCGTGGTCGAGTACCTGCGCCGCGCCCCCGAGGTGCCCGAGTCGAAGGGGCGCGAGGTCCAGATCGGCGGCCCCGACGTGCTCACCTACGCCGCGATGCTCGACCGCATGGCGCTGGCGATGGGGCTGCAGCCGCGGCGCAAGTTGCCGGTGCCCTTCATAACGCCCTGGCTCTCCGCGCTCTGGCTCGGCCTGGTGACGCCGGTCGACACCAAGGTCGCGCGGCCGCTGGTCGAGGGGCTGACCACTCGCACCGTGGTCACCGACCCCTCGGGCGCCGAGCCGTTCGGGATCTCGCCGGAGCCCTTCGACGGGGCGCTGCGCCGGGCGCTGGCGGAGGAAGCCGCGGAGTGAGCTGCGCCGTAGTTCTGTTCACGCGTGACCTGCGGGTACGCGACCAGGCGGCGCTGGCCGCCGCCGCGCGCGAAGCGGAGCGCGTTGCGCCGCTCTTCGTCTTCGACGGGGCGTTGCTAGGTGGCGATTGCGCCGCACCGAATAGGGTCGCCTTCCTGCTCGACAGCCTGCGCGACCTTGACGGTGCGCTGCGCGAGCGCGGCGCTCAGCTGGTGCTGCGCCGCGGCGACCCGGTCGAGGAGGCGCTGCGGGTTGCCACGGAATGCGACGCCGGCTCGATCCACCTCAGTGACGACTACAGCGCCTACGCGCGGCGGCGCCGCGAGCGGCTCCGCGATGCGTGCGAGCGGCAGGGCCTGCGCCTCCGCGCGCACCCCGGCGTGACCGTGGTCGAGCCCGGCGAGCTGACGCCCACCGGCGGCGACCACTACCGGGTCTTCACTCCCTACTGGCGCGCCTGGTCGGAGCAGCCGCGGTGTACGCAATTCCGGGCGCCGCGCCGGCTGGTGCTGGCGCCTGGCGTCCGGGTCGGGCGGATCCCGGCGCTGGGCAGGCTGACACGGGGAACGCCGTCGCCGGACCTGGCCAAGGGCGGTGAGACGGCGGCGCGCAAGCGGCTCGAGCGCTGGCTGCGCAGCGGCCTCGCTGGATATGAGGAGAGCCACGACGACCTCGCCGCGGGCGAGGGCACCTCGCGGATCAGCGCTGACCTGCACTTCGGCTGTCTCTCCCCGGCGGCGGTGCTGGCGCGGGTTGAGGGAAGGGGCGGAGGCGGGGCGTTCGCCCGTCAGCTCTGCTGGCGCGACTTCCACCACCAGGTGCTGGCGGCGCGGCCCGACCTGCCGCGCGCCGACTACCGCGGGCGCGGTGATCGCTGGCGGCGCAGTGCGCGCCTCACCGAGGCCTGGCGGCAGGGCCGCACCGGCTATCCGATCGTCGACGCCGGCATGCGCCAGCTGCAGCGCGAGGGCTTCATGCACAACCGCGCGCGGATGATCGTCGCCTCCTTCCTGACCAAGACGCTCTACCTGGATTGGCGGCTGGGCGCGGCTCACTTCGCGGCGCTGCTGGCCGACGCCGACCTCGCCAACAACGTCGGCAACTGGCAGTGGGTGGCGGGGACGGGCAACGACACCAGGCCCAACCGCGTGCTCAACCCGCTGCGCCAGGCGCAGCGCTTCGATCCGGAAGGCGAATACGTGCGCCGCTACCTGCCCGAGCTGGCCGCGGTCGCGGGCTGGGCCGCGCACGAACCGTGGCGGCTCGGTGCGGGCGAGCGCCGCGCGCTCGGCTACCCGTCACCGGTGGTTGACCATGAGGAGGGCGCTGTCCGGTTCAGGCGCTTGCGGGTTGGGTCCTCGGGATCATCGCGATCCTGATCGGGGCGGTGACGCTGCTGGTACCGACGCTCGGCAGCGGCACCAGACGCGTCTAGCCACCCTCCGGCGACAATCCGAGGCAATGGCACCGTGGAAGCTGCCTCTGCTCGTCGCCGCGATAGCGGTTCCCGTTGCGCTTGCGTTTGCCCTGGGCGGCGCAGCTGCCGGGGTTGCCGCGGGCGCTCTCGTGGCGGCGGCGATCGTCGTGGTGGCGGTGCGCCAGCGCCCGCTCGGACCGATCGGCGCGACGCCGGCTGAGGACGACGCGCGCCACGTGTTGCTCGTGCTCACCTGCTCCGTGGAGGAGCCGGGGGACGTGCGGCTTCTGCTTGCCGAAGCGGGGCTCGGCGGCGGCCGCGCCAGGGCGGATGTCCTCGTCCTCTCGCCGGCCAAGATCGGCTTCCTCGACCGCTGGGCCTCCGACATCGAGGCCGCCCGCGAGGCGGCGCAGCGCAACCTCGTCGCCACCGTCGCGGGGCTGGCGAAGGCCGGCGTCGTCGCCGAGGCCCGGGTCGGCGACGAGGACGTCGTCCAGGCGGTCGAAGATCAGCTGCAGAGCTTCGCCGCGAGCGAGGTGGTGCTGGTCAGCGAGGCCGGCGCCGACCACTCCGCTGCCGCAGCGGAGCTGCAGTCGCGCCTGCGTTCGGAGTTTCGCCTGATCGAGCTCGGCGGCGGCTGAGGTTCAGCAGGCGTGCGGGCGGGCGACCAGACGTGCCTCTATTTGAGTACCCATTGGGGGCACCCAACTCAAGGCACGTCCGGAGATTTGGACGCGTGGTCGTGCACGCGCAGCGTGTCGACCTCGAGCTCGCC
>Ga0210063_1000285_pt1 | contig 16802 bp, 13 predicted proteins | sample Muzzi_PWA_D1_FD_185529 | JGI IMG/M metagenome (GOLD analysis project Ga0210063, IMG submission 185529) | Wetland microbial communities from San Francisco Bay, California, USA, that impact long-term carbon sequestration - Muzzi_PWA_D1 (SPAdes) | ecosystem: Environmental > Aquatic > Marine >... | reverse complement strand
CCAGCTGATTATTGACGTGCCGGTATGCCGCGTTCAGATCGGCCCCGCAGCGAAAGGCTACTCGCAGCATGGCCTGCATCTGGGTAGCGGAAAGCGCCGGCCCCATGCCATGGCCGGTGGCGTCTCCCATCAGGATGAAGAGTTTTCCTTCAAGCATGACCAGGTCATACATGTCTCCACCGGTCTGGTCGGCCGGACGGAATTCGCCATACAGATCGTAACCGGGAACCTCGGGCATTTCTTCAGGAAACGTGCTCATCTGGATTTCGCGCGCCAGGGCGACTTCTTCATCCAGCCGTTCTTTCAGCAACAGGGCTTCGACCATCTGGGTTCTCTGCACCGCCAACGCACACTGTGCGGCCAGCGCTTTCGCCACCAGTTCGTCATTGGAATCGAAATCACCATTGTGCTTGTTCAGCAGTTGCATCACGCCAACTGGGTGCTGATCACGGCCAAGAAGTGGAACACTCAGAATTGAGTCGGTCTTATAACCTGTTGCCTTATCTGTTTCGAATCGAAAACGGGGGTCGTTGTAGGCATCCGCCACGTTTATGATTTTCCGACTCTCCAGGCACTCACCGACCAATCCATCGCCGGCTTTCATACGGGGTATTGGCTTGATCTCAGGCACTCGCATGTGCAATTCATGTGTATCGGAATCGTAGAGCCAGAGAGATCCGCGGTCTGCCGAAAGCACGGACTGTCCCGCCTGAACCACCTCGGTCAACATACTCACCAAATCATACGGGGCCGCCAATTTCGCAGTCACCTCGAGAATGCGCGTCAATGCATCCTGGCTGAGTCGGGTCGGCTTCAAATCTTGCATTTCAGAAACTTTCTTATTGTTTGCATTCTGGCTGGGTGGCATCAATGTATCAGAGATAGGCCGTTCATGAACATTACCATGCAGTTTTCGTGACCAATTTCCATTTTATCGAAATTTAATATAGAAGGTACCTATCACGCCAATAATATCAATCGATTTAATTAATATAGCTAGATCATCTAACATGGCCCCATTGAACGCGATGATTCCCATCGCTGAACGAAAATCACTATCAGGAGAATCGAAAATGACCCAAAGCAATCCGGCTACTGTGCCCAACGTAACGTTTAAGACCCGAGTCAGGGACGAAAGTGTTGAAGGACCCAATCCTTATCGCTGGCAGGACGTCACGACCGATGACATCTTCAAGGGCAAGAAGGTCATCGTTTTCGCCCTGCCGGGTGCATTTACACCCACCTGCTCCAGCACGCACTTGCCTGGTTATGAAAGCAAGTACGAAGAATTCAAAGCATTGGGCGTGGACGAAATTTACTGCCTGAGCGTCAATGACGCGTTCACGATGTTCCAGTGGGGTCGTCACCAGTGCGTCGAAAAGGTTAAATTATTGCCTGACGGCAGCGGCCAGTTCACCCGGTTGATGGGTATGCTGGTGAAAAAAGACAACCTCGGATTTGGTGAACGTTCCTGGCGGTATTCCATGCTGGTTGACGACGGAAAGATCGTGCAAGTTTTTTCCGAACCAGGAAAGTGCGATAACTGTCCGACCGACCCCTTCGAGGTCAGCGATGCGGATACCATGCTGAACTATCTCAAGACCGCCTGAACTTCAGGATTCCGTCACTGTCTCTTGGGAACCTCCGGTCAATTTTTCGCATAACGCGTATACTTGACCGGAGGTTCCTCAGTGAGTGCACCTTGACGAATCCAGGAGGCATTATGAACAAGTTAGGTACGTTATTAGCCCTGTCCTTGACGCTGCTGCTGGCGAGTTCCACGGCACTGGCGAAAAGCGAGCCATCGGAAGTCTCCATCGAAGGACTCAAACTGGTCGATAAGGACCGGCGCGGAGAAATCTACGCCGAAGAAGGTGTGGACTGGAGCGAGTACACACAGATCATTCTGGAACCGGCGACCGTGTCGTTCAGGAAGAACTGGCAACGGGATCAGAACCGCTATGATCCTTTCAAGGTTCGCGACCAGGATGTGGAGCATATCAAGATGAAACTGTCGGAGTTGTTCAGCCAGGTCTTTACTGAAGAACTTTCCGCCAAGGGAGGCTACACGATAACGGAGTCGATTGGCGCCGACACGATGATGCTCATACCTCGCATTGTCGACCTGGATATCGCGGCCCCGGATACACGCAACAACCCCGGTATAACGAAGAGTTATACGGATCAGGCCGGTCGAATGACACTGATCCTGGAAATTTATGATTCACAGTCCGGTGACCTGATCGCCAAGGCGAGCAACCGGCAGGAAGCCCCACGCTACGGCTATGTCCGTTGGACCAACAGCGTGTCGAATACCCAGGAAGCACGCCTGATGCTGCAACGCTGGGCAAACATGCTGATCGAGCGTCTGGATGAGGCCAAGAGCAAAACGACCGTAACGGAATAGCCTGGCCCCGCATGTAGGAGGCCGCTCGCTGACAGAGTCTGGGCATAATACGGGTTTCATGTGTTGCCGTGGGTCAATGCCAGGAACGCCAGCAGAGCCCGGTTGCATTCGGCCGGGCGTTCCTGCTGAATCCAGTGCCCTGCGCCTTCCAGCCAGAGCAGCGAATGCAAGTGCGGGACGACCGGCTGCATGCGCTGGCGCAGGCTGTCTTCGTCCATGTGCGCAACCACCAGGTCGCGGGAACCGGCAATCATCAGGGCCGGAACCCGGACCACCTGGTCGATTCCTTCCGTCAATTCCCAATTACGCTCGAAATTTCGATACCAGTTCAGTCCGCCGCGGAACCCGCTGCGCCTGAATTCATCGAGGTAAAAGGCGAGATCTTCTTCACTTAACCAGCCAGGCAACTCAAGAGGCCGGCCCCAGCGGCCGATAAACCCGCCGGCGTCTTTATGGGAATCAGTAATGGCGGGCGCTTCACGGGGTGAGTCCGGCGAGGCATAGAGCATGCGCAGCAAGCCTTCGGGATCCGCCTCGTATTCAGCCTCAGCGACCCCTGGCTCCTGGTGATACAGGATGTAATAGAAGGCATCACCGTGACGCTTTTTCCAGATGCGGAGTGGAGAATCACCCGGCCGCCCCAGGTGCGGCACACTGAGTGCGGCAATTGACCGGAAGCGCTCCGGGTGCAAAAGCGCCGCATGCCAGGCCACCACCGCACCCCAATCGTGACCGACAATCGCCGCCTGTTCGGCGCCGGCCCAGTCGACCAGTGCGACCATATCAGCCACCAGGTGAAAAATATCGTAGTCTTCGACTGCAGGCGGCGCGTCGGTGTCGCCGTAGCCCCGCATATCGGGGGCGATGACGTGAAAGCCCGCCTCAGCGAGCGCCGGTATCTGGTGCCGCCAGGAATACCAGGACTCCGGCCAGCCATGAGCCAATATCACCAGCGGACCGCCTCGCACACCCGCTTCCATGACATGCATGTTCAGCGAGTTGCAGCGGATGTGGCTGGATTTCATCGAGACGGAATTCCAAAAGAAGCCGGGTATCGGACAGCATTATCAGGGTCGAACCGGTATCAGACGATCGTGAACCGGAAGGGAAACCTGGCCGGCGTGCCGGCCAGTACCTGACGAAAAGCTTGTGTTCCGGGTTTCTGCCTGTGCGGCAAAACCACCGGATCTTTAATTGGCGTTGCGTTCCTTGTAATCACGAATCGCTTCGTTGAATCGTGCAGCGATGCGCTCTTCCATTTCAACCGAATAATTGAACGAAGAAATGATGGCCTGCTTGTTACCCTCGGTATTGCTGGGATTGTCCTGGGCGGCATCCAGGCATTCCCGGAACTCGCCAACCTGGCCCTGGAATACGGCAATATCGGCCTTCGCTTTTTTCAGCTGCTCGAGGGTGGCATTTTCAGGAATGGCGTCCGGAGCGGCCGGCAGCACGCATTTTTGAGCGTCTTCGGGAAGGACGACGGCGTATTCATCGGCATCATCCTGGGCCAGCGCCGTATTGATAAAAATGGCTGCTGCGAGCAAAACAAATGTACGTATCACGATAAAAATCCTCCATAAACCAGCGGCGATTATATATTAAAGAGACGGAGTTGTTGACAACGGATGTGCAACAATTGAGTCTTACGGGCTGAAATAGTTCAAGGAGCCCGCCATGCACCCTTCCTCCAAAACCTCGACCCTGTTCAGATTCTGCGCAATGACGATGCTGCTAATCGCGAGCGGCAAACTGGCCGCACTGGATTCTGAATTGCTCTCGGGGCTGTCCGCAAGGGCGCTGGGGCCAGCCGCGGTCAGCGGCCGGATTGCGGCTATTGACGCCGTCAACTCCGACCCGAATCGGATTGTCATAGGCGCCGCCACCGGAGGGGTCTGGATATCAGACAACGGCGGCCTGACCTGGACACCGGTCTTCGACGACCAACCGGTCGCATCCATCGGCGCGATCGCCATCAATCAGTCAAATCCGGACATCATCTGGGTTGGAACCGGTGAGGGGAACACCCGCAATTCCACGTCGATTGGCGGCGGCATGTTCAAATCCATCGACGGCGGCAGGACCTGGAAATACGTGGGGCTGGAAAAAACCGAACGCATTAATCGCATCGTCCTGCACCCGAACAACCCGGACATTGCCTACGTCGCCGCACTGGGAACCCTGTGGGGCCCGAACGAGGAACGCGGGATATTCAAAACCACCGACGGCGGAGCCACCTGGCAGAAAATTCTCTACCGCGATGAGCGTTCCGGCGGAACCGACATCAAGATCGACCCCTTCAATCCCGACAAGCTCTACGCCAGTTTGTGGGAGCATCGACGCTGGCCCTATTTCTTTAAATCGGGGGGACCGGGTTCGGGCCTTTATATTTCGTGGGACGGCGGCGCCACCTGGAAGCAGAAAACTGAAGAAGACGGACTGCCGAAGGGCGAGTTGGGACGCATCACATTTTCGCCCTCGCCGGCCCAGGCCGGCCGGGTTTACGCACTGGTCGAAGCGGAAAAAAGCGCCATGTTGCGCTCGGATGATGGTGGAGAGAGCTGGACGCGCACCAATGAAAACTATGACATAGCCATTCGCCCATTTTATTACACCGAGGTCGCGGCCGATCCTCAAAACGCTGACCGGGTCTACAACATCGCTTCGAAGCTCAGCGTTTCCATCGATGCGGGTAAAACATTCGAAATGAACCCGGTGATCGACTGCTGCGCGGCCTCAAACACGGTTCACATCGACAATCATGCCTTCTGGATCAGCCCGACCGACCCGAAGCACCTGGTCATTGGCAACGACGGCGGTATTGCCATCAGCCGTGATCGCGGTGAGACCTGGCGTTATGTGCGAAATTTACCGCTGTCCCAGTTCTATCACATCGCGGTGGATGACGATCAGCCCTATCACATCTACGGCGGCTTGCAGGATAACGGCTCCTGGCGCGGCCCGTCGGAAGTCTGGGAGAATGCCGGAATTCGCAATTTGCACTGGCAGGAAGTGGGCTTTGGCGATGGTTTCGACGCCCTGCCTGACCCGGAAAACTCCCGGAAGGGTTATGCCATGTCCCAGGGCGGAAACCTGACCCGCTGGGACCTGGACAAGGGAGAGCGAAAACTCATTCGCCCGTCGCCGCCGACCCCGGACACGGACCTGCGTTTCAACTGGAACGCCGGGCTCGCGCAGGATCCGTTCGATCCCGCCACGATCTATTACGGAAGCCAGTTTCTGCATAAATCCACCGACCGCGGCAATTCCTGGACCGTGATCAGCGGTGATCTGACCTCGAATAACCCCGAGTGGCAGACCTTTCGCCAGAGCGGCGGCCTGACGCCGGACGTGACCGATGCCGAAAACTACACCACCATCATCGCCGTGGCGCCGAGCCCGCTGGAACAGGGCACGATCTGGGTCGGAACCGATGATGGCCGGGTGCACATTACCCGTGATGGCGGCGATAACTGGACCCGGATCGACACGCGAGCCAAAGGAGTGCCGGCCGGAACCTGGGTGCCCATGATCACGCCGTCTCCGCACGACGCCGGAACGGCATTCATCGTTTTTGACGACCATCGCCGCTCCAATATGCAACCCTACGTTTACCGCGTCACCGACCATGGCAGGAACTGGGAAAGCCTGGTCAACAGCGGCATCAGCGGCTATGCCCTGTCGATATTGCAGGATTCCGTCGATCCCGACCTGTTGTTCCTGGGCACCGAATTCGGTTTATGGATTTCGACCGATGGGGCCGAAAGCTGGACCCGGTTCACCGCGGGCGTACCCACCGTCTCGGTGATGGACCTGGCGATACAGTCCCGTGAAAACGATCTGGTGCTTGGTACGCACGGCCGGTCAATCTTTGTCATTGATGATTACAGCGCCCTGCGGGGACTGTCGGACGCCGCGATGACGGAACGCCTCAAGATTCTGTCGGTGACACCCGGTCAGCAGTACCTGGCGTTGCAATCGCCTTCAACCCGGTTCACCGGTTCCGGTGAATTTCGCGCGGACAACGAGCCTTACGGCGTGCTGGTGACTTTCGTGGCCAGCGGCAAAGACCTGCCTCACCCGGATGAAGAAAAAGAACGGCAAAGAAGCATCGAGCAACGATCCGCCAATCCGGCCGCCGACCCGGAAGCATCAGTAGAAGACGATGACGAAAAGCCGAAAGTGCAGATGACCGTAACAGACGCCACCGGCACGGTGATTCGCAGTTATCGATACCCGGTCGTCCAGGGCGTCAACCGCGTTGTCTGGCCGATGGTCAGCGATGGCATCCGGCCGATGCCGGGCCCCAAACCGCCGGAACTCGACGACGGTCTGCCGGACGGGCCACAAGTGCCGGCTGGCGACTACCAGATTACCTTGTCCCTTGCGACCGACGACGCCACGGCCGCTGAATCTTTCGCGGTGGGTGTCGTGCTGGCCGACCCGCGATCTTCTCTCTCGGCAGCGCAGCAACAGGAGCTCTTCGATGCCAGGTTAGTGCTCCTGGGCATGATGGAAACAGCTGTTCAATCGGTGGAACGAATTGTGAATGCGCGCAGCGATGTCGATACCGTGATCGAGCTCATTGCAAAGCAACCCGGCGCCGGTCAGCATGAAAACCTGAAGGCCCTGGAAAAGCAGGCGCGTGAAGTGAAGAAAGGCCTCGACGCCATTGAAGAGCAGTTTCGCACCCCGCCGGAAACCAAAGGTTCGCCCTACGGCGATGACAAGATCGCCAACGTGATCGGCACGGCCGGAGCCTTCCTCGAAAACTCGGATGAGTTGCCCAGCCCGACCGCCAAGATATTTGCAGAACGGGCTCAAGTCGCTCTGGATGCCGGCGTGACTGAGCTGAACCGGTTTATGAGCACCGAACTGACCGCGTTCAGCGCCGCTGTCGAACAGGCTGGAATAGGCCTTTTCCGGTCTGTTTCCGAGCCATAACCGCCAAGGAGATCGCCTGGACATGCAAAATATCGACGGTGTAGCCCAGGCGATTCTCGACGGTTTCAACCGGCATTACTATCTCTTCAGAAAATACAGCTATGAAGGGAAAGTCTGCTTTGAGCGGGCCGACTGGGCGCGCACGCACGTGGCCAGTAAACATCGAATCCAGGGCTACGAGCAACGCGTCAGGGAAACGGTTCTGCACCTTCAGAAGCATTTCCCAAAAGCCAGGGACGACTACGACCTGTGGCCCGCGATCAAGACATCATACATTGGGAAATTGATTGGGCACTGGCAGCCTGAATGCGCTGAAACATTCTATAATTCAGTGGCTTGCAGAGTACTTGATAGAGAATACTACAACAGTGAGTATATCTTCTGGCGGCCCGCGATCAGCACCGAGCACCTGGAAGGAAGCAAGCCAACCTATAACAGCTACTATCCAGCCATGGATGGGCTCAGGCGCTGCCTGCTGGAATTACTGACCCGCTTTGGGCTGGCGAATCCGTTCGAGAATTTGCGCCGGGATGTCCGCCGACTGGAACGCGCCATCGTTGAAAAGCGGTCCGCCAAGTGGAAGCAGGAAGCCAACTACCAGATCCAGGTTCTGGACAGCCTGTTCTTCCGCAACAAGGCCGCCTATATCGTGGGGCGGGTATTCAACGGCGACCGTTGTGAGCCCTTCGTGATTCCCTTGTTGCAAAACAGCGACTTTTCCATTTATGCCGACACGTTGCTGATGCGGCCCAAGGATGTCTCCATCCTGTTCAGTTTTTCTCGCGCCTATTTCCTGGTGGACATGGAAGTGCCGTCCGCCTACGTGTCTTTTTTACTCTCCATCATGCCGCGTAAATCGGTGGTGGACCTGTATTCCCTGCTGGGCCTGCAGAAACAGGCCAAAACGCTGTTTTACCGGGAACTGCAACATCACCTGGCGCATTCGAAAGACGATTTCCAGATCGCCCCCGGCGTTCGCGGCATGGTGATGCTGGTCTTCACCCTGCCCTCATTCCAGTTCGTGTTCAAGATGATCAAGGACAAGTTCGATCCGCCCAAGACATCAACCCGGGAAGACGTGAAAGGCAAATACCTGCTGGTGAAGAATCACGACCGGGTGGGACGCATGGCGGACACGCTGGAGTATTCGAACGTCGCCATACCCATCAACCGCATCGACCCGGCCTTGCTGGAAGAGTTGCGGACACACGCCAGCAGCATGATCGAGGAAATCGGCGACATGCTGGTCATTCGCCATATCTATATCGAACGCCGGATGGTGCCACTGGACAAATACCTGACCACGGCAACGAAAGCCCAGCGAAACCATGCCATCCGCGACTACGGCAGCGCCATCCGTGACCTGGCCGGCGCGGATATTTTTCCGGGCGACATGCTGAAAAAGAATTTCGGTGTGACCCGCCTGGGCCGAGTGGTCTTCTATGATTACGACGAGATTTGCTACATTCGGGAATGCAATTTCAGAAAGATTCCTCCACCGCGCGACTTCGATGATGTCATGTCGGACCAACCGTGGTATTCGGTTCAGGAAAACGACGTCTTTCCCGAGTCTTTTGGCCCATTCTTCTTCGCCTATGATGAAGACATGACCCAGTTCAAGAAACACCATGCCGCGCTGATGGACCCCGCCTGGTGGAACCGGGTCAAGCAGGACATATTGTCCGGTAACCAGGCCGATGTGTTTCCCTACTCACAGAAGCGACGGTTCATGAACCGCTACGACTGAATGACGTCAGGATAGAAATCGATCAACCAGGTGACGGCACCAGCCTTTTCACATCGTGTTCAGGTACCGCTGCCCGATCACAGGCGCCCGCGTATAATCGAGGTGCAGTTGATTCTATAAGCGACGAGTTGAAGGGTAATTCCGTGTTTCGTTACAGGACAGGTAAAGACTGATGGTGCAAACCTTATTACCGTTTGTTTTTGTTGCCATCGGCAGCCTGTTTGGCGGCGTGAGCCGCTACGGCATGACGTTGCTGACCCAGAATGTGTCGGTGTTCAACCTGCCCTACGGCACGCTTCTGTCCAACCTGGGTGGGTGCCTGCTGATCGGCGTCATCGCCGGCATCAGCGGCAAAACCGAATTGCTCTCCACCGAGATGCGCCTGCTGCTGGCCACCGGTTTTTGTGGTGGCTTCACCACGATGTCGTCCTTTATTTATGAACTGGGGCAGTTCATCCAGGACCAGGAATATTTTTTTGCGTCTTCCTATTTCGTGGCCACCCTGGCCGGTGCCGGGCTGGCCTTTGCGCTGGGGTTATTGATCAGTGAACTCGTATTGAGGTGATCCATGGAAATTACCGGACAGGCCGTACTGCTCAGGATATTCATCGGCGAAAGCGACAAGCTGGGGCATCTGCCCCTGTACGAGGCGATCGTCAAGAAAGCCCGCGACGAGGGCCTGGCCGGCGCCACCGTGCTCAAGGGCGTGCTGGGTTTTGGCGCCACCGCACGCATCCGGACCACCAAGATACTCGACCTGTCGGCTGACCTTTCAATGGTGATCGAGATCGTGGATGAGGAGAAAAAAGTAACCGATTTCCAGGAACAACTATCCGCCCTGTTTGAAGAGGCCAACTGCGGCGGGCTTGTGACACTGGAAAACATCCGGGTGGTGCATTACGTGCCGGAAAAGGGTGCCTGACCACGGATGAGTTTTCGTGTTGCCGGGAACAGGAAAGAAACCGAAAAAGAGCGGAAATTTATGGAAAATGACTTGAAACGATGGTCGATGGCAATCGCGGTACTCGTTGCCGGTTGCAGCAATGTTACTGCCCTGGCGGAACAGCACGCCCAGTCGCCGGATTTGAAATCGGCCCAGATGGTCGTCAGCGAAGCCGCGCCAATAGCGCGTTTCTCACACTTCCGCTACACCGGCGCCGACCCGGTTTACCAAGGTCTGGAAGTCAGCGACCACCAGTACCTGAACCCGATCCTGGCCGGTTTTTACCCCGATCCGGGCATCGAGCAGGTCGGCGGCGACTACTACATCGTCAACTCGACCTTCGCCTGGTTTCCGGGCATCCCGGTGTTTCACTCGACCGACCTCGTCAACTGGACGCAGATCGGCAACGTGATCGACCGGCCGGGCATGCTCGATTTCGATGGCCTGGGCCTTTCGCGCGGGGTCTTCGCGCCAACCATCGAGGAACACCAGGGGACCTTCTACGTCGCCAACACCTGCGTGGACTGCGGCGGCAATTTCATCGTTACAGCCGATGACCCGGCTGGCCCATGGTCGGACCCGGTCTGGATCCCCGAAGTCGGCGGCATAGACCCATCGCTGTTCATCGACGAGGATGGCGTCTTCTATCTCATGAACAACGACGCCCCGCCCGGGGGATCGACCTATGACGGCCACCGCGCCATCTGGCTCCGCGCCGTCGACCCGCACACCTTGCAGCCGGTCGAAGAACCTGTCGTGATCATCGACGGTGGTGTCCGGCCGGAGGAACGGCCGATCTGGATCGAGGGGCCGCACATCTACAAAAAGGACGGCTGGTACTACCTCAGCGCCGCCGAGGGCGGAACCGCCATCAACCACTCCCAGGTGATTTTGCGCTCACGTGATGTCAAGGGCCCATATGAACCCTGGGATGGCAACCCGATCCTTACCCAGCGGCACCTGGATCCGGACCGCGAGCATCCCGTTACCTCGGTAGGCCACGCGGATTACGTTCAGGACAATGAAGGCGCCTGGTGGGCCACCTTCCTGGGCGTGCGCCCTTATGAGGGCGACTACTACAACACCGGCCGCGAGACCTTCCTGATGAAGGTCGAGTGGCGCGACGGCTGGCCGGTGATTGCCGATCCGGAAGAAACCGTGCCCTATCTCGCCGACCGGCCGGCCCTGACGGCCGGGGCGACACCGGCGATACCCCTGAATGGCAACTTCACCGTCACCGAGACCTTTGACGGTGATGCGCTTGATCCCTACTGGATGATGGTGCGCGTGCCCAAAACCTCGTGGTGGTCGCTCGAAGGTGGCGCACTGGAGATCGAGGCACGGGAAGATCGGCTCGGCGACATGCGACAGCCCTCTTTCGTGGCGCGCCGCCAGCAGCATCTCTACGCGACCGCCGAGACTTCGGTCGAATTCGTCCCGCAACGCGCCGGTGACGAGGCGGGGCTCTCGGCCTTCCAGAACGACCATTATTACTACGCCATCGGCGTGACCATCAACGCGGACGGGCAGCGCCTCGTGCGCCTGTCGATGCGCGGGGGCGAGAAAGATTCCGCCGACGGTGTCACCTTAGCTGAACAACGGCTCGAGACCAACGGGGCCCTTCGATTGCGAGCCGAGGCCAGAGGCGACACCTATGACTTCTCCTGGGCGACGGCAGATGGCGATTGGCAGGAACTGGGCAAGGGGCTGGACGCCAGACTCCTGTCGACCCGCCAGGCGGGGGGCTTCGTCGGCGCTGTCTTCGGGATGTATGCACAGCGGTCGGGAATCGATGCGGTTGCAACACCCCTGCCACGCCCCTGAACCTGGCCCGCTTGAACAATCAACCCATAAAGCGGCGGCATGGGGAACCAAGCCAAGAATGCGGACAGCCATCACTCTTGGAAATGAAACCAAACAGAAGAACGTCCCGGCTCAACTCAGCCATAGAAATCTGGCGACGAACCAGGAAGGAAATTTGAACCGTTGAAAATTTCTAATGTGTTTGATCAGTCTGGTGCTGAACTCAGCCCATTTCAGACAATTTCAAGCGCAGATGACGATGAAAGGCGAACTTCAGATTACGCGATTTCAGGACAAAGTTGCTCGCCCAAAAGGTGGCCCTTGAAAAATTTTCTTCCGACCGAGGCAGCAAAGGACCGCAACCGACTAACTGGGGGACAGATTTGATTTCACCCGCGTCGAACAGGGTCTGACACAGCGATTGCGGAAGGCGATAGAAGATCTGGTTTCGGTGGAACTCGACTTGGTGCATCGGGCAGGTCTCCAATAATCTGGGTCTGGCGGCCATTTCTGATCGGCCCGGATATCTGAGCAGAAATTATCAGGTACTCGAGTTACCTGCCGTTAGACGCAGAGTCTCAAAATTTCTTGATTTTGCGTCTCAGAATGTTCCGAGGATTGAATCCTCGAATACGGAAAGCCTGTTTTTGGCTCTTTCTGATTTTTCCGTCTTTGGCATTATTGGTTTTTACCTACCGGGAAATCCAATCGACCACAGCCCGCGCCCAGGTCTCGCCATCCTCTTCCTGGATGAAGTGACGACCTTTCAGTGTAATGTGTGGCTGTCCGCGCGTTCCGGGCACCAGCTTCAGGAACGGGCGGTCGCCGCCGGCGGTGATGGGGTCACTATCGGAAAAGCACAAAAGCACCGGCTTCTCCCATTGCATGAGCTGTTTCCAGGCGTTGCGGTTATCTTCCGACGCAGGATCATCCGGTGCTGCGGGCACCAGCATTGGGAACTGGCGCGCACCTTCCTTGTATTCGTCCGTCGGAAAAGGAGCCCGGTAGGCTTCGATTTCAGCCTCGGTGAGACTGCCTCGGCCGAACAGGTTGACGATGAAACCGATGTCGAATTCCGGGTCTTCCTGGCTGAACTGGCGCCAGCGCTGGAATGCTTCACCCATGCCCTGGCCGTGATCGCCGGTCGGCATGCCCGTGTTCGAGATGGAAAAACGGTCGAACAAATCTGCATTTTCAGCCACCAGGCGCAAACCGATCAGGCCGCCCCAATCCTGGGCCAGCAGCGTGATGCCGGAAAGATCCACGGCCTCCAGCCAGTCCCTGATCCATTGAACGTGTTTTTTGTAGGTGTAATCCGAGCGCCTGGCTGGTTTGTCCGAGCGACCGAAGCCAACCAGGTCCGGAACTACCGTCCGGTAACCCGCCGCAGTGAACACCGGGACCATTTTCCGGTAGAGAAAACTCCAGGTTGGCTCCCCGTGAAGGCAGAGAATCACCGGTGCGTCGCGCGGGCCTTCATCAACATAGTGAATGCGGAGCGGACCGAGGTTTTCATCCTGAATCGTGGCGTAGCGGGGTTCAAAGGGAAAATCAGGAAGCTGGTCAAAGCAGTCATCGGGCGTGCGCAAAACAGGCATAAAAACTCCTCATGCAGTCGGGGTGGCGGATCGTCGCCGTTTCCACCAGAAATACAAACGGTAACACAACAAGAATGCCAGGATCGCTGCATAGATTTGCGGCTCACCCAGATCCTGCTTCAATTGCCACCAAAAATGCCATACGCCGAGTATCGCGATCAGGTAAACCAGTCGGTGAAGTTTTTGCCAGCGCCGTCCCAGCCGCCGCATCATCTTGTTGGTGGAGGTCACGGCCAGCGGGATTAGCAACAGCAGGCCGGTCATGCCGATGGTGATGTACGGGCGCTCGATAATGTCCTCGATTATGTATTTCAGGCTGAATCGCTGATCCAGCCCGGCGTAGGTCAGGAAATGCATCAGCACGTAAAAGAACGCGAATAACCCGAGCATACGCCGAAAGCGCAGCAGCCAGTTGAGGCCGGTCATGCGCCGCAGTGGCGTCACTGCCAGTGTAATCAAAAGGAAATTGAGACCCCATTTTCCGAAGTGGTGGATCAATTCTTCGACCGGGTTTGCGCCCAGGCTGAACCCGGCGATGCCGAAAGCCCCCAACACCGCTTTGACGAGCGGCACCAGGCACACGATGAACACCGCAACCTTGAGCAGGCTTATCGTTCTGGGCTTCATTGAAACCGGAAGATTCGGTTCAGAAATTCTTGCGCAGATTCAGGCCGGTGTAGAGATCCGCAACTTCCTCGGCATAGCCGTTGAACATCAGGGTCTCCTGCTTGTCGGCAAACAGGCCGGCGCCGATGCGGCGTTCCCGGGCCTGGCTCCAGCGTGGATGATCGACTTCCGGGTTCACGTTGGCGTAAAAACCGTATTCGCGCGGATTGGCAATTTCCCAGGAGGTGCGAGGTTGCCGCTTCGTGAACTTGATCTCGACGATGGACTTTATGCCCTTGAAGCCGTATTTCCACGGCACCACCAGGCGCAAAGGCGCGCCATTCTGGTTGGGCAGCGTCTTGCCGTAAATACCGACCACCATCAGCGTCAGCGGGTGCATCGCCTCGGCCATCGTCAGCCCTTCAACATAGGGCCATTCCAGCACCGGCCAACGTTGACCCGGCATCTGCTCGGGATCCAGCAGGGTCTTGAAACGCACGTACTTGGCGTTCGAATTGGGTTCGAATCGCTTGATCAGATCACTCAGCGGAAATCCAACCCAGGGAATCACCATCGACCAGGCCTCGACGCAACGATGGCGATAGACACGGTCTTCCAGGGTGTGCGGCTTGATGATGTCTTCGAAGTCGTAATCTCCAGGTTTATCGCATTGACCGGACACCTTGACCGACCAGGGCCGGGGGTCAAAGTCCTTTGCATTCCGGTAAGGGTCATCCTTGCCGGTGCCGAATTCGTAGAAATTATTGTAGGTGGTGATGTCTTCCCAGCTGTTGGGCGCTTCATCGGTACTGAACGGCCCCGGAACGGTCGTCAGATCCTGTGGCCTGGCCATGAGCGAGCCGGGCAATGACATCGAGGCCAATCCTGCCCCGGCAATCAGTCCGGCCTCGCGCAGGAATTTGCGACGTTGGAGATATACCGATTCGGACGTAATTTCGAAAGAACGGATCCTGTTAGCTGACTTCATCTATCAATCCTTTTCATTGCCGGCCACATCATTGCCGGGTTGCTTTGACCTACAAGACCCGCCAAGCGGCATAAACATTTCATTCAATCCGGAAGATGGCTGATGCCGTCGATCAGGGCGTGGTGCTGGCCAGGTACTTCTGTAACAGAGACTCCTGATCCGCTGTCCAGTTCATTCCGGCGAGGTTCCGGGCCGCATTCATCAAGTCAACCGCGTTTTGCCGGTTACCGCGCAAAAAGTCGAACCTGGCCCGGGTGAGCAATACCGGCACATCCGGCTCTTTTATCGCCAGTGCGCCGGCAAGGGGCGCGGCGGCGTCCAGGTTGCCCTGGTCCATATAGGCATTGGCCAGCTTGCGTTGAAGAGTGGTTTCCATGCCGGTCCAGCTGGTCTCATGAACACGCTCCAAAGCCGCCAGAAACTCATGGATGGCTGCGGCCGGATCGCCGCGCACCAGTTGGATGTCCCCCCGTAATTCCAACGCCTCGACTTCCGGCTCCATCAATTCTTGCTGGCGGGCTGTTTCAAGAACGCTTGTCGCCAGCGCGTCCGCCTGGTCGATCTGCAGGGCGTAAAAATCAACCCAGGCAATTTTTACATCGGTTTGCAGCATGCGTAATGAATCGTTGATGTCTTCGAATATGCTTCTGCCATCGACATAATGTTGCCGAGCTGCCTCGAGGTCCCCCCTGGCCGTTTCAGCTTCCGCCAGCTGGGCCAGCGCCGTGGCGATATACAAGCGGTCATTGGATTCACGCGCAATTTCAAGGGCTGAATTTGCGGCCTCGACAGCTTTCTCGTGATCGCCGGTCGCCGAATACACTCCGCTCAGCATGGTGTAATTTCTGCCGACACCGACGCGGTCGCCGATTTCCTGGCGGATTGCCAGTGACTGCGCAATCTGGTTTTCAGCCTCCTGCAGATTGCCCTGCTGCCATTTCAGGTAACCCACGTTGTTCAGCATCATGGCCTCGTTACGACGATCGCCAATTTCGCGAAATGCTTTGAGGGCTTGCTGCAGATATACCTCGGCCTGGGTGAAATTCCCCCGCGCCATCTCGATGTTGGCCTTGCCCGAATACAGCTGGCCCGGCAGGTTTTCCCGACCGGCGTCCTGGTATTCGAGCATCGCGAGATCGAGCAGGCGCTCCGCTTCGTCCAGTTCACTGAAACTCTTCCGGGTGATCGAAAGATTTTGCAGCACCCGGGCGGTGAGTTCGTGGTCACCAATCTGCTCACTGATTTCGAGGGCTTCGGTATAGTTGGTAATGGCCTCTTCGGGCCGGCCGGTGCGATGGTAGAGGACGCCCAGCGTCATCAGGACCTGAGCCAGCGGGCGTTGTGCCCCCCCCGGCAACAGCTCTTCGATCATTTGATTGAGGATGGCCTCCGCTTCCGCTGGTTCGCCCAGGATTCGGAGGCAGGACGCGTATTCGAACCTTGGCGCAAACAACTCGGGTTCCTGCTCCACGATCACCTTGAAAAACTGCCGGGCCTCGGCGCAGCGGCCGGCAAGGCTCAGACTCATGCCGCGGGCGAAGGCCTCGTTGTTGAACGGATCTTCGGAAACCAAAGGAAATTCATCACCCAACCGGCTTTTGCGCAACAACAAACCGTAAACACCTTGCACCACGCCCTGCGCGAGTTCGGTTGGCTGGTCGCCAACGATGGTGCCGGACCGACTTCGTTCGTCCGGACCCAGCAGGTGGTAATTCATGCGCAGCATGGCGCCCTCGGACTTCAACTCCATCAACAAGATGTGGCTT
>Ga0210063_1000283_pt1 | contig 16883 bp, 4 predicted proteins | sample Muzzi_PWA_D1_FD_185529 | JGI IMG/M metagenome (GOLD analysis project Ga0210063, IMG submission 185529) | Wetland microbial communities from San Francisco Bay, California, USA, that impact long-term carbon sequestration - Muzzi_PWA_D1 (SPAdes) | ecosystem: Environmental > Aquatic > Marine >... | reverse complement strand
CCGCTTCCATGCTCGCGCTCTGGCGATGGATTTCGCCACCGCGCCGCCCCACGCGATGGTGAGTCTTTACGAAGAGGTGGAGTCCCGGCTGCTGACCCGCTGGACGGCGCCGATGCGCAACGTGTTTCTACTGCGGCTGCTCTACGTCCTCTTGAAGACCCTGTGCCGCTCCTGGTGCGGTGACCGCGACGATTCCCTGGTCAACGAATTGATGCGGGGTGAAGAGGGCACCGAAAGCGCGCGACCGGTCAAGGCGTTGATGGCCCTGGCCAGCAGGGCGCACGCCGATCCCGCGTTGCAGGACCTCTTCCGCCGTCTCTCTCCCGAGGCGTTGGCCCGGTGCCTGCCCGGGGACCCCCGCTTTGAGGACTTCAACCAGGCCTTCCGCCGCTACCTCGACACCTTCTACTTCAAGAGCTTCTTCGAGATGAAGCTGGAGGCGGAAACCATCCAGGATCGGCCCGAGATCCTCTATGGAATGATCCGCGGCCACTTGCTCAACGACGACCCCGAGCGCTTCGACCTCGAAGCCCTGGCGCGGCGCGACCGGGAGGCCCGGCAGCAGGCCGAAAGAACCGCCTTCTCCAGTTTTGGTTGGAAGCCGTGGAGGCTGCCCCAGCGGCTTTTCTTCCGTTGGCTCCTGCGCCGGGTCCGGCGCCTCGATGGCTACCGCGAGGAAGTGAAGTTCCTGCGTTTGCAATTGATGGGCACCTTCCGGGAACTCATCCGTGGTTGGGGTGGCTGGCTCGCTCGCGAGGGGATCACGGACGATCCTCGGGATGTCTTCTACCTCTCCCTGGACGAGGTCTTGAGCTATTTCCGAGGCCGCGCCGTGACCACCGATCTGCGGGGGTTGGTCGCCCTGCGACGCCGGGAAGTCGAGTCCTGGGAGCAGGAAACGCCGCCGGACGACCATTTCACCACCTACGGCGTGCCCTACCACAAGAATCGCTACCATCGCCCGCCCCCCGCGGCCCCGGACGCGGCGGACGGACGGGACGAAGGGGTGGATCTGCGGGGTACGGGCTGCTGTCATGGCGAGGTGGAAGGGGCGGTGCGGGTGCTCCACTCGCCCCTGGAAACCGCCGCTCTCTCCGGCGAGATTCTGGTGGCGGAGCGCCTCCATGGCGGCTGGCTGCACTTGCTTTCGACGGCTTCGGGGGTCCTGGTGGAGCGGGGGGAGATCCTCTCCCACGCCGCCACCGTGGCCCGGGAGTTGGGGGTGCCGACCATCGTCGGGATCCCGGGCCTGCTACGGGCGGTGGAAACCGGCCAGCGGGTGCGTATGGATGGTGCCCAGGGTACCGTGACTTTTCTATGAATTTCCTGCATCCCATGGAGAGCCCATCATGGCCTCGTCTTCCCCTCGCCGACCGCGCCTCGCCTACATTTCGTCCATCAATGCTCGCTGGGTGCACCTGGAGTGGGTGGCCCAAGAACTGGATCGGGAGCGCTTCGACGCCTCCTTCCTGCTGATCTCCATCGCCGCCCACCCGCCCCACCTGGAGACCTTCCTGCGGCAGCGAGGCATCCCCCACCACCGGATCGATTGCCAGTTGCGACCGTGGTCCATTCTCAAGACGGTGTTCCAGATTGCCCGCTATTGCCGGCGGGAGAAGATCGACATCGTCCACTGCCACATCTTTTTTGCCAGCCTGGTGGGACTGCTGGGGGCGCTGTTGGCCCGGGTACCGGTGCGGGTCACCACCCGACACCATGCGACGATGAACCACGGCACGAGCTTCTACTGGCTGGACCGCCTGACCAATCTCATGGCGACCCATGTGATCGCCTCCTGCGATCTCCTGCGGCGGATTCTGGTGGAGAAGGAAAAGACCCCGGAGCGCAAGATCGAGTTGATCCCCCTGGGGCTCGACCTCGACGGCTTCGCCGACGTCGAACCCCAGCGCGTGGAGGCCCTGCGGCAGAAGTACAATCCTCAGGGGGCCGGGCCGGTGGTCGGGGTGGTGGCGCGGCACATCGAACTCAAGGGCATCCAGTACACCATCCCAGCGTTCATCGAGTTGCTCAAGACCCACCCCACGGCCTACCTGATGCTGTTCTACGCCTCCGGTCCGTACCGCGAGACCCTGGAAGGGTTGCTGGCGGCGGTTCCCCAAGAGCGCTACATCCTGGTGGATTTCGAACCCGATCTCTTCGCCCTCTACCACCTCTTCGACGTCTACGTCCATGTGCCCATCGGTCCAGACCAGGAGTCCTTCGGGCTGACCTTTATCGAGGCCCTGGCGGCGGGCGTGCCCTCGGTCTTCACCCTGGCGGGAGTGGGGCCGGAGTTTCTGGTCCACCGGGACAACGCCTGGATCGTCGACTACGCGTCCAGCGAGGCGATTCACCAGGGCCTGCGGAGCTTGCTGGAGGATCCGGCGCTGCGGGAGACTTTCGTCGAACGGGGGCGGGAAAGCATCCGGCGCTTCGACTATCGGCAGATGGTGCGCAATCTGGAGGCGTTCTACCACCGGGTGGCCCCGGCCCAGCGCGGATGAACCCTCCCCTTCGAGGTCAGCCCTCGGCGGATCGATCCCCCCGGGTCTGCTGCCACCGCTCGTCGTCCACCAGGGTGGTGACCCGGAAACTCTCCGCCCATTCCATGGCTTGCCCGGCGGCGTGCTGGGCCGCTTGATGGCGCAATAGGGGCTCCAGGTTCTGCCCGCCGGTCTGGGATTTGTGGGCGCCCAAGGCGGCGGCCTTGGTGGCCAGGGTGGCGGCGATATCGACGAAGTAATTGGCCTCCGGCTGGACCCAACCGGTGCAGAAAAACTTCCGCGGTCGATGCAAGTGGAGCCCTGCCTCGGCCTCCAGATCCGGGTAGAGGTTGCGCTGCCCTGCCGCGGGCCAGGCGGCTTCCAGAGCGGCCAGGGAGGCGGCCCGGTGATCGGGGTGGTTGAGGAAGTCGGCGCCGATCCAGATCAGCGTCGGATCGCCGGAGACCACGACCTCCGGGCGCACCCGGCGCAGGATCCGCACCAGGGCTTTGCGCAATTCCAGGCTCGGTTGTAGCAACCCGTCGGGGTGCCGCAGGAAGATCACCGCCTCCACACCAAGAACCTCCGCCGCGGCCCGCTGTTCCGCCTCGCGAATTTCGCGGGCCTGCTCCAGGCTGACGGTAGGGTCGTCGATGCCGGATTCGCCACTGGTGCAGAGCACGTAGGTGAGGCGCGTGCCGTTCTCCGACCATAGAGCCAGGGTGCCGGCACAGCTGAATTCGATGTCGTCGGGATGGGCGACGATGACCAGGGCGCTTTCCGGAATGTAAAGATCGCTCATGAGTACTCCCTTGCGGTGTGAAGGTCCGCCGCGCGGCGGCGGCGCAGGTCGAGGAAGAGTTCCTCGCGGGCGCGCATGAAATCCGGCACCACATGGTGCAGGGCGATGTGGGGATCGTCCGCCAGAATGCAGTCAAACCAGGGTCCCAGATCGTGGATCCTTGGCGCTCCGTCCCCCGTCTGGCTGACGATCACATCCTCGCCGTTGCCGATCTCGCGGCTGTTTTGGATATCCAGTGCCTCAAGGAACGCAAAATAGCGTTCGATGTGCTGTCGGTGGAGGGCGTAGACGCGATTGAGGACATCGACGCTGGTGTCCTCCCGTTGGAAGTTGTTCTGCCACCCGAAGAGCTGGGGCAAGGTGGCCTCGCGACCGATATAGCATTGCCCGAAGATCCCGTGAGGCACGGTGGGTTGGTCCACCAGGGCGACGAAGAGGTCCCGGATCTGGACGGGGGACAGAAACAGATCGTCGTCCACGGTCAGGTAGAAGTCGGCGGGAAACTCCCGCGCGAGATCGAAGCGGATGCCCGGTCGGGTGGCTTCCGGTTGATCGATGAGCGTCAGCCGTGGATCCTTCGAACGCACCCATCGGGCGATACGGTAAGCGGGGTTGTTGTTGGAGAGCACCACCCGCTCGACGAAAGGGCACTGTAAGCACGCGGCCACCAACGGTGCCATGTTGGCGATCCGTTCGTAACTCATCAGCACCACCGTCAGGCGCTCCTCCCCGTCGTAGACCGGTGGCGGATCGCGGCGCAGCGTCCAGAGGTAGCGGGCCGCCTCGGTGAAATAAGTCCAGGCGCGCAGCGCGGCGAAAGGCACGACCCGCCACCGGACCCCCGGGATGCGATAGTAGGTCGGCAGGCTTTTCAACGCCGTGGTGAACTGACGAATGGTAAAAAACACTCGATTTTTCCCCTCTCTCTCTTGAACCTTATTCGTCGGTGGACTGGCGTCGTGCCCGGCGGCGCTGCAACAGATCCCGGCGACGGGTTACGCTCTCGCGCCGCTCGGCGAGTTTGCTCGCCAGCTCTTCCGTCGCCTCGGCGGCATCGCGACCCAGCAGTTCCGCCAGGGAGCGCACCGTCAGCCGTTGATAGAGCTGGGCCACCGGCACTTCTACCTCGAGCACCTCGTTGAGGCGCGCCGCTACCCGCACGGCGATGAAGGAATCGCCGCCCAGCTCGAAGAAATTGTCATCGATCCCGATGGCCTCGAAGCCCAAGAACTCCTGCCAGACCCCGGCGATCTTGTGCTCGGCGTCACTTTCAGGGGCGACGAACGGGGTCTGGAGGGGGGGGCGGGGATGCCGTGGACCGGCGGCGCCTCCCGGTCCACCGGCGGCGCCGAGGTGGCTGGCGATGCGTTCCCGCCGCGCCGCCCGCCGGGCATCGAGATTGCCCGTGGAGACCAGGATCGTCTCGACATCGGTGGCCAGCAGGCGGGCGAAAGCGTCCGCTCCCTCCGCCGGGGTCATGGCCAGGGCGGCCAGATCGGGGCGCAGTTGGGTGATCTGCTCGGCCTCGTCCTCGAACTCCCAGACATCCCAACCGACACTCTTCCACGGCACGGTCGTTTCGCCCGCGGCGATCTGCTGGCGAGCGAAGGCATCGAGGAAGTGGTTGGCGGCGGCATAGGCCCCGTAAGCGAGCCCCCCGAGCACGGAAGCCAGGGAGGAGAGCAGGAAGCAGAATGCCAGTTGAGGGCGCTCTTTCTCCGCCAGGGCCGCGGCCAGGGCCAGGGTGCCATGAATCTTGGGGTGGAAATGTTGCTGAAGATGCTCGGCGTCCAGGGCGGCGAGGGCGCGGAAGGTGCTTTCGCCATCGGTACCCGCGGTATGGAGAATGCCCCCCAGAGGCCCAAAGCGGGCCTCGGCGGCATCGAGCGCCCGGAGCCAATCCCCCGGGGCCGCGAGATCCGCCGTCTCCACGGCCACCTCGGCGCCCAGGGCCTCCAGGGCCGCGACCCGCTGGAGGCGCGGATCCTCCGCCTCCAGCGCTGTTTCTTCGATCAGCAGCAGCCGGGCGCGCAGGGTGCGGGCCAGGGTGCGGGCAAAGGCGTAGCCGTTCCCCTGGAGGCCGCCCGTGAGGGCGTAGACGCCGCCCTCCACCAGGGAGGTGGCCCCTTCCCCGCCGGTGGATGCCGCCAGGGGCACCGCCTCGAAGGCCTCCACCCACCGCTGCCGTCCTCGCAGGGCCACGATCTCTGCATCGTGGGTCCCAAGCTCCGCCACCAGGCGCTCCACCAGCCGCTCCCCGGCGGGGCTGCCGGGGGCGGTCTGGACCACATCGACGGCCCGGCAGCGCACCCCGGGCACCTCCTGGGGCAACACCCGCACAAGGCCCAGCAGCGGGGCCCTCTCCGGTCGCAAGGCTTCCCCCTCGACCACCTGGGCCAGACCCTCCGCCACCACCAGCACATCGAGCCCCGCCTCCGGCACGGCGACGTCCGTCAGCGCCTGAGCCAGGGCGAGAAGGCTGTCGAAGCCCAGCCCCTGGGCCGCCTCGAAGGCCGCCACGTCCCGCACGGTGGGGGTGGCCTCAGCCCCCAGAGTCCAGGCGTGGACGATGGCGTCGGGGAATGCGCCTTCTTCGTGGAGCGCGGTCAGGAGTTCCGCGAAGGCTTCGCGGGAAGTCGGGTCGAGGCTCCCCGCGTCCGGGTCCCGGCGCACCAGGCCGCTGCCCGGGTCTCCCGGTTCGATCACCACCGCCCGTCGCCCCGCCGCGGCGAGGCGCGCCGCGAGTTCGCCGGGAAGACCGTCGCCGCCCCCTCCGGCCCGGGCGAGAATCAGGCAGCTTTGCGGCAGGCTCTCGGTGCGCGGGGGCGGCGCCAGGGTCGCCCGCCAGGAAGGCAGATAGAACCAATCCTGGGGATCGGGCCGCTTGCCGACGCCGCCGACTCCTTCCGATAGCGGCATCGCGGGCCGCGCCTCGCCCGGCTCGATCCAGTACCGGCGGTGTTCAAAGGGGTAGGTGGGCAGCGGCACGCGCCGCCGCGCCTCGTCGCGGGCCAGCGCCGCCTCATCGAGGTCCACACCCGCGATCCAGAGCCGTCCCAGCGTGGCCAGCATCCCGGCCTGATCTTCGCCGATGCCCTCCGCCGCGTCGCGGGGATGACGCAGGGAGGGAAAGGCCCACTGCCCCGGCCCTCGGGCGGGATGCCGTCCCACCAGGGTGGCGAGGGCGCGCCCGGGGCCCACCTCCACGAAGAGGCGCTCCGGTTCCTCCGCCAGGACCGCCACGCCCTCGGCGAAGCGTACCGCCGAGCGCAAATGGCGTGCCCAATAGGTTGGATCGGTGGCCTGGTCGGTGGTGATCCAGGTGCCGGTCACGTTGGAGACGAAGGGGATCTTGGGGGGCGCCAGGGGAACCTTGCGCACCTCGGCGGTGAAGGCGTCGAGGATCGGATCCATCATCGCGGAATGGAAGGCGTGGGAGGTATGGAGACGGCGCCCCTCGACATCCTGGGTGGCGAGTTCCTCGGCGAAGGCCACGATCGCCGCCTCGGGACCCGAGACCACCGTCCGGGAAGGCTCGTTGACGGCCGCCAGGGCCAGTTCTGGATGCCGCGATAGAAGCGCCTTCAGCTCTTCCTCCGCCAGCGGCACGGCGAGCATGGCGCCCGCGGGCAGGGCATCCATCAAGCGCCCCCGGGCCGCCACCAGGGCGAGAGCGTCCCCGCGCTCCATCACCCCGGCCACGCAGGCGGCGGCGAATTCACCGATGGAATGCCCCAGCATCGCGGCGGGCTCGACCCCCCAGCTGCGCCACAGCTCCGCCAGGGCCAGTTCGAGGACCAGCAGCGCCGGCTGGGCGAAGCGAGTGCGCTCCAGCCGCGTCGCCGCCGCGTCGCCGGGTCCGTCGCTGGTCAGACCCTCCGGCCACAGCAGCGACCGCAGGTCTTCCCCCAGGTGAGGCTGCAATACCTTGGCGGCCTCATCGACCACCTGCCGAAAAACCGGCTCTGTCTCGTAAAGTCCTCGGCCCATCCCTACGTACTGGCTCCCCTGCCCCGAGAACAGAAAGGCCACGGGGCGCTCCCGGGGCGTCTCGCTATCGGCGGCGGACCAGACCCGGTCCGGGCGCTCGCCGCAGAGGGCGGCCCGGGCCTCCTGCCGGTCCCGGCACACCACCACGCGACGGTGGGCAAAGACCGCGCGACCCACCCGCAAGGTGTGGGCGACATCGGCCAGGGGGGCGCTCTCCGCCGCCGCGCTGTCGAGGAAATCGGCCAGTTGGGCCGCCGTGTGGTCGAGGGCGGACTCGCTGCGGGCCGAGATTTGCAGCAGCTGCCAGGGTCGCGAGGGTCCCGGCGGTGGCGGCTCCGGTGCTTCCTCCAGAATCACATGAGCGTTGGTGCCGCCCACCCCGAAAGAACTCACCCCGGCGCGCCGGGGCACGGCCTCCTCGGTGGTCCAGGGCGCCGCCTTCTGGGCAACATAGAAGGGACTCGCGTCCAGTTCCAGGGCCGGGTTCGGGTGTTCGAAATGGACCGTGGGCGGGATGGTGCGGTGCTCCAGGGCCAGGACCGTCTTGATCAATCCCGCCACCCCGGCGGCGGCGTCCAGGTGGCCGATGTTGGCCTTCACCGAGCCCAGGGCACAGAAGCCCTTCCGGTCCGTGGCTTCCCGGAAGACCTTGGTCAAGGCCCGCACCTCGATGGGGTCGCCCAGGGAGGTGGCGGTGCCGTGGCATTCGATGTAGCGGATCGTCTCCACATCGACCCCGGCCATCTCCTGGGCGGCGGCGATGACCTCCGCCTGCCCCTCCACCGAGGGTGCCGTGTAGCTGACCTTCACCGAGCCATCGTTGTTGATCGCCGAGCCCCGGATCACCGCCCGGATGGCGTCGCCATCGGCCCGGGCGTCGGCGAGCCGCTTCAGGGCCACGACCCCGATGCCGCTGCCGAAGATCGTCCCCGCCGCCTTGGCGTCGAAGGTGCGGCAGTGGCCATCGGGGGAGGCGAGACCGCCTTCCTGGTAGAAAAACCCGCTCTTGCCCGGCACCCGCACCGTCACTCCGCCTACCAACGCCAGATCGCATTCGTAGTTGAGCAGCCCCAGCCCGGCCAGGTGGGTGGCCACCAGGGAGGTGGAGCAGCTGGTCTGGATGATCATCGCCGGTCCCTTGAGGTTCAGCTTGTAGGCCACCCGGGTGGGCATGAAGTCCTTGTCGTTGGTGATGAAGACCTGGAAGCCCCCGGCGCCCTCGAAGAGTTCCCGGTGGGCCATCAGGTTGGACAGCAGGTAGGTGTTCCAGGCCACCCCGGCGTAGACCCCGATCAGGCCCTCGAAACGGTCCGGTCGGGTGCCCGCGTTCTCCAGCGCCGCCCAGGCGCTCTCCAGGAACAGGCGCTGCTGGGGATCCATGATCTCCGCCTCCCGGGGGGTGTAGCCGAAGAAGTCCGCGTCGAACCCCTCCACCCCATCCAGGCAACTGGCCGCCCGCACGTAGTCCGGGCGCTCGAAGACCTGCCGCGGCACCCCGGCGGCGAGGAGTTCCTCGTCCGAGAGGGGGTGGATCCCCTCCCGCCCGGATTCGATCAGTCGCCAGTAGGCGTCGAGATCGGGGGCGTCGGGGAAGCGACCGGCCAGGCCGACCACGGCGATGGCGCGCTCGTCGTCCTCCGCGTTCAGCGCTTCGTCGAGACGGTCGGGATTCGGGGCTGGTTGGGTCATGGCTTCCTCGGTGGCCGCCGTCGGCGGGCTCGGGTGGTCTTCTGGAGGGCAGCTTTCTTCTTGCTCGCCCGGTCACGGGTTTCGGCGAACGCCACTCCAGCTTCGGCGGACGGTTGCAGGAGTTTGGCCAGGGCGGCGATGGTCGGCGCCTCGAAGAGGCTGACGGTGGAGATCTCCCGACCCAGGCGCCGTTTCAGTTCCCCGACCACCTGCACGCCCACCAGGGAGGTGCCGCCCAATTCGAAGAAATTGTCGTGGACTCCGATCGCCTCGATGCCAAGGTAACGCCGCCAGACTTCGGACACGACGCTCTCCATGCCCCCTTCGGGAGCCACGAAATCGGCGCTCAGGTCGGGGCGGGCCTGGCCGCCGAGGGGGGTATCGATCGCCGCCAGTTCCGCCATGAGCCGCGAGGGATCGAAGGCATCATAGGCCGCGTTCACCGCCCCAAGATCGCGGGGTGAGACCACCAGATGGGCGGGCACCGGGGTGGCCAGTACCCGGCGCAGGACCTCCACGGCCTCGGTCGCCTCGATGGTTCCTTCCAGCACCACTTCCTCCGGTCGCCGAGGGGTTGCGGCGACCGGTTGCGGGGGCGGGGGCGCTGTCGCGCTGGCCAGTTCGGCGACCAGGGCGGGCGTCAGGCGGCGCATGGAGAAGCCTTCCACGGCCACCCGGGCCACCCCCTCCTCATCCACCAGCAGAGCGTCGCAGGTGAGGGCATCGTCCCCGCCGCCCCGCAGCCGGAGGTGGCTGGTGAGTCGCGACGGCAAGGGGCCGTAGAACCGCAAATGCTCGTAAGAGAGGGGCAAGAAGTCGCCCTCCCGGGCCAGTTGCGCGCAGCCCACGGCGATATCCAGCAGGGCCGGATGGAGAGGGGAGACGGCGAGGTCCGCCACCAGCGCCTCGGCCAGGACGATCTCCGCCAGCAATTCGTCCTCCCCCACCCGCACGCTCTCCAGCCCCTGCCACCGCGGGCCGGTGACCAGGAAGTCCCGCGAGGACCGCGCCGCCGCATCCGCGGCGGTGATGCGACCGGGAGTGCGCCGCCGCACCGCTTCCAGATCGAGGGTCTCGGGCGACCGGGGCGCGCCGACGGCGATGCGTCCCCGGCAATGCTCGCTCCAGCGCGGGGCAACGTCAGCAACCGCCTCCGCGCCCCGGCTGAGGATCCGGAAGGTGGCCGCGGGAGCCGCCTCCTCGCCCTCGAAATCGAACACCGTCAACACCTGGCGGCTGCCACCCGGCTCCACCGTCAGGGGTTCCAGAAAGACCACTTCGCGGATTTCCAGCGGGCGGCCCGCGGCCCTCCCGGCGAAGCCAGCGCGGGCCATCTCCAGGTAGGTCGCCCCGGGCACGGTGGGGCGGCCTGCGATGCGATGTTCCGCCAGCACCCACTGTTCCTCCACCGTGTACCGCGCCCGATAGATCTCCCGTTCGGCGGTGCTGACCAGGGGCGTGCCCAGCAGCGGGTGCCCGCCGCTGCCGAGGCTGGCGGCCATGCCGACGTCGCGGAAGCGGTCCCAGCCCAGGGAGACGATGCGTGGCCCCCGGCGGTCGCCGCCGACAGCGGTCGCCAGCGCGTCCAGATAGGCGTTGGCGGCGCAATAATCCGCCTGGCCGTAGCCGCCCACCACCGCGTTGATGGAGGAACAAAAGAGGACGAACTCCAGCGACGCGGACGCCGCGCGGTCGGCAGTGGTATCCATCAGAGCCGCCAGCAGGTTGTCGGTACCCGCCACCTTGGGCCGCAGCACCGCCGCCGCCTCCTCGGCCCGCCGCAAGCGCAGCAGGCCGCCCCCGGCCACCCCGGCGGCGTGGATGACACCGCGGATCGGTCCCAGCGTCTCCCGCACCGCCGTCACCGCCGCCGCCAGGGCCTCCCGGTCGGCGACATCCGCGGCGACCGCCATCACCCGCGCACCCGCCGCCTCGAGATCTCGCACGGCCCGGATCTGGCGCTGCACGGTCGCGCTCTCGGGATCCTGGGGCGCGGCGAGCAGAGCGTCCCACTCGGCGCGCGGGGGCAGCGCCGAACGCCCCAGCAGCGCCAGCCGCACCCCCTCGCCCCCACCCTCTGGAGACGGATTCTCGACCAGCCCCCGGGCCAGGGCCAGGCCCACGCCCCCCAGGCCACCGGTGATGAGATAGGTGCCGCCGGGGATCCGGCGGGCGGCGGTGAGGCCCTCGCCCCCGTCCACCGCGGGGAGGGGCAGAGGCTCGAAGGTCCGCGCGAACCGCAGGCCCCGGCGCCAGGCGACCGTGGAGGGTCCCCCGGGTGGGGCGGCCAGATCCCGCAGCAGATCCTCCACCGCCAGATCGAGTGCACCCCCGGGGTCTCCTTCGAGGTCCCCCGGGAGGGAGCCATCGAGCCCCGGATCGAGATCGATCGCCCGGCAGCGCAGCCGGGGTAGCTCCTGGGAGACCGCCCGCAGCAGGCCCCAGAGGGCGGCCCCGTGGGGATCCGCCGCGTCGCCGTGATCGATCCGCCAGACCCCGCGGGTCACGAGGTCAAGAGCGATGGGCGTCTCGCCGGGCAGCTCCGCGAGGTTCTGGATCAGGTGCAAGAGGGGCCGGATGTCCCCGGGAGCGTCACCGTCTCCACGCTCCGTGAGTCCCGCGGCCACGACCGGCCAGACGGCCACCACCCGCGTCGGCACTCCCAGCCCCGCCAGGGATCCGGCGCTCTTCGGCGCGGTGTCGGCGGTGATGACGCGCCGCCGGGGGGCCTCCAGCCGGGCCGCCAGGCGCGCCGCGAAACGGTCTTCGGCCCCGCCACCGACCACCCACCAGATCGCCTCCGCCTCCGCCTCCGCCTTGGGGGTCGCCACTGGAAGCGCCGCCGCCGGGTGGGAAGGCTTCCACACCGGGGTGTAGAACCAGGCCCCCACATCGGCCTTCTTGGCCAGACCCTCGCCCTCGGTGGGCCCCGCCGGACGGTCGGCGCGGCGCTCGACCCAGAAGCGCTTCGCCTCGAAGGGGTAGGTGGGCAACACTGCCCGGCGCCGCCTCTCGGAGCGACCGTCATAGAAGCCCTGCCAGTCGATCTCCACCCCCGTCTGCCACAGACGACCGAGGGCACCGAGCAGGAAGTGCCGGTCGCCTTCCGGGTCCTGGGGATGGGGGAGGGAGGCGAGGGTCACCCGGTCGCGGGCCTGGGAGCGGGCCAGGGTGGCGAGGGTCCGTCCCGGCCCCACTTCCAGGAACACCCCGAGCCCCTGGCTCTCGCCGAGGGTCCGGACACCCTCAGCGAAGCGCACCGGCGCCACCAGATGCCGCCCCCAGTACGCCGGGTCGGTGGCCTCCTGGTCCGTGATCCAGGTGCCCGTGACATTGGAGACAAAGGGGACCTTGGGGGCCTGGGGACCGAGGGCCGCGACCCGTTCCACGAAGGGTTCCACCGCCGGGGTCATCATCGTCGAATGGAACGCATGGGAGGTGTGGAGCCTACGGCGCCGAATGTCTTCCCCCGACTTCCCCGTCGCCCCCGTTTCCTCCTTGCCGCGGTCGAGGGCGGCGAGCCGTGCTTCGAAAGCCGCGACCGCCGCCTCGGGTCCGGCCACCACACAATCCTGCGGGGCGTTGACCACCGCCAGGGAAAGATCTTCTCCCAATAAGGGAACGACCGCCTCCGCCGTCAGGCCCACGGCCAGCATGACTCCCGAAGGCTGGGCCTGCATGAGTTGCCCGCGAGCGGCCACCAGCCGCAAGGCGTCCTCGAAGTCGAACACCCCCGCCACGGTGGCCGCGACAAACTCGCCGATGGAGTGGCCCAGCATCGCCGTCGGCTCCACCCCCCAGGACTGCCACAGGCGAGCCAGGGCAAACTCGATGGCGAAGAGCGCGGGCTGGGTGATGCGCGTCTCGGTGAGCTGTTGGCGGGCCCCTTCCACGGCCCCTTCCCCGGGAAACAGGAGGGTCCGTAAGTCCACCCCGAGGTCCGCCTGGAGCAGCTCCGCGGACCGATCGAGCACGGCGCGGAAAAGGGGTTCGGTAGCGTAGAGTTCTCGGCCCATGCCCGGGTGCTGGGCGCCTTGCCCCGAAAACAGGAAGGCCACCTGGTGGGCCGTCGCCCCCCGGGCCTCCCGCCCCGCTTTCACCACCCCCGTCCGTACCCGCTCGGGATCGACCTCCGCCAGGAGTCGATGCGCCTCGGCGGCGTCGCTCACCACCGCCCAGCGGCGGTGCCCGTGGAACCGCCGACCGGTCTGCAAGGTAAAGGCGATATCGGCCAGTGCGGCGGGATCGAAGGAACGTGCACCCAGGTGCTCCGCCAGGCGGGCGGTGAGGGCGTCCAGGGCGCTGGGGGTCTTCGCCGAGAGCACCAGCAACTGCCCTGGGGCCGCCGGGAAGGGCGGTGGCGGCGGCGGCGCCTCCTCCAGAACCAGGTGAGCGTTGGTGCCGCCGATGCCGAAGGAGCTGACCCCCGCCCGCCGTGGCGCTTCCCCCCGGGGCCAGGGCACCCCCTCGGTGGGGACCCGGAACGGGCTACCCTCGAAGGGGATCTTGGGGTTCGGGCTGGAGAAGTGCAGGCTCGGTGGAATCTCCTCCCGTTCCAGGGCCAGGACCGTCTTGATCAGGCCAGCGACCCCGGCGGCGGTATCCAGGTGGCCAATGTTGGTCTTGACCGACCCCAGATAGCAGGGATTGGCCGGGTTGGCGGGATCGGCGGGATCGGCGGGATCGGTCAGGCCGGGGGCGTTCGGGCGCGAAAACGCCTGGCGCAGGGCGGTCACCTCGATGGGATCCCCCAGCGCGGTACCGGTGCCATGGGCCTCGATGTAGCCCACCGTCGCGGGCTCCACCCCGGCGTTTTCCAGCGCGCTGACGATCACCTCCGTCTGGCCCTCGACCGAGGGCGCCGTGTAGCCCATCTTCAAGGAGCCGTCGTTGTTGATGGCCGACCCCTTGATCACCGCCAGGATCCGATCCCCCTCCTCGCGGGCTCTGGCCAGCGGCTTCAGGACCACGACCCCCAGACCGTTGCCCAGCACCGTGCCCCCAGCTGCCGCGTCGAAAGCCCGGCAATGGCCGTCCGGAGAAAGGATCCCGCCGGCCTCATAGAGGTAGCCCTGCCGCTGGGGCAGGCGCACCGTCACGCCCCCGGCGAGGGCCATCTCCGCTTCCCCCAGGCGCAGGCTCTGGCAGGCCAGGTGGACCGCCACCAGGGAACTGGAACAGGCCGTTTGCACATTGACCGAGGGACCCCGCAGGTTGAGCTTGTAGGACACCCGGGTGGGCACGAAGTCCTTGTCATTGGCGATGAACGCCTGGTACCCACCGGCCAGGGCCACCAGTTGCTCCTCCCCCGCGTGCAGCAGGTAGGTGTTCATGCCGACCCCGGCGTAGAGACCGATCCGCCCCGCGTACCGCCCCGGATCACAGCCGGCCTGTTCCAACGCCTCGTGGGCCACCTCCAGGAAGAGTCGGTGCTGGGGATCCATGACCTCCGCTTCCCGGGGCGTGAAGCCGAAAAAGGCGGCGTCGAAACTCTCCGCCCCTGCCAGAACCCCCCGCGCCCCCACATACTGTGGGTCTGCGCGTAGGGTCGGCGCCACGTGTTCGAATTCGTCGTCGGCAAAGAAGGTGATGGCCTCGATACCGCCCCGCAGATTGCCCCAGAAGGCGTCGATGTCCGCAGCGCCCGGGAAGCGCCCCGCCATGCCCACAATGGCGATCTCTTCCATGCCGTCGATCGCCGCGCGGCGCCGGGGGGGCGACAGCTTCGGTGACTCTTCCGCGGCAAGAAAACCGGCCAGGGTGTCGATGGTCGGATATTGGAAGATATGGACGACGGTCAACTCGGGAACCTGAAGGCGCTCGACGATGCGCCGATGGAGACGGGCGGCGAGGAGCGAATGTCCGCCGAGGTCGAAGAAATTGTCGTCGATGCCCACCGTATCCACTCCCAGAACCTCGCACCACAGGTCGGCCAGGATCTGCTGGAGATCGGATTTCGGCACCCGGCGTTCGCCCCGGGAGCCTTTCTCGGGCTCTTTCCGGGACTCTCCCCCAGACAGCGACCGGCGGCTCAGGGCACCCCGATCCGTCTTGCCGTTGGGGGTCTGGGGAAAGGCCTCGACGACGAGGAAGGCGGATGGAACCATGTAGTCCGGCAGCCGGTGCCGCAAGAAATCCCGCACCTCGGTCGTCGGCAGGGCCGCGCCCTGGACGGTCGTGAGGTAAGCCACCAGACGGGGGTCGGCGCGATCCTCGGCGCGGACGACGACCACCGCCTGAGCCACCGCCGGATGGTCCGCCAGAGCCGTTTCGATCTCCCCCAATTCAATGCGATACCCACGCACTTTGACCTGGTGATCCACCCGGCCCAGGAATTCGAAGGTCCCGTCTTGGAGCAGGCGCACCCGATCCCCCACCCGGTAGAGGCGATCCCCGGCAGCACCCAGCTCGGCGGCGAGGGGATCGGGTCGGAAGCGCTCCGCGGTCAAGGCGGGCTTGCCGTGGTAGCCGCGGGCGAGCCCCTCCCCACCGATCCACATTTCGCCCGGCACGCCGACCGGCACCACCCCGAGATGTGCGTCGAGGACATGAAGCCGAGTGTTGGCGATGGGTCCCCCCACCCGCACCGGCGCCTCCCCCTCCTCCACTCGTCGGGCCGCGGACCAGATCGTCGTCTCGGTGGGGCCATACAGATTCCACAGGGCGCCGCCCCGTTCGAGGAGTCCGGCCGCCACATCCGCGGGCAGGGCCTCGCCACCACAGAGCATGGCGAAATCCCCCGCCCCCCGCCAGCCGCTCTCCAGCAGCAAGCGCCAGGTGGTCGGGGTCGCCTGCATGGCGGTGATGCCCCGCCGGGTGATCTCCTCGCCCAGTCGGGTGCCATCGGCGGCGGTCTCGCGGCTCGCCAGCACCAGCCGGGCACCCACCACCAGGGGCAAGAAGAGTTCCAGCACGGCGATGTCGAAAGCCAGGGTCGTGACCGCCAGCAGGGCATCCGCGGGACCGAGGCCAGGTTTCCGGCGCATCGACTCCAGGAAGTTGACCACCGCGCGATGAGGAATGCCGACCCCTTTGGGCTGCCCCGTCGAGCCCGACGTATAGAGGATGTAGGCCAGTCCCGCGGCGCCCGCGAAGACGGTCGCCTCGTCTTCTCCCCCCGCCCCCGCGGCCTCGGCGACAGCCTCCGCCTCGGGACCATCGACCGTCACCACGGCGGTGGCCAGGGTGGCGAGTTCGCCGAGATTTTCCTGGTCCATGGCCCGGGTCACCAGCAGGCGGCGCCCGCGACCCCGGCACGCATCTTGGAACATGAAGCGCAGGCGATCCGCGGGATAGCCGGGATCCAGGGGCACGTAGCAGGCGCCCGCCGCCAGGATACCCAGGAGCCCCACGACCATCTCCGGTGAACGTTCCAGGCAGAGCCCGACCGGCTCCTCCGCTGCCACGCCGAGGCGGCGCAACCGCCGGGCGAGGCGATCCGCTCGGTCCAGGAGGGCGCGGTAGGAGACTTCGACCTCGCCGCACACCAGCGCCGTGGCCTCGGGGGTGCGCCGCGCCTGCGCCGCCACCCGCTCGTGGAGGCCCACCTCCCGGGGGTATTCGACCCGGGTGGCATTCCAGTCCACCAGGATCTGCCGCCGTTCCTCCGGCGTCAGCAGGTCGAGGCGCGCCAGGGGCGTTTCGGGGGCCGTCACCACCGCCGTGAGGATCCGCTCCAGGTGGCCGAGCATCCGCTCGGGGGTCGCCGCATCGAAGAGATCGCGGTTGTAGGTCAGGGTGAGGGCCAGATCTCCCTGACTCACCGCCGCCGCCAGGGCCAGATCGAACTGGGCCGCCCGGCTCTCGATGGGTCGCGACTCCCACTCCAGGCCCCCCAGGGTGAGGCGGGCACCGGCGCGCCCCAGGGCGAAGGCGTCCAGCCCCTCGGCCCGCAAGCGGGGCGCCTGTTGCAGGGTGAA
>Ga0210063_1000282_pt1 | contig 16980 bp, 1 predicted proteins | sample Muzzi_PWA_D1_FD_185529 | JGI IMG/M metagenome (GOLD analysis project Ga0210063, IMG submission 185529) | Wetland microbial communities from San Francisco Bay, California, USA, that impact long-term carbon sequestration - Muzzi_PWA_D1 (SPAdes) | ecosystem: Environmental > Aquatic > Marine >... | reverse complement strand
GATGGCGTTCCATCACCCCCTTGGGCGTGCCCGTGGAGCCGGAGGTGAAGATGACGTACGCCAGATCCCCCGCCCGATCCGGAGCTGCGTCGATCGGGCCGACCGCAGCGCTCGCGGTCTCGTCGGAACTCTCCTCGGGTGCTCCCCCAGCCTCTCCCGCCGCCACTCCATCGACCCTCTCGATGGGAGGTTCGATAGCCGCCAGCGCCGCGGCGCCGGGGCCGCCATCGAAGGCATCGACGACCGCTACCCGAATGCCCATGGCCGACCGGATGAAGGCCACCCGCTGCGGGGGATAGGTCACTTCCAGGGGCACGTAGGCGGCACCGGTGTGGAGGATCCCCAGCAGCGCTGGCACCATATGGGCCGAGCGCTGCATCATCACCGCCACCCGATCTCCCCGCCGCACTCCCCGAGCGCGCAGCGCCGCCGCCACCCCCCGGGCGCGGCGGGCCACCTCCCGGTAGCTCCACACGAGGCCAGCGAATTCCACCGCCGGAGCCTCCGGCGTGCAACTCGCGCGGGCCAGGAAGAGGGCATCCAGAGTGGCGTCCCGGTCGTAGGGCGTCGCCGTATCGTTCCACTCCACCAACAGCTGGTGGCGCTCCGCCGCCGACAGCAGCGAGAACGCTCCCAGGGGCTGACCCGGATCCTGGATCATCCCCTCCAGGGCGCTGCGCAGATGCCCCAGGGTTCGTTCCGCGGTGCCCGGCTCCAGCTGGCCACCATCCCAGGAGAGGCGCAGGGTCAGGGTCTCTCCCGGCACCACCATCAGCGTCATGGGGTAATTGGTCTGCTCGAAGACCCGCACATCCGCAACCTCGAAGGGGAGATTCTGGCGCTGGACGGCGGCATCGACGGTGAAATTCTCAAAGGCGTAGAGGGCTTCGAACAGGGGTTGCCCTGCGGCCACCTCGCTCCACTTTTGCACCTCCACCAGGGGGGTCGATTCCCAGGCCAGGATTTCCCCCTGGCGATCCCGCACCTCCACCAGCCACTCCGTCATGGGGGTGGCGGGGCGGAGGGGCAGACGCAAGGGGAGGGTATTGATCAGCAACCCCACCATCGCCTCGATCCCCGGCAGGCGAGCGCTCCGACCGGAGACGGTGACCCCGAAGAGAACTTCCGGCTCGCCGCTCCAGCGCGCCAGCATCAACGCCCAGGCGGCCATCACCACCGTGTTGGGGGTGACGTGGAGGCGTCGGGCCAGCGCCGTCAGGGCCTCCGTCTGGGGGGCGGAAAGGGGCGCATAGCGGTGGTGGTAGTCGGTGCCGCCACTGGCCACGGGGCGGGAGCGCCGACCGGGCAAGGGAGTGGCGGCGGTGAAGCCCGCCAGGGATCTCTGCCAGAACTCTCGCGCCGCTTCCCGGCTCTCCCCCTCCAACCACCGGATGTACGCCTCGAAGGGGTGAATCGGCGGCAGCGTCGCCGCGCGTCCCTCCCGCAGCGCCCGGTACACCTGGAAGACCTCGCCCAACACCCGAGCGCCGGACCAGCCATCCAGCAGCAGGTGGTGGGAGGTCCAGACGAAGCGCCGCCGCCCCCGGGGCAGATGGATCCACGCCAGGCGCATCAAGGGCGGGCGCTGGAAGTCGAAGCCGCGGGCGCCTTCCGCCGCGAGGAAGGTCTGGAGCCGTTCCTCCTCTTCCCCGGCGGGGACATCGCTCCAGTCCAGGCGGTCCAGGCGGACCTCCGCCCGGCGATGAACCCGTTGCAGGGGGCGCTCCAGCCCTTCCCATAGCAGCGAGGTGCGGAGGACGGCGTGGCGGGCCACCACTCGCTGCCATGCGACCTCGAATAGATCGCCATCGACGGCGCCCCGCGCCTCGAAGCTCAGCTGCTCCAGATAGGTCCGAGAACCGGGAGCGTACAGGGTGTGAAAGAGAAGCCCCTCTTGCAGCGGCGACAGAGGGTAGAGGGCCTCGACGTCGGCCCCGTCCCCGACCAGGCGGTCGAGATCCTGCTGGGAAAGCCCCGCCAGGGGAAAATCGGAGGGGGTGCATCCCCCGGCCTCGGCGGCCAGGCAATGGCGCACCAGAGCCTCCAACTGCTGCCGATACTCCGCCGCCAGCCCCTCGACGGTGGACCGGTGGTGGACCCCCGGATGGAAGGTCCAGGCCAGTTCCAGGCGCCCGCCGCGAACCGCGCCGTTGATCTCCAACAGATGGCTCCGGCGATTGGTGGCGGCGCGCATCGGCCCGGCGCTGAGGAGGGCGCCGTCGGGGTCCGTGGCCGGGGCGAAGAGGGCATCCTCCGGCAGGGCGCTGTCGACCTGCCCCAGATAGTTGAAAGCCACCTCCCGGGGCGGTAGCGCCGCCAGGGACCGACGCAGCGGCGTCTCTTCCGGCAACAGGTAGCGCAAGAGGCCGAAGCCGGTGCCCGGGGCTCCCTGACCCTCGGCGCCGACGGTCGCGGGCACCGCCCGCAGCTGCTCCTTGATGGCCTTGATGGCGTCCCCTTCCCCAGCGTCCTCCGGCAGGGTGAGGAGCACGGGATAGAGGGTGGTGAACCAGCCGAGGGTGCGGGTGACGTCCATCCCCTCCGGCGCCGCGTCCCGCCCGTGCCCTTCAAGATCCAGCAGGAGGTGGGGAGAACCGCTCCAGCGGTGGAAGGTGCGGACCAGGGCGGTGAGCAGGAGATCGCCGATCTCCGTCCGGTAGGCGCGCCCGGCGCGGCGGACCAGGGCGCCGGTCGCCGCCTCATCCAGGGTTTCCACCACCGTCTCCGCCGCGCCGACGGGGCCGGGATCCCGATGCCCCGCCCCATCATCCACCGGCAAGGCTGCCGCCATCACGGCCCGTTCTGCCAGATCGCGCCAGAAGGCTCCCTCCGTCTCGGCCACCGTGTCCCGGGCGGCGTGGAGCGCCGCGGCAAAGTCCCGGAAGGGGGCAGTCTTGGAGGGCAGGGCGGGCGCTTGATCGGCCTCCAGAGCGCGGACGACGGCTTCCAGATCCTCCAGCAAGATGCGCCACGAGACCCCGTCCATGACCAGATGGTGGATCACCAGGAGCAGGCGCCCCCCGGTCTCTGTGGGTTGGTATCCCGCCGCCACCAGGGGGCCGTTCTCCAGATCCAGGGAACCGTGGAGCGCCGCCCTGGCCTCGGCGGTCAACGCCCCCGCATGGAAGTGCAGGAGCCTCTCCCGCCCTTGCCCCTCCCCATGGTGGGCCTGGTCCCCCGCCGCAGGATCGAAACGCAGCCGCAGGGCATCATGGTGGCTCACCACCTCCCCCAGCGCCCGTTCCAGGAGCGCTGGTTCCAAGGGACGGACCCAGTCCAGGAGCACCGCCTGATTCCAGTGCGCCGGTCGCTCCGGTCGTTGCTCGAAGAACCAATGCTGAATCGGCGTCCACGGCATGGCACCGCTGACCGCGCCCTGTTCCACCGCCACCGCCGTGCCCGCCACCGGGGCCAGTTCCGCGATGGTCTGGTGTTCGAAGAGCTGCTTGGGCGTCAGGCGCAAACCTTCCCGGTTGGCCCGCCCGATGATCTGGATGGCGAGGATGGAATCGCCCCCCAGCTCGAAGAAATTGTCGTGGATCCCCACCGCCTCCACCCCCAGCACGGAGCGCCAGATCTCCACCAGGGCACCCTCCCGAGGGGTGCGGGGGGGCACCACCGGCGCCGCCTCGGGAGTCGGTGGCGGCGGCACCGAGCCCCGATCCACCTTGCCGCTGGCGTTGCGGGGCAGGTCTTCCAGGCGCACCAGTTGCGAGGGCACCATGTAATCCGGCAACCGTCGGGCGAGGAAGGCGCGGAGGGCCTCCTCCGTCGGGCTGGCGGTCGTGGAAGGCGCCCCGGCGGCGGGTACCCAATAGGCCACCAGCCGTCGTCGGGGATCCTCGCCCCACACCGCCGCCGCCGCCTGATCGACGCCGGGGTGCTCCTCCAGCACCGCTTCCACCTCTTCCAACTCGATGCGATAGCCCCGCACTTTCACCTGGTGGTCCAACCGTCCCAGGAAGTCCAGGTTGCCATCGGCCAGATAGCGGGCCTGGTCCCGGGTGCGGAAAAGACGGCCTCCCGGTTCATCACAGAAAGGGTCCGGTACGAAGCGCAGGGCGGTGAGGGCGGGACGGTTCAGGTAGCCCCAGGAGATCCCCTCACCGGCGATGCAGATCTCCCCTGGCGTGGCCACCGGCACCGGGCGCAACGTCCCGTCCAGGCAGTAGACCCGGGCACCGGGGATGGGGCGCCCGATGGGCATGCGGCGCTCCGCCGGGGGGGCACCGACCGCATCCGGTGAGGCGCCCGGCGCCGTGTCTCGGGTTTCGTCTCGGGTTTCCCCTCGATAATCCTCTCGATATCCGGAGGACCAGATGCCCACTTCCGTGGGGCCGTACTCGTTGTGCAGCTCGGCGCTCATGAACCGGCGGTGCAGCCCTGGCAGGTCTTTGGCCGGGGCTTCCCCCGCCAGGACCACAGCGCGGAAACTCTCCATCCCTTGGCCCTCACAGGCCAGCAGTAGGGAGCGGTAGAGGGAGGGCACGGCGATCATGTGGGAGACGCCGAAGCGTCCGATGAGTGCCAGCAGGTGGGATGGATCCGCCCCCCGGCCCGCTTCCGGCAACACCAGCAGACTGCCCTGGGCCAGGGTCCAGAAGACCCCCGCAAGAGAGCCATCGAAAGCAAAGGAGAAGAGCTGCAAATAGGCCGTGGCGCGGTCGTGGGCGTAGCGATCGATGTGGGCTCCGATGCCGTGCATCAGGTGGCGATGCGTCATCAGGCTGCCCTTGGGCAGCCCCGTCGTGCCCGAGGTATAGATGATGTACGCCAGATCGTCCGGGCGGGGAGGGCGGTCGTCACCATCATCCGCCGCCTTCTCCGTCGTCCCATCCCCTGAAGCGTCCAGCAGCAGGAGCTGCCGCCCTTCGAGGAGTGGGGCTGGGGGGGCGAGGGCTTCGGTGCTCACCACCAGGGTGGCGCCGCTGTCCTCCAGCAGGTAGCGCATCCGCTCCGGGGGTAGCGCCGGGTCCACCGGCACGAAGGCGGCGCCGGAGCGCAGCACCGCCAGCAGGGCCGTGGGCATGGCGTGGCTCGTTTCCAGGCATAGCGCCACCCGCACCCCGGAGCGGGCGCCCTGATGCCGCAGTCGCGCGGTCAGTGCCGCCACCCGCCGTTCCAGTTCGCCGTAACGGACGACCGCACCCTCACCGCCACCGCCGCCGCCGTCCCCTCCACCGTCAGCTCCACCGTCCCCTCCACCGTCTCCCCCATAAGCCACCGCCGGGGCCTCCGGAGTCCGCCGGGCCTGTTCCGCGAACAGCTCGTGCACCAAGGTCCGTCGCCGCCAGCCCCAGCCATCCGGGCGGCAGCTCCATTCCCAGAGCAGGGCGTGGTGCTCCGCCGGGCTCAACCACGGAAGCGCTGCCAGAGGAGCGTCCGGCTGCTGACCGAGGACCCTGAGCAGCGCCTCGAAGCGGGCCAGCAGCCGCCCGCCGGAGGTCGCATCGAAGAGATCCCGGGCCACATCCAGCCGCGCTTCCAGGGTGCCATCCGTCCGCGCCCGGAGGTCCAGTACCAGATCGAAGCGCACCGTGGCGCTGCCCAACGACACCGGCTCCAGGCGTAGGGGACCCAGTCGCCGCTCCTCCTCTGCGGCGGGACCGTGGAGGAAGAAAGCCTGAAACAGGGGGGAGCGCCCCGGTCGCCGCTCCGGCGCCATCGTCTCCACCAGACGCTCAAAGGGCAGATCAGGGTGCGTGAAGGCGTCCAGGACCGTGCCCCGCACCGTCTGCACCAGCTCCCGAAAGGAGGTCGCGGCGGATCGCCGGGCGCGCAGCGGCAAGGTGTTGACCAACAAGCCCAGCACCCCCTCCAGTTCCACCCGGTTGCGGCCACTGATGGGGGTGCCCACCACCACGTCGTCCTGGCCCGAGGCCCGCATCAGCAGCGCGTGGAAGGCCGCCAGGAAGGTCATGAAGGGCGTCGCCCCCCCGTCCCGGCCCACCGCCCGCACCGCCTCGGCCACCGAGGCGGGGATGCGTCGGCTCACCCGTTGCCCGCGATACGTGGGACTTGGCGGTCGAGGCCGATCCGTGGGCAGGGCCAGCTCCGTCGGCGCGCCCTCCAGGTGACGACACCAGAAATCCAGCTCCGCCTTCAGTTTCGCCCCGGCCAGTTCCTCCCGCTGCCAGTAGGTGTAGTCCACGTACTGCAAAGGGGGTTCCGGCAGCGGTGCCGCCTGCCCCGCCGCCCCCGCTGCCAGCGGGGTGTAGAGGCTGGAAAGCTCGCGGATGAGAATGTCCATGGAGGCACCGTCGGAAGCGATGTGGTGCATGACCAGGACGAAAACGTGTTCCTCCCGGGAACGCCGCAGCAGGGTGGCCCGGAGCACCGGTCCCCGCTCCAGATCGAAAGGCCGATCCGCCTCGGTCGCCGCCAGCCGCCGCAGCTCGGTCTCGACCGCCGCCGGGGCCAGCATCGAGACATCGACGACCGGCAGGGGGATCTTCACGCTGGGAGCGATGACCTGGGTCGGTCGACCGTCCACCTCGGCGTAGGTGGTGCGCACGATCTCGTGGCGGTCGGCCACCGTGCACAGCGCCCGCGCCAGCACCGCCGGAACCAGCGGCCCCTGAAGACGCAACGCCACGGGTAGGTTGTAGAGGGGGGAACCCGGTTCCATCCGGTCGATGGTCCACAACCGCTGCTGGGCGAAGGAGGGCAGAAAGAAGCTCTCGTCGTCCCCGTCGAAGGGCTCCTCTCCGGGAGCCCCTTCCGGTGCCTGGGGCGGCGTCCTCTTCGGCTCTTCCAGGATGCGGTTCATGAGGGTGCCTCCGTGGATTCCCGGCCCGCCTGTTCCAGTTCCCGCCGCGCCTGTTGCAGGGAGCGGCCCCGGCGGGAGATGCGGCGGATGCCGCCGCCGTCACTGCCGTTGCCGCCGCCGCCGTCACTGCCGCCGTCGGACGCGGGCGGCGCGGCCTGCCGCCGCTGTCGTTCGCTCTCCACCACCACCGCCAGCCGGGCCACCGTCGGCTCCTCGAAGAGAGCCCGCAGGGGCACGTTCACACCACACTTCTCCCGGACTCGGGCCAGCACCCGGGTGGCGAGCAGGGAGTGGCCTCCCAAGGCGAAGAAGTCGTCCGTGACCCCGACGTCCGCCCCTTGCAGAACCTCGTTCCAGATGCCCGCCAGCTCCTCCTCCAGAGGGTTGCGGGGCGCGACCCGCCGGGCGCTGGCACCGCCGTGGCGGGGGTCCGGATGCGGCAGCGCTCCCCGATCCACCTTGCCGTTGGGGGTGCGGGGCAGGGCATCGAGGGCCACGAAGAGGGCCGGGACCATGAAACCCGGCAGACGATCGCGGAGGTGGCTCCGCAGCCGTTCGGGCACGGCGTCCCCGTCCCCCTGGAGGCCGTCTTCGGGGGTCGTGAAGTAGGCCACCAGCGTGGTCCCCTCATGGACCACCGCCACCGCCTCTTCGACCACCCCATGGGCGCGCAGCGCGGTTTCGATCTCCCCCAACTCGATGCGGAAGCCCCGCAGCTTCACCTGATGATCCCGGCGCCCCAGGTATTCCAGCGACCCATCGCCCTGAAAGCGCGCCCGGTCGCCGGTGGCGTAGAGCCTGCCCCCGGGCGCCTCCGCCAGGGGATCCGGCAGGAAGCGCGCCGCCGTCAGGGCGGGCCGCCCCAGATAGCCCCGGGCCAGGCCGGGGCCGGTGAGTACCAATTCCCCGATCGCCCCGGTGGGTGCCAGCCCCCGGGTGTCGTCCAGCACCCGCGCCCGGGATCCCGCCACCGGTCCGCCAATGGTGGGCGGTGGCCCCGCTTCCCCTAGGGGCGACGGCGTCACGATCGTGCCCGTGGAGTAGGTCGTGTCCTCCGTCGGACCGTAGAGGTTCCACACCCGCCGCGCCCCCGTCTCCCGATAGATGGCTTCCACCAGCGAGCGCGATAACGGTTCCCCCGCCAGATTGATGGTGCGCACCGACGGCGGCACCGCGCCCAGCCGGAGCAATTCCACCATGGCCGAGGGCACGGTGTTGATCAGCGTCACGGACACCGTCGGCGGTCGGCTCACCAGTTCCAGGGCATCCGCCGCCAGCACCACGGTGCCACCGCCGGCCAGGGGAAGGAAGAGCTCGAAGATCGAGAGATCGAAGCAGACGGAGGTGGCCAGGAGCACTCCGGCACGCTCCTGGGGTGAGAACGCCTCCAGCCCCCAACGCACCATGCGGGCCGCGCCGCCGTGGGTCATGGCGACCCCTTTGGGGCGACCCGTGGAGCCCGAGGTGAACAGGACGTAGGCCAGGTTGGCGGGGTCCGGTTGGGAGACCGCCGCCGATGGCTGCGGGGGTTCTGCCGCCGCTTCCCGCTGCTCCAGCGCCTCCACACAAAGCACCCGCTCCGGCGGCAGCTGCGGCACGGTCGGGAGCGCCGGGAGAAGAGGCTGGTGGGTGAGCACCATGGCCACGGCGGCGTCCGCCAGGGTGACCGCCAACCGCTCCGCCGGATAGGCGGGATCGAGGGGGACGTAGGCCCCGCCCGCCTTGAGGACCGCCAGCAGGGCCACCACCAGGGAGGCCCGCCGATCCAGGAAGAGAGCCACCCGCACCTCCGGCCCGACCCCTCGGCGCCGCAGCTCCCCGGCGAGATGCTCCGCTGCCGCATCCAGAGCGCGGTAGGTGAGGGTCGCGTCCACCGCCTCCAGCGCCACCGCGTCGGGGGTGCGAGCCACCTGGGCGGCCACCAGACCCACCAGGGTCTCGCCCACGGGGGGCGGGGTGTGGGCTTCCCGCCCCCATTCATCCAACAACTGGTGGCGCTCGGCGGCGCTCAATAGAGGCAGGGCAGAGAGCCGGACCGCCCCACCCCGCGACCGGTCGGTGGCCCCGGTCAGCAAGCGCCGGTACCAACCCAGGAGGCGCTCCGCCGTGGCGGGATCGAAAAGATCCCGGTTGTACTCCAGGTAACCGCCGAGGGCGCCATCGGGCTCCTCGATCAGGCACAGGTGCAGCTCGAATTTCGCCGTACCACTGTCCAGTTCCAGGGGTTCCAGGAGCAGATTCGGAGCGGAGGGCACGGCGGCGGCGGCGTTCATCAACTGGAAGAACACCTGGAAGAGAGGATTGCGGGAAAGATCGCGCCGGGGCGCCAGTTCTTCCACCAGCTTTTCGAAAGGTAGATCCTGGTGACCATACGCAGCCAGGGCACCTTCCCGCACTTGCTCCAACAACTCCGCGAAGGAGGGGTCGCCGGTCGCGTCCAGGGGCAGGACCAGGGTGTTGACGAAGCACCCCACCAGGCCTTCGATCTCCCGCCGGTGGCGGCCAGCAATGGGCGTGCCCACCACCACCCGCCGTTGCCCCGTCAGGCGTACCAGCAGCCCCTGAAACGCGGCCAGGAGCACCATGAACGGCGTGGCTCCCGATCCGCCCCCTTGGGTGCAAGCTGCCGGCAGTTGGAAGCGCAGCCGCCCGCCGCGAAAACTCTGCACCGCGGGCCGGGGTCGATCCGTGGGTAGCTCGATCACCGGGGGGAAGCCTTCCAGGGTACGGCGCCAGAAATCCAGCTGAGCCGCCAGGATCTCGCCGCTCACATGGCGCCGCTGCCAGGCGGCGAAGTCCGTGTACTGCACCGGTAAGGGGGCCAGGGCCGCCTTCTCCCCCGCCAGATGAGACCGGTAGACCGCCGCCAGCTCCCGCAACAGCACCCCCATCGACCAGCCGTCTCCCACCATGTGGTGCAGGTTCATCAGGAGCACGTGGTCCGTCGGCCCCAGCCGCAGAAGACCGGTGCGCAGCAGCGGCCCCCGGGCCAGATCGAAGGGCTGCGCCGCCTCCCGGCGGGCCAGCCGTTGCAGCTCCCGCTGCCGGGTCTCGGGCTCCAATGAAGTCAGGTCGAGGACCGGCAAGGGCAAGGGTGCCGCCGATTCCACCACCACCTTCGCCGCCCCCCCCTGGGCGGGGTAGCGGCTGCGCAGCACTTCGTGGCGCTCGACGAGGGTCTCCACGCTCACCGCCAGTGCCGCCACCGCTCCCGCGGGCAGAGTCCCGTGCAGGCGGAAGGCCCCGGGGAGATTGTAGAGCGGGCTCCCCGGTTCCAGCTGGTCCAGGAACCACAAGCGCTCCTGGGCGAAGGACAGGGGAAGAGGCCCCGCTTCCCGGGCCGCCACCGACAGCGGTTCGATGGCGGCGGTGATGGATCGCCCCGGGACGCTGGCCACGCGGCGGGCCAGGGCGGCCAGCGTTGGCGTTTCAAAGAGGGCGCGCACGGCCAGGTCCACACCGAAGACCTCCCGCACCCGGGAGACGGCCTGGGTGGCCCGCAGGGAATGCCCCCCCAGTTGGAAGAAGTCATCGTGAATCCCCACCGGGGTCTCCGCTTCGAGCAGCAGCACCTCGCGCCAGATCGCCGCCAGCCGCTCTTCCGTGGCGGTACGGGGGGGCTGGTAGGGGGGGCGTTCCGCCGGGGCCGCGCCCCCCGCTGCGGCTTCCAGGGCGCCGCGATCGACCTTGCCGTTGGCGGTCTGGGGTAACCGTTCCAGGAACACGAAGGCGGCGGGCACCACAGGTTCCGGCAGCCGTTCCAGCAGGGCGGTGCGCAAGGCGGCCTGGTCCAGCGCCGCCGACGCCGCCGACGCCGCCGACTCCGCCGGGACGAGACAAGCCACCAGCCGCTTCGCCTCGCCATCGCCCACCGCCAGCACCACGGCCTCGTTCACGCCGGGGTGCGCCGCGAGCACCGCCTCGATCTCTCCCAATTCGATGCGCAGGCCCCGCAGCTGCACCTGGTGGTCGGTGCGCCCGAGGAATTCCAGCGCGCCGCCGTCCGTCCGGGGCCGCCAACGGACCCGATCCCCGGTGCGGTACAGCCGACCCCCGCCGCTCTCGGCAGTGGAGAAGGGGTCCGGAATGAAGCGTTCGGCGGTCAGCCCTGGACGCCCGCGGTAGCCCCGAGCCAGGCTCGCGCCCCCCAGGAACAACTCGCCCGGTACTCCCGCGGGCACCAGGCCCAGGGCCGGATCGAGAACCCGCGCCGTGACCCCATCGATGGGGGAGCCGATGAGGGGGGCCTCGGTCGGTTCAGCCTCCGCTCCGCCCTCCGCCTCCGGGTGCACCGTGCCCGCCGTGGCCACCACCGCGTTCTCCGTCGGGCCGTAGTGGTTCACCAGCCGACAGGGCAGCCCCCGACCGCGACGATGGAGGCGATCCCCACCGGTGAGCAGCGCTCGGGGACCGTGGTCGGGCCAGGGCACGGAGAGACTGGCTTCCGCCAGCGGGGTGGGCAGGAAGGTCAGGGTGATTCCCTGCTCCGCCAACCAGGAGGGCAGAGCGGCGGGGTCAAATAGGGCCAGATCTCCCACACCGAAGCGTCGAAGGCTGGCCCCGCCACCAGGGTGGCCCGGTCGTCCGCCGTCACCCCGTAGCGCCGCTGATGCCAGCCCACGAGGTTCTCCAGGGCGGCGCGAGAAACCCCCACCCCTTTGGGGATCCCGGTGGAACCGGAGGTGTAGATGACGTAAGCCAGGGCCTCCGGCGGTGCTTCGACCGGTGGCATCGTCGCACCGTGCCAGGGCGTTGCATCCAGCGACACCACGGCGGTACCCGCCACCGTCGGCGCCTCGACCTCGGCGATGACCGCCGTCACCACCACCGCAGCGGTCGAATCCTGCACCAGGAAGCGCCGCCGCTCCGCCGGGTAGGCGGGATCGATGGGCAGATAGGGCGCCCCGGCGTAGAGCGCCGCCACCGCCGCCGTCACCAGGGCCGGGGAGCGGGGCAGGAGGAGCGCCACGGGTCGCTCCGGTGCCGCGCCCAACGGTCGCAAACGCGCCGCGAGGATTCCCGCCCGGCGGTGCAGTTCGCCGTAGGACAGCACCTCGCCATCGGCCCCGACCACCGCCGGGGTCTCGGGCTGCCGCATCGCCCAGGCGGCGATACGCTCCGCCAGCGGCATCGGCTGGCTCGTCGGTACCGGGTTGACGCTCCGGCCCCAACCCTCCACCAATTCCTGGCGCTCCACCGGGGTCAGCAACGGCAGGCGCGAAAGGCGCTTCTCGGGGGCTGCGGCGGCCCCCGCCAGGAGCTGGCGGAAGTGACCGATCATCCGCTCCATGGTGGGGCGATCGAAGAGATCGCTGCTGTACTCCCAATGGACCGTTACCTCGCCCCCCCCGGTGTCAGACCCACCGGATCGGCCCGCTCGCTGTTCCGCGTGGGGGATCACCACCACCGTCAGATCGCATTTCGAGGAGCGATTGTGGGCCTCCAACACCGACAGTTCCAACCCCGGCAACCGTAGCTCCGGCATCGGCGCGTCCATGAAAGCGAACATCGTCTGGAAGATGGGGGTGTGACTCAGGGAGCGACGCACCTTGAGAGCGTCCACCAACAGATCGAGGGGAAGATCCTGGTGCGCGTAGGCTTCCAGGCACACCCGGCGCACCCGGCGCAGGAGGTCCTCGAAGGATGGATTCCCGGCCAGGTCCGTGCGCAGCACCACGGTATTGATCACCATCCCGATGAGGGCTTCGACTTCCTGTACCTGGCGGTTGGCGATGCCGGTGCCCAACACCAGGTCGGTACGACCGGTGTAGCGCCACAGCAGGGTTTCGAAGACCGCCAACAACGTCATGAACAGGGTGGTGCCACGGCGCCGCCCCAGCTCCCGCAGGGCATCGCCAACCGCGGCGGGGAGCTCGAATTCGATCTGCACACCGCGGAAGCTCTGCGCCGCCGGTCGCGGTCGATCCGCGGGCAAGGCCAACAACTCCGGGGCTCCCGCCAGCCGTGCTTGCCAGTACTCCAACTGCCGGGCGAGGGCTGTCTCGTGGAGCCAGCGGCGCTGCCAGCAGGCGAAATCGGCGTATTGCACCGGTAGCGTCGGCAACCCCGCCGCCGCGACTTCGCCCCCCTGGGACAGCGTCGTGTAGAGGGTCAGGAACTCCCGCACCAGCACCGCCTGGGTCCAGCCATCGTGGACCAGATGGTGCTCCGTCTGGACCATCACATGATCCTCCGGCCCCCGCCGCAGAGCCATGGCGCGCAGCAGCGAGCCCGCCGCCAGATCGAAGGGGCGCTGCCCGGCGGCGACGATCAACGACTCGGTCAGGGTCTGTCGTGGCTGGGGCTCCAATCCGGAGAGGTCCACCACCGCCACCCGCAGGGGCCACGGTTCCCCGACGCGCTGCACCGGGCGCCCGCCCTCCGCCGGGAAGGCGGTGCGCAAAATCTCGTGGCGCCGGACGATCTCACTGTAGGCCCCCTCCACCCAGGGGATGTGGAGGCGACCCACCATGTGCAGCGCCCGGGGAATGTTGTAGGAGGCCGCCTCGGGATCCAGCTGGGCGATGAACCACAGCCGCTCCTGGGCATAGGAAAGGGGGATGGGATCCGTGCGCTGCCCGGGCTCGATGGGGGGCAGAGTCATGACCCTCTCGTCGCCCTCGCCCTCGCCCTCGCCTTCGCGGTTAGTGGCCCCGTCCGCGAACCGTGCCGCCTCCACCCGCCGTGCCAGCGCTGCCACCGTCGGCTCTTCAAAAAGGGCCTTCAAGGGCACTTCGACGGCGAAAGCCTCGCGCGCCCGGGCGACGATCTGGGTGGCCAGCAGGGAGTGGCAGCCCAGTTCGAAAAGATCGTCCTCGACGCTGATGCGGGCGAGCCCCAGCACCTCGGCGCAGAGAGCCGCGACCCGCTCCTCGACCGCAGTGCGGGGCGCGACAAACTCCCCATCGTCGCGTCCGCCTTCTTCGAAGGTGGGAGAGGGGAGGGCGCGACGGTCCAGCTTGCCACTGGCTGTGCGCGGCAACACATCCAACGCCAGGAAAGCGGCGGGGATCATGTAGGCTGGCAGTCGCTCCTTGAGGGAGCGGCGCAACGCGGCGGCGGAGAGCGGAACCTCCCCCCCAGCCTCCAAATCCTCCCCATCCGAGCGCGTGAAGTAGGCCACCAGGCGGGGATCCTCCGCCTTGCCGTGCAGGGTCACGACCGCCTCGCGGATCGGCGGCAAGGCCACCAGGGCCGCCTCGATCTCCCCCAGCTCAATGCGGAATCCCCGCACTTTGACCTGCCCATCGATGCGCCCCAGAAACTCCAACTGTCCGTTGCCACGGTAGCGCACCAGATCGCCGGTGCGGTAAAGGCGACCGCCGACCGTGTCGCTCCAGGGGTCGGGGAGGAACTTCTCCGCCGTCAGCCGTCGCCGCCCCAGATACCCGGAGGTCAGCCCGGGGCCGCCGATCAACAGCTCGCCGGGCTCGCCACCGCCCAACAAGCGCGGCGCGCCCCGGTGCACCGTCGCCACCACCAGCCGATGGTTCGTGGTGGCCCGCCCGATGGGCACTGCGGCCATGCCTGCCGGTTCATCGGCGTGATAGAGGGTGCAATTGACCGTCGCTTCCGTGGGGCCGTAGCCGTTGTAGATCCGGACCCCTGGGGCGGCCTGGGCGAGCACCGCCTCCACCAGGGGTCCCGTCACCTGCTCTCCCCCGAGGTGCACCAACTCCAAGGTCTCCAGCCGTTGGCCGCTGGGGATGGAAGCGAGCAATGCCCGCAGGAAGGAGGGCGTGGTGTGGAGGGTGTTGGCGCGGTGCCGCGCCATCATTTCCAGGAAGTGGACCGTATCCCCTCGCCGTTCGGGATCGGCAAAACAGAGCGTGCCCCCGGACAAGACGGTGGTGAGCAGCTCCCAGACCCCAAAGTCAAAGCCGTAGGAGAGGCTTTGGAGCACCCGTGTCTCGCTGCCAAGGCCGAACGCCGCCTGTCCCCAGGCCATCTCCGGCATCAGGTGACGGTGCAGAATCGGGACCCCTTTGGGGGTGCCGGTGGAGCCGGAGGTGTAGATGACATAGGCCGGGCTTTCTGGCTCCGCCCGCCGCCGGGCCTTCCGATCGACACCCGCTGTCGGTTGAGCGTCCAGCATTTCTTCGATTCGCAAAACGCCGTCCGCCGCGAGGATCTCCCCATCCTCCCAGTGCGGCGCGAGAGCGCGTTCCGTGATCACCCGGGTGAGACCACACTCCCGGACCATCAACGCCAGACGGGGCTTGGGATAGGTGGACTCCAGGGGCACGAAGCCCGCCCCTGCTCGCAGGATGCCGAGCATCGCCGCGATCAAAGCGGGTCCGGGCTGCATCATCAATCCCACCAGGGGGCCGCAGACCCCGCTCGCCCGCACCCCGGGGGCGGGGAGGGGCAAGGGATCGAGTCCCCGTGCCACGCACTCCATGGCCACCGCCAGCTGGCGGTAGCTCCAGCCCTCGCCATCCGCCCCCACGCAGGCGATGCGGCTCGGATGGGCCGCCGCGGTGAGGAGGAAGGATTCGTCGAGGGTGCCGGGGGTCCGCCGGGCGTAGTCCCCTCCCGTATGGCCCCAGACCGCCAGCTGTTGGCGTTCGGCGTCGTCCAGCAGGGAGAGTTCCAGGATCGGTGCTGCGGGGTCTGCCACCAGCGCCACGAGCAGCCGATCCAGATGGCGCCCCAACCGCTCCACGGAGGCCGCGTCGAAGAGATCCGTGGAGTAGCGCAACCACCCTTCGATGCGGCCACTGGGGAGGTGCGCCACCTCCATCTCCAGCGGCGACCGGGCCGTCCCCTGGGGTACCGCCAGCAGTTCGAGAGCCAGCCCCTTCGAAGCCGATCCCCCCGAGGCCGATGCCCCCGCAATCAGGCCCCCCGCAATCACGCCCCCCGGCGCCCGACTGCCCGGCAGCCGGGGCTGTTGGAAGATGAGCAGGGTCTCGAACAGGCCCGGTCCCGTGGCCCCGGTTCTCTCCCCACTCGTGGCGAAACGTTCCGCCAGCAGGTGGGAGGGATACTCCTGGTATTCCAACACCGCAGCGAGGGTGGCCCCCAGGCGCCGCAGGAAAACCTCGCCGGTGGGCTCGTCTTCCAGATCCCCGGGGACGGGCACGGTGTTGAAACAGCACCCCACGAGCCCCGCCAGCTCCCGCCGTCGGCGTCCCGCCACCGCCGCTCCCACCACCAGCTGGCGCTGGCCACCGTAGCGGGCCAGTAGGGTCAGATAGGCTGCCAGGATCGCGCCGTGGAGGGTGGTCCCCGCGAGTCGAGCGACGGCTTCGAGGCGGGACACAAGATCGGCTTCCAGCCGCACGGACACATGACCACCGGCATCGCTTCTGCCCCGCCACTGCGGTCGGTCGAGGGGCAATTGGGGCAGTGGCACCCGTGACGCATCCTCCCCCAGGGTGCGCTTCCAGAACGCTGCGGCGGCCTCGCCCCAGGGGCCAGCGACGAGTTCCCGCTGCCAGTGCACAAAGTCCGCGTAGGTTGCGGTCGGGGTCGCCCCGGAGGGCCCGGGTTCCGCGCCCCCGAGGGCACGGGTCAGTCGATCCAGCAGCAGCCACAGGGAGCTGCCATCGATGATGATGTGGTGGGCGGTGAGCAGGAGCACCGGCGCTTCTCCCGCAGGCAGGAGCACCGTGGCGCGGAACAGGGGACCTCGTCCCAGATCGAAGGCCCGCTGGGCCAGCTTCGCCAGCGCCTCCCCCAGGGCCGCCGCTCCTGCCGCCACCGCCACTTCCTCGATGGCCTCCGCCACCAGCGGCGCCGCTCCCAAACACTGCCGAGGCTCGTCGCTGTCCGCCGATTGCTGGAAGGTTGCCCCCAGGGCGGCATGCTGGTGGACCACCGTCACCAACGCCCGGCGCAACGCCGCCAGGTCGGTGTCCGGAGGCAGGCGGATGGCGAGGGGGACATTCCAGGCGCCGGAATCCGGGTCCAGAAGGTGTTGCACCCACAGAGTCCGCTGCATGAAGGAGAGGGGGAAGTCGCCGTGGGTTCCCTCGATGGTGTGCGGCACCGCTGGCAAGGGAGGGGGTCCCGTCCGCTCCGTCGCGGTGGGATCGTGTTCCGCCACCAGACTCCCGGCCGTCGCCAGCGTCATCCCCGCCATCAGCGCGTCCAGGGGGAGGCTCACGCCCAATTCCTCCTCCACGGCGCTCTGCAACTCCACCGCCCCGAGGGAATCGAGGCCGAGGGTGGTGAGGGGGGTCTCGGAGTGCAGGCGGGAGGGGGCC
>Ga0210063_1000279_pt1 | contig 17102 bp, 10 predicted proteins | sample Muzzi_PWA_D1_FD_185529 | JGI IMG/M metagenome (GOLD analysis project Ga0210063, IMG submission 185529) | Wetland microbial communities from San Francisco Bay, California, USA, that impact long-term carbon sequestration - Muzzi_PWA_D1 (SPAdes) | ecosystem: Environmental > Aquatic > Marine >... | reverse complement strand
CAGGGCGAGGAGTTCGCCCCGCAAGTTGCAGATGTAGTTGGCTAGCCGCGCCGCCTTGTCGGTGGGGTCGAGGCCGCGCATCAGCCAGCGGTTCTGGGTGGCCACCCCGGTGGGGCAATGGCCGGTGTGGCAGCGCTGGGCCTGGATGCAGCCCACCGCCAGCATGGCCTCCCGCCCCACCGCCAGCAGGTCGCAGCCCAGACCGAAGGCGAACATGGCCCGCTCCGGGAACCCCAACTTGCCGGAACCGACCCACACCAGCTTCTGGTCTAGTCGATCGCGCTCCGCGAAGATGCGGTACACCCGGCTCATGCCGAGTTTGAAGGGCAGCGCCACATGATCCGTGAAGGCCAGCGGCGCGGCACCGGTGCCCCCCTCGCCGCCATCGATGGTCAAGAAGTCGATGCCGCGATCCCCCCGGGCCATCAAATTGGCCAGGTCGATCCAAAAGTCCTCTTGCCCCACGGCGGATTTTATCCCCACTGGCAGCCCGGTTTCCGCCGCCAACAATTCGACGAAATCCAGCAGACCATCGGCACTGGAGAACGCCGTGTGGTAGGCCGGGCTGAGGCAGTCCTGCCCCACCTTCACGCCCCGAATGGCAGCGATCTCCGGCGTCACCTTCGCCCCCGGCAGAATCCCCCCATGGCCGGGTTTCGCCCCCTGGCTGATCTTGATCTCCACGGCCTTGATGGGGAAGCGCTGCACGGTTTCCTTGAACCGGTCCAAGGAGAATTGCCCCCCCTCGTCCCGGCAGCCGAAATAACCGGTACCGATCTGCCAGATCAGTTCGCCGCCGTGACCGTGGTGGGGGGCCACTCCCCCTTCCCCGGTGTTTTGCAGACACCCCGCCAAAGCCGCGCCACGGTTTATGGCTTCCACCGCCGGGGCACTCAACGAGCCGAAGCTCATGGCGGAGGTGTTGACCACCGAACGGGGGCGGAAGGCTTTGGCCCGACCGCGAACGCCTCCCAGGACCTTGGCGCAGGGTAGCGGATGATGTTCGTCATAGCCCGGCTGCCCCTTCAAGACCTCCGGATGGGGGAAGGTGGCCTGCTTCAAAATCGTGTAACTGGAAACCGCCTCCATCTCATTGTCGGAGCCGAACCCGAAGTAATTGTTCAAGCGCTTCGCCGAAGTGTAGACCCAACTCCGCTGGTCGCGGCTGAAGGGGCGTTCCTCGTTGTTGTTGGTGACGATGTACTGGCGCAGTTCCGGCCCCACCATCTCCAGCAGGTAGCGGAAGTGGCCGATGACGGGAAAGTTGCGCAGGATGGCATGGCGCTTCTGGGTCAGGTCATAGGCCACCACCCCGACCAGGAGGAGCAGCAACCCGCCCAGCGTCCACAAGACTATCGGCCAGAACATCATGTCGGCACCTCTTCTTAGTTGATGTGAAAGGGGCCGCTGAGGTCGAACGGAGCGATCTGGGCCTGGAACGCTTCCCCCCGGGGGGTCTCCATGCGGTAGCTCCCCCGCATCGTCCCCATGGGCACTTCGAGAGGGCACCCGGAGGTGTACTCAAAGCTCTCCCCCGGGGCCAAGATCGGCTGCTCCCCCACCACCCCGGCCCCCCGCACCTCCTGAACATCGCCATCCCCCGCAGCGATGATCCAGTGGCGGCTCACCAGCTTGACCGTGGTTTCCCCCTCGTTGACGATGGTCACCGTGTAGAGGAAGAACCACCGGCTTTGCTCCGGTAGAGAGCGGGAGGGATCGTACTCCGCGGCGACCTGGATACGCACCCCGCGGGTGATGGCTTCGGACGTGGTTTTGACTTGGTTTGGCTTCACGGGGAGCATTGTACAGAAATTCCCCACCGCGCCCTATGCTAAGCTATGGCAATACCATGCATTCTAAAATCTAGGCAAAGGCCTATGGATGAACGATCAGCGGCCACAAATAGCCTTGTTCTCCGACGCCGAATTGGTGTCGAGAATCCAGCGAGGAACCGATCTGGACGAGAGTTTCCGGGAGCTATTCCGCCGGTACCATGGCGGGGTGCGCCACTTCTTTCGGCGCAAGGGGCTGTCCGGGGAGGAATGTGCGGACCTGACTCAGGAGACATTTTTTCGGGTTCATCGGTACATAGAGACGTTCTACGGCGGCTCCGTGAAGGGTTGGCTGTTTTCCATCGCGCTGAATGTGTACCGCAACGAGGTGCGTCGATGCCGCGCTGACAAGCGTCGGGGCTGGGAGGTCCCCCTCCCCAAAGAGGCCACGGACCCCCAGGGTCTTGACGACCGCAGGCCCGAAATGATCGCGCCCGGTCCGCAGCCGGAAGCGGAGGCTCTGAGCCGGGAGCGCCTGCGGGCGCTACAACATAGCCTCGACGGCATGCCGCCCCAGATGCGCCGGTGTGTCAAGCTTCGGGTCTGGGGGCATCCGATCCAGCAGATCGCCCACATCCTGGGTCGGGCTCCAGACACCGTCAAGGTCCACCTGCACAAAGCGCGCAAGCGCTTGCAAGAGGAGTTGGGACAGCGCTTTGGTGAGCCGGGATTCTAGAAGGCGAGGATAGAGCGATGACTACCACCCGTCCGACGGTCGCCACGGCGATGCGTTCGTTGCTGGAGGAGAACGCCCCGACGACAGGGCACCTCAGCCCCGAGACGCTACTCGCCCACCAGGAGGGTGCCCTGGCCTCGGCGGCCCGGGAGGCGGTACGGGAGCACCTTTCCGACTGCCCCCAATGCGCGGAACGCCTCCTCGACCTGGAAGCCTTCACGCACCCCCGAGAGACCGCCACGGAGGAGGCCGCCATGGCCTTCGAGACCGACTGGCGAGGTGTGCAGCAGCGGTTGCGCCTGCGAACGGAGCGGTCCCCCCCCGGGGGGCGAAGCCGGGGCTGGGGGTTCTGGGGTGGCTACGCCCTGGCGGCCACCTTCCTGATCGCCACCGTCGGTCTGGCGGTGCGGGTGGCGATGCTGGAACACCACCTGGAAGCGCCCCGCGGCTTTCAGTCGGTCCACCTGGATCTGGCCCGCCGCGGCACCGCCGCACCACTGACCCTGCGCTTCGGCCCCGGTGCAGAAAACCTGGCCCTCTTCCTCTATCTGGAGGAGGGGCCGCCACCCCCTCCCCGGTACCGGGAGTACGCCGTTCGCCTGGAGCAGCCGGAGGGCACCGTGGTGTGGACCCAGGAGGGCCTCCGAGCGGAGGCGAACGGTCCCCTCCGGATCTTCCTACCCCCCGCCGCCGCCCCCCCGGGACCCGCCGTGCTGCGGCTCTTCGGTCGCGAGGGGGAGCGGGAGGAGGAGATCCGCTCCGTGGCGGTAGAAATCCTCCACCAGCCATGAGGTGGCGGCACCTCGGCCTCCTCGCCCTGGGCCTGGCAGCCTGTCCCGGGACCTCCGAGCCGTCGCTGGGGCCGCGGGAGGTGGACTTTGCGGCCCTCACGGACACCGAGCAGCGGATCGCCACCCACGAGGTCCACCGCTATCCCCTCGATCTGGCGGCGGGGACCTACCTGTACCTGGCGGTGGACCAATTGGGGGCGGACGTTGGTCTGACGGTGGTGGATCCGCGGGGCGAGGCCCTGCCCACCATCGACTCCCCCACCGGCGCCCAGGGTGCTGAGCCCCTGCACCTGGTGGCCTCGGCGACCGGCGTCTGGCGGCTGGAGATCCGACTCGTGGATCCCGCCACCGGTGGCGGATCCTACCGACCGCGGGTCGAGGCCCGCCGCCCGGCGACGGCGGAGGATCGCCGCAACGCCCAGGCGGAGGAACACTTCTGGGACGCCCGCCAGCGGGAGAGGACGGGGGATACCACCGCCGCCATCCCGCGCTATCGGGAGGCCATCCGGCTGTGGCAGCAGACCGACCGGATCGATCGGCGGGCCGCGGCCCTGTACCGCCTCGCCCGGACCCACGAAGCCGACGGGCAAAGGGAGGCGGCCATCGAGAGCTACCAGCGCGCCGCGGCCCTCTTCCAGCAGGAGGGCGACCGCCACTACCAGGCGCTGAGCCTGGATGGTGCAGGGCATCTGTACCGCCGCCGGGGGGATCTCCGCCCGGCTCGGGAAAGCTTCGAGCAGGCCCTCGACCTCTTCCGACAGGAGGGTAGCGCTACCGGCATCGGCAGCATGGAGGTCAACCTGGGGCTCATCGCCCGCCACCAGGGGCGACCCTCGGCGGCTCTCGGTCACTTCCAGCGGGCGCTGGAGATCTTCCGCGCCCTGGGGGATGGCAGGCACCAGGCGGAGGCCCTCAACCACCTGGGTTTGCTCTACGCCGCCCGGGGCGAGGGGGATCGGGCGCTGGCTCTCTACCGCCAGGCCCTGGATCTGCTGGACGAGACCGATGCCGAACGACGGGCCCTCACCCTCACCAACCAGGGCCACGGATACGCCGCCGCCGACCACTACACCCTCGCCCTGATCGTCTATCGTCAGGCCCTGGCCCTCCAGCGCCAGCGGGGAGACCGGTTGGGGGAGGCGGTGACCCTCACCGGCATGGGGCTGGTCCACCGGCGGACCGGACGCCGGGACGCCGCTCGCACCGCCTACCGGCAAGCCCTCCGCCTTTTCGAGGCCCTCGACGAGCCTTACGCCCAGGCTGCGGTCCTCAACAACCTGGGCTGGCTCCAGGTCGATGCCGGAGAACCGGAGAGGGCCCTGGAAACCCTGGAACGAGCCCTGGCCCTGGCCCGGCAGCGGCACCACTTCCAGGCCGAGGCCGGAGCGCTCTTTGGCCTGGCCCGCGCCGCGCGGCAGCGGGGCCAGTGGACCGTGGCGCTGGAGCACCTGGAGGCAGCGGCAACGCGGATGGAAGACTTTCGCGCCCAGACCCTACGGGACGATCTGCGCATCGCCCAACTGGCCTCGGCCCAGGACCTGTACGAAACCTATGTCGATCTACTGATGGAACAACACGCCCGGGATCCCGCCGGGGGTTTCGACCAACGGGCCTTCCAGATCAGCGAGCGGGGGCGAGCCCGGAACCTGCTGGAGAGCCTGGCCCGACCGCCGCAGGCCGCGGAAGCCCTGGCGAAACCGGCAGTCCTTCAGCGCCGCACGGATCTTCAGCAACAGATCAACGCCCTGGAGCGGCAGCGCCATCAGCTCCGGGACCAGGGCGCGGCCCGGGATGCGATCGAGGATCTGGACCGGGAGATCGATGCGCTGCTCGACCGCTATCATGATCTGTCGGCGCAGATGCGCGCGGCGCGCCCAGGGTTCGCCGCTCTCTTCGATCCACCACCGGTGACGGTCCGGGAAATCCAGGGGCTCCTGACGGACGAGTCCCAACTGCTGGAATATCACCTCGGGCCGGACCGCAGCTTCCTCTGGCTCGTCGGGCCGTCCTCCTTCGAGAGCTTCGAACTCCCCGGTCGGCGGGACCTCGAAACCGCGGCCCTGGAAGCCCACCGGCGACTGCGGCGGAGCCACCTCGAAGGCGGCGAGATCCCCGCCGCCCGGACGCTCGATGTCCTGGGTCAGCTGGTGCTCCAGCCCGTCGCCCACCGCCTCCACGCCCGGCGCCTGCTGGTGGTGAGTTCCGGCGCCCTGCACACCGTCCCCTTCGGAGCCCTACCTCTGGACGGCGCCCCGCTCCTGACCCGCTTCGAGGTGGCGGGGCTGCCCTCCGCCTCGGTCCTGGCCGTGCTCGCCGGGCGAAACGCGTCCCGCTGGGTAGGCGCTTCGAGCCTGGCCATCCTCGCCGATCCGGTGTTCCAGAGGAGGGACGAGCGCCTGAAGGGCACGCAGCCCTCAGCGCCGGGTCTCGCCCTGGAGCGGCTGCCCTCCACCGCGGTCGAGGCGCGGGCTATTGCCGCCTTTCAATCACCCGCTGCGAATTCCCGGGTGGCGCTGGGCTTCGACGCCCATCGCGAGCTGCTGCTGAGCGGTCGGCTGGCCGACTACCGCTACCTCCATTTCGCCACCCACGCCACCCTCGATACCACCCGACCGGAGTTCTCCTCCATCGTGCTGTCGGCGTTCCACCCGTCCGGAGAGGCGCGCGCCGCGAAGGTCTACGCCTACGAGATCCACCAGTTGGGTTTCGCCGCCGAACTGGTGGTCCTCTCCGCCTGCGAGACAGCCCTGGGCCGCGCGGTGCGAGGCGAGGGCGTGGTGAGCCTCGGCCGGGGCTTCCTCCTGGCCGGTGCCGGCAGCGTGCTGGTCAGCCTTTGGCAAGTGCGGGACAGCTCCACGGCGGTGCTCATGGAGCGCTTCTACCGCGCTCTGCTGGTCGAGGGGCAACCCCCGGCGGCGGCCCTGCGCCAGGCCCAGGAGTCGATGTGGCGGGAAGGTTGGGCGCCCTACCATTGGGCGGGATTCGTGCTCCAGGGCCTACCCAACTAAATCATCGACCCGGTAAACCGTCCCGCAGAATCGGTGTTCTCTCCCTACAGAAGTCGGAGAGCAACCCACCGAAGACCTACCGGGTCGCTCTCCAAACAGGCAAATTCACCACAGAGGAGAGAGCCATGCAACCGTCTGTCACCGCGCGACCCAATCCCCCGACCCGGCGCCCGCCGTCCCCGCACCCGGAGCGCCCCCACGATCCACCGGAGGAGCCGCAGACCGCTCCCGCCAAGGAGGCACCCACGGAGGGTCTCGGCACCAAGGTCCCAACCACCGCGGTGCGCTAGGGCAGGGGAAAGATCATGGACCACCCGGGGGAATCTCCCTTCCGTGGCAACGGCATCGACGGCGAAACCGGCCACTACCTGCTACCGCCACTGCCCGTGGAGCGGCTGGCGGCCCTGGCCTGTGGCGAGGCGCTCGATACGCGCCACGTCGAAGAATCCCGCTGGCTCCGGGGTCGCCAGGGCCAGCAAGTCTGGGGCCTCGAAGAGGATCCCGACGACCTGGCCACGGCGGGGTGGGGGGTGGTCTTCCCCCGGGGACAGGATCCGGCCCTGCGCCAGGCCCTCGAACCCTTGCTCGCCCTGCGGCGGCAACAGGCCGGGAACCGGTACCAGGAATTGATCTACGAACCCGGCCCACCGCCGGAATCCAAACCCCGTTTCCTGGCCCGGCACGGCGCCGGGCCAGGGCCGGTGGTGCCCACCCAGGTGCCCTACTACCTGCTGTTGGTGGGGGATCCGATGGCCCTCCCCTTCTGGCTGCAAGCCCAGCTGGACCTGCAATACGCCGTGGGTCGATTGTGCTTCGCAACCCCCCAGGAGTACGCCCGCTACGCCGACACCGTGGTCCGGGCCGAGGACGGCGAGTACCGCCGCCCCCGTCGCGCCACCCTCTTCGGGGTGCGCACCGAGGGCGATCCCGCCACCGAGGGGAGCCACGACCAGCTGATCTGCCCCCTGGCCGAGACCCTCACCGCGAGGCATCCCGACTGGACGCTCGAAGCCCTGACCCACGGCGCGGCCACCCGGGCGCGCCTGCGCCACCGGCTGACCTCCCCGGAAGCCCCGGCCCTGCTCTTCACCGCGAGCCACGGCATGGGCTTTCCCGCGGACAGCCCCCTCCAGGCCCGCCGCCAGGGTGCCCTGCTGTGCCAGGACTGGCCCGGCCCTGGGAGTATCCTGCCGGAGCATTATCTGACCGGGGACGACCTGGCGGTCGGAGAGCTGGCGAACAGCGCGGGCCCGCAAGGCCTCGTCGCCTTCCTCTTCGCCTGTTTCAGCGCCGGTACCCCGCGCCACAACAGTTTCCGCCACCGCGGCGACGACGAGCCCCAAACCCTCGCGCCCCGACCCTTCGTCGCTCCCTTGCCGCAGCGCCTGCTGGCCCATCCGGGGGGCGGCGCCCTGGCGGTGATCGGTCAGGTGGACCGGGCCTGGAGCCACGCCTACCACTGGCCCGAGGTGGGTTCCCTGCACTCCGCCTTCACCGCCACCACCGAGCGCCTGCTCTCCGGCGACCGCCTCGGCTGGGCCACCGAGCCCCTGGGGCAGCGCCATGGGGAACTGACCGCCGACCTGCACCAGTTGCGGGCGGATATCGACCGCGGCCTGGGGGCGGACCACATGACCCTCGCCGCCCTGTGGACCGCCTGCAACGACGCCCGGGGCCTCATCGTACTAGGGGATCCGGCGGTGCGGCTGGTGGCGGAGGGCACGTGATGCACTACCTGGACTTTGAATACCGCCTCATCGACACCGACCGGGCCAGCATCCGGGTCGAGGACCGAGATTACGGCGGGCGCCCCACGCTGGACGGGGCCCTGCGCCAGCGCCTGAGGGAGGAGCGCCTCAACCCACAACGCTATGGGGAAATGCTCTTCGAAGCCCTCTTCCCCACGGATCGAGGCGATCTCCTGACCGGCTACCGCAAGGCCCTGGACATCGCCCGCGAGCTGCACAAACCGCTGCGCTTTCGCCTGCACATCGTGGAAGGGGCGCCGGTGGATCTCCATCAGCTCGATTGGGAACTCCTGCTGGACCCCCACCCCGCCGAGAGCCTGCGCCTGGGTTGTTCGCCGGATACCCCCTTTTCCCGCTACCTGGGGGTGGATCGACGGCGGGTCGCGCCGATCTCCGAACGACCGCGCCTGCTGCTGGTGCTCGCCAACCCGGCCAACCTCCCGGACTACGGATTGTTCCACCTCGACGCCGCCCAGGTGGAAGAGACCCTGGCGGGGGTCCTCCGCCCTCTGCGCCGCCGCTTCCACTACGAAATCCTGGCCGCTCCCGCGACTCCGGAACGCATCCGCGAACGTCTGGTGGACGGTCGCTTCCACGCCGTCCACATCCTGGCCCACGGACAGTTGCAGGGGCGCGAGGAGACCGCCCGACTGGTGCTGGCGGACGACCAGGGCCGCGCCGCCTTCACCGAGGAAACCACCCTTGCCAACCTCTTCGAGGGGCTCTGGAGCCTGCGCCTGGTCACCCTGATGGCGTGCCACGGCGGCGTGCCCGCCGCGACGGATCCCTTCAGCGGCCTGGGCCCCCGGCTGGTGCGCCGGGGGATCCCCGCGGTGGTGGCCATGCGCCGGGCCATCGAGGTCGAAACCGCGGCCCGGTTCACCGAACGTTTCTACGCCCGGTTGGTGGACAGCGGCCAGATCGATGTCGCCGTCAACGAGGCCCGCACCCACCTCTACCTGCGTTCCCCGGAAGGGGGGGACTGGGCCGTCCCCGCCCTCTTCATGCGCCTGACGGATGGCCGCGTGTGGACGCAAGGCAGCGCCGAGGGTGCCGTCACCGGCATCTCCCCACCGCGGGTGGAGGAACCCACCTGGGACGGCTGGGCCGCGGTCCTCACCAACCTCGCCCGGGGTCGATTGCTGCCGGTCCTGGGGCCGGGGATGAACGAGCACTTCCTGCCCTCCCGCAAGGCGGTGGCCCAGGGCTGGGCGGCGGAGCACAACTACCCCCTGGTCGAGCGCGTCACCCTGCCCTGCGTCAGCCAGTTCATGCAGACCAAGCGGCTGATGCCCCACGACGCCCTGCCGGAGGTGTACCTCGATCACCTGCTGCAAGCCACCGGCGCTCGGGACCCGAAACGCTTCCGCCACCGGGGCCTGGCCCAGGTCACCGATAGCTTGGCGGAGCAGCTCTTCGGCGGCGACCGGGACGAACCCCACCGGATCCTCGCCGGGCTGCCCATCCCTACCTACCTGACCACCAACTTCGACAGCTTCCTGGCCGGAGCCTTGAGCTGGTCCGGCAAACGCCCCTTGCGCCGGGCCTTCCCCTGGAACGAGGGGAGCGAAAGCCTGGCCGCCACGGAAGCCTACAAGGACCTGGAAGGCACGGTGGACAACCCCCTGGTCTTCCACCTCTACGGCCACGACGAGGAACCCGCCTCGCAGGTGCTGACCGAGGACGACCATCTGGACTTCCTGGGCCAGATGGTCAAGGACATCTACCAGTTGCCCCCCACCCTGTTGCGGGACCTCAACCGCTCCATGCTCCTCTTCCTGGGCTACGACGTCAGCACCCTCGATTGCCGGGTGCTCTTCCGCGGCCTGATCACCCAACTCGCCCGGGGGAACACGGGGCGCATCGCGGTGTTGCAAATCCATTCCCGGCCCCACGACCGGGAGAAGGAAAAGGAGCTGCGGCTCTTCCTCGACCGCTACTGTCAGGGGCTGAACATCTATGTCGCCTGGAACTCCGTGGGGGATTTCCTCGGCGAATTGCACAAACGGTGGGTGGATCATGGCTAATCCCGCGACGACCAACCCCTATGTCGGCCCGGAACCCTTCCAGCGCGACCAGGCCCATCTCTTCTTCGGTCGCCAGCGGGAAGCCATCCGTCTGCGGTCGCTGGTGGAATCCAGCCAGGGGGTCCTCTTCTTCGCCCCCTCCGGAGCGGGCAAGACCTCGCTGATCCAGGCGCGGCTGATCCCGGAACTGGAAGCGGACGGCTTCACGGCGCTGCGGTGCCGCGTGGGAGGGGAGAACGCCTTTCCCCGCATCGGTGGCAACCCCTACGTCCTGACCGCCCTCTCCTACCTGGCCGAGCAGAATCGCGGCATCCACCGCGCCGTGGAGATGGGCAATGTCTCCCTGAGCCAGCACCTGACGACCGGGCGCTTCGGCGAGGATCCGGTGGTCCTGATCATCGACCAGTTCGAGGAGATCCTCACCACCCCGACGCGGCGCCCGGAAGACCGCGAGGACTTCTTCCTCCAGATGCGCGAGGCGCTCCGGGGCCATCCCAACCTCACCGTTCTGCTGGTCATGCGGGAGGATCATCTGGCGGCCCTGGAGCCCTATGCGCCGCTCCTGCCGGACCGCCTGCGGGCCCGCTACCGCATGGACCGCCTCACCGGCGACCAGGCCCTGGACGCCATCCGTCAGCCCGCCCGCCACGCCGGTCGCCCCTTCGCCCACGGGATCGCGGAGGCCCTGCTCGGCGCCTTGCGCCGGGAGCGCCGCGAGGCGGCCACCAGCGGCGCCCCCGGAGAGACCGCCGGGCCCGGCGAGGCCACGTTCTCCCACGGCGAGTTCATCGAGCCCGTGCAGCTCCAGGTGGTCTGCTACCAGTTGTGGGAGAGCCTCACCCCGAGCGGCGGCGAGATCACCCACCGGGACCTGGACCGCTTCGGCCCCATCGAGGCCGCCCTGGGGGCGTTCTACGACAAGGTGGTCGCTCGGGTGGCGGCGGGAGTCGGGATGGCCGAACGGCGGATTCGCAGCTGGTTCGGCACCCGGCTGATCACCCCCGACCGCTTCCGCAGCCTCCTCAAGCGGGGTCAGGGCCACTCCGGCGACCTGCCCAACACGGTGGTGGATGCCCTGGTCCGGGAACATCTGGTGCGCGCCGAGCCGCGGGTGGGTTCCCTGTGGTACGAACTGGTGCACGACAGTTTCGTCCAGCCCATCCTGACCTCCAACGAACACTTCTTCGACGCCGTGGCTCCCCTCCGCGCCGCGGCTCGGGCGTGGCGGGAGGCGGGGCGCGCCCCGGCCTTCCTGCCCACCGGCCCGGCGCTCCTGCGGCAGCAGCAATGCGCCCGGGAAAACCCCGCTCTGGTCAGTACCGAGGACGAGGAGTACCTGCGGACGGCATGGCGGCGTCGGCACCAGCGACGCCTCTTCCGGGCCGCCCTCGCCACGGGGCTCGCCGTCTTCCTCGGCCTTACCCTCTTCACCTTTCTCAAGACCCGGGAAGCGGAGCAGGAGCAGCGCCGGGGGCGGGTGATCGCCCTCGCCTGGAGCGCCGAAACCGCCCTCCGGACCGATCCGCGAAAATCTCTCGAGTCCGCTCTCCAGGCGGCGGCCCTGGCGGGAACCGACCCCGCATCGACGCGGACGGCCCGGGAGGCTCTACGCCAGGCGATCGAAGCCCCGCTGAGCGCTCCGGACCACCACTGGACGACGGATGAGGACATCGTGGCGCTGGCCATGGACGCCACCGGCGACCGGGTAGCGACGCTGGAGTGGGACGGTCAGGTCACCCTGTGGCAGGTCGCGGCCTCCAGGGTGCTCCTGCGCCACCCCTTGCGGGACCCCTTCGCCCTCCTCGCCCTCTCCCCGGACGGCGAACGTCTGGCCATCGCCCTCGAAAGCGGCGGGGTGCAACAGCTGCGTCTCGGCGCCGAGGCGCCGGAAGCCCTGTGCGGGGAAGCGGGCGACGCCTTCACCGCCCTCACCTTCAGCCCCGACGGCGCCCGTCTCGCCCTCGGCAGCGCTCGGGGGGAGGTGGTGCTCTGCGATCTGGCCACCGCGAAGACCATCCGGCGGTCCTCGACCTCGCGGCAGAGCCTCGTCCTCGACCTGGCCTTCTCCGCCACCGGCGAGGAGCTTTTTTGGGGGGATGAAGACGGCGGTCTCAACCGCTGGCGGATCGGTTCTGGAGCACCCATCGCCAACCACCGGGGGCATGTCGATCCCGTGGTCTCCCTGGCCGTGAGCCCCGATGATCGGGTACTCACCAGCACCGGCGAAGACGGCGTCGTCAAGAGCTGGGACCTGCCCAGTCTGCGCTTCATGCAAGCCATCACCGGGGACATCGGCGCTTCCACCGGGGCCGGTCGCGAGGCATTGGGAATCGACGATCTCGCCTACTTCGCTGACGGGCAACTGGTGGCGGCCAGCCGCCGCGGCGAGGTCATGCTCTGGAATCCCGCCACCTCCGTTCTCTCCTTGCTCCCCCTGCCGCACCTCCGGCAGAGCGCTCGCCCGGTATTCAGCGGCAATGGCGAACGCTGCGGGATCGTCGAGGGTAAGACGTTGCGCCTCTGGCGCCTGCTCCCGGGCGGGACGGTGGACGGGCGGGATCTGCCCACCCTGCGCGGAATCGCCCGGCAGCGCCTGGAGGCCAGCGCCCCGCCGGAGGATCTCCAGGACCCGGACGAAGGGGAGGGGTGATCGCCCATGCTCTGCCCTGGCGGGAACTGGCGGACTCCCCTCTCCCTCGCCCTCGCGCTGCTGCTCGCCCCTGGGGCCAGTGGCGCCCAGGGGACCGCGGCCCCGGCCACGGAATGCCCCGCGCCTGCCGCCACGGAACGCCCCGGTAGCTTCCCCGAATACCGCGAGGGCTACCGGCTCTACAAAATCGAAGCGTGGGAGGAGGCGGCGGAGGCCTTCTGGGCTTCCCTCTGCCGGTGGCCGGAGGATGGCGAAACCGTGCGCATTTCCGGTCGCTGGTACCTCCCCTACATCCCCCGTTACTACCTGGGCACGGCCTTGAATGCGCTGGGCTGTGGGCACGCCGCCCTCCAGAGTCTCGAAACCTCCGTGCTGAGCGCTGGCCCGGTCTACCGGGGGGAGGATGAAGCCCGCCACTGGAGCACCCTCGTCCTGGAGCTCCAGGCGAGAACCCTTTCCTCCCCCCCGGTCGGGGGGCTCTGCGCCACCTGGCGCCAGCGCCTCTCTTCCTTGACCCCCGACTCCCCGGGGGACTTCCCGCGGGCCGTACCGATCACGTACCGGCACGCCTTCCATCTCGCCGTCAATCCTCCGGGGAACCGGCTGGCGGTGATCGATGTCGTCCCGGGAAAGGTTCTCCAGTGGCGACGAACGAAAGCGGGCGATTGGGTCCCTGACCCGCTACCCACCACGCCGGAGATCGAGCGTCCCACCGCCCTCCTTTACACCCTCGATGGCGCTCTGCTGGTCGTCCAGGCTTCCGGAAAGATTATTGAATTCCCCCCAGAAGAAAAGACGACAAAACAACACTGATACGGGAGAACCCTTGATGCCACACAAAAAGAAAACACTACTCCTGGCCTCGCTGTTGGTCTTCCGGGTCGGGCTTGGGGATACCCTCGACGCACAGACCAATCTGGAAACCAACGCTGGTATTCAGTTCAATTTTACTCCTCCCGGGGCGGCCAACCTGGCCCTCGGGGGTGCCTTCGTCGGTCTGGCGGATGACACCACCGCCGCCTTCACCAACCCGGCCGGTCTGATCCTTCTGGCGACCCCCCAAGTGACCGCCGAATTGCGCCATCAGACCTACCGCCACACCTTCACCGATCATGGCCGCATCGAAGGCCGAGCGCCCTCAAATTTTGGCCTCGATACCCTCGCCGGTCTTCAAGAGGCCGAGGCCGAAGACGCCGTTCTCGGCGCTTCCTTTCTCGCCTACGCCCACCGCTTTCCGGTCTCGACCCTGGTGTTCTATCGCCATGAACTGGTGAACTTCGAGGCGAACTTCTCGACCCAGGGTGCCTTCCTGGAACGCACCATCACGCGCAGCCCCACGGGCATTCCCGGCGGCCCCGATGGCCGTCTGGCCTCGCTCAAAAACACCATGAATCTGGAGATCACCGGCTACGGTCTGGCGACCGCCTATGAGCCGGTGCGTCGCTTTTCCATCGGCGCGGCCCTCACCTACTATGACTTTTCGCTGGATTCCCTCGCCGAACGCTTCGTGCCGCCGCTGTTTGAGCCGCCGGACTTTCGCCCCGAAAACGTGGTCAACTTTCAGACCCAGAACGGCACGGACGACGCCTGGGGCGCCACCTTGGGGTTGCTGTGGCGCAACTCACCGGAAACCTTGCAGTTGGGATTGGTGGTGCGCAGCGGGCCGACATTTTCCTTCCAGGCCAGGAGCCTGCGGGGACCCTCCACGCGCCTTGGCTTCACGGAGGCGGACCAGCGGGCGAACTTCCACGTACCGCACCAGATCGGCCTGGGCATCGGCTATCTACCCAGGGATGCCTGGCGCTTCGCCCTGGACCTCACCTACATCCAATACTCGCGCCTGACCGATGGCCTGGTGGATATCTTCGATCTCGCGACCTTGTTTCCGGGAGCGGCCCCGAAACTCGATCAATTCCGGGTCGAGGATGCCCTGGAGGTCCACCTGGGGGTGGAATACAAGCTACCCATCCAGAAAACTGTTCTTTTGCGCGCCGGTCTCTGGCTCGACCCCGATCACACTTTGTATTTCCAAGGTACCAATGAAGCCTTTCGCGCGATTTTTCGCCAGCAGAGCGATGAGGTTCACTACACCTTCGGCGCGGGGTTCATGGGCGCGCGGTATCAGTTTGACATCGGCACGGATCTTTCCCGCCGCATCAAGACCCTGGCGGCCACCGCAACCCTGAGGCTGAAATGAGGTACATCATGCGCCCATACCACCCGCGAATTGTTCTTCTTTCTTTGGGCTTGACCCTACTGATCCTGCCGTTGGCCAGCGGCGCGCAGGAGGCTCATGACACCTGTCTGGTCGGCGAGACTCCGGTCGTGGACCTGGATCCAGATCCCGATCGTACCTTCCAGGTTGCGGGCGATACCTGTGCTTTCACCAATTCTTCCGATCGGTACAACGGGAAGGATTGTTCTCTGGTTGGACTCGATTTTCCAGGACCGGACGCGCGCTATGAGATCGTTCTGAATGCGGGCAATCAGGTCGCCTTCTCTCTCGAAATGAAAGAGTCGGCAGACCTCACCCTGATCCTGGCCCAAAAGTGTGGCGATAGCGATTCTTGTGTTGTCCATTCCCAGGGCGCCCTGGGCGCCGCAACGGAAGTAATCCCGACGATCGCCTACCCGCCGGGGACCTACTCGCTCTACATCGATTCTCATCTGCCCCCGGGCACACCTGGCAGTTGTGGCTCGTACACCCTGACCATCACGGGCAACAATCCCAGACCGGAAGCCGATCTGGACCTTTCGGTCCGCACCGTGCCCGCCCGGGCGGTGGCGGGGCGCCCCCTGGAATACCAGCTCACCGTGGTGAACCACGGCCCTGAACCGGCGGAGGGGGTCGTCGTGCAGCAAGTCCTACCCCCGGGCACTCACCTCGAGAGCCTGCCGACCGAGTGCCAGGCGACCGGCAGGATTGTGCATTGCGATTTTGATGGCCTGGCCAAGGAGGAGAGTCGGACGCTGTCCATCCACGTTTTCGTGGAGAGCGCCACCCGCGGGATCTCAGTGTCGCAGACCCAGAAATCGGGGTTTGTGCTCATCAGTACCGTGGAGGAGAGACAGTTCGCCGTCGATGATCCCGTGCCCGAGAATAACCGCGAGAGGGAACGGACTCCTCTGGAAACGGATGTGGATCTCGCGGTTCAGATCTCGGAACCCACAATCGTGGCGAACTCAGCGCCCAGGTGTCCAGCGGAATCCGGGCTCGTGGCAGGCTGCGGGGCCGTGTACTCAGTCTCCATCACCAATCGGGGGGACTCCGACGCCACCGAGGTCAAGATCTCGGTCGCCCAGTCGGAGAACTTGCAGTTCCCTCCCGATGGGAATCTGCGAATCGACCGAATCAAGCCCGGAGCCACGGCGGAGAGAACCCTCGCGGTTTTCGTCGCGCCGGACGCCCGGGGAGAGGCCCGTCTGCAACTGGCGGTGGACAGCGCGGAGACGGATCCATCGGTCCTCGATCCTTCCCAAACACCCATCGCGGCCAGGGCGGATCTTGCGTTGCGCAAAACTGCACCGGAATCCGTGCGGGCCGGAGACCGACTCCGCTACACCGTGACGGTCACCAACCTGGGTCCCTCGACCAGCGCCGCGGGAACGGTGGACGATACCTTGCCTCCGGGAATGAGGTTTGTGTCGTCCGAGACGGGCTGCACAGCCGACGAAAGCCCGGCGCGGGTACTCTGTCCTTTCGATCCGTTGGGCGTGACTACTGAAGATCGAACCCAGGTCCACAGCTTCGTCGCACAGGTGAATGATCGGCAGATCGGGGACAAGGTGAACGCGGCGCGGTTGCTTCCCGATCCCAGGGCGCCCACCGACGAGGACGCCACTAACGATGCCGACACCGCGACCACCGTGGTGCTGGCCTCCGATCTGAAGCTCACCAAGTCCGGCCCGTCCGACCCCGCGGTGGCCGGTGAGACCGTGGAATACGTCTTGACGGTAGAGAACCTGCGCAACACGGAGTCTTCCGGTGGGGAAGTGATCGATACCCTGGGCGCGGGATTGTCTTTTCTTTCCTCCCCGGACGGCTGCCAGGAAGACGCTCGGGGTGTCGTCTGCTCCTTCCAAAGCCTGGCGGTGGGAGAGGCACGACCCTTCACCCTCATGGCGTCGGTCGCTCCTTCCCAGACCGACGCGGTCGAGAACCGGGCGCGGGTCCAAGGCAATGACCCGGACCCGGACATGGACAACAACCGCTGCCAGGTGACCACCGATGTGAAAGTCCGAACGAATCTTGTGATCGAAAGATTCGAGGCTACGGATTCGGTCAACGCGGGGGAGAACCTCGTCTACGCCCTGGAGATCAAGAACACCGGACCGTCGGATTCGAGCGGCGGGTCCGTCGTCCATACCGT
>Ga0210063_1000278_pt1 | contig 17128 bp, 5 predicted proteins | sample Muzzi_PWA_D1_FD_185529 | JGI IMG/M metagenome (GOLD analysis project Ga0210063, IMG submission 185529) | Wetland microbial communities from San Francisco Bay, California, USA, that impact long-term carbon sequestration - Muzzi_PWA_D1 (SPAdes) | ecosystem: Environmental > Aquatic > Marine >... | reverse complement strand
CCCAGGGTGGCTTCGAAGTGCTCCACGGCCGCCGCCGGTCGGCCCCGGGCGACGAGCAGCCGACCCATTTCCAGATGCGCCTTGCCGGCTATGTCGGAGCCTTCCACGGCCCGGCTCAGGGCTTCCTGGAGCTGCTCCTCCGCCGCCCGCCAGTACCCCGTCTCGCGCAGCGCCAGGGCATAGTTGATGCGCACTTCCGGCCCGTCCGGATCGGCGGCCACGGCGCGGCCCAGGAGCACCGCCGCCGCCTCGTGCTCACCTCTCCGGAAGGCCCGCACGCCCCGCCGGGTGAGTGCCCGTGCTCCCCGGTCGAGCCGCCACAGCTCCTCGTCCCAGGGCTCGCCACGGTCCAGGGGAATCTGATCGAGGTTGTCCGCCGGCACACGCCGCAGATGCTCGGCGGCGCGCTCCTCGTCTCCCAACTGGCGCCAGGCGAGGCCCAGTGAGTACTGCACCGACACTGCCGTCGGCTGGGTCCGTTCCAGAGTTTGCAGGGGTTCGAGGGCGGCCCGAGCATCGCCGCGCATCAGAGCCAGACGGGCGCTACCCAGGAGTGCCCCAGGATTGTCGGGTTCGCGCTCGAGAACCTGACGATACAGCGCGTCGGCAGCATCGAGAGCCTGCCGCTTGAGGGCCAGGTCACCGAGTCGCACCCTGGGTGCCGCAACGTCCGGCGCCAGTTGGGCGGCCCGCTCGTAGCCTTCCTGGGCGGCGTCGAGATCGCCCCCTTGCTCGGCAATCACGGCCAGGGAGTAGGGCCAGCGGGGTTCCTCGGGATCCAGAAGCCGCGCGTTGCGGTAGCAACGGGCGGCGCTGTCCGGGTAGCTGTAGACATCGAACCACTGGCCCACGGCGCCCCAGGCGGCCCCTTGGGCCGGGCCGGTGGCTTCTCCCTGTTGCAGCCTCCGCCAGACCTCCTCGAATTGTTCGCGCACCGCCTGGTCGAGTTGCGCCAGACCCGGCGGTCGCTCGACCTCCGCCAGGGGTCCCTGGGGTTCCCTCGCGGGCTCGCGGGGGGTGGCGCAGGCGACGGACAGGAAGAAAAACAGCCAGGGGGCCGCGCGGGCGAGTCGCGATGGGGGAGGGCGGTCGTTTCGACTGCTCTTGGGGCTCCGCATCCGGCGATTATAGCGGCGTCCAACGGGTCGCTAAAAGGTTGACAAGCACCCTGGTTTTGGGCGAGACTGGCGCCACTTCGGAATCAATCGGCTGTTTGTGACCGGCTCAAATCGACCGGATTTGAGGCGGACACCGAAGCCGGACCAAGAGGAGCAAAGGAATGAGCAGGCATCTCACGCTAACCCTGGCAGCGCTGTTGGGCTGCTTCGTACTCGGCCTGTCGCTCGGTTTTCCACCGGTCCAGGCAGCGAATTCGGTGCCGGACGCCAATGCCCCGACGGGGCGTGGGGTGGCCCAGGATGCACAGCTTGCTGCCCGGGTTGAGGCACTCTCCGCCATGCCCGCGGAACAACGCCAGGCGGAGTTGCGGCAGCTCAGCCCCGAGGAGCGCCGTGGCCTGTGGTTCCAGTTGAAGAGGATGCAGGCCGACAAGCGCGGCATCAAGGCACCGGTGCGCGGCTCCGGCATGAAGGCCCAGCCCCGGTCTGGCAAGGCGAAGCCGCCCAACAAGGCGGTGGGTTCCATCGTCTATGACGATGGGGTGATCGGGACCTCCTTCGGCGGCGGTGCCATCATCGGCAACCGCTTCAACACCGCCTCGGGCAATGCGTTGCTGGCCTCCGGCACAATCTCGACGGTGGTCGGCGTCATGGTGCCGGGACCCCTCATCTCGTCCTCCAGCGCAGGCTTCGTCATCGAGGGACCGCAGACGGTGGGCGGCGGCGCTTTCGCCATCTTCAGCAGCTTCACCGCAGGCCTCACTGCGGCGACCGAAACCGTCGTCTTCACGGGCATCGGGGCCAACTACACGGGCAGCAGCTTCTTCGTCCTGTTCGGGGATTTCGCCAGCGTCTACGTCCCCGCTTTCGGTACCGGTTCGACCATGGGGCAGGGCTTCCACGGGGTGGTGGGCTACACCGGTGGCATGGGGCCGGACATCACCAACACCTTCGATTTTGGCGGCACCCGCAATGGCCTGGTGCGGGTCACCGGCAACGTATTGCCGGTGGAACTGATGTCGTTCGAAGTCGAGTGACCCACCGTCTGAGATTCTCCTCCGTCGCGAGGCGCAAGCCCATCGCGAGTTTCGTTCCCAAGACCGCGGCCCTGGTCGCGGTCTTGTGCATTGTCGCGGCCTGTCGAGAACCTGCCCCGGATTCCGCGCCGGACTCCCGCGCCCCGGTGGTGGCCCGTTTCGGTGATCGGGTGATGACTACCGCCGATGTGGACGCCCGCATCCTCGCCCTACCCCAGACCGAGCGCCCCCGTCCCGGTCAGGATCTGGATACTTGGTATGAGGAGCAGATCCGCGAACTGGTGGTCGAGCGGCAACTGCGGGCCGAGGCGGAGGAAAACGGTTTGGCGGAGGACGAAGCCTTCCGGGCCAGCCGTCAGGAAGCCGAAAAGCAGATCGCGGTGCAACTCTGCCTCGCCACCCAGCGGCCGGAGATCGAGGAGATCACGGAGGAGGCCCTGCGCGCCGCCTACGAGGACCGTAAGGACACCTTCTTCGCCCCGGAACGTCGTTCCGTCTACAACCTCTTCCTGCGGCGGGCACCGGGAGCCCGCGCCGAGATCGAGGCCCTTCGCGACCGCGTGCTCGGCGGCGAGAGTTTCCAGAGTCTGGTGGCCGAGTATTCGGACTCCGAGACCCGGCACCGCGACGGCTATTTGGGGTGGATGGTCCCCGGGCGGCTTCCCCCGGAACTCGAGCGGGTGGCCTTCGGCCTCGAAGAAGGGGTGCCCAGCGAGGTGGTGACCAACCGCGACGGTTTCCACCTTTTCTACATCGACCAGGTTCTGCCGGCTCGTCAATTGGGCTTCGAGGAGGTCCGTTCGGTACTGCAACAGCGGATGGTGGCGGAGCGTCGGGAAGCCGCCCTGAACGCCCTCGAAGCTGGATTGGAAACGCCGCCGGGGGCCGTCTTCCTCGACCGTGCCGCCTTCGCCAAGGTGGTCCAAGAGGGGGATAGGGACGCCGTCGTTCTGCACCTGGGGGCGGTGAAGCTTACCCTCGCCGATCTGAGTCGGCAGCTCCGCCAGGCTCTGTCGCGCCAGGACGCGGTCGCTGCCGGACCCAACCCCGAACTCGCCTGGCAACTGCTCGAGCAGCTGCGCCGCCGCGAGCGGATCTACCTCGATTGCCGCACCCGGGGTCACATCCCCCAAGATTTGCTGGAAGAACGCCTCGATGCCTGGCAGCGGGAGGCGCTGTTGCTCACCCAGCGGCAGCGTCGGCTGGTGGAGATCGCGGGCCGGGACGAGGCCCGGTTGCGGCTCTTCTATGACAGCAATCTGGGGACCTTCAGCAAGCCACCGCAGTGGCGGGTGCGGCGCTTGCGGATTCCCCCGGGCGACCGGCCCGGGGTGGTGATGGCCCGCCTGGAACAGGCCGCGACCCAGACCGGCTTCACCCTCGACGGCTTGCAGGCCGAATGGGGTGGGACGATCGAGGATCTGGGTTTCCACAACCTCGCTGAGCTGCGCCGCTTGCAACCCAAGCTGCCGACCCTGGTCGCGCCCCTGGCCGCGGGCCGCCTGGCCGCCCCCTACCGCACCGAGGAGGGCCTGGAGATCGCCGAGGTGGTGGCCCGCCGCGACGCCGAGCCCCTGCCTTTTGAAGAGGTCCGGGAACGGGTCGTCGCCGCTTACGTCCGGCAATACACCCACGAGGTCTACGGCGAACTGACCGCCGAGACCCTCCAGTCCGCCGAGTTGCAGATCCTGCCCGAGGGGCTGGCCGCCCTGCGGGAGGCGGGTCTGCCCCAACCCGACGTCAGCGTGCAGCAGCTCGAAGAACTGCTGGAAGAGTTCTGACATGCGACGCCCATCGCTGCTGGTCCTCATCCTGCTGGCGACCGTCCTCGGCAATTGTTCCGGGCCGGAGAAATTCGGTGCCGGTGGGCAGCGCTGGAACGTCCTGCTGGTCACCTTCGACACCACCCGGGCCGACCACATCGGCTGCTACGGTAACGACCGCATCCAGACCCCGACCCTGGATCGCCTGGCCGCCGAAGGGGTGCGCTTCGCCCGCGCCCTGAGCGCGGTGCCGATCACCGCACCCTCCCATTCGACCATCCTGACGGGCCGCTATCCCATCGCCCACGGCGTGCGCGACAACGGTCTCTTCGTGCTGGGGGAGGGGCAACAGACCCTGGCGGAAATCCTGCGGGATCACGGTTATGCCACCGCTGCGGCAGTGGGGTCCTTCCCGCTGACTTCCCGCTTCGGCCTCCACCAGGGCTTCGATCTCTTCGACGATCACCTGACCGGGCTGTTCGAGGACTACAGTGGCAAGCGGGCCGCGCCCAAGAAACGGATGTTCTTCGACGAGCGGCGGGCGGCCCAGGTCAACGAAGCGGTGCTGCCCTGGCTCACCGAGCACACCACCCAGCACCCCGACACGCCCTTCTTCGCCTGGGTGCATTATTTCGATCCCCATCAGCCTTTCGAACCTGCACCGCCCTACGATCAGCTCTATGCCGACGATCTCTACAATGGCGAGATCGCCTACGCCGACTCCCGCCTGGGTTTCCTGCTGGAGCGCCTGAAGACGTTGGGGGTGCTGGACCGCACCCTGGTGATCATGACCGCCGATCATGGTGAGGGGCTGGGCGATCACAACGAACTCACCCACGCGGTGCTGGCCTACAACTCGACCCTGCATATACCCTTGATCCTCCGCCCCCCCGCCGGGGTCGCCCCTGCGGGCACGGTGGTCGATACGTGGGTCGGCAATATCGACATCCTGCCCACGGTGCTGGACCTGCTGGGGATCGAACCCCCCGAGGGCCTGCAAGGCTACTCCCTGGTGCCCCTGTGGCAGGCGGGGGCGCGACCGTCGCGGCGCAGCGCCATCCGCTATGCGGAGAATCTCTCGCCCCGTCTGACCCATGGCTGGGGGGAATTGCGGGTGCTCTTCGAAGGCTCTCTAAAATACATCCACGGTCCCGTCCCGGAACTCTACGATCTGGACGCTGATCCCCACGAATTGCGCGACCTGATCGCACAGCGGCCCGACGACGCTCGGCGCCTGCGGGACCGGTTGCAAGCCTTTCTACAGCGCCATGCGGTGGCCGACGTGAGCACCACCGAACCCGTCGATGACGAGGTCCGCAAACGCCTCCAGGCCCTGGGCTACCTGCAGAGCTCCGGCTCCGGTGGCGAGACCATCGCCGAGGTGTTGCGCAGCGACGGCGCCGCGCCCCAGGAGAAGGTGGGCGACGTCAACAGCCTGAGCGCCGCCAAGCATCTGCTCTTCAAGAACCGCCCAGGGGATGCGCTGACCTACACCCGGAAGCTCGTGGACACCAGTCCGGACAACCCCCTGTACCTGGAACTGCACGCCAACGCCCTGATGGGTCTCGGTCGGCTGGACGAGGCATGGGAAGTCGCCGAACACCTGAATACCCAGGGTTCGATGGAGCCGCACCTGATGTTCCGGCTCGCCAGCCTCCGTTTCGATCATGGCGAGCAACGTTCGACCATCGATTCCCTCCGGGCCTATCTCACCAGATCTCCCAGCGCCTCCGGCGCCCGGTTGCTCGCCTCCTTCTACAAACGCCTCGGCGACATCGAGGAATCCCTGGCCGCCCTCCGCCAGGCCCTCGACCTCGATCCCGGGTTCGCCCCGGCCCGGGTCGATCTCGCCACCCGTCTCGCCGAGGCGGAGGATCCCGCCGCCGAGCGCGAATTCCTCCAGGCCCTCGAAGATGCCCCGTACTATCCCCAGGGGTATTACAACTATGGCACCTTCCTGTTGTACGGCGGTCGCTACCCCGAGGCCATCGGCTTCCTCCAGCGCGCCATCGCCCTGACCCCCCAGTACCTCGAAGCCCGCCTCGCTCTGGTCGCCGCCCACATCGCCAACGACGACCGCCCTCAGGCCGAGGAAGCCTACGGCGAACTGCGCCATATGGCCCCCCGGAGCCGCGCGACCGAAGCGGCCGCCGAACTCCTGGCCGAGCCCTGATAGCCCGTGGCAAAACTCGCGCCGCGCTCCGAGCGAGCCTTTTCCGCCAGATCGGCGTTGGAAAATCTCGCAAGATCTCGGATCTTCTTGCGATTTTCCGCCTTGATCTGACCGAAGATTCCTCGCTCCCGCATACGGCCGACTTTCGCCACGGGCTGCTGATCCAGCAGCGTACCCGGAGAATGGGGACCACCGTTCGCCAAGACACCCTGGACCTCCGTTTTGGATGCGGTTGGCCAGTCAGGGGTCGGGGAGTTGGGGGAGAGAGGATGCGGTGCGATACATTAGCGGCGAGGAGGTTCCATGACGATCTTACGCACCCCAGATTCCCGATTCATCAACCTGCCCGGTTATCCCTTCAAGCCCCACTACCAGGCGATCGAAGATCCGGATCTCGGCCCCCTGCGGATCCACTTTGTGGATGAGGGTCCCCGGGACGGTGCCGTCATCCTGTGTCTGCACGGCGAGCCCAGTTGGAGTTATCTCTATCGCAAGATGATTCTCGTTCTTGCCGAGGCCGGGTATCGGGTGCTGGCCCCCGACCTGATCGGCTTCGGGCGTTCCGACAAACCTACGGAACGCGAACAATATACCTATCAGAAGCATGTGACCTGGATGAAGGATTGGTTCAATACTCTCGATCTGCAAGACGTCACCTTGCTGGTACAAGATTGGGGTGGATTGATCGGTTTGCGCATGGTGGCGGAGATGCCGGATCGATTTGCAAGGTTTTCTCTGGCCAACACGGGACTTCCCACCGGCGACCAGACCTTGCCGGAAGCCTTCTTCAAATGGCGTTACTTCAGCCAGACGGACGAAGCTTTCGATCCCGGGGCGATTTGCAATAATTTTGGACGGGGCGGGCTGACGGAAGAAGAGGTCGCGGCCTACCGTGCGCCTTTCCCCGACGAAAGTTATAAAGCGGGCGCGCGACAGTTCCCCATGCTGGTGCCCGCGTCTCCGGACGATCCCGCCGCCGAGGCGAACCGGCAGGCGTGGGCGGCGCTGCGGCGGTGGGAGAAACCCGTACTGCTCTGTTTTTCCGATGGCGATCCGGTCTTCGCCGGGGGTGAAAAAATCTTTCAGAAACTCGTTCCGGGCACCGCAGGGCAGCCCCACCGCACCCTCCATGGCGGCCACTTCATCCAGGAGGAGGACGGGGTGGCCTGGGCGGAGGCGGTGGTGGAGTGGATGCCATGAACGCCGAAGGCTATCTGGCGGAGATCCGCGATCAGTTCCGGCGCCAGAAAACAATGGGCGAACGGGCTGCGGCGCAGGTGGGCGAGGAGGATTTCTTCGCGTCCCTCGGCGCCAATCCCCAAAGCATCGCCATCCTCATGAAGCATCAAGGGGGCAACCTGCGGTCCCGATGGCGGGACTTTCTGACCACGGACGGCGAGAAGCCGGATCGGGACCGGGAGAGCGAATTCAGTGTCGAGGGCGAAACGCGGGCTTCCATCGAGAGCCGCTGGCAGGCGGGGTGGCGCATCGCCCTCGATGCGATAGACGCTCTCCGAGCGGACGATCTGGAGCGTATCGTCACCATCCGCGGCGAGCCCCATACCGTGGTCCAGGCGCTCCAGCGGGGGCTCGCCCACGCCGCGTACCACACCGGGCAGATCGTCCTGTTGGCGCGCCATTTCGCTGGCGAGGCGTGGCAGACACTCAGCATCGCGCCGGGAAAGTCGGACGAGTTCAACGCGGCGATGCGGGCTCGGAATGGTGAGTGGTAAGGGAACCAAAAAAACGTGCCCATTGCCATTCGTTGATACACTGATCTGCTGGTGATTCTGCAACTTTCCCACCGGATGGTCGTAACGACCCCTTTAACGAAACAGTTTCGAAGACCGCAGGAAGAATGGCTTTGCAAAAAGATACATCCTGTGGTACTGTCGGACGGTTACGCTTTTGAATTTCCGCCCTGCCCTTGCTCTGATGTGAGGGCTCTGTGCGGAATATCGTAGGGTCTTGTGGACCCTGATCATGGATGATCTTCCTATTTGGAGGAATTTCGGATGCTCTACCGCGCCGCCTGGAATCGCTCTGTCTTCACAACTTTGTTCACCCTTTTTCTCCTTGCTATTCCGACCCTGGCCATGGCCCAGACGGTCGAGTTGTTGGATCGCACCGGGGCGGTGACAGCCACCTATGTAGAAAACTCTCAGGTTTTCGTTCGGGTTGTCGATGCCACGGCGGATTCTCCGGGATATATCGATACGGTTGCGGTGACTTTGACCTCGACCCAAGGGGGGGATTCGGAGCTCCTGGTCCTGACGGAAACCGGGCCGGACACGGGCACCTTCACCGGCCAGATCGGCCTGCTTCAGTTGGGGCAGCCCTTGCCCGGGAACGGTATTCTCGAGCCCCAGGTGGACCCTGGACCGCCGGTCAGCCGCGACACCCTGACGGTGGATTATGGCGGCCTGCAACAGAATGCGACGTTGGTGGGCTCGCAGATTTTCATCCTGGACTCCTTCGGTCGCGAGATCAGCAGCTTTCCCGTGGAGGAAACCCTGACGGTACGCACCTGGGATGACCTCCGGAACCTGGATCTCGGTCCGGATTCCTACACGGTGACCCTCAACAATCTCAACGGGTCGGATTCGGAGACGGTGACCCTCACCGAGACCGGCGGGTTGACGGGCGTTTTTGAGGGGCAGATGCCGGTACGGGATGATTCCAGCGTGGTGGACGATGGCTTCCTTGCCGCCGTTCCCGGGGATACGGCCCAGGTGGATAACCTCGCGTACGACGGCTGGGATACGGCCTCCGGGAGCGCCTCGGTGGTGGCCGCCTCCATCGATTTTGTCAACGCCGACGGCACGCGGTTGGTGAGCGAGGTGCTGGAATCTTCCCCCGCCTATGTGCGGGTGCAGGACCGCTATGCGGATTTCGACGAATTCAGCGCAGGCTTTGTGTCGGTGAATCTGTCGACGGTGCAGGGCGGGGATCAAGAGTTCGCCAGTCTGACGGAGACCGGCAACAACACCCACGTGTACCTGGGATCCATCGCCACTTCGGTGCAATTTCCCAGCACCTTCAACGGTGTGTTGGAGACCCAGGAATCCGCCGGACCGCCGGTGAGTTTTGACACGCTGGCCGCGGACTACCAGGACGCCGATAGTGGCGCCACGGTCTCCGCCAGTGTGGCGACGGTGGGTTCCCGCACCTTCTTTCTGGATGCCTTCGGGGAGGAGACGGCGGTCTATGCGGCGCGCTCCACGGCATACCTGCGGGTGGAGGATGCCAACGCCGACCAGAGTGGTGCGGCGGATACCGTCACCGTGACCCTGCGGGCGCTGACCTCCGGTGATGAGGAGACCGTGATCCTGACCGAGACCGGTGGTGCCACGGGAGTTTTCGAGGGCTCCATGGCCATCGATTCCGACAGCGGCTCCGGCGGACCCGACGATGGCATTTTCACCGCCTTTGATGGCGAAGAGATCGAGGCGGAGCACGCCGACCTGGTGGGGGCCACCACCTCCACCGCCCAGGCCACCATGGTCTTCGGGGTGATCGTCTTCGTGGATGACGACGGCGAGCCCACCACCGCGGTGTTGGAGAATCACCAGGCCCGGCTGCGGGTTTACGGCGGCACGGATTCCTTCACCCTCGGCGGGGAGGACACCATCACCGTCGATCTGAGCAGCGGCAACAGCGGGGATTTCGAGGCGGTGCAGCTGACCGAGACCGGCCCCGCCACCTTTATTTTTGAAGGGGAAATCGATCTCACCGTGGGCACGGGGTCGTTCGCCTTCGATGGCCGGTTGGACACCGCGCCGGGTTCCTTCCCGCTCTACACGTTGGACACGGTCACCGCGCAGCAGTCCGGGAGCGGCGAGGCCACGGCGACGGTGATCGGTTCTACCGTCGCGTTCCTGGACCCCTTCGGTCGGGTGACCACCGCCTACGCTGCGGGCGAGGCGGTGACGGTGCAGGTGGAGGATCACAACCGCGACGATCCGCTGCAGGTGGATGCCTTCACGGTGCTGGTGGAGAGCCCGACCAATTTCGATCAGGAGACGGTGACGGTGACGGAAACCGGCGTCGGCACCGGGATCTTCCGCGGCACGATTCCCATGGAGGCGGATGGTTCGCTCTTCGAGGATGGCATCCTGCAAGCGGATTTTGGCGGCCGGATCACCGCCCAGCACCAGAACTACAACGACCCCTCCCTGGCCATGGCGGAGGCGGATGTGGTGGGCTCGCGGGTCTACTTCCTGGATGCGGCGGGGCAACCCACGGCCACGTACCTGGAATCGACGGCGGTCTACGTGCGGGTGGTGGACGCCTACTACGCCTTCGATCCGGGGGTCGTGGAAGACCTGTGGATCACCGTGGCGGCGCAGCTCTCGGGCGATCAGGAAAGCCTCCAACTCACCGAGACCGGTCCCGCCACCAGTGTTTTCGAGGGCTCGCTCCCCATGACCCTCTCCGGAGCTTTCGCCTTCGATGGCACCTTCCAGACCAGCAGCGGCGACACCCTCACCGCCACCCACACCGACGCCTTCAGCGGGGATCCGGTGACGGCGACGGCGAGCACTCTGGGTTCCATCACCACCTTCCTGGACGTCTTCGGCCAGGAGGCGGAAAGCTTCGCCGTCCTGGCGACGGCCTACGTGCGGGTGGAGGATCACAGCGCCGATACGCCCGGCACCCTCGACACGGTGACGGTGATCCTGCGCTCCCTCGCCAGCGGCGACGAAGAGACCGTAACCCTGACGGAGACCGGCGCCGACAGCGGGCTCTTCGAGGGTTCCGTGGCGTTGGGGGATAGCGGTGCCATCACCCTCAACGACGGTCAGTTGGGGGCGACGACGGGCGAGGAGATCGAGGCCGAATACACCGACACCGGCGGCGGAAGCTCGACGGATCGGGCCGTCATCGCTCTTTCCGAGGTCTATTTCCTGGGCGCGGAAGGGCAGCCCACGGATCAGCTGCTGGAAGGCTCGATGGCGCGGCTGCGGGTGGTGAGTCCTATCGAAAATTGGGATCCTGGCACCCCCAACACCGCCTTGCTGAGCGTGTACAGCTTCTACGGTGGGGATTTTGAGGATCTGAACCTCACCGAAACCGGTCCCGACACTGGAATTTTCGAGGCGGATCTGCCCCTCACCACCTCGACCGTCGGTGGCAGCCAGGATGGCCAGCTGACCACCGGCAACAGTGGCAATCCCCTGTACCTGCCGGATGTGGTGACAGCGGATCGCGGGGCCGACGGCATCGCCACCGCCACCGTGGTGGGGGCGGCCGCCTCCTTCATCGATGCCTTCGGCGCCGAGACCGAAAGCTACGCCGTGGGCGAGGCGGTGCGGGTGCGGGTGACCGACCACAACCGCAACGATCCCCTGCAAGTGGACAGCTTCACCGTGCGGATCCTCTCCGAAAGCGGCGACGACGAGACGGTGACGGTGACGGAAACCAGCTTCGATAGCGCCGTCTTCGAAGGTAGCGTGCCGTCCGTCGTCGGTACGGCGACGACCTTCAACAACACCCTGGAAGTCACGGTCGGCGATGCCGTGGATGTCGAACACCAGCACTACAACGATCCCGGCTTCTCCCGGGACCAGGCGTGGATGAACGGCGCGGCGCTGGTCTTCCTGGACGGCCTTGGGCCGCTGGCCCAGCCCGCCACGGCGGTGCTGGAATCGTCCGCCCTCTATATCCGGGTGATCGACAGTGGCGCGAACTTTGACAGCGGGGAGGTGGACATCGCTTTCGTCGAGGTGGAATCTTCCATCGCCGGGGACTTCGAGTACACCGTGCTCCAGGAAACGGCGGTCAACAGTGGGGTCTTCGAGGGCTCCATGCCTCTCTCCCTGGGCTTTGCCAGTTTCGCCGACGACATCCTTCAGACCACCCAGGATCCGGGGCCGCCGCCCCAGGCGGACACCATCACCGGGCGCTACCACGATGCCCTGTCGAGCGCCGAGGTGCTGGCCCAGGTGACCACGGTGGGTTCCACCACTGTCTTCCTGGATGCCTTCGGGCGGGTCACCACGGTGGTCGCCGCCGGGGGCCAGGGCGCGGTGCGGGTGGAGGATCAGAACGCCAACACCGCTGGCGTGCTGGATACCGTGACCGCGGTGGTGCGGTCGCTGACCACCGGCGATGCGGAAACCCTGACCCTGCAGGAAACGGGGGAGGAGACGGGGCTCTTTGAGGGCACCTTCCCCCTCGCGGTGAGCGGCAGCGCCAGCCTCGGCGACGGCACGCTGCAAGCCCAGGTGGGCGAGGAGATCGAGGCGGAACACGCCAACGCCGTGGGCGGCACTAGCTCTATCGCCCGCGCTACCCTCACCGCCGCCGAACTTTATTTCGTGGAGGCGGACGGCTCCGTGACCAGCGATCTGGTGGAAGGGAGCACGGCCCGCTTGTGGCTGATCAGCCCCCAGGACGACACGGATTCCGGGCTCGTCGAGACCGTCTCGGCCTCTGTGACCAGCCTGTACGGTGGGGACCTGGAAGACATCGTCCTGACGGAAACCGCCGCGGATAGTGGCGTTTTCGACGGGGCCTTCCCGATCACCAACACCTTCACCGGCACCTTCGATGGCACGCTGACCACCGGCAACAGTGGCAACCCCCTGTACCTGCCGGACGTGGTGACGGCGGATCGGGGTGGCATCGTCATCACCGCCACCACCGTCGGGGCGCGGGCCTACTTCATCGACGATTTTGGTGCGGTGACCCCGAGCTTCGCTCTGACCGAGACCGTGCGGGTGCGGGTGATCGATCCCAACCGCAACGATCCCCTGCAGGTGGATAGCCTCACCGTGCGGGTGCTCTCCGCCAGCGGCGACGATGAGACCGTGACGGTGACGGAAACCAGCTTCGATAGTTCGATCTTCGAGGGCGGTCTGCCCCTCGTCAGCGGTACCGCGGCGCCGTTCAACGGCACGTTGGAAGGCACCATCGGTGATCTCCTGGATCTGGAGCACCAGCATTACAACGATCCTGGCCTGGCCCGCGCTCAGGCGCTGGTCGTCGGCGCGGCGGTTTATTTCCTGGATGGCCCGGGACCCCAAGCCCAGCCGGTGACCGAGGTGCTGGAATCCACCACCCTCTACCTGCGGGTGGTGGATGGGGCGGCGAATTTCGATCCCTTCCCGGACTCCGTCAGCGTCGTTCTTCAGGCCGCCCGTTCCGGGGATCTGGAAAACCTCCTGCTGAATGAGACGGGGGATGACACCGGCGTCTTCGAGGGCTCCATCGAGGCGGCGTACAGCTTCGCCGTCACCGGCGATGGCACCGTGCAGACCGACCGCACCTTCGGCCCCCCATCCCTGGGGGATACGATCACCCTGACCTACAACGATGCCACCCTGGGCGGGGCGGTCACAGTCCAGGTAGCAACCCTTGGCTCCCGCACCGACATTCTCGACAGCACCGGCGCGGTGACGGACGAGGTCGCCGCCGGTTTCGAGGTCCGGCTGCGGGTGGAGGATCACAACGCCAACACCTCCGAGGGCATCGACTTCACGGCGGTGGTGGTGGAATCCTTGACCACTGGCGATGTGGAATCCGCCACCCTTCAGGAGACCGCCGCCGACAGCGGTGTCTTCGAAGGCGTCCTGGAGTTGGAGACCTCCGCCACCCCGACGGCGGACGGTCGTCTGCAAGGGATGGTCGGCGAAGAGATCGAGGCCCGCCATGAGGGGGCCGTGCCCGAGGATGTTTCCACCGCCCGCGCCACCCTGGTGACCGCCACCTTCTTCTACCTGGACGCCGAGGGGGTCGTGACCGGCGAGATCCTGGAGGGCGACGCCGCCCGCCTGCGCCTCATCAGCCCGGCGGACAACACCGATCCGGGGGTGGCGGATACGGTCATCGCCACCCTCCAGAGCCTCTACGGCGGCGACGTGGATGACGTGACATTGACCGAAACCGCGGCGGACAGCGGGATCTTCGAGGGAAGCCTGCCCGTCACCAACGCCTTCACCGGCACTTTCGATGGTCAGCTCACCACCGGCAACAGCGGCAACCCCCTCTACTTGCCGGACGTGGTCACTGCGGATCGGGGTGGCATCGAGGCCACCGCCCGGACGGTGGGCGCCCAGGCGCGGTTCGTCGATGACTTCGGTCGCTCCACGGAGGATGTCGCCCTGGGCGCGGCGATCCGGGTTCAGATCACCGATTTCAACCGCAACGATCCCTTGCAGGTGGACAGCTTCACCGTGCGGGTACTCTCCCAGAGCGGCGATGACGAGACGGTGACAGTGACCGAGACCCGCTACGATTCCGCCCTGTTCGAGGGCGTCCTGCCCTCGGTGGCGGGCACCGCGGTGCCCTTCAATGGCACCCTGGAAGCCACCCTCGGCGACACCCTCGATCTGGAACACCAGCACTACAACGACCCCGGTCTGGCCCGGGACCAGGCCCAGGTGCTGGGAGGACAGGTGTACTTCCTGGACGCTGGAGGTCCGGAGGCGTTACCCACTGCGGTGTATCTGGAATCGTCCACCGTCTTCCTGCGGGTGGTGGCCCCCTCTGCCGATCTCAATGGCGGGGTGTTGGACACCGTCACCGCCCAGGTCTCGGCGACGCTGAGCGGGGATTTTGAGGATGCCCTCCTGACGGAGACAGCTCTGGACTCCGGGGTTTTCGAAGGCACCGTGCCCATGGCGCTGAACGGGGGCCTGGGCAACGACGGCACCCTCCAGACCACTCAGGACTTCGGCCCGCCCCACCGTTTCGACTCCCTGACGGTGCTCTACGCGAGCCCCGCCGGGGGTAGCGACGCGGTGGCCACGGCGACCACCGTGGGCTCCCGTACCTTCCTGCTGGACAGCTTCGGTCAGGAGACGGCGACCGTGGCGACGGGGGCGACGCTCTTCGTAGAGGTGGAGGACCACAATATTGGCGCCCCGGGGGTGGTGGATTCCACCACGGTGACGGTGCGCTCCGTGACCACCGGTGATGAGGAGACGGTGACCCTGACGGAGACCGCCGCCGCCAGTGCCCTCTACGGGGGGGCCGTGAACCTCGCCGACAGTGGCTCCGCCAACGCGGGCGACGGGGTGCTCCAGGGGGTGATCGGTGAGACCGTGGAAGCCGAGCACCTCGATTCCCTGGGCGACTCCACTTCCCGGGCCGAGGCCACCATCGTGGTGGCGCAGCTGTACTTCATCGATGCGGAGGGCGGTCTCACCGGTGCAGTGTTGGAGGGGGGCACCGCCCGCCTGCGGGTGATCAGCCCGCTGGACAATGTCGATCCCGGGGTGGCGGAGGGCCTGATTCTCACCATCACCAGTTTTTATGGTGGCGATGTGGATGAGGTCCCGGTCACCGAGACCGGCGTCGATACCGGGATCTTCGAGGGGCAGATCGCCCTCACCAGCGCCTTCACTGGCACCTTTGATGGCCAGCTCACCACCAGCAACAGCGGCTTCCCCCTCTACCTGCCGGATACCCTGACGGCGGATCGCGGCGGCATCGAGGTCACCGCCCAGACCGTGGGGGCGCGGCTCTTCTTCCTCAACCTCCAGGGTGATGGGGTGGATCACTACGCCGTCCGTTCCTGGGTACGGGTGTGGGTGGAGGACAACAACCGCAACGATCCCCTGCAAGTGGATTCGTTCTCGGTGCTGGTCGAGGCCCTCGGCACCGGCGACATGGAGACCGTCACCGTGACGGAGACCGGCGTGGACACGGGGCTTTTCGATGGCGCGGTGGCAAGTCTGGAAGATCCTCTCGAACCGTATCTGTACGCCCCTGCCGGGGATACGGTGCGGGCCGGGCACCAGAACTACAACGACCCCGGGATGGTGACCGTGGAGGCCATCATCGATACCAACGTCGCGCCGCAAGCCGTGGATGACACGGCCACCACACCGGTGGATACGGTGGTCGAAATCGATGTCAAGGCCAACGATTCCGATCCGGAGCTGGGCGCCCTGACGGTGGTGCTGGTGAATCCCGCGGCCAACGGCACGGCGGTGATCAATGGCTCCAACAACGTGGATTACACCCCGAACCCCGGGTTCCTGGGGGACGATACCTTCGATTACCTGATCGCCGATCCCCAGGGTGGGGAAGCCTTCGCCACGGTGACGGTGACGGTCTTCGATCCCAACCAGCCGCCGGTGGCGGTGGACGACGCGGCCACGACGCCGGAGGACACGGCGGTGGGCATCGATGTCAAGGCCAACGATTCCGATCCCAACAGTGACCCGCTGGATGTGGTCTCCATCACCCAGCCGACCAACGGCGTGGCGGTGCTGAACGGTGACGACACGGTGACCTACACCCCCAACGCCGACTACTTCGGCACCGACGCCTTCACCTACACCATCGAGGATCCCGCCACGGCATCCGCCACGGCGACGGTGACCGTGACGGTGACCGCGGTCAACGATGACCCGGTGGCGGTGGCGGACGCTTCCACGACGGCGGAAGACACGGCGGTCGGTATTGCCGTGAAGAGCAACGACACGGACCCGGAAAGCGATCCGCTGGACGTGGTCTCGGTGACCCAGCCGACCAACGGTGTGGCGGTGCTGAACGGTGACGACACGGTGACCTACACGCCGACCGGTAACTACTTCGGCGGCGATAGCTTCACCTACACGGTGTCGGACGGCAACGGCGGCAGCGCGGTGGGCACGGTGACGGTGACAGTGACGGCGGTCAACGACGATCCGGTGGCGGTGGCGGACGCGTCCACGACGGCGGAAGACACGGCGGTCGGAATTGTCGTGAAGAGCAACGACACGGACCCGGAAAGCGACCCGCTGGACGTGATCTCGGTGACCCAGCCGACCAACGGTGTGGCGGTGCTGAACGGTGACGACACGGTGACCTACACGCCGACCGGTAACTACTTCGGCGGCGACACCTTCACCTACACGGTGTCGGACGGCAACGGCGGCAGCGCGGTGGGCACGGTGACGGTGACAGTGACGGCGGTCAACGACGATCCGGTGGCGGTGGCGGACGCTTCCACGACGGCGGAAGACACGGCGGTCGGGATTGCTGTGAAGACGAACGACACGGACCCGGAAAGCGATCCGCTGGACGTGATCTCGGTGACCCAGC
>Ga0210063_1000277_pt1 | contig 17136 bp, 14 predicted proteins | sample Muzzi_PWA_D1_FD_185529 | JGI IMG/M metagenome (GOLD analysis project Ga0210063, IMG submission 185529) | Wetland microbial communities from San Francisco Bay, California, USA, that impact long-term carbon sequestration - Muzzi_PWA_D1 (SPAdes) | ecosystem: Environmental > Aquatic > Marine >... | reverse complement strand
GCGCAGCTTTTTTCGGCCTCGGGCGGATCGGTGGATCGAAGATTTCGCTAGCGAGCCCTACTACCATCCGGCCTCCCAGCGCTACTATCGGATGCATCGCGAGGGTGAAAAGCTGCTTTTCGAGCGCTATCAGCTCGATGCCCAGGGTCAGCCGATCCATCGCTTCGAGATCGAAGTGGATTGGATCCTGGGCTCCGGTCACACCTCCCGCAGCTACCTGTTTCGGACTCCGGCGAACGAACTTTTCCTGCTTCCCATCGCCTGGTACACCCAGACCGGCCAATGGGGGATGGCGCCGGGATTTGACCGGCCCGACCATCCCGGGGTCGAGCGCCGGGTGACCCGAGAGTGCATGTTCTGCCACAACGCCTACCCGGACGTGTCCGCGGGGAGCGATACCTATGGCGCGCCCCACGAGTTTCCCCGCGAACTGCCGGAGGGTATCGGCTGCCAGCGTTGCCACGGACCCGGCGCGGCCCATGTACGGGCCGCCTTCGAGGGGGACCGTGCGGCGGTACGATCGACCATCGTCCACCCTGGGCGCCTGCCGCCAGCACGGGCGGTGGAGATCTGTTACGGCTGCCACTTTCAAGCGTCCGTCGCCCTTGCTGGGGTCCGCCGCTTCGGTCGCGCCACCTATTCTTTTCGCCCCGGCGAGCCGTGGCTCGACTATCTGGTGCCCCTCGACGTCGAAGAAGAAGGTGGGAGCCGAGACCAGCGCTTCGAGATCAACCACCACCCGTATCGGCTGGAGCAGAGCCGCTGCTTCCTGGAGTCGGAGGTGGGAGCCCTGGCTTGCACCCGCTGCCACGACCCCCACCGCAAGGTGCCGACAGCGCGTCGCAAGGCTCACTATCGGGACGCCTGTCTGTCGTGCCATCAACCGGAGGCCTGCTCCCTCGACGGGATGCGCGACGCTCCCGCGTTGCATGCTGCGGGGCCAGGGTCCGTCGCGGCGGACGACTGCGCCGCGTGCCACATGCCCCGGCGGCGCACCCAGGACGTCATCCAGACCGTCATGACCGACCATCGCATCCAGCGCCGTCCCGCCGTCCCGGAGCTGGTGGCGCCGCTGGAAGAGACCATCCCGGTCTTGGTGGACGCACAGTTGATCCATCCCCTTCCGGAGATGTCCCCGGTACTCGCGGAGGTCTACCGGGCGAGCGCGGTGCTGCGAGCCGGGGGAAACCCCGAGATGACGCAGTTCTTGATCGATACCTTGCCGAACATCCCCCTTTCCTCCCCGGAGCCACTCCTCGATCTGATCCGGTCCCTGATCGGGGAGCGACGCTTCCTGGAGGCGGAGAGAGTGGCCACGGTGACCCTGGAGGCGATGCCGGAACTCGCCCAGGCCCGGGAATGGCGGGCCGTGGCGCGGCTCCAATTGGGGAAATACGCCGAAGCCCAGGCCGATCTCGCCACCGCCATCACCACGACCGGCGAACGCCCCGAGCCCCTGTTCAACCAGGGTGTGATCTTCTTCCTTCTCGATCGCCCCGAGGACGCGGTGGTCTCGCTACGTCGGGCGGTGACCCTGCGCCCCACTCTGCCCCGAGCCTGGCGCTATTTGGGCAGTGCCCTCGTCCAGCTCGACCAGAGGGAAGAGGCCGAGCAGGCGTTCCGCCAGGGGCTGCGCGTCGATCCTGCGGATTCCCGCGCGGCCCTGGAGCTCGGTCGCCTCCTGGAGCGGACTGGCCAACGTGCTGAAGCGGTGCGAATCCTCGACCACAGCCTCCATCACGGGCGAGATCCCGAGGCGGTGAGCCGGGCGCTGGAAGCCATGAAGAAAGGACCGGTCGGGCCCGGATGAGCCATTCCGTCCATTGGGATGAGCCGGAGTTGGTGATCGAGGCGCTCCTCGGGCTGTTGAAAAATGCGCGACAGAAGGCTCCGCCGACCGTTCAGCAGCCCTGACGGATTTCGGTGGAGTCGACGATGACCAGCCGCCCGCCAGGATTTTTCGCTTCGACCTCCGCCAGGAATTCTTCGACGGATTGGGTCGTGGCTTCCGCGTCGGCTTCCAGGGTGAAGCCTACGCCGTTGCTCCGGCTGGGGTAGACGTAGCCCTCGTGGAGGTACCAGTACTCCCGGTAGGTGCAATCTTCGGGATCGCGTTCGGGAACGAAGATCTGGCCGACGGTGATCCCGTCCTGCTCCAATTGGTAGCTCCCGACGTCGAGTTGGGCGAAAGTGGGCAAGGCCACGGTGAGGAGCAAGAGCAGGGGTAGAGCGGCGGCTTTCAACATCCGTGGGAAGTGCATGGGTATTCTCCAAAGTTAGGCGCCGGTCACGGCGCTGTGGGCGTTCGGAGAGCACTACGGCGAACGGGGGGAAACCCCGTCATCAAGACGTTGGTTGCTGTGGTGATCTTGGCGGGAGCGGTCGGAGCGAGAGACTCAGGATCCCCTCAAGGGATTGACATGTTGGGCGCCTGAGAATCGCTGGAAGTCGTTGTCCGTCGAATAGACCGTCGCGCCCTGCTCGATGGCGAGAGCGGCCAGATGGGCGTCAGAGGTCAGATTGCCAGCGGTTCCGGTCCCGAGCGTCAGATTGCGGAAGATAGGCCAATGCTTGTCGCCCGGTGCCACGAACTCAACATGGGGCTGCCGCAACCAGGAATCGACATAACCCAGTGCTTCCTCCGGGGATAGCGGATGGCGCAGGATTCCAGGGCGCGATGTGATCCGTACGAACGCCAGCAGGACAATCCAGGCGAGGCCAACTCGTGTCGTGCCAGACAGGGTCTCTTCGAGCCAGCGTCGGGCGGCTGGATGATGCGGTGAGTCCTCATTGACGGCGTAGATCAGCAGGTTAGCGTCGATCAGGATCACTTGCGGAGTTCCAACTTGCGGGCGATCCCTTCATCCTCCAGAGCGTCGGCCAGCCGGAGCGCTTTGTCGAGATCGATCCCGGGCTCAACGTCTCCCAGTGATGCTGGCTTCAGACGATAGGGCTTCGCCTGGGGAGGGGCCGAGAGGTTCGCCAGGCCCGCGCGGAGGACTTCGTTGACCATTGCCTTGAAGGAGCGACCCTTCTGGTGGGCCGTCTCTTTCAGGGCCAGGGCGATGTCGTCATCGAGAGTGAGGGTGGTACGCATGCAGTCATCATAGCACTGCCCTGTCAGGCATCAAAGCATCAAGGTATCAATCCAAGATTCTAACTCCGCCATCACCCAGGAATATCCTCACCCCGGGTTCCGGTTGGGAACCATCATGTTGACCTTCGTTTCTCTCTTTCTTGGCCTCATCACCGGCGTGCACCCGGTGGAAATCCTGGTGGCCGAAGAGGTCGCCCGGGTGGAGATCGCTCTCGACGGCACGGCGGTGGGGACGCTCACCGAGGGACCCTGGGTGCTGCCCTGCGATTTCGGGGCGCTGGCCCCCCACGAACTGGTGGCGGTGGGTTATGACGCCCACGGCCAGGAGGTCGCGCGGACGCGCCAGCTGATCAACCTGCCCCGGGGGCTAACGGAGGCGGGGGGGATTTTAGAGGGTGGTGGCGACGGTTCGAAGGGCCGTGGTCGCATCGCCCGCATCACCTGGCAGAGCCTGTACGATGCGCAGCCCCGAGCGATCACGGCCACCTTGGATGGCACTCCGTTGCCCGTGGGCGGCGGGGGCCAGGTGACCCTGCCGGATCATGATCCCCAACAGCTCCATTTCCTCCGCGCCGAGGTCGATTTCCCTTCCGGCCTCACGGCGGCGGCGGAGGTGGTTTTTGGCGGGCGCTACCACGACGAGACCCACGCGGAGTTGACGGCCCTCCCCGTGACGGCCACGGGACGGGGCAAGGTGCCCCCGGCGACGGCGATGGGAGGCTGGTTTACCGTCGGGGACGAGACGTTGCCGGTGGCGGCGGTGGAAAAGGGTGCCGGGGAGATCGTGATCGTGGCGGATTCCGGCGCGGCGGCGGGCCTGGAGAAGCTCCTGAAGGTGGTCTCGAAGCCGTCCTCCGCGGGGTTATCCAAGACTTCGATGTCCGGCGGTTCCCTGACGGCGCCCCCCTCCCCCTTCGCGGCCCTCGATCGGAGCATTCGGGTGCGATCCTTCGCCCCCTATCCCCGCGTGGCGCGGCGGGGGGAGCACACCTTCGAGCTTTTCCCCCAGGCGGCGGCGGACTTCGCCACGGAAAGCTGGGGTCTGTGGGCCGGGTTGAGCCGTCCAGACCCATCGGGGACGGTCCAGCGCCTGGCGGAGGCGGTGGCGGTGGCCGGGCTGGCCTCGGCTTCCCGCAACCACCGCCGGGTCGTGGTACTGCTGGTGGGGGAGACCTTGGGGCCGGATGCCAGCACCCTCCAACCGGCGGCGGTGCGCCGGTATCTGGAAGAGCTACGGGTACCGTTGACCGTCTGGACCGTGGAGGGCAAGGGCGGCGACACTCCCTGGGGTCCGGCCCGGGCCGTGACCGCCAAACCCCAATGGACCCGCGCCATGATCGCGCTGTCCAAGGTCCTGGATCGGCAGCGGGTCGTCTGGGTGGAGGGCAACCCCTTGCCCCATCAGGTGAGCCTGAGCCCCACGGTGTCCCGCGTGGCGTTGGCGGGGGCCACGCTGTCCGGCAAGCCGTCGGCTCGATAGGACCTCCCCTCCCGGGTCTCTCGCCATCCCGGTGACAGATTCCTCGTCTTGTCACGCTTTCTCCAGAAAAGCGCACTTACCCTCTAGCGACCAGTCGGAAATTGCATTAGATCGATATCTCCTCTGTTGCCATTCCAGAAGTTTCGAGTCGGCGGGCCGGGTACCGGCGCGCCAGAATGATCCAACCCTGAATCGCTGAAGGAGTGCGTATGTTTGACAGTAGGTTGCAGAGGATGTCCCGGAAAATGAGCTTGTTGATCGCGATGATCATGGTCTGCGGTTTGTGGATTCCGTCCGCCGCGCGGGCCGCGGACCGTTCCGGCGCGGGGGCCGCGCCCCTGGGGGCGGTGGTGGAGGTGCTGCCGCAGGAACCGGTGGCATTCTGTACCCTCCCCACCCGGACCCAGAAAGCCGTGCGCCAGAACCAGGTGCAGGCGCTGACGGTGGTGGGCGAAACGGAGCCCAACAACACCCAGGCGACGGGCAACTTCATCGCCCTGGGCTTCGATGCCGGGGAAGATAACGCCTTCGACATCACCGGCACCCTGGCCGCTGGGGATCTCGATTTCTTCACCTTCGACCTGGAACCCGGGGATATCCTGGGGGTCAACCGCATCGGGGCGGGCAGCGCCGTGCGGGTCAACGATCCGGCGGGCGTGCTGCTGGTCAACACGGCCACGGACGCGTCCTTCATCTATCCCGTCTCCTCACCCCTGCCCGGGGGCGGTGGTCGCGCCCTGGCGTGGGTCGTGGACACCGCCGGAACCTACGCCCTGCGCACCAGTGGCGGCACCGGCGGCTACACCCTGGAAGTGCGCCTCTTCCGGCCAGAGTTGGAGCAGCAGGGGGCGGGCAACAAGCAGATTCTGTTCATCGATTTCGATGGCGCCACGGTCAACGCTCCGGCTCTGTTCGGTTCCGGGAACCCGACCGCGGTCCTGTCGCCGCTGTCCAGTTTCCTGGCGGGGTGGGGGCTCACCGCCGCCGATGAGAGCGCGGTGATCGATGCGATCCTCGCGGCCATCGAAGAGAACCTCAACGATGTGGGCCTCGTGGGCAACAACGGCGATTTCGCCACCAGCGGCATCGACGGCGAGTACGCCTTCGAACTCCAGAACAGCCGTGACGATCCAGATCCCTTCGGCCAGCCCAACGTCAGCCGGGTGATCGTCGGCGGTACCATCGCCCAACTGGGCATCAGCACCATCGGCATCGCGGAGGACATCGACCCGGGCAACTTCGAGATCGAATCGACGGCGGTGACCCTCCTCGATCTGCTGAGCACGGTGGCCTCCAACCCCAACTCCCTGAACCAGTATCCCCTGGCCCCCGGCACCACCAAGATCGATGTGGTGGGCGTGGGTGTGGGCAACATCACGGCGCATGAAGCGGGGCATTTCTTCGGCAACTTCCACACCAACCGGTTCAACGCCAACCAGAACATCATGGACCAGGGCGGCAATCTGGATAATCTGGTGGGTGTCGGTCCCGACGGGATCTTTGGCAGCGCCGACGATGTCGATGTGGATTTCGGCGACGACAACTTCGCCAACGAGGGCTTCACCGGCGTCGAGGACACCCTCAACGTCCTCGCCTTCGGGCTTTCCACCGGCACGGCGGCGGTGTGCGGCAACGGCGTCATCGAGACGCCGGAGGTCTGCGATGGCCTCAACCTGGGGGGGCAGACCTGCGTCACCCAGGGCTTCGATGCCGGGACTCTGGCCTGCGCGGGAAGCTGCCTCGCCTTCGATACCACCGGTTGCTTCAACTGCCGTAAGGGCAAGAGCGACGGCAGTTGGAACCTGCCCACCACCGCTTCCGGCGGTACCGTGGTCGGTACGCTCTACGATGCCGCCAGTGTGCCGCTCTACAAGCTCAACGGCACCTTGACCCTGGCCACCTCCGGCACCACCGGGCGCTTCGGTGGCACCCTGGCGGACGGCTTCGCGCCGGATCCGGACTACACCTTCAGCGGCAGCTGGACGCTGTCCCCCGGCTTCACCGACCGGGGTACCTTCTCCGCCAAGATCATCGACCCGGTGACCAACACCAGTGTCGGCGTGATCGAGGGCCGCTTCCAGGACAACCCGACGCTGCCGATCATCGGCACCTATGGCGGGAAGTGGGAGATCTGTCCGTAAAGCGAGTTTGCACTGGACCGGCGCGACCGCGCCGGTCCTCTTCGGTTCGCGCAGAGGGGGACGGAGGGGGTGAGGGGGACGGGAGGATGGGGGCTACGGCTCACACTTTCGCCAGCGGCCCACCTTCCATCTTCACCAGGGCGTAGCGGCGCTCGACACCGGCCCGGCGATCCGTGGCCTCCTGCTGAATGACCTTCAGGATCTGGTCATATTTTTCTTGTAGCTCGTCCAGTTGTTCCCGCAGTTTGAGGATCACCTCGACCCCGGCGAGGTTGACCCCCATGTCCCGGGTCAGGGTAAGGATCAACTCCAGACGGCGAATGGCCTTTTCGTCGTAGAGGCGGGTGTTGCCGGCACTGCGTTGCGGGGTGATCAGCCCTTCCCGCTCGTACATGCGTAGCGTCTGAGGATGAATCTCAAAGCGCTCCGCGACCACACTGATCATCACGTAATTCTTTTTCGCCAAGGCAATACCCCCCTCTCCAGCACCTGGAGTCGAGAAACGGCCCGCGGGGGACGGGGAGTCCCACCGCGGGCCGGGAAGATTGAGGACCGTCAGCTGGCCTTCTTGTCGTCGGCATCGACATCGACATACTCAGCATCGATGACGTCGTCGTCGGCCGCAGCCTCGGGGCCACCGGCGTCGCCGGGGCCACCGGGAGCTCCGGCGCCGTCCGCCTGGGCCTGCTGGTACATGGCTTCCGCCAGTTTGTGGGAAACCTGCATCAGCTCCTGCTCGACCTTGGTGATGTCCTCGGCGCTGGCATCACCGTCCTCCAGGACCTTCTTCGCCGCCTCCAGAGCGGTGTTGATCGCCCCCTTGTCGTCCGCGCTGACCTTGTCGCCAGCCTCACCGAGGCTCTTCTCGGTGGAGTAGACCAGCGTGTCCAGCCGGTTGCGGGCCTCCACCTGCTCGCGGCGCTTCTTGTCTTCCTCGCCGTGCGATTCGGCGTCCTGCACCATCCGTTCGATGTCGCTGTCGGATAGACCGCTGGAGGACGTGATGGTGATGTTCTGCTCTTTGCCGGTGCCCTTGTCCTTGGCGGAGACCTTGACGATGCCGTTGGCGTCGATGTCGAAGGTCACCTCGACCTGCGGCACACCGCGGGGCGCCGCCGGGATGCCCACCAGATGGAACTTGCCGAGGGTGCGGTTATCCCGCGCCATCTCGCGTTCCCCCTGGAGAACGTGCACCTCGACCGAGGTCTGGTTGTCCGCCGCCGTGGAGAAGATTTCGCTCTTCTGGGTGGGAATCGTCGTATTGCGCTCGATCAACTTGGTGAACACACCGCCGAGGGTCTCGATACCCAGCGACAGCGGGGTCACATCCAGCAGCAGGACGTCCTTGACATCGCCCGCCAGCACGCCTCCCTGCACCGCGGCACCGATGGCCACGACCTCATCCGGATTGACGCCCCGGTTGGGTTCCTTGCCGAAGAACTCGGTGACCAGCTTCTGGATGGCGGGCATGCGGGTTTGACCACCCACCATGACCACCTCATCGATCTCGCTGGTCTTCATGCCCGCATCTTTCATGGCCTGCTTGCAGGGCTCCAGGGAGCGCTTCAGCAGATCCTCCACCAGCTGCTCCAACTTGCTGCGGGAGAGCCGCACGTTGAGGTGCTTCGGCCCCGTGGCGTCGGCGGTGATGAAGGGGAGGTTGATGTCCGTCTCCTGAGCACTGGACAGTTCGATCTTGGCCTTCTCGCCCTCTTCCTTGAGGCGCTGCATGGCCATGGGGTCCTTGGAAAGATCGATGCCCTGGTCCTTCTTGAACTCGGCCAGGAGCCACTCGATGATCTTCTGATCGACGTTGTCACCGCCCAGGTGGGTATCGCCGTTGGTGGCTTTCACCTCCACCACGCCTTCGCCGACCTCCAGGATGGAGATGTCGAAGGTACCGCCGCCGAAGTCGTAGACCGCGATGATCTGATCCGTCTTCTTATCGAGACCGTAGGCCAGGGCCGCGGCGGTGGGCTCGTTGACCAGGCGCTCCACCTGGAGGCCAGCGATCTTGCCCGCGTCTTTGGTGGCCTGACGCTGGGCATCGTTGAAGTAGGCGGGCACCGTGATGACGGCCGCCTCCCGCGATGCGGACCCCGCCGTTGTCGGACTTCTGCACCGTGTAGGGGACCATCTTCATCTCTTCGTTCACTTCGTCGAAGCGGCGCCCCATGAAGCGCTTGACGGAAAAGATGGTGTTTTGCGGGTTGGTCACGCCCTGGCGCTTGGCCACCTGGCCCACCAGACGCTCACCGTTTTGAGCGAAACCCACCACTGATGGGGTGGTGCGACTGCCCTCGGCGTTAGGGATTACCTTCGCCTCGGAGCCTTCCATGACGGCCACGACGCTGTTGGTCGTGCCCAGGTCGATACCAATAATTTTGCTCACTCTGCGCCTCCTGCTATTCGTTTCATCCTGTTCAACCAGGTCGTACCTTCCACGTCAACGAACCCATGGTACAAAGCTTAGTGGGTTCATGTCAACCCTGGCTCGCCATTAGATCTGCATTCTAGACACTAAGATCTTTGCGGGGGCGGAGGTTCCCCAGGTCGTATCCCCGGTGCGACTAATCGAGAAGAATCAGTGGCTGCTCGGCGGGACCCTGGGCCACCGAGAAGAAATCGTAGTCGAGAAGGAAATTACCGGTGATGGCTTCCGCGGCGCTCAGTTCCGGCAGCGGCTGCCCGGCGCGGGTGGGGGTCATCGTGTACTGGAGATCAGAAGCCTGGTAGGTCAAGGGAAGCCCTTGGGGCGTTCGCAGGTCCTCGTCGCTCAGCAGGCGAAGATCGGTGAGTTCCGTCAGCGATTGGGGCAACCGCCCGCTCATCAGCACGAAGGTCTTGACCGCCCGATCCGCTTTCAAGAAGGCCGCGGTGCGCTGTTGCTTCTCCAGGGCCAGGCGCTCTTGATGCTGCCAGGGGAAAGGCAGGAGCACCGAGGGAGGGTGAGCCATCACGGTCCACAGCAACACCACCACGGCCAGGCACCCAAGGCCCCGGCAGGCCCACACGAAGGCTACGCTCAGGTCGAGGGGCGCCGCGGGAGTCGCCGTGGCTTCTGCATCGTCCTCGTGCCCGCGGGAGCCGTCCCCGATCTCTGCTTCGGGAAAATCTACCCCCGTTGGAATCTCTTCCGTCGCTCCGGCGGGGCGGATCAGGCGCAACTCTTCCAGGCGCCGGGCGGCCGCCAGACTACTTTCCTCGGGAATCTCCAATTCCCGTCCGATCTGGCCCAGACTCCGCTCCCCATCGACCTGCTGGAGCACTCGCTGCTCCACCAAAGTCAGCACGATGAAGCCCTCGTCGAAGCCCCCGCCCCCGGTCGTCCGCACCTTGATCGGTCGACTGCTGGGCAGTCGGCGGTAAACCGGGGCCAGTTCCGGGGATTCTTCTTCCACCACCGGAGCCGAGGGAGTCACCGGGGCGAGGGGCGTGGAGCGCGCTGCCGAGGACGGTGGGCGGGGCTCCACGGCCTTCGGGGTGCCCAGGGAGGGCAATGAGTCCGACAGCAGATCCGGGATCTCCGGCAGCGCTCCAGTGGTGCCCGAGGGTTTTGGCGGCGGCTTCGGCGGCGGCTTCGGCGGCGGCTTGTCGGGGGCCTTCTTGGGGGCTCCGGCGGAGCCCTCGTCCACGGGCATATGGCGCAGCAAGATGTCCTGCACGGCAATGGGTGCGAGTCCCTCCTCGAAGGAAACCTCGTCATTGCCATAGAATTTGAAGTCCCCTTCTCGCCAGGTCAGCAGCTGCCCCAACAATTCCATGTAGTGTGTGCGCAGCGCCTCCAGGAGCTGCTTCTGGCTCAGGACATTGCGCTCCAGGAGCATCTCCTGGAGACTGCGTCCGATACGCTCGCCGTCTCGCTGGAGTTGGGTGAGTCGTTCCGCGGTGGCGTGGCCGCTCTTCTGCAGGACGGAAACCAGACCGTCGTCTCCGGTCTGGTTCAAGGAATCCGCCCCCACCACGCCGCCCTTCAAGAAGGACACGGCGATGATGTCCTGTTCCCCCTGCACGGTCAGAATGCCGGTCTTCTGCTGCTGCGCGACGACCTGCAAGATCTCCGGCAGTTGGAACATGTCGAGGCTACCTTCGACCGTCATTGGCAACCTCCTTTCCGTGAGCCTTCATGACGTATCAATCCACCCGCCGATGGCGCAGCAAACGCAGCACCAGGATCAAGACCAGGCCGATGAGGGCGATCTCGAATCCTGTCGTGCCGCGAGGATCATAGCCCCAAGGGATCCGAATCCCCCAGCGGGAGGCCAGGGGAATCAACACCAGGCCCACGATCGGCAAGGTGGCCAGGTAGGCCAGAGGGCCGTTGCCGACCCGGGCCGACTTCAATCCTGGGACGACGACCCGCAGCAGCAGGTCGCTGATCGAATTGTCCGTATCCATATCTTGAGGGGATTCCGGTCGACTGGCGCCGCGACGGGCCAGGTGCACCGCTCCCGCGACCAGAAACAACCCCAAAGCCACCAGGATGGATAAACCCCGCCGGAGCCATTCCACATTGGAGGGATCCCGCCCCGGTGCCGCCAAACTACTGGCGAAGAGCTGACTTTTCAATTCCGGGATCCGGTCGATACCTCCATTCTCGGAGCGTACCTGCTGCTGATCTCCCGCCGCAATCCACCGGGTGACGGAATTGGAATCGAGCTGCTGAGCAATCGCCAGCGCCTGCGAAGCATCGTCGAAGTGGTACGAGGCATTGTACGCCTGGCTGAGGTTGAAATAGGCCACGGCGCTGGACGGGTCGCTCACGCTGGCGGTCTGGAAGTAATGCTGCGCGCGACCGAAATCGTCCCGGTTGAAATAGTAGATGCCCAGATCGATCTGCACGGCGGCGTTGCCGGGTTCCGCATCCGCCAACTGCATGTAGATCGACCGCGCCATCTGCCATTGTCCCAACCGGCGGTGCAGATCCGCCACCAGATGATCGAGGGCCGGGCTATCCGGCAAGACCGCCCGCAGCACGGCGAGATCGGTGAACAGGCTGCCGTACAGCCTGGCCTGCTCAATATTATTGAGGGCCCGCATGGGGGGCGAAAGCTCCACCGCGATCTGTTGGCGCTCCTGGACCAGGACGAACGGCACCACGCCCATGAAGAGCCACAGCACGGCGAGGGTCACTCGTTCGCTGATGGAACCGTAACCCCACAGCAGGACGCTCCAGATCAGCAAGAACCAGAGAAGCCCGTAGGGCAGGAGCAACGGCCCCACCAGCAGCACCGCCATCAACCCGAGCACCACGGGCCGTGGGAGGATCCGGCCCAGTACCTTTTCGAGGCCATCGATCATCCACCGCCCCCGCACGCCGATCAGAACGGCGATGTAGAGACCCCCGCCAACCAGCAGGGTATAGAGCAGCCAGAGGATCAGATTGTGGAACCACAAGGTCCGCTCCGCGGGCAGCCGGAGCATCCGTCCAACCCCGGCGAAATCCTGCCCCAGGGCTTTGAGGTAGGCGCCCCCCAGCCGGTGAATCCGAGCCCGGGCAAAGGAAGTCTCCGGGCGCTCTGGATCCATGCGCTCCGCCTCATCCAGCGCCCAGGAGGCGCGCGTCAAGTCCCCATCTCCCGCCACCTGCACCGCCCGCACCAGGGCTGCGGCACTGATGTCCGGCAGCCGCTCCAGGCCCAGAGCCTGCGCATTCGCCAGCAATTCCTGGGTCAAGGCCTCGGTGCGAGCCCGGTCTCCCGCCTGGAAAGCCTGGTGCCACTCCACGGACTTGTCGCTCACATTTTTCAACGTGAGCTGCACTGCGGGGGTCAGTTCCAGGCCGGTCAGACCCGGGGAAGAGGCGGTCTGGCCCTGGGTGCTCCCGAAGGGAAACCAGGCCAGCGCCAAGGCCAGTGGCCAGAAGCGCACCAAGGCCGCGCCCGGGAGGCGAAGTATGTTCATGGTGCCGGTTCAGCCTCGTTTTTGCGTGTATCGAGTCCGCAATTGATAGAGCACGTCCGCCAACACCGCCGACTCTTGGGCGTTCAGGTTGCCCTCGGTCTTCTGCCGCAAGACCTCCAGGAATTCGATGTGGAGACCGGCGAGTTGTAGATTCTCCTGCGTCGATCCGTCCGGCAAGCGCGCCTCCCCCAGGTAGATCGTCGCCGGTTCCGCCAGCATCATCACCAGATCCAGGAAGCCCGGACCGCCCCGACCGTCCGGCGCCTCAGCAGGCTCTGCCGCCCTCTCGGAGTCCTCAGCGAGGGTCGGCGCTGGGGTTGCGGGAGTTGCTGGTTCCGCGGGCGCTGTGGGCGCTGCGGGCGCCTCCGGTGGTGGATTCTTGGCTCGCTCTTCCTCCAAAACTCGGTATTCTTCCCGCAGTTCACCCTCGGGGGTAAACCTCCGCTTGTCGGTGACCTTAAATTTAGAACTGCTCACGGGTTGAATTCCGTCCTTTCTTGCTGGGCAATGGCCTGGGCCGGGGAGGGCTCACAACCCGCTATCGTAGCAAGCGCAAATCGAACCGAGCAAGCGAAACGCCGAAAAGAGAGGATCCCGATGCCCGATGATCTCGCCCGCACCGATCTCGCCCGCCTTGTGAACCTGGTCGCCCGCTTGCGGGCGCCCGATGGCTGCCCCTGGGATCGCAAGCAGGAACTGGCGGATTTGCGCGCCTATCTGATCGAGGAAGCCCACGAGACCGCCGCCGCTATCGATGGTGGCGATTGGGACGAGGTGGAGGCCGAGCTGGGCGACCTTCTCTTCCAGGTGGCCTTCATCGGTCGCCTGGCCCAGGAGGCGGGTCGCCCGGGCCTCGAAACCTCGATCGACGCGGTGCTCACCAAGATGATCGATCGCCATCCCCACGTTTTCGGAGACCCGGAGGAGCGCCTGGAGGATGCCGAGGCGGTGCGCGATGCCTGGGAGCGGCGCAAGGTGCGGCAGGCCCAGGACGCGGGGGAGACGCGTTCCCTGCTGGAGGGCATCGCCCCCTCCCTGCCCGCTCTGACCGGGGCCTATCGGATGACCCAGAAGGCCGCCGGGGTGGGTTTCGACTGGCCCGATCCGGGTGGGGTTTTGGCGAAGATCGACGAGGAGCTGGCGGAGGTCCGGGAGGCCCTCGCCGGGGGGGACCGGGAGGCGATTCGCGACGAGGTGGGGGACCTTCTTTTTACCGTCGCCAACCTGGCGCGGAAACTCGATCTGGATCCCGAAGCAGCGCTGGCCGCCACCAACCAGAAATTTCGCCGTCGCTTTGGGCGGGTGGAACAGGCCCTGGGACGCCAGGGGCGACGACTGGACGAGGCGTCTCTGGAGGAGATGGAGAGGCATTGGCAAGGGGCGAAGGCAGAGGAGTAACCGGTGATCGTCAAGACTTGCGAAGGATTTTTCCCGCGCCCACCACTTCTAGTACGATGGCTACCTTGACCCGACCCACCGTTGTCGATTTTCCCCCGCCGGCCCTGGCGGACAAGGCCCTGGTCCAGAAGATGCTGGACGGGGACCAGGGAGCCTTCGACGATTTCTGCGAGGAACACTTCTCCCGGCTGTATCGTTTTTCCCTGACCCGGCTGGACCGGGACCCGGATCTGGCCCTGGAGGTCACCCAGGCGACCATCGTCAAAGCCATCGAGAGTCTGGAGAACTACCGGGGGGAAGCTCCCCTCTCGGCGTGGCTCTACACCATCTGCCGGTACGAGATCAGCGCCTACTACCGCAAGAAGAAGCGCACACCGGCGATGCGTTCCGTGGAAGACCTGCCGGATGTCGATGCAGCCCTGTCCTCCCTGTCGTTGGAACTGGCCAACCCGGAAGACGAACTGAGCCAAAAAGAGCTGACGGAACGGGTCCACGCGGCCCTCGATCGCCTGCCCACCCATTACGGCAACGCCCTGGAATGGAAGTATTTCGAGGGCCTTTCGGTGGTCGAGATCGCCGCCCGCATGAAGACCGGCCCCAAGGCCGTGGAATCCCTACTAACCCGTGCCCGGAACGCCTTCCGGGACGGTTTCACCATCCTGGCGACGGCGCGATGAGAAGCTTCGAGGAGAGCTGGAGAGAGCCATGAACGAAACCCGAGAGGACGATGTCCGCCGCCTGATCCAACGGGCGGGTCCGCGACCTACGCTTCCCCCCGCCGCGCGTCTGCGCCTGCGGGTGGCGGCGGAGGAGGCGTGGCACCGGAAGGTGCAGAACCATCGACGGCAGCAGCGGCGTCAGCGGCGGGGACGGTTGGTGCGTTGGAGCGCCGCCGTCGCCACCCTGGCCGCCGCCGCGATGCTCCTGCTGGTGCTGCGACCCACCCTCTGGTCGCCCCAGGGGGATCCCCCGGGGGCGTCCAGCGTTCTGGGACCGGTGGCCACCCTGCTCAGCGCCCAGGGGGCTCTGTCTTTCGAAGGGGTGCCCCGGGGTGGGGCCACCCTGCCCACCGGCGCCACCCTCAGCACCGGTGAGGGCGGTCGCGCCGCCCTGTGGCTCGAAGCCCGGCAGGCGGAGTTACGCCTCGACCAGAACAGCCGCTTGCGCCTGGTTTCGCCGGATACGGTGGAGTTGGAACGGGGAGCCCTGTATTTCGACGCCAGCGCCCGTCCCCTGGAGGGCGAACCCGCGCCAGCGTTCCAGGTCCTCACCCCCTGGGGCACGGCCCGGGACATCGGCACCCAATTTGAGGTGCGCTTGCAGGAGGAAGCCCTGCGCATCCGGGTCCGGGAAGGTGCGGTCCTCCTGGAACTGCCGCGCGGCGAAGGAACCCACCGGGCGGACGCGGGGGTCGAGTTGACCCTGGATACCGCCAGCGTGGCGCGCGGGGACGACCCGGATGCTTTCGTCCAGCGCGCCGCCATCGCGACCCACGGCCCGGCGTGGCAGTGGGTCCTGGAAGCGGCTCCACCCTTCGAGATCGAAGGACGGACCCTGGGCGAGTTTCTCGGCTGGCTGAGCCGGGAATCCGGCTGGCGGCTCCAGTACGACACCCCGGCCCTCGGGGAGCGGGCGGCGGAGATCATCCTCCACGGCTCCATCGCGGGATTGAGCGCCGAAGAAGCGGTGGATGTGATCGTAGCGGGCAGCGCCCTGTCCTACCGTCTGGAGGAGGGCGTCTTGACGATCTATTGATTCGCGGCGAAGGATTTCCTTGCGCCGCGCCACTCCTTCTCCAGACGTGAACAACGATGGAGATGAAGATGCCGCGATCACCGCACACCCACCCTGAAGCCACTCCCAAGTCCCTCTTCCGCCTCCTCCTATTCGGTGTCGCCCTGCTGCCGCTGGCCGCTTGCAGTAGCGCATCCCGGCCCGCGGCGCTCAGCGGTGACTCGATAGCCGCGACCGCCAAGGCCGCGCAGCTCACGGCGAGCCAACAACGCTTGCAGCAGGCGGAACGGTTGATCCGCAAGGCCGACGTCCGGGATGCTCGGCTGGAGAGTTTCCACCAGCGCCCGTGGGCCCGGACCACGGCGCGCGCCCTGCCGTCCGCCCAAGACTCCGTGGATGCCGTAAATGCCGAGACCCTCGGCGCCTTCCTGACCCAGGCTGCCGCGGATGGCCGCCGCCTCTTCGCCCTGGAGATCGACCGGCTGCCGCCGGAGCCCATGGACCGCCTGGCGACCCTCTTCCACTGTGCCGGGGCGTCCCAGGACGAATCCCTGGCGCGGCAGTGCATCCTGGCGGCCTACGATCGCGATGCCGCCGCTTTACTCCATGCGGATCTCGCCCGGTTGGATCGCCTGGCCTCGCTGGGGACCGGTGCGGAGCAAGAGGCGTTGGCCGCGTGGACCGCGGCTCTCGCAGCGGACCTGCGGCCTTCCATCAAGGAGCGGGGGCGGACCTGGCGCCGCGCCCTCACCTTCCCGGCATTCCCCTTCGTCTACGCCTGGCGCAAGCGCCATTCCGCCACCGAATACGAGGGGCCGCAATGGATCGACTTTGCCCAGGCGCGAATCTTCACTCCCGATCCAGGGCTGGAACCCGCCGCTCTGGGTCCCGGCGCCTCGGCGACCCTGCTGGCCCGCTACGCGCCCCTCCTGGTGCAGGAGGTGGACCCGCAAGCCCGCTATGCCGCCACCACCGACCGCATGGGCACGATACGCCTGGAAGCCACCACCGAGGGTCCCCAGCCGGAGATCGATACCAGCCGCCCGGCGAGCTATGCCTACGCCGACACCGTGACCCTGCGGGGCCAGGCGTTCCAGCGGTTGGTGTACACCTACTGGTATCCGGAGCACCCCAAACTCAAGAAGGGGATCGATGTCGAGGCGGGCACGATAGAGGGCATCACCTTGCGCATCACCCTCGATGCTTCCCAACGACCGGCCCTCTACGAAACCATTTACAACTGCGGGTGTTCCCATCGGATCTTCGTCGATCGGCGGGTGGAGGAAGCGGCGCGGGCGGAGTGGGGCGCCCCCCAGGACGATCAGCCCTACAGCATCCAGCGATCGGTGGCGGGCAAGATCGACTGGATCGTCCCGGAACTG
>Ga0210063_1000276_pt1 | contig 17146 bp, 14 predicted proteins | sample Muzzi_PWA_D1_FD_185529 | JGI IMG/M metagenome (GOLD analysis project Ga0210063, IMG submission 185529) | Wetland microbial communities from San Francisco Bay, California, USA, that impact long-term carbon sequestration - Muzzi_PWA_D1 (SPAdes) | ecosystem: Environmental > Aquatic > Marine >... | reverse complement strand
CATCGCCGTGGGCTTCGGTCTCCACCTCGCGACCGGTGGCGCCCACCACGTAGCGCTGCGGCAGCGTCAGGCGCACATCGTAATTGCCGTAGTCCGAGTAGAACTCGGTGGCGGAGTGAAACTGGTGGCAGTTCCAGCCCTCGGCCCCTTCGAAAACCCCCAACTTTGGGAACCAGTGGGCGACAAAGTAGAAGTCGCCCACCCGCCCCGTGCGGGCGAAAGTCCGCGGCACCCGGGCGCGGAATTCCAATTCCACCTCGATGGTCTCACCGGGGGCAACGGGTCGAGGTAGATCCAACACCATCACGGTGCGGTCCTCCGGGTTGCCGTCATCGGGAGCGGCGAAGCGCAAGGATGCGGTGAGGTCCACGGGGCCTTCCGGGTCCAACCAGCGTGCCTTCTCGATGATCTGGTATCCCCAGTCCTCCGCCTTGAGGGTCTTGCCCGCGGTGCTACGACCGCGGATTCGATCCTCCAGCAACCAGGTGCTCTGGTTGTTGCGCCAGCCATTCCAATACAGGTGGAACCACAACTCACTGGTCGGTTGATCCTGAATGTTACGCCACACGAGCCTTTGTAGACCCGTCAGGGTGCCGGCATCCGTATCCACTCGCACATCGAGGGTGTAGTTGGCATTGCGCGGGGAGAGGGAGGCTTGCGCTTCGACGGCAGCGGGACCGGGAAAGACGTAGATCGCCAAAACCAGGGCGAGCAGACGCAGGGCCAGACCGATACAGCGCGGGCTCAGGGGGCACATACAATCTCCCAGGAGGAAGGTCACGGGGAAAGATTTCCGGGGCTGATGCACGACCATTATACGGAGCCTGGAGAGGAGGGCAAATCGAATTCGTGGTGTTCTGGAATGGCGGTTCAGAAGCGGATCTCACGCAGAGGCGGATGGTTGAATTGGCGAAAGATCTTGATGGGCGGCAGGCTGTTTCAGCAGTGCTGGCGGAAATGCCGTTGGTTCGGCAAGTACTTTTATTTCAATTGCTTACCCCTTGTCGATCGTTCTGTTGAATAGCTGATTCTGAAGGGGCCGCCCCATGGTGAGCGGACATTTTTTTAAAAAGGTGCTGAAAACAAGACCCGCTTGTTGTATAATCACTGTGTTGGTGGAGGAGGGTGGGTCAGGAAAATCCCGATGGTTCGTAGGTCGGCAGGGGTTTCGGAAGCTTGGAGCCGCCTCGCCGTTGTTTATAGTCCCATTTTCATGGAAAAGGAGTAGGAAGATCATGGAAGCAGCAGTTACCTCACAGGACATTTCTAAGATCCGGCAGAGTCTTGCCAACGCCGAGAACATCGAAGTGGTCGCCGAGTTGTTGAGCCTGGCCGGGAACTCCACCCGGTTGAAGCTCCTCTACTTGTTGGAGAACCACGATGAGATCTGTGTTTGCGATCTGGCGGAGATGCTGGGCGTGTCGGTTTCGGCCGTCTCTCAGCATCTGGCGAAGCTGAAGGCGCGCGGCCTTGTCGCCCCGCGTCGGGATGCCCAGACCATCTACTATCGGCTCACCGAGCACGATTTCAACAACCGCCTCAAGGAGAGCTTCCTGAGTTCTCTCAAGGCCTGAGTTGTTTCTGCCGTAAGGCACCTTGAAGGGCGACCCATCGCGGGTCGCCCTTGCTGTATCTGGACGCCGCCCTCGGATACAATGGTTCCCCAAGCCGAGTACTTTTTCGAGACGCACCGAGGAGGAGCCATGAGTCGACGCCCCAAATTCACATTCCTGGGCCATTCCACCATCCGAGTGGACCTGGACGGCGGCGAGGTCATGCTCCTGGAGCCCTGGATTCAGGGCAATCCCAGCTGTCCCGAGGGGCAGAAGGATCTGGAGCGCCTGGATGTCATGCTCATCACCCACGCCCATTTTGATCACATGGGGGATGCCGTGGCGCTGGCGAAGCGTCACGAGCCCAAAGCGGTGGTGGGGACCTTCGAGGTCTGCCAGTGGCTGGAGAGTCAGGGGGTGAAGAACACCTCACCGATGAATCTCGGCGGCAGTCAGAAGGTGCTGGGGATGCGCGTCTCCATGGTGCGGGCGGACCACTCCAGCGGCTTGAGCGAGGACGGCAGCGCCCCGTTCGTCGATGGGGGTACGGCCAGTGGCTTCGTGGTCAAGATGCCCAGCGGGTACACCTTCTACCACGCGGGGGATACCGCTCTCTTTTCCGACATGCAGCTGATCTGCGAACTCTATCGACCGGAGCTCGCCTTCTTGCCCATCGGGGACCGCTTCACCATGGACCCGCACCAGGCGGCTCGCGCCTGCCGTTTCCTGGGGGTGCGGGAGGTCATCCCGATCCACTGGGGCACCTTCCCCATGCTCACCGGCTCCCCCGAGGATCTGGGCGGGGAGTTGCGGAATCTGGGCATCAACTGCGACATGGTGCGCCTGGAACCCGGCGAGAGTTTCTGACGGCGAGCGTTGACCATGCCCACGAGTACCGTCGAGGATTACCTGAAGTGCATCCTGGCCCAGGAGCTGCGCGTCCCGGGCAAGCGGGTGAGCATGGGCCAGGTGGGGGCCGCCCTGGGGGTGGCGCCGGGCACGGTCACGGCGATGGTCAAGACCCTCGCCGACAGTTCTTTGGTGCAGTATGAGCCCTACGCCGGGGTGCGGTTGACGGAGTCCGGGCGCAAGCTCGCCTCCCATGTGCTGCGCCGTCATCGCCTGGTGGAACTCTTCCTGGTGGAAATCATGGGGATGGACTGGAGCGAGGTCCACACCGAGGCGGAAGACCTGGAACACGTCATTTCCGACCGTCTGCTGGAGCGCATGGACGAGATGTTGGGTTCCCCCTCCGTCGATCCCCACGGGGATCCCATCCCATCGCCCCAGGGGGTGGTGGTGGAGCCGGACCTCAACACCCTGCTCTGCTGCCCGGTCGGGTCCTGGTTGCAGGTGGCCCGGGTCTCGGACCAGAGTCCGGAATTTCTTCGCCTCCTGGAACGCCGGGGGCTGCTCTTGGGGAGCCGCCTGCGGGTCGCCTCCCGCGACGAGTTGACGGAGACCGTGGGGCTGGAAGTGGAGAGTGAGGACGCGTGGAGTCTCGGTTTTCGGGCCGCGGCCAAGATCCAGGTTACCGTCGCCCGGACCGCCGCCGCCCCGTGAATCTGGCGCCGAGGAAGCGCCAAACTGGCAGCCCGGTTCCCGGGGGGTGACGCCGTCGCGAACCCGGGCGCGAGGCGGCATACTATTCGCAGATCCGGTACAATGGAGAGCCTCTGGGCGTGGGCTGACTCCCGGCGCGACTTTTGCACAGGAATTAGGTAGCTCGGCACGAGCAAGAAGAATCACGAGGAAAGGTAGGAAGACCGATGCACTTGCGAAATCGAATTCTAGGCCTCGCTTTGATCCTGGCCCTGGTGGCGACCGGCGCGGCCTTTGCGGCGGGCGAAGGGCGCATGTTGGGTACCGTCATCGACGAGGAGGGCAATCCGATCCAGGGGGTCAAGGTGACGGTCACGTCGCCGGACCTGGCGGATTTTGAAGAGGTGAAGACCACCAACAAGAAGGGGCAATTCTCGGTCGTCTTCGCCAAGGCATACCTGCGGTACCTCTATCGCTTCGAAAAAGAGGGCTATGCCACCCGCGAGACGGAGACGAAGACCAACATCAGTGGCACCACCCGCCAGGACTTCACCCTCCATTTCGGCCAGGCGCCGACCGCCACGGCGGGATCTGGCGCCAATGCTGCCGCAGCGGCGTCCAACGCCGCCATCTTCACCTTCAATGAGGGGGTCGATGCCTACAAGGCCGGGGAGTTCGCCCTGGCGTTGGAAAAGTTCAACGCGGCCATCGAGAAGGATCCGAGTTTCCCGCAGGCCCACACGGCCCTGGCGGAATTGCACTACGAAATGGGCAACTACCAGGAAGCGGTGACCGAAGCCGAAACCGCCATCGCTCAATCTTCCGGTGAACTGAACGCCATGCGCGTGCTCTACGACGCGAACCGCAAGCTGGGCAACGAGGATGCCGCGAAGGAGGCCCAGGCCGCCCTTGCCGCCGCCGGTCAGGCGACGGAAGAGGCGAAGAAGATCTACAACGAAGGGGTCGGCCTGCACAAGGCGGGGGATTTTCCCGCCGCCCTCGCCCGCTTTGAAGAGGCCGTGGCCATGGATCCCAATCTGGTCGCCGCCTACAACGCGCTGACCACTGTGACCATGCAGATGGAGGATTGGGAGAAGGCGGGCAAATACGCCGAGAAGCTCCTGGAACTGGAGCCCGGCCATGAGAACGCTCTGCGGATCCGTTACGACGCCTATGTCAACACCAACCAGATCGACAAGTTGGACGATGCTCTCCTGGATCTGGCGGTAGTGGACAAGGACTTCGCCGCCACCAACCTCTACAACCAGGGCATCGCCTTCTACAATGATGGCAATATTGCCGCGGCGCGGGAGTGGTTTGAGAAGTCCCTGACGGTGGATCCGGACTATGCCCGAGCCCACTACTACCTGGGCCTCTCCTACATCAGCGAAGGCGCCAACGACAAGGCCAAGGAGCGTCTGGAGCGCTTTATCGCCCTGGCGCCGGACGACCCGGAAGTGGCCACGGCCAAAGAGATGATGAGCTACTTGCAGTAGCCTTCAGGACGCCGATCAGAGTTCCGGCGGCGGATGCCGCCGGGGCAGCAGGACCCCGAACGCCGTGGCGAACAGGACTTGAACGTCCCGCCACGGCGTTCGTCGTTCCAGGTACGCCTGGTATCCGGCGAGCTTGTAGGGCACGAGGCGCTCGCGGTAGAACGTCTCCCGGTCTTCGTTCCCGGGCCGCCCCGCCAGGAGCGCCTCCTCATTGCGCAAAGCCAGCGTCACCGGATCCGTCAACCCGGGTCGCACCGTGAGCACCGCCCGCCATCGGGGGTCCGTCAGGTCCACATACTCCGGCACCTCCGGTCGCGGCCCCACCAGGGCCATCTCTCCCCGCACCACGTTCCACAGTCCCGGTAATTCATCGACCTTCGTCGCTCGCAGGATCCGTCCCACCCCGGTGATCCGCGCATCCCCCCGTGCCGTCACTTGCGAACCCGCCTCCGGGCGCTGGACCATGGAGCGCAGTTTCAGCAGCCGGAACGGCTCCCCACCCCGGCCCATCCGTTCCTGCCGGAAGAGGATGGGACCCGGGGAGGTCAGCTTGATGGCCAGGGCCGCCAGCAGGAGGAAGGGCGAAGTCGCGAGGAGTCCCAGGAGAGCCAGGGGGGCCTCGATCCAGCGGGGGAGGGGGTGGGGGTCAGCGTTTTTCATTTCCGGTGCTGTCCACAAACCTCCCCCACCCCCCTCACCACCGCCGCCATCTCGCCTTCCGTCATGGTCGGAAAAAGGGGCAGGGTAACGAGCCGGGGCCAGACGGCGCTGGCGTTGGGGAGGTGTTCGGGGCGCCAGCCGAATGCTTCTTCGTAGTAGGGGTGTCGATGCAGGGGGCGCCAGTGGACGGAGTAGCCGATCTCCCGCTTGCGGAGTTCCTGGAGGAAGGCGTCCCGGTCGAGGGTGAGGCGCTCCAGGCCCAGGCGGATGGGGAAGAGGTGCCAGGCGTGAACTCTGTCGGCGGGCACCGGGGGCAGCTCCAGGAAGCCCTCCGCCGCCAGGGCGGCCAGGGCCTCGCGGTAGGCCAGGGCGAGGCGTTGGCGGTCCTGGCGCATGGCCTCGGCCCGGGCCAGCTGGTGGAGGCCGATGGCGGCGGCGATGTCGGTCAGGTTGTATTTGAAACCGGCGGCGACGATGCGGTAATCCCAGCTGCCTTGGGCGGTGTAGCGGCCCCAGGCGTCCTTCGACAGACCGTGGAGGGAGAGGCACCGCATGCGCTCCAGCAGGGCCTCGTCCTCGGTGACCGCCATGCCCCCCTCGCCGGTGGTGATCGTCTTGTTGGCGTAGAAGGAGAAGCAGGTCACGGCGCTGGTGCCCTCGCCGCAGCGCTGCCAGGGGGCATCGGAATCCGGGCGCCAAGCGGCGGGAAAGGCGTGGGCGGCGTCCTCCACCACCCACAGGTCATGGCGGCGGGCGAAGGCGTTGACCGCGTCCATGGCGAGCATCAGACCACCGACGTGGACGGGGATGAGGCCCACGGGCTTGAGGTCCCGGTCAATTTCCGGCGGCCAGTTTTCCGGTCGTAACTTGGCCTCGGCGTCCTCCAGGTCCAGATTTAGGGTCACGGGATCGCAATCCACCAGGATGGGTACGGCGCCCAGGTAACGCACCACCTCGGCGGTGGCGGCGAAGGTCATGGTGGGCACCAGGACAGCCTGGCCGGGCTGGAGATCCAGGGCCGCCAGGGCCAGGTGCAGGGCGGCGGTGCAGGAGTTGAGGGCCAGAGCGTGGGTGGCACCGACGGCGGCGGCAAACTCCCTCTCGAAACGCTGGGTCCGGGGGCCGGTAGTCAACCAGCCGGAGCGCAGGGTCTCGACCACCTCGTCGATCTCGGCTTGCTGGAGGTCGGGCCGGAAGAAGGGGACGTTCATGATTCTCCCGCCTGCCGGTCGAGCCAATCCCCAATCCGCCGCGCCACCCGTTTTCCCGCCGCGCCATCCCACAAGGGGGGCACGGTGCCGGAACGCCACTGACCCGTCTTTATTTCGGTCACGGAGCGCAGGATCAGCTCCCGGTCGGAGCCCACCAGGCGGTTGGAGCCCAACTCCACGGTGGAGGGCCGCTCGGTGTTCTCCCGCAGGGTGAGGCAGGGGACGCCGAGGGCGGTGGTTTCCTCCTGGATGCCCCCGGAGTCGGTCAGTACCGCGGCGGCCCTAGCCATGAGACCCAAGAAGGAGAGATACGGCAACGGCGGACACCCCCGGATACCGGTGGGGAGTTCGAGCCCCCAGCTCTCCAGCCGGGCGGCGGTGCGGGGATGCAGGGGGAAGAGCACCGGCCAGCCGGTTTCTGCGGCGACCTGGGCCAGGGTGTCGAGGATCGGCCCCAGGGCCTCGCGGGTATCGACGTTGGCGGGGCGGTGGAGGGTGACCAGGGCGTAGCCGCCGGGCTCCAGGCCGTGCTCCCGCCACGGCGCCGCCGCCACGGCGGCTGCCCGGTGGGTGACCAGGGAATCGACCATGCAGTTGCCCACCAGAGCCACCTCGATGGCGTCTCTTCCCGTGGTGCCCTCGATGCCTTCGCGACGCAGATTGACCAGACCGCTCTCCTCGCTGACCAGGAGCAGCGTGGACATATGGTCCGTCAGCACCCGGTTGATCTCCTCCGGCATGGCGCGGTCAAAGGAGCGCAGGCCCGCTTCCACGTGGGCTACGGGGATGTGCAGTTTGGTCGCCACCAGCGCCGCGGCGACCGTGGAATTGACGTCTCCGGCCACCACCACCAGCTCCGGCTGGTGTTCCAAACAGACCTCTTCAAACGTGGTGAGCAGGCGGGCCGTCTGGCGAGCGTGGCTGTCGGAGCCCACCTCCAGGTGGACATCCGGATGGGGCATGCCCAACTGGTCGAAGAACACCTGGGAGAGGGCCTGGTCATAGTGTTGCCCGGTGTGCACCAGCAGGGGCGGCAAGCCTTCCTCTTTCAGGGCATCCACCACCGGAGCCATCTTCATGAAATTGGGGCGCGCTCCTACCACACAGCAGATCGACATATCTTCTGGTTCCCATCGGCGCGGGGGCCGGTTGTTGGCTCTCCCCACGGGGGGGAGAAGAGACGAAGGAGACGGTCCACCACCAACAAGATGCCGCGGTAGACCAGGAAAACACAGCCCCGCGACGGGCTGTCCTGGGCTTGTGCCACCCTTCCCTTGAGGAGCCAAGGATGCCACATTCCACGGCCCGTGAAACGGCGCGGTATCCGCTCGGCGCGCCGTCGGGTGGTGCCTCGGGGATCGAGGGTGTGGAGGACGGGCTCCCAGGGTTCCGCGGGCAGCCCACAGCGCCGCAACACCCGCAACCACAGGGCGGTGGCCCGGCACGCTCGCCAGCGTTGGGCGGCGGCCACCACGGCGTCGGGCGTGGCGGCCTCGGTGGCGAGCCGCCAACCCTCGGCCACGGCCCGCAGGGGAACGAGATAGCCATCCTGGGCGGCGTGGGTGGCCAGGCTCACCAGCAGATCCTCGGCGGCGGGAACCCGCAGGCCATCGGGTTCCTCGACGGCGCGATGCAGCACGGCCCCGGGGTCTACGGGAAAGAGGGGCCAGGCGTGGGGACGGCGGTGGAGGTCCACCACGAAACCACCGGGGAGAACCGCGTGCACCTCGTGGAAGAGGCGGGCGGTCAGGGGACGCCGGGAGGCGGCGCCGAGCAGCCGGGCGCCGACGGCCACCGCCGCCTCCAGGGCCAGTGCCCAATGGTGCGGCGGCACCCACAGATCGACATCCACCATGGAGCGTTCCCCGGGGCCGTACAGGGAGCGCCGCAAGGCCAGCCCCTTGAGCGCCACGGCGGTGACCCCGCGCTCCCGGAGGGCGGCGAGATAGGGGGCGAGGGCGGCCTCGGAGACCATCTCCTGGGCGACGCAGGCGCGGTGGGCGGTGACCAGGCGGCGGTGGGTCGCGGGATTCGCGGCGATCTGAACGCCCGCCACCAGCCGCGCTCCCAGCAGCGGAGCGAGCTTTTCGTCCACCGCGCGTTCCGCCAGGGCGGCATCGATCGGTTCTCCCGCCCCCTTCCCCCCGTCACCGCCGCAGCCGACCGCGCGCAGCAGCCGGACCCCTTCCGGGTCGAGGCGGGGTACGGAGAGCTTCACGGGGTCGCCCCGGTGGTGGTTGGCCGCACCAGGGCCAGAGTGTGAGTGTTGAACAGGCGCAGCCCTTCCAGCACCGTTGCCAGAGTCCAGCTCCAGGGCACCACTCGCCGGGCCAGGGGCGGCGCGAGAGTCACGCGCCAGGCGCGCATCGAAGCGCCCGGAAAGAGGGTGCGAATCCTTCGCGGCGGGACCCCCCGGACATGGGGATTCTTCGGGTTGTTGACGAAAAAATCGTACCAGATCACCCCGCCCCCGGGGCGCAGCACCCGCAGCATTTCCGCCGCCACCTGGTCCTGCAACGTCGCGTCGAGGATGGAGGAAAAGACCGTGCTCTGCACCACGGCATCGAAGTGGTCGTCGGGCCAGGGCAGCGTCGCGGCATCGCCGGAGCGCAGGTCCGCCTCGGGAAAGTGCTGCCGGGCCTGGGCGACGCGCTCCCCGTCCAGGTCGATCCCCGCGAGTCGTTGGGGCTCCGCCCCGAGCCGGGTCAGTAGACCGAGCCAGCCCCCGGAACCGCAGCCCACCTCCAGGAATCGCCGTCCGGCCAGGGGCAGGAGGCCACCGACCTCCAGAGCGCGGCGCAAGGCCCGCTCCTGGCCGTGGCGGGCGAAGAGGTTGGCGGGCCGGTCGAGGGCGTAGAAGTCCGGCGCGATCTCCCGGGAGCGGCGCGCGTACTCCTGGCGGATGCGCTCCACTTCCTGGCTCGCGGGGTTTTCCGCGGTCATGGATGCGCCTCCGGCAGCCGCTCCAGCAGGAAGTGATGCAGGCCCTCGGCGATGTGGTCCCGGTGGTAGGTGGTCTCGGCGGCCCGCCGTCCCGCGCTCCCCAGGCGTTGGCGCAACGACTCCTCCGTGGCCAGGCGGGTGAAGGCGGCGAGCATCCCCGCGGCATCGCCGGGGCGCACCGCGAGGCCCGCCCGGGCCTCTTCGACCCGACGCGTCGGCTCGCCTTCGGCGACCAGCAGGATGGGGAGTTGGGAAGCCATGGCTTCATAGATCTTACTCGGCACCGCCCCGGGAATTGGCGCCACCAGGGAAATGATGGCGCCATCGGCGGCGGCCAGCAACGCCGGGATGCGCTCCCGGGGCTGGGCTGGGAGGAGCTTGACCCGGGGGATGCGTTCCCGTTCCAGTCGTTCTCGCAGCGGCTCCCGCATCGGTCCATCCCCCACCAGCACCAGGCGCCCCGGGGTTTCCGGCGGCAGGGCGGCGGCGAGGTCGAGGAGCTGATCCAGCCCCTGGGCGATGCCCAACAACCCGGCGTAGAGGAAGACCGGTCCTGGCTCTCCGCCCAACAAGGCGCGGGCCTCTTCATCCGCCTGCTCGGGTCCAAAGCGGGCCGGGTCACAACCGTTGGTGACCACCCGGGTGGGGGTGCCGGGACTCTTGCCCCGCACGTGATCGATGATCTCCTGGCTCTGGCCGGTGATCGCCGCGGCGTGGCGATAGAGGGAGCGTTCGAAGCGCTCCGCCGCTCCGGTCAGCAGTCCCGGCCTCAGCGCCCCCACCCGCAGGAAGGATTCCGGCCACAGGTCACTGACGTTGAGCACGTAGGGGCAGCCCCAACGCCACGCCAGCCAGCGAGCGGCGAGGCCGGTGGTCAAGGGGGGCGATTCCACCAGCAGCAGATCGGGCGGCGGTGCGGATCGATGGCGAGGCCCCAGCAGCGCGGCGGTGGCGGCGAAGGAAAGGTACGACACCATCCGCCTGGCCATCCCCGTCTTCGAAGGCCACAGGGGCACCCGGGTCACGGTCATGCCATCGACCTCTTCCCGCGCCGTCTTCCAAGGCGAATAGCCCGGAAAAACCTTGCCGGTGGGGTAGTTGGGCAGCGCGGTCAGCACCTCCACTTGCCACCCTCGCCGCACCAGCGCCGCCCCCAACTCCGACAGTCGCACCTGCGGGGCGCCCATCTCGGGAACGAAATACTGGCTGAGGATGGTCAGCCGGGGGGATCTATTCATGGTGGAAAATCCCCCCAGTCCTCCTGGAAAGAGTCCCCCCTTTGAGAAAGGGGGAGGCAAGAAGGGGAAGGGCGGCCACAGGGGGCCGCCCCTACGCGAACCACCCTGTAGGGGCAGGCCCCCGTGCCTGCCCTGTTCCCTGGCTTTGTTCCGCACCCTTTAGGGTGCCCTTGGGTAGCCCCGGGTGTGAACCCGGGGTCGCGGTGGAGAGCCCAAACCCCCTCGGTCCCCCTCTCGCCTTGCCTGGAAAGACGGGCGAGGGGAACGACAGAAAAATCCCCCCAGTCCTCCTGGAAAGAGTCCCCCCTTTGGAAGAGGGGGAGGCAAGAAGGGGAAGGGCGGCCACAGGGGGCCGCCCCTACGCGAACCACCCTGTAGGGGCAGGCCCCTGTGCCTGCCCTGTTCCCTGGCTTTGTTCCGCACCCTTTAGGGTGCCCTTGGGTAGCCCCGGGTGTGAACCCGGGGGCGCGGTGGAGAGCCCTCACCCCCTCGGTCCCCCTCTCGCCTTGCCTGGAAAGACGGGCGAGGGGGAAGACAGAAAAATCCCCCCAGTCTTGCCGGAAAGAGTCCCCCCTTTGGAAAAGGGGGAGGCAAGAAGGGGAAGGGCGGCCACAGGGGGCCGCCCCTACGCGAACCACCCTGTAGGGGCAGGCCCCTGTGCCTGCCCTGTTCCCTGGCTTTGTTCCGCACCCTTTAGGGTGCCCTTGGGTAGCCCCGGGTGTGAACCCGGGGGCGCGGTGGAGAGCCCTCACCCCCTCGGTCCCCCTCTCGCCTTGCCTGGAAAGACGGGCGAGGGGGAAGACAGAAAAATCCCCCCAGTCTTGCCGGAAAGAGTCCCCCCTTTGGAAAAGGGGGAGGCAAGAAGGGGAAGGGCGGCCACAGGGGGCCGCCCCTACGCGAACCACCCTGTAGGGGCAGGCCCCTGTGCCTGCCCTGTTCCCTGGCTTTGTTCCGCACCCTTTAGGGTGCCCTTGGGTAGCCCCGGGTGTGAACCCGGGGGCGCGGTGGAGAGCCCTCACCCCCTCGGTCCCCCTCTCGCCTTGCCTGGAAAGACGGGCGAGGGGGAAGACAGAAAAATCCCCCCAGTCTTGCCGGAAAGAGTCCCCCCTTTGGAAAAGGGGGGAAGCCAGAAGTCGGGAAGCCCCTCCTTTCTCAAAGGAGGGGTTGGGGAGGATTTTCTGACCCCGCGGGGCCGGGAAAATCCCCTCCCTTCTCAAGGGACACTCTTCACAACACATCGTGCAGACTCCAGCTGAGGTACCAGTTGTCGATGTTCTCCACGGTTTCCGGATAGCCATTGCGGCGCACGATGAAGAAGAACGCGTGGGGCAGGAGTTTGGGGGGCAGCCAGCGGTACCCCGCCCGGGCCACCGCCCGGGCGACCCGGCGGTGGGGCAGCAGCAGGGAGGCGAAATCCACCGTCGGGGGCAGGAACGCCTCCGCCCGGAGGAGCGCGGCGGTGAGCCATGCCCCCTCCTCCTGGGGATCGTCCGTGTCCACGAAGGCGTCCATCACCCAGGCGACGGTGAAACCGAAGCGGGTCTCCACCTTGAAGATCACCATCCCCACCACCTCTCCCGCCACCCGGACGGCGAGCTTCAGGTAGTCATCCGGCGCCGCCTCGAAGCGCCACGCCAGCGCCGCCGGATCCCGTCGGAAGGTGATCCCCAACCGACCGCGGGCGCGCTGCCAGGCGGGCTCCACCGTTCGAAAATCCTCCAATGGGACGACCTCCACTCCCGGGCTCCGCTGGCCCCGCCAGCGATAAAAGCCCCGATACGCCGCGATGCCGGGCCGGGCCAGCAGCGCCAGGAATCCCAGCAGCCGTGAACGCCGCGCCAGCCCCCCCGCCTTTCCCATCCCGAGGGGCTTCAAGCGCACCTGGAGCGGCCCCGGGGAGACCCACCCCAGTTTGTGGATGAAGATGCCGAAGGAGCGGTGGTTGGGAAAGCCGATATACGGCACATCCTCCGGCAGCCGCGCGCTCAAGCGGCGCACCAGCTGCTGGAAGATCCCCCTACCGTGGCACGCCGGGTCCACCATGCCGTCCAGGGCGATCAAGGCCTCGACCCCGTGGGCCGCCTCGCCGCCGTCCTGAAGGGGCAGGGGGCAATACCCCAGGTAGCCGACGCACGCCCCCTCGGACACCGCCACCAGCAGGTAGCTCGGGCCCACCGGCGTCGTGGGGAAGCGCCACCGCCAGCGCTCCCGGTGCAGCGCCTTGCCGAAGGCTCGCTGGTAAAGGGCCGCCACCGCCGCCTCGTCTTCCGGTTGGTAAGGCCGGTAGTGGATCTCAGGCGAAGGCATGATGGGTCTCCAGGAAGTCGAGCACCGGCATGGCCTGGAAGGTGGCGAAGAGGCGGCTCAATTTGGTCTCCAGCCGACCGTTGCCCCAGGTGTGGCGCAGACGCCGCAGGGCGGACATGGGGATGTCTTGGGGGTAGACGCCACCGATTTCACACGGATGCAGGTAGCAGACCGGGTGCGCTGCGGCGCGCAGCCCTCGGCGGGTCCACCAACCGGGAAAGAGTCGGAAGTAGCCCCCGCCACCCACGGTCAACCGCCGTCCACCGGGAAGGCGGCAAACCGAGGCGGGCAGCTCCACCAGCCCGCAGTCCAAGCGGTGGATGCGCGCCGGGATGGTGCTATCCCCATACACGTCGTGGAGATCCGTGGGATTCAGGCTGGCATCGTAGCGAAACCCCATGGCCACGAGATGGGCAAAGAGGGGCGAGTCGGGACGGAGCGAGAAATCCGGCGCCCGAAATCCCACCACCGCCGTGCCGGAGGCATCCTCCAGCAACGCCTTGGAGCGTTGGATCTCCTCTCGCCCCTGGGCCTCCGGCAGATTCCACAACCGCCGGTGGTAGAGGGCGTGACTGCCGATCTCATGGCCCGCCTCGGCGATGCGCCGCACCAGGGCCGGAAAATCCCGACCGATCCATCCCAGGATGAAGAACGTCGCCCGCACCCCATGGCGCGCCAACACCTCCAGGCAGGCGTCGGCGTTGGCGTTCAATTCCGCCTCGATCTCGAAGCGCGAGAACCGCTCCGGCACCGGGAAGCTCTCCTCCATGGCCTCCGCGAAGCCCTCGAAGTCGATGGAGAAGGCGAGGGGTGGGCGGGGGCTCATGCTTTACCCTCTGGCTTGACCCGTGAGATCACCGGGCGGAACTTGCCGCTGGCGGTGCGGGGGATGGCGTCCAGGAGGACGACTTCGACGTCCACGCCCTCGACATGAAGCGCCATGTTGTGGCGCAGTCGCTCCCGGTCCCGCTCGGAGAAGGCCGCCGTGGGCACGACGCGGATCAGGAAGCGGTCCAGGCTCTCCTGCACGATCTGCCCTTCGCGGATGGCCTCGACCCCCTTGAAGACCGTATCGAAGCGCAGCAGCTGGCGGCCATCGCGGGTGACGCACAGATCCTCCAGGCGACCCTCGATACCGCGCAGGATCGGCATCTCGCGACCACAGGCACAGGCTTGCTCTTTGGCCCAGGCGGCGACGTCGCCGATGCGGTAGCGGATCAGCGGCTGCAAGCGGTTCAGCAGACCGGTCACCACCACCTCTCCCACTTCCCCCGGTGGCGCCGGGGTGCCGTCCGGGCGCAAGATCTCGACGATCCCCACATCCGGGCTCACGTGGTAGCTTCCTTCGTCGCACTGACTGGCCAGCACGCACCCTTCGACGGCGCCGTATTGATCGAAAACACGGCACCCCCACGCCCCTTCCAGATCCCGGCGGATGGCTGCCATCACCGTCTCCGAGGTGGTGATGATGGCCCGGGGGGCGGCGAGGCGGACGCCGGTTTCGAGGGCGAAGCGAGCTACCGTCACCAGGGAATTGGGGTACCCCACCACGACCTCCGGGCGCAGCCGGTTCAGGGCGTCCAGGTAATGGGGCAGGTGCTGTGGGCTCAGGTGATAGATAGAAAAGTAGGTCAGCTTCTCCGCCGGGCTCCGGCGCCAGAAGGGCGGACGATCCTGCCCCGGTCGGCACACCTTGCGGACCCCGAACATGGCGCGCCGCGAGCGGTATGTCACCCCGGCCCACTGGCGATTGCGCACTTCGAAATACGCCTGCACGACTTGATGGAAGTCGTGCTCGTAGTAAATTTCCGTGGGGGTGCCCGTGGTGCCGCTGGAGCGAAACACCGCCGTCCCCCGGGGTGGTTCCCGGGTCAGCAACTCCCGCCCGTGAGCGCGCAAATCCTCTTTGGTCAGTAGGGGGAGGCGCGCGAAGACTTCCCAGGGATCGGCCTCGGCAGTGTAGCCTGCGGCCTCCAGCCGTGGGCGGTGGAAGGGGGCGTTCCACGCCGCTCGGAAGAGGTCCCCGAGAGCCTGTCGTTGGTGCTCCCGCCAGGCCTCCCGGCTCCAGCGCTCCCGCGCCGTCAGTTCCGGCAACCAACGGTGGAACTCCCGACCGAATCGCCGCCGAAACCACCACCACCCGTAGCCCGCCACCAGCCCCTGCTGGACGGGAATCGGGCTCGCAAAATAGATCCGTTCTGCCAGGCTCGCCAAGGGGTTCCTCCGGGGTGGATCGTACCACCGGGGTCCTGGACAGCTGCGGGCCGCGGGACGCTATTTTTCCCCGGTTCCCCCCAAGGCCCCCAGCGCCGTCGCCGTCGCCGTGAGCAGCGGCTCCGCGGAGAGCGGCGCGCCCACCGCCTGGCGCATCCAGGCGTCGGGGGTGAGCTGGCCCAGGCGGCAGATGCGCTGGAACTCGGCACCGAAGGCGTTGTCCTCGTCCGGCAGCGTCTGGAAGTGCTCCTCCACCTGGTGGGCGATGAGGTGCCCCAGGGGGTAGTCGGGGGTGTACATGGCGCCGTCGATCATGTGGCTGTACACGGCCAGCAGGGTCTGATCCTTCACCCCGAAGACATCGGCGAAATAGCGGTTCCAGACATCCTGGGCGATGCGCACCACGGCGTCCCGGAGGCCTGCGGGGCGGGCGGTGGGATTCTCGTAGAGCCAGTTCCAGACCTCGATATCCACCAGCGCGACCCCGGCGATTTCCCGGGTGCCCCAGAAGGCATCCAGGGCCGCCAGATGGTGGTCGTCGGAGCCCTCGGCGGCGATCCCCAGCAATTCCAGGTCCCGATTCTGGAAGACGAAGGCCAGCGCTTCGGTGAAGGCGGTGTTGGGCACCCCCTGCAACAGGGTGTGGTCGATGGTAGTGAGGGAGAAGATCTGCTCGACGTTGTGCCCCAACTCGTGGACCGCGATGTTGTAGCCCTTGTAATCCATTCCCCCTTCGCCCACCCGGGTGCGCAAGTGGGCGTTGTCGTCGCGGCGAGCGCCACCAAAGGCGTGCCCGGCGCCCCGAGAGGGTTCCACCACCACCCGTTCGGCGATCAGCTGGCTCTGCTCGGCGCTGAAGCCGAGATCCCCCAGGACCCGTGGGATGTCCGCGGCGAAAGCTTCGACGGTGGGGTAGCGCTCCCGGGTCAGGGCGTCCAGCTCCGTTTCGCTCATCGTGTTGCCGGGCTTGAATCCGTTGTACCAGATGTCGAAAGGCGCCAGCCGTCGTCCCAGCCGCTGTTCCACCAGCTTGCCCGCTGCATGGCGCAGGGGGGAGTCGAGGACGGCGATCAGCAGCCCGCGCACCTCCTCTTCCGGCACCTCCCGATTACTGTTGAACCGGCGGTCGATGAAGGTGGGGTTCTCCGGGAAGTAGGGATCCGCCAACTGCTGGGCGAGGAAGACCTTGAGCCACTGGTAGTAGCGTTCGTCGGCACGCACCCTACGCGCCTCGATCCCTGGCGGCACCGGCGCATCCTCGACCGTCGAGAGCTCGACCACGTTGTTCTGCGGGTTCCAGTCGTAGCGCGGGTTGTTGACCACGGAAGTGGGGATGCTCTGATCGACGATGCGATTGAAGACCTCCATGATCAGGCGTTGCTTGGCCAATGCCTGGGGATCGTTGTAATTGGCCTTCAGTTCATCCCGCAGGCCCCAGTGGCTGATCAGCCGCAGCCCCGGCGGAAAGAGCCGTTCCCCGTCCCCGGTCAGCAGATGGTGCAGGTAGATGTTGTAGCCATTGATGTAGGAGTCTGCCTCCGCCATGGCGGCGCGAATGACCTGGTTGACCTCCGCGGGCACCCGGTTGGTGAAGCGTTCCGCCAGCCGGGTCTCTGCCCATTGCCGACGGCTCCAGGTCATCCCCTCGGCGAGCTTCGTCTCCAGGCTGGTGACCGGGAAGTTGAGCAGCGCGATGAAGGCGATCTTGTTGGCGAAGAGGTCGTCGGCGACATGGGCCGAAGGGTTGTAGGCCGCCAGCCGACTGTCGAGCGGGAGCATGGGGCCGAGGTCCAGATCCGCTCCCCGGCGCAAGTCCCGGCCCAGCGACAGCAGGTAGCCGTCCATGCGTTCCAGGGCGAATTCGAAGCGTTGGAAGGTGAGGTCTAGCGTGTCCCCCAGGGGCAGGAATTCCGCCTCGGCAAAGGCCTGAAACTCCGCCGCGCTGCCGTCCTCCGCCCGCCAGTAGCGGGCCGCCTGGGTCA
>Ga0210063_1000275_pt1 | contig 17152 bp, 20 predicted proteins | sample Muzzi_PWA_D1_FD_185529 | JGI IMG/M metagenome (GOLD analysis project Ga0210063, IMG submission 185529) | Wetland microbial communities from San Francisco Bay, California, USA, that impact long-term carbon sequestration - Muzzi_PWA_D1 (SPAdes) | ecosystem: Environmental > Aquatic > Marine >... | reverse complement strand
GCTTCGGGCAGGATCAGCTTCAGCGCCACCCGCCGCTCCAGGCCCGGCTCGAGCGCCAGGTAGAGGATCCCCATCCCGCCCCGGCCGAGCTGGCGCTCGATCCGGTAGCCGGCGAACTCGTCGCCGGCCTCGAGCTCGGCCCAGCCGTGACCCTCCGCCATGCCCGAACCCTAGAGCCCCGCCCCGCAATTCATCGCGTGGTTCCTTTTTGACGCTATGCGTCAAAAAGGAACCACGCGATTGCTTCGCGGATTGCTTCGGGGGCGCCCCATCGAGGTATGCGGCGGGCCACCGATTCGGCACCGTGACCGAGGTGAGACGGTCGACCGGTGAGCGGCGCTCGCACCACCTCACTTCCCCAGGGGCACGTCGTCGTCCTCGGCGGCGGGTTCGGGGGCCTTGAGACCGCTTTCGACCTGCGGCTACAGGTCGGCGAGCGGGCCCGGATCACGCTCGTCTCCGACAGCGACCACTTCCTCTTCAAACCGAACTCGATCTACGTGCCGTTCGGCCTCGACCCCGAGAAGCTGAAGGTTCCGCTCGCCAAGCCGGCGGCCCGCAAGGGGATCGAGCTGATCCGCGGCCGCGCCGAAGGGGTCGACCCCGGAGCGCAAACCGTCGACGTCGACGGGCGCGCCATCCCCTACGACTTCCTGGTCCTCGCCACCGGCGCCGCGATGCGCCCCGAGGAGGTCCCGGGTCTCGCCGAGCACGCGCTCACCCCCTGGACCCCGGTCGAGATGCTGCAGCTGCGCGCCGGCTTCCAGGGCCTGCTCGACGCCGCCGGGTCCGGACAGCGGCGTCGCGTCCTCTTCCTCGTCCCGCCCGCCAACAAATGCGCCGGCCCGCTGTACGAGATCGTCCTGATGCTGGACACCTGGCTGCGGCGGGCCGGCGCCCGCGAGAGCGCCGAGATCGTCTGGTCCACCTTCGAGGACTCCTACATCCAGGCCTTCGGCCCGCGCCTCCACGACGTCGCCGCCGCGGAGTTCGAGCGGCGCGGGATCGAGGCTCACGCCGGCTGGCCGGTCGACCGGGTCGAGCCCGACTCCGTCTCCTACGCGAACGGCGAGCAGCTTCCCTACGACCTGCTCGTCGCCTTCCCGCCCTACGTCGCCGCGACCCCGTTCGCGGGGCTGCGCAGCGATGAGCGCGGTTTCCTCGCCACCGAGCCGGAGAGCCGCCGACTGGTCGAGCACCCGGAGGTCTTCGCGGTCGGCGACGCCGGCGACTTCCCGGTCAAGCAGGCCTTCCTCGCCTTCCTGCAGGCCGACGCCGCCGCCTCCCACCTCGCCGCCGAGCTGGTCGGGGGCGAGCCGGCGGTCGGCTTCGACCCGGTCAGCATGTGCGTGATGGAGCAGTTCGACAAGGCGACCTTCGCCCAGGTCCCGCTGCGCCTCACCGGCGACCCCGAGCACCCGGTCGAGGTACGCCCCGACGCCGACGGCGACTACCGGGTCGGCTCCTCGAAGGCGTGGCGCGCGGGCAAGAAGATGCTCGGCCTCTCGGTCCCCTGGCGCTTCAGCCGCGGCGAGCCGTTCCATGGCGGCAACTTCTGGCGCGGCATGGACGCCGGGCTGCGGGCGATGTCGGGACTGCTCGCTCGGTAGCCGGGCTCAACCGGCGCACAACCTTCCAGGCACGGTCGCGGTCCTAGACTGGAATTGCCGATGTGGCGCCACCCATTCAAGGTCGCAGTGATCCTCGTCTTGGCCGCGCTCGCGACGCTGGCCGCACCGGCACCGGCCGAGCGCGCCCGGGTCGGCAAGGTGCTGGTCAGCCTCGACGGCGACTTCTCCCCCCACGCCCTGCCGCGCAGCCGCGAGGTCCCGATCACGGTCCGGTTCGACGGCGCGATCGCGACCACCGACGGCTCGCACCCTCCCGCCTTGCGACGGCTCGAGATCGCGCTCAACCGCAACGGCGCCTACTCGGCGGCCGGGCTGCCGCGCTGCCGCAGCGGCGTCCTGCAGTCGACGACCAGCCGGGCGGCGCTGCGGCGCTGCCGCCGCGCGCTGGTCGGCAAGGGCAGCTTCCGGGCCGCGATCGAGTCGGAGCCGGCCGCGGTGCCGGTCCGGGGCCGGCTGCTCGTCTTCAACAGCCGCCGCCGCGGCCGACCGGCCCTCCTGCTCCACCTCAACGCCTCGGTGCCGATCCAGGCCACCTTCGTCACGGCGCTGCAGTTGCGGCAACGGCCGCGCGGCACCTACGGCACGGTGCTCGCGACGAAGCTGCCACGGCTTGCCGGCGGGCTCGGCTCGATCACCGACGTCCACCTGCGGATCGGCCGCACCTACCGGCACCGCGGTCAGCGCCGCAGCCTTATCGCCGCCAGCTGCGCCGCACCGCCGGGCTTCTCGATCGCCCTCTTCCCCTTCGCCCGCGCCCGCTTCCGGTTCGCCGACGGCAAGCGGCTAGAGGTCCCTCTCACCCGCTCCTGCCGGGTCCGCTAACCGGGCGGCGTCGGTCGCGGTCGGGGCGGCCAGCGGCTGCTCGGGGTCGAGCCAGCGATTCGTCCCAAGCCGCCAGCCGGACGGCGTGGAAACCAGCTCGGTGAGCAGCTCGGCGAAGCGGAGCTCGGGGACCGCCTCGGCGCCGAACCCGAACAGCAGCTCGGGCGCCAGGCAGGCGTTGGCTTCCGCCCTGCCGCGGACCAGCCGGCGGTAGTCGTTGCGCTCCAGCTCGCCGCAGTGGGCGGCCAGCGCCGTGAGGATCTCCCGGAGCCGCCCGTCGCCGAACCCGGCGCCGAGGGTCGGCCGCTCGAGCGGCCCCCAGAGGCCCCACATCCACCAGCGCGGCGCCTCCCCGGCGCGCGACTCGAGCGCCCCCCGGGCCGCGGCGGCGACGACCTCGTGGGCGGGGTGGCGGTCGCGCGGCGAGGGCGAGACGACGACCGCCGGCTGGAGCTCGGCGACCGCGACGTCGACCTCCTTGCCGAGCACCAGCTCGAACCCGGCCCGCTCGCAGGCCTCGCGCAGCTCGGCCTCGCGCCGCCGCCTCTCCCCCGGCCGGCTGCCCAGCCCGCAGGCCAGGTTGACGACCCGCCAGCCGGCGTCGCGCAGCGCCATCAGCGTCGCCGGAGCGCCGATCAGCTCGTCGTCGGGATGCGGGGAGAGGTGCAGCGCTACGGGGCTCACAGGCCGAGGCCGCCGACCCCACGCTCGTTCCAGCCGAGGTGGTGGGCGAGCTCGTGGCGGAGCGTCTGCTCGACCTGGCGGGCGAGCAGCTCGGGGTCGTGGCCAAAGTCGCGTTCCAGCGTGTCGCGGTAGATCACGATCCGGTCCTCGAAGTTCTCGCGGGCGACGCCGTCGCCGAAGTACTCGCCATAGGCGTGGACCTCGGATCCGAGATCGGAGACGATCACCGGGACCCGCTCCAGCAGTTGCTGGAACTGCTCGGGCAGGGCGTCGATCGCGTCGGCGACCAGCGCCTCGACCCGGTCTTGCGGCGCCGGCTCGCCCGCTTGCCGCGGCTCGTCCGGTTCGGTCTGATTCACTGATTCAACGTTAAACCCCTACCCCACGGGAGCGCTCCATATGAACGAGGATCGATCGCCCGGCACCACCCCGCGGCGGACCCTGGCCGCGCTGCTCGCCATTGCCGCCCTGGTGCTCGGTGGCGCCGTCCTCGCCGGCTGCGGAGACGGCGACGGCAGCGTCAGCGACGAAATCCAGCAGGGCATCGAAGAGGGCGTCGAAAAGGCCCAGGAAGGCATCGAGACCGGCGCCGAAGAAGTGGAACAGGGCGTCGAAGAAGGAATCGAAAAGGCCAAGGAAGGCGCCGAAACCGGCAAGAAGGAAGCCGAAAAGGGGATCGAAGAAGGCAAGAAGCGAGCCGAAGAAGGCATCGAAAAGGGGCGCGAAGAGGCGGAAAGGTAGTCGCCCCAGGGCCTCCTCCTGACAGTTGGCCAGCCAGCCAGTAACATCGCGATTGGCGAGTTTGTGGCCGCATGGGCCACTAAGTCGCCAATCGCACCGCCGACCCGGGAGGAAGGATGAGCGGATACGAAGGGGACCTGAAGGACCTGCTGCTGATTGAGCGGGAGAACTGGCCCGAGGGCCCTCCCCACGACCTGTTCAAGCGGATGCGCAGCGAGTGCCCGGTGCACTGGACCTCGCACGTCCCCGAGTTCCCCGAATCGGCGGGGTTCTGGTCGATCACCACCGCCGACGACGTGCACGAGGTGAGCCGCGACTGGGAGACCTACTCCTCCGAAAAGGGCGGCATCGTGGCGATCACCGCGACCTTCCCGATGGAGCTGATGCGGGCGATGTTCATCGGCATGGACCCGCCCAAGCACGACCGGATCAAGGCGCTGTTCCAGGCCGGCTTCACGCCGAAGCGGATCGCCGCGCACGAGGAGGCGATCCGGGAGATCGTCACCTCCACCCTCGACGCCCTCGACGGTCGCGACAGCTGCGACCTGGTTGTCGACGTCGCCCAGCCCGCCGTCTCACGGGTGATCGGCAGCTTCATGGGCATCCCGCCCGAGGACGACGCGATTTGGGCCGAGCTGATGAACTCGGCGCTGGGGGCCAGCGACCCCGACCTCAACCCGGACGGGATCGAGGGCGTCCCGGAGAAGACGGTGCCGGAGATCTTCGCCCGCTGCTCCAAGATGATCGCCGAACGGCGCGAGAACCCGACCGACGACCTGACCAGCGTCCTCGTCCACGCCGAAGTCGAAGGCCAGAAGCTGGAGGAGCACGAGATCGTGATGGGCTTCTTCCTCCTGGTCGCCGCGGGCAACGACAGCACCAAGGCGACCTACTGCAGCGCGATGCGGGCGCTGATGGAAAACCCCGACCAGCGCCAGATCCTGCTCGACGACCCCTCGCTGGCGCCGAGCGCGGTCGAGGAGGCGCTGCGGATGTACCCGGCGTTCGCTCACTTCCGCCGCACCGCCACCCGCGACACCGAGCTGCACGGACAGCCGATCAAGGATGGCGACAAGGTGGTGATGTGGTACGCGTCCTCGAACCGCGACGAGACGCGCTACGAGGATCCCGACCGCTTCGACGTCCGCCGCAACCCAGAGCACCAGGCCTTCGGCGCCGGCGGCCGCCACTTCTGCCTGGGCACGGCGCTGGCCCGGCTGGAGCTGCGCATCCTGCTCGAGGAGACGCTCGCCCGCTACCCGGAGATGGAGATCGACGGCCGACCGGTCTTCGTCGAATCGGCCTTCATCAACCAGCTGAAAACGCTGCCGGTGCAACTGGGGCCACGCGCTGAGACTCGCTAGTACTTTGGAAAAATCTGAGCAATATAGCTAGGCTTCGGAGGTGATGGCTTGGCTAGCAGAGGCAGGGCGATCCGGCGCGGGTGCGCGCCTCGCGACGGCGCTGGCGGTGATCGCCGTCCTGGCGCTCCTCGCCGGCTGCGGAGACTCTCACGACAACGGTGAGGTGACGCTGACGATCGGAGCGCGGGCGACGACCGAAGAGGAAGTCCTCGGTCAGATCTACGTCCAGGCGCTGCGCGAGGCCGGGTACCGCGTGAAGGGGGAGCTCGGGATCGAAACCGACTACCGCGACGTGCCGCTGCGCGAACTGCGGGCCGGCGAGATCTCCGGCTACCCGGAGCACGTCGACGCGGTGCTGGAGCGTGAGCTCGACGTCTCCAATGCCGACCTGCCCAGCGACGCCGAGCAGGCCTACGACCTGGCCCGGACCGGCCTGGAGGAAGAGGGCCTGACGGCGTTCCCCCCCACCCCCTACAGCCTCAGCCGCCAGATCGCCTTCCTCAGGAAGACCGCCGAAAAGCACGACCTCGAGAAGATCTCCGACCTGCGCGGCAGCTCGGAGAAGATGACCCTGCACGGGTTCTCCGACTGCCACGTCAGCGCCGACTGCCTGGGCGGCATGGAAGACAAGTACGAGGTCTTCTTCGAATCGATCTCCTACATGTACTACCCGGAAGAACTCCGCCAGCGCTTCCAGTTCCTCGAGGACGGCGAATACGACGCGGTGACCGTCTACAGCACCGACGGCCGGCTGGCGGCCGAGGCCGACAAGTTCGTCGCGCTGGAAGAGGACAAGCACGTCTTCCGTGCCGGCAACGTGATCTTCGTGACCACCGAGGCCGTGGCCGAGGAAGCCGGGCCCGACTACGAGGAGACGATCGTCGCCGCTCAGGAGGGGCTCGACCTGGCGACGATCCGGCGGCTCGACGCAGAAGTGGACCTTGACGGCAAGAAGCCCCGGGCGGTCGCCGCCCGCTACCTGCGCGACACCGGCCTGGTCGAGTAGGGCCGCAACCGGTCCCGCTCAGCTCGCGGCGGGCGGCTGCGGGCACCTGTGGCGCCGGTACATCTCCGCCACCCAGTCGCCACCCGGACGCTGGCGCAGGGAGTCGAGGAACTCGCGAGCCGGGCTTGGCGGGTCCGCAACCGTCGGGTACGGGAACTCGGGAGGGCGGGCGACCGGATAGAAGAGCGCCGCCGCGGTCAGGTCGGCGACGGTGAAGGAGTCGCCGACCAGGTACCCGCCGGGCCCCATCTCCCGCTCCAGCCGGTCCATCGCGGCAAAGGTCCGCTCCCTACTCGCCTTCGCGGTCTCGGCGTCGATCTCCAGCGTCCGCCTGATCCCGACGCGCACCGCCGGGAAGATCGCCCTGACGAACGTCCGGGCGGCGAGTCGCTGCCCATCGGTGAACAGCGGGCGCGCCAGGTCCGGGTGGGACAACAGCTCGTGGTAGAGCGCGCGGCGGATGTGGGGGCCGAGCTGCTCGTCGAAGAACTCCTCGAGCTCGAGCGCCCGGCGGCGCTGCGCCTCGTCCCCCGGATAGAGAGGCGGCCGCGGCCAGCGTTCCTCGATCGCCGCGATGATCCGGGTCGAGTCGCCGGTCGAGTCGCCGTCCACGGTGAGCACCGGCGTGGTGAGGGTGTCGCCGGTGAGACGCTTGGCGACGATCCGGTGCATGCCGGGGAGCAGCGAGCGCCGCACGTGCGGGACCCGCTTGTGGTCCAGGGCCCACCGCACCTTCTCGTTGTAGTGGGAGAGCCGCAGCTGCCAGAGCACCGGGGTGTCGTGCTTCTCGCCTGACACGGTGACCACCGAGTCCTCAGCGCTCAGCCCTGACGATCTGGGCCGGCCCGCTCGACCTCGATCCGGATCAACACGCGCCGTTCGCGTTCCATCCGCGCCCGGTAGTCGTCCCAGTCGGGGTTTTCGTCCGGGAAGCGCTTGTAGTAGTCGATCAGCGGATCCATCGCCTCGGGCAACGAGAGCACATCGGCGGAGCCCTCGACGAAGAGCCACTGCCCGAAAAAGCCGTCGGTGAAGGCACACACCTGCGCCCAGGGATCGCGGCGGAGGTTGCGCACCTTGTAGGCGGTCTCCCTGCTCGAGATGACCGCTCGCCCCTCGGCGTCGGCGTTCACAAGCACCGGGCTCTGCTGCACGCCGCCGTCCGCCCGACGGGTGGCAAGGACACCCCGGTGATGCTCACGCAGGAAGGCACGCGCCTCGTCCAAATCCACAGTCCCAACTCTACCCCCACCGACCGCCTCTCCGGCGCGGCTGGGCACACTGAATTATCTAATCGGGCCTGGCGCCTTTCCCGCACTGGACCCGATCCGTTCCCCGCCGCAGAGGACCCGCCCGACATCAACCCCGCGGCGCTCGGGAAGGTGCCGACGGTGCCGACCAAGCTCGGCCATGGACGTGGGGCGCAGCCCTTGCCGGGTGCCAAAGGCAAGTCCGAGGACGGTGCTGTAGTCCGATCAGCTTGCCGGCGCCAGGAGCACCGATCTACCTCGATCCCCTAGGCCCACCCAAGCGAGTCACTGTCTTGGGCGTCCAGGGACTGGGCTCGAACCACCGGCCCAGATCTGGCTCTGGACCGGGGTTCGGAATGGGCGTTACTGGGCTCGAACCAGTGACCTCCAGCTTGTCGAGCTGGCGCTCTCCCAACTGAGCTAAACGCCCCGGGGGGAGGTGAATTTAGCAGCGGGGTTGTGGGGGCGGCGCACCGCGGTGCAACTTTCTCGACTCCTCGGTGTTTATGGATATGCCGCACACGAACGAAGGCGGCGAGAACTTCAAAGCTCAGGGACCGACGAGCCAGCGACCCAAGTTCTCTGGTGGTACGTCCTGCGGAAACAAGGGGCCCCTTCTGGGGCCCTTTTCCGTGCCGGGCTCAGACGTGGTCGCTGGGCAGGTGCCAGCGGCGCGGCGCGATCAGCTCCGCGGCCCGCTCCGGCCCCCAGGAGCCGGGCTCGTAGGGCTCGACCGGCGGCGGGTCGGCCAGGACCGGCTCGGAGACCTCCCAGAGCCGCTCGATCGCCACCGAGCCGGTGAACAGGGTGCGGTCGCCGAGCATCACGTCGTGGATCAGCCGCTCGTAGGCGTCGAGCGCCCCGTTGCCGCCGTCGAAGGAGTCGGCGTAGCTGAACCGCATGTGCGCCTCGCCCAGCTCCATCCGCGGCCCCGGGACCTTGGCCAGGAAGGAGGCGGAGATGCTGCCGGGATCGCCGAGCTCGAAGGTCAGGTGGTCGTGGCCGAAGGACTCGGCGATCCGGTCGCAGTCGAGCGGAAACATGCGGCGCGGCGGCTGCTTGAAGGCGATCGTCAGCAGGTGGCGGCGCTGGGCCAGCCGCTTGCCGGAGCGCAGGTAGAACGGCACCCCCTCCCAGCGCCAGTTGTCGACCGCGGCCCGCAGCGCGACGAAGGTCTCGGTGTCGGAATCGGCGGCGACCCCCTCCTCGTCGCGGTACCCGGCGTACTGGCCGCGGACCAGGTCGGCCGGCGCCAGCGGCGTCATCGAGTCGAACACCTTCTCGCGCTCCAGCCCGAGCGGCCGCGGATCGAGCGACACCGGCGGCTCCATGGCGACGAATCCGAGCACCTGGAAGAGGTGGGTGACGACCATGTCGCGAAAGGCGCCGGTCTGCTCGTAGAAGCTGCCGCGCATCTCGATCGAGAGCGTCTCGGGGACGTCGATCTGGACGTGGTCGATGTGGTTGCGGTTCCAGATCGGCTCGAACATCCCGTTGGCGAAGCGCAGCGCCAGCAGGTTCTGCACCGCCTCGCGGCCCAGGTAGTGGTCGATCCGGAAGATGCTGTCCTCGGCGAAGACCCCGTGCAGCTGGGCGTTCAGCTCGCGGGCCGAGGCGAGGTCGGTCCCGAACGGCTTCTCGGTGATCACCCGGGCACCCTCCCCCAGGCCCAGCTCGCCGATCCGCTCGATCGCCTCCCCGGCCGCACGCGGCGGCAGCGAGAGGTAGATCAGCAGCTCAGCGTCCTCCCCGAGCTCGGCGCGAGCGGCGGCGACGGCCTCGGCCAGCGGCTCGAACCCGTCGCCGACCCCGGCGAATCGCAGCGAGGCGGCGAACCGCTCCCACTCCGCGGCGTCGAGCGCCCGACGGCCGGAGCCGTCGACGGAATCGCGAGCGAGCTGCCGGAACTCCTCTTCGCCGATCGCCCCGCGGGCGGCGCCGACGATCCGGAACCGGCGTGGCATCAGGCCCACCCGGGAGAGATGGAACATGCCCGGCAGCAACTTGCGCCGCGCCAGGTCGCCGGTTGCGCCGAGCAGGACGATCGCCTGGTCGGCGGGGACCCGGTCGTCGGGCCGGGCGCCACCTGGGTTCGGGCCGCTCACGGCCCCCAGGCTGACAGATGCAACCCGCCGGCCCGCGGCGGCCTATGCTGGAGCCGATGGCCCGCGGCGTGACCAGCAACGGCGTCGCCTACGACTCCGCCAACCTCGACCCGGTCGAGCGCCGGTTCTGGCGTGAGAGCTGGGAGTCGATGCCGCGCGGCATCGCCCGCGAGCATGGGGTCGAGCTGCGCCGGTTCGGGCCGGTGCAGGCCTCGCTGGTCGCCTCCCTGCCCGAGGTGGGCATGGTCAACCTGCTGCTCGGGGCGACCGCACGGGGCGCGGTCGGGGACGGGCACCTGGCGGCGGCGGCGAGCTGGGCCGAGCAGCTCGGGGTCGGCTGCTACGTCCCGGTGGCGCCGGGGACGGATGGGACCGAGGCCGCCGAGCGCTGGCTGGCCGAGCACGGTTACAGCCGCGGCTACGCCTGGATGAAGTTCGTCCGCGACGCCCACCCTCCCCGGTTCAAGGTCTCGCAGGAGGTCGATGTGGTCGAGCTCTCCGCTCCCGGCGAGGCGCCGTTCGGGATGATCGCCGCCACCGGGTTCGGGCTGCCGGCCTGGGCGGCGGCGCTGTTCGCCGACCTCCCCGGCCGGCCCGGCTGGCACTGCTACGTGGCGCTTCTCAACGGCGAGCCGCAGGCCTGCGCGGCGATGCTGGTCGGGGGCGCGGTCGCCGAGTTCGGCCTCGCCGCGACGCTCGAGCCCGCCCGCGGTCGCGGCTGCCAGCTCGCCCTCCTGCACCGCCGCATCCTCGATGCGGCCGAGGAGGGCTGCGAGACGCTCTTCGTCGAGACCGGCGAGCGGGTCGAGGGTCGGCCGGCGGGCAGCTACCGCAACATCCTCCGCGCCGGGTTCGAGGAGGCCTACCTGCGACCCAACTGGCGCCTCCCCTGAGACGCCTGCGCTCCCGGTATGTTCCGGGCGTGGCCACCGCCTACACCGTCACCTTCCAGGCAGAGCTCTCCGGCGGCGCGATCGTGAAGCTCAAGGAGATGGGGCTCTACCGGGTCCGGGTCGAGCCGGGCCGCTTCGACGAGGGCGAAGCGCGGCACGAGCTGCTGGTCGAGGCCGGCAGCGCCGAGGACGCGATCCTGCGGGCGAAGGGCGCGGTCGCGGTTGCCGGCGGATCGGCCCGCAACTACAAGGCGACCGACGAGTCGGCGGCCGCCACCGAGGCCCAGGCGGGCGAGGAGCCCGGCGAGGCGCCCGCAGGCGCCTAGAGAGCGCCGGCCCAGGCGGCGATCTCGGTGCCGATCCGCGCGCCGCTGTCCTCCTGCACGAAGTGCAGCCCCGGGACCGTGACCTCGGTCTGGTTCGGCCAGCCACGGCAGAACTCGCGCTGGGCGCCGATCAGGATCGAGCCCGGGTCGGCGTTGACGAAGAGCTTCGGGACCGGGCTGGAGGCGAGCCACTCGGCGTACTCGGCGACGACCTCCACCACCTCGGCGGGCTCGCCTTCGATCGGCAGCTGCCGCGGCCAGCTCAGGGTCGGGCGACGCCCCTCCCCCGGCTCGGCGAACGGCCGCCGGTACTCCTCCATCTCAGCGTCGGTCAGCTGGCGCTGCACCGAGGAGGGCAGGATCCGCTCGACGAAGAAGTTGCCCTCGAGGATCAGCTCCTCGCCCTGCGGCGAGCGCAACCGCTGGAAGGCGCGGCGGGCGCCCTCCGGCCACTCGTCCCAGGTCAGCGGCCGGACGATCGCCTCCATGTAGGCGATCCCGGCAACCCGGTCGGGGTTGCGCCGCGCCCAGTCGAAGCCCAGCGCCGAGCCCCAGTCGTGGACCACCAGCACCACCCGCTGGGGCAGGTCGACCGCGTCGAGCAGGGCATCGAGGTGGCGCCGGTGCTCGGCGAAGCCGTAGGAGCCGGGCCCCGCCTGCGGCAGCTTCGCCGAGTCGCCCATCCCGACCAGGTCGGGGGCGAGACAGCGGCCCAGCGGCTCCAGCGCCGGGATCACATCACGCCACAGGTAGGAGGAGGTCGGGTTGCCGTGCAGCAGCAGGAAGCCGAACTCGCCCGCGCCGCGGTCGACGCAGGCCATCTCCTGCCCCAGCACCTCCAGCCGGCGTTTTGCGAGCTCCCCGCTCATCCCCTGGCCGGGGAGGCTACCGCGCCGCCGGGCCGCGTTGGGCGGCCCGGCGGCGCGGAATAGGCGCGGCGCGCTCAGCCGGCCTCGTAGCGAGTCTCCAGAGACGACTCGTGCTCACGGGGAGCGCGACACTTGCGCTCGCTCACCCACCGAACGGGGCGCGGGCGACCGGTCTCGGGGTCGCGCCGGACGACGGGGTGCCGGACCTGCCCACAGAACCGGCCCGGACCGAAGGTTCCAAGCGAGGCGTCGTAGAGGGACGGATCGAGGTAGGCCAGTGGCCCGGTCGGCGGCGGTTCGGAGACCGAGACGATGCGGCCCAGGGTCAGCTCAGCCGCCTCGGCCAAGGTTTCGGCGTTGCGGCGGGCCGCTGCCGCCGCCTCGGAGGTCGACGTCTGTCGCGCCGAGGTGACCGCCCGTTTGATCGACCGGCTGCGCTCCGGGTTGCGAGGCTCGACCTCGACCGAGGCCGTGCCGAGGGCGCCGACCGTATCGCTCGCGGTGCCGTCCCCGCCGCCGACGATCCCGACCGTCACCGTGGCTGCGGCCAGAGTGAGGCACCGGGGCCGTTTCTGTCCGCCCCGAACGCTGCAGCCCTTGGTCCGGTTGGCCTGCCCGACCCTCTGCAGCTCGACCGCGATCGTCCGCCCCACCTCGACCCCAAGCGCGCCGGCGATCGCCTTCGCCCGCCGCCGTCCGTCGCGGACCGCCCGCCGGACCGCGGTGTAGCGGGCGACGTTGGTGGCCCGCTGACGCGCCTCACCGCTGGCACGCGCCACCGGACCGAGCCGTGCGAGGCCGATCCCGGTGACGGTGATCCCGGCTCGCGCCTCGGCGCTTTCTCCCCCGACCGCGGCCTTTGCCGGGGCGGTGGTGGGGACGAGCAGCAACAGCAGCGCCGCAAAGATGGCAGGGACGCTGAACGACCTGGGGGACGTCATCCGGTTGGACTCCTTCTCGCTCGGTTGCCCGGGGTAGGTCGGGAAAGGGAACTCCCAACGGAGAGGCCGGGCCGGGGGTGGCCAATGGCGGGAACCATATTGATTGCCGATGGTCTTTGCCCTCTAGTAGGAGAGGTCTGTTCGGTACGTCTCAGGTCGTTCTCGCCGCGAGGGCCACTGCTGCGCGTGGCCGGCGCTAGTCAGCCTTGACGACGGTGAAATACCTCGCGCCATCACGGCACCGGGTTTGCGGCTGGCTCGCCCGCTTTGGGTGGGTTCGGCAGGTCCATTCCCTGACGACCTGCGGTCCCTCAACTCCCCCGGCAAGAACCAGGGAAATCGCCACGGCCTCTTGGCAGCTGATCCTGCTGTTGTGCAAATCGATGCGGGCATCACCGGCGGGGAGGACACAGGTCGCCTGCCGGTCCGCCGTGGACGCATCGGAGGTGTCGGCGTCCGAGCCGCCCCCGCAGCCGGCACCGAGCCAAAAGACGGCCAGCGCCACCAGGATCATCGCCCCCCTCCCCACGACGAATGAGCGTAGTCGAAGGACCGAGCGGCACACCGGCAGAAAGGGGCTCACTATGGGGACACGGCCTCGAGGAGGAGTTTGCTGACTCCCCACCCGGGCTCCGGGAACGAGTTGGGCGGGCCGCGAAATCGTGCCCAAGCCGCTCCGCCAAGCCGAAAACCCCCGCCCAAGCCAAAGGCGCCTACCGGAATCGAACCGGTGTAAACGGCTTTGCAGGAGGGGTTGAGGGGCGCGGATTTGGCTTGGCCAAGGGGTTTCGGCGGGCCGTGCCACAGTCGGTGCCACCCTCTGGCGCGGTCAGGCAGCTGCGCCGTGGGCGCTCGCGGGCGCCGGCAGCGTCGCCAGAACCTCGGGCGGCAGGCGCTTGCTGGCGGACCAAACCTCGATCGCGACAACCTCGTCGGTGGCCGAGTCGTGATCGATCAGACCCCAATCGACCTCCTCACTGACGACATCTGACGACTCCCCCGTGGGGAGCCAGGCGATATCCGCGTCGCGATCGTAGTAGGCGAATTTGTCGCTCATGCGGTCAGGATAGGCGGGGTAGATCCCGCGATCATTCTCGGCCTTCGGGGCCCGCGGACCGGACTAGCGTGACCTCGGCGCCGTTGCCGATCAAGGTCAGCACGTCGCCCTTGAGGTTCCACTCGGGCTCAGCGTTCATCAGTTCCGAGAGCCACTCTTCTTCTTCGAGCACCTCCTCCTCGCAACCGATCAGAGTGCCGCCGCTGCCGCGCACCAAGAGCCTGGTCGCCGTGATCCTGACCTTGCCGCCGTTCGAGTTGCAGCCGACGTTCCACCCAACGCCCTGACCCCGCTCCCCGCTGAACGTGATCGTGATGTGAGGCGGCCGGCGCACGGGCGGCTCCGGCTCACCCGGCAGGGCGACTACCGAGGTCGCCGCGAACGTCCGCCCCCAGAGCATCTCGGCGAGCGGCGAGCTCGGCGCCGGCCTAGCGGGGGCCCCGCGCAAGCCGTCGAGGCATCCCGCCAAGACCACCTTCAGGTAGCGCGTGTCGCCACCTTCAGCGTGCCACAGGGCGACTTCGCGAGCGCTTGCATCCCGAGCCAACCCGAATTCTTCGGCCAGATCGGACCGCGGCTGCCTGCCGCAGAACAGACTGTCCTGAGCGAACACCTTCGCGTCTGCCGCGCTGTACCCCTTTGCCAGCGCACGCTCTTCGGCAGCGACCCGTTGAGCCCCCGGTGCGTTCCCGGACTCCTCCGACCCGCCGCACCCGACAAGCACGACGGCCGCCGCCACCAACCCGATCGCCCCCCTGATTCCCCTCACCTTGAGGGAATGTAGCGATCGGACCCGAACTAGGTACACGCTGGGCGGCCGTGACGCTGCTGGAGGCATAGCGGCACCCCCGCCGCGGCGGCCCGGGCGAAGACGAACGACGCGGGTCCTGCGCTCTGGGCGCTCGCCAAGAAGGGCGAGCGGGTGCCAGCCGAATCGAAGTAGTGCGCGTGCGTCTGCCGGATCGTCTCTATCGAGTCCGCCCCAACCAGCACGATCTCGGGCGTCCCGACTCCGACTCAGCGGCCGGATTGGACCCGAAGCCTAAGTACCTTCGATCGGGCGGAAAGGACTAGTCGATCGCCATCTCGCCGCAAAAACGGATCCGCCGCAAAGAAGTCGGCTAGCCAGTCGTCTTCTTCATTTCGCTCTCGGTCACACCCGACCGCCGATGCGGAAATCTCTCCAACGTGAACTCTGGACTGCGAGACCCGACCCCAGGTCCCGTATCCATTGCACCTTGCTTCCCAGCCGATCGCGGTGCGTCGCTTCCCCCTTGGGAACTCCCACCTTGAGATAGAGACCTCGACGGCCTCTGGAAAGGCGATGGGGACCCGTTCACCGTCGCGGGACCGGACCGAGGTCCCCACATACTCGTGCTCCCAAAGCAAACGAGGCCCAACCGGGTTTGCGTGGTTGGTTCTTGACTTCCTTGCATGCCCCTGCCGCACGGCGCTCTCTACCGGCGATTCCGTCCGACCAGCGCCGCTGCTCGGAGGTGCGTCGCCCGAGCCCCCGCAGCCATCGAGCGCGAGAGCCGCAAGCACCAGCGCAAATGCCGTCCCCAGCCTCCTCACAGCCACTCGATACCCCCTGGTCAGCTTGCCGTGTGCATCGAAAAGTACTCGGATCTCCCCCGAGCAATCGTTAGGCTTCCGTGGCGTTGTGGCCGCTTGGTCGGCACTCGGGAGTGACCTAGATATCGGTCATGTGGCCCATATTTAGGTCAAGCTGGTCCAAGCTCCCGCCGGCGGCCGTCGACCCTTTTGCTGCACGGAACACAGTCAGGCGGCACAAATCCCTTTCTGACCAGGAGAGTGGGTTCTATCGAGCGTCGACCGCCGGCCAGTAGACCGACTTCATCAGGCGTTTGTGGTCGGCGCGGACGGCGCCCGCCGCTGTCTCCAGCGCTGCGACCAGGTAGTCAGGGGCATCGTCTCGCTTCAACTCCTCAGCGGCTTCGGCAAGACGGCGTGCGGCGTCTTCGACGTGCAGCATCGCGCCCTCGACCTTGCGGAACTGGGCCTCTTCCTTTGCCTGCTCGACGCCCATGGCCTCGCCCCGCCTAGTCCGGCCTAGTCGTCGCGAGCACGGGGCCCGGAGTTTGATCCTGACTGTGGCGAATCGAATTGCCGCGCGAATCGGATGCCGTCGATGGCAAGCCGCCGAACCTCTGGGTAGCTGTCGCCCGCCGAATACCAACGCTGCACATCGGGCGACTCGGCCCACCAGCCATCGGCCTCGCAGTGGAAGACGACCCGAGCGCCGTCGATTGTTCCCAGCGTTGACCAGCCCGACACGGCGGCCCTACTCCGGACGAGGCCGCGAAAAGAGATCGGCAACCGCGGGACTTGGCGTAGCCGGTTTTCGTAACGCGGCCTCGATCTCGCGAAAAGCATCGTCGTCGACCGGGAAGGTCACCGAGGGCGGCCCGGGCGCAACCTCCATCTGCTCACTGTTCTCTCCGGGTGTCGATCGTTCCGCCGCCATGACCCGCCGAAAGGATCGTATCCCGCTAAGACAACTGTCTGCTGCGAACTACTCCTCGTCGATCAGGCGCACTGGAAGGCCGAGGCCCGACGCGTTTCGGGCGAGCGGTCCGTCGAAGGTCCAAAGGATCGCCCCCAGCTCCTGGGCCAGGACGACGTAGGCCGCGTCGTAGGCGCTCTCGCGCTGCAGTCGCTGAGCGACCTCGATCGCCGCGGGACCATCCTCCAGTTCGTGGAGCGCGATCGGCATGCCCGTGATTCGTTGCCAGGCCGCCTGAGCATCGGCGAAGTCGATGAGGTCGGCGACCACGCTCCGCGTGAGAGCGTTTGCGACCTCGAAGCGAAAGAGAGAGGGCGCGTGGAGAGGCTCCCCCGCGTTCCGCCACTCGGCCAACTTCCGTTCTACAGCCGTAGCCCGCTCGTCAACGAGGGACAACGCTACGGCGACGTTCGCGTCGAGGACTACCGTCAAGAGCTTCGGCGCTCAAGCTCTTCGCGGCCTTCGCGAACGAGCGCGACAGCGTCGACGTTGCCGCGAACGCGGCCGCGAATCTCGGCAAGCTCGGAGAGGGCCTTGTCCCAGTCGAACTCGGCCGGTGCCAGCTCTGCCGCCAACAGCTCGGCCGCGAGAGCATCGGGTTCTACCCCGCGTCGGCCAGCCTCGCGCTCTAGGCGCTCGTAGAAGTCCGCAGGCAAGTGAATGATGCGATCTCGCGTTGCCATGGCATCCAGTCTAGAACGAGGTTCAGATTGCGACCGCAACATGACTCCCACCGACGGACTCGGTATCAGGGCCAAGGAACCCGTCGAGCAGAGCCGCTGCCTCGGCCTCGGTGCCGGGCATCAGGTGGCCGTAGAGGTCGAACGTGACCTTGATCGAGGAGTGGCCCATAAACACGGAGAGCGCCTTGGCGTTGACTCCGGCCGCGATCATGAACGAGGCGTAGGTGTGGCGGGCCTGGTGCAGGCGAAGCCG
>Ga0210063_1000274_pt1 | contig 17162 bp, 19 predicted proteins | sample Muzzi_PWA_D1_FD_185529 | JGI IMG/M metagenome (GOLD analysis project Ga0210063, IMG submission 185529) | Wetland microbial communities from San Francisco Bay, California, USA, that impact long-term carbon sequestration - Muzzi_PWA_D1 (SPAdes) | ecosystem: Environmental > Aquatic > Marine >... | reverse complement strand
GTTTGACAATCTCGGTGCAACGGACGAACAGCTCGACTTTCCGGTCGTGTATACCTCGGCATTGCTCGGCCAGGCAGGACTCGAGCCGGACAGCCTCAATGACGACATGATTGCGCTGCTTGATGTCATCATCGACAAGGTACCGCCGCCGGCTGTGGATGAGGCGGGTCCGGTGATGATGCAGATCAGTGCGCTGGATTACTCAAGCTACGTCGGCGTGATCGGCGTCGGGCGCATCCGTCGTGGTCGGATTAACCGCAATATGCCGGTGGTGGTGATCGACCGGAACGGCCGCGAGCGCAAAACCCGGGTTCAGACCATTCTCGGCTATCGCGGCCTGGAGCGGGTCGAGATGGAATCAGCGGGCGCCGGGGATATCGTCTGTGTCACGGGCGTTGAAGGTATCGGCATCTCGGACACCATCTGCGCGCCGGAAAAGGTAGAGTCGATGCCGCCGCTGGTGGTGGATGAACCGACCCTGACGATGAATTTTCTTGTCAACACGTCACCTTTTGCGGGCAAAGAAGGAGATTATCTGACCAGCCGCCAGCTGCGCGAGCGGCTGATGCGGGAAGCCTCCTACAACGTCGCGCTGCAGATCAGAGATACGGAAGACCCGGATCGTTTTGAAGTCTCCGGGCGTGGTGAGCTGCATCTGTCGGTGCTGATCGAAACCATGCGTCGCGAAGGTTACGAGCTGGCGGTGTCGCGTCCACGCGTGATCACGAAACTTGCCGACGACGGGTCAGTGCTCGAGCCTTATGAGATGGTCACCGCCGATGTCGAAGAGGCCCACCAGGGTAAAGTCATGGAAAGTCTGGGGGAGCGCCGCGGTGAACTCGAAGACATGATCCCCGACGGCCATGGCCGGGTGCGATTGCGCTTCCGGATTCCGACACGCGGACTGATGGGCTACCGTCCGCTGTTTCTGTCGATTACCTCGGGTACCGGGATCCTGACTTATGCTGCGGCAGGGTATGGTCCGAGAACCGAGGCAGAAGTCGGCCGACGCAGCAGCGGCGTGCTGGTGTCCATGGCTCAGGGTAAGGCGGTCGGATATGCGCTGTTCAATCTGCAGAACCGCGGACGGATGATGGTCGGTCCCAACGATGAAATTTATGAGGGCATGGTGGTCGGTATCAGCAGCCGGGATTCAGACATGCCGGTAAATCCGTTGAAAGAGAAGAAACTGACCAACGTGCGCGCATCCGGTACCGATGAAAACATCATGCTGACTCCGCCGCTGCGACACGGACTGGAGCAGGCGCTCGAGTTCATCAACGACGATGAGCTGGTGGAAGTGACGCCGAAAAATATCCGCATACGCAAGATCCTGCTGAAGGAACACGAACGTAAACGTGCCGTGTCCGGTCGCGAGCGCTGATCCTTGCGGGCGCTGCTGCAACGCGTGAGCGAAGCCAGCGTCACTGTCGATGATCAGGTCATCGCCAGTATCGGGCCCGGGCTGCTGGTCCTGCTTGGTGTTTATCCGAACGACAGTGATGAACAGATCAACTGGCTGGTGGAGAAGACGCTCGGCCTGCGGATTTTTCCCGATGAAAACAAACCCATGAATCAGTCGGTCATGGACGTGAACGGCGCAGTACTGGTCGTATCTCAGTTCACTCTGGCGGCGGATACCAGCCGCGGCAGGCGGCCGGGTTTCAGCTCCGCCGCGATGCCTGAGGTTGCCGAGCGCTGCTACCGGCAGTTTGTCGACGCGCTGAAACAGCGCTGGCCGCATGTGCAGACTGGAGCATTCGGTGCGGATATGCAGGTGGCCCTGGTGAACGACGGTCCGGTGACGTTTCTGCTGGAACGCGAGTGAAGGCATACAACTGCGGCACCAGTCACAGCTATCGGGTCGGTATCAGCGTGCAGGAGTCAGACCACTCAGCTCCTCCGGCGTGGTTAGCCTGATGCCCAGTGGTGGCAACGGCAGCCAGGTTGTTGGTTCCTGTAGCCGGCTGATGTAGTCGGCGACTTGCGGGATTGCGGCGATCCGTTGCACATACGCTTCCAGCCGCGGATATTTTTCAACGAACAGCGATTGGTCAAATGCCTTGTACCAGTTGCACAGCACGTTGAACGCGTGGAGATCGGCGATGGACAGACGGGAGCCGACAATGAAGCCGTGATCGGCATCTGAGTTGGCAGCCATGTAGCGTTCAAATGGATCCAGATTGCGTCGGTAGCCGTCGTTGACCAGACCCCAGTTGCCGTTGCCGAGGAATGCCTGCAGTCGGGATTCCACAAGATCGTCCGGCAGATTCATTTTTGCGATGATCTGCAGCAGACCGCTCCAGTGAAACAGCGCATCGTAGGCGTGCGCCATGACCTCCATGATCCGCAACCGTTCGCTGCTGCTGCCACCGAAGAGATCGTGCTGTTCTGCCAGATACGCCATGATCACATTGCTCTGGCTCAGAGCGACATCAGCATCCACATAAAGAGGCATGTGTCCGTTTGGAAAGCTGCTCACCAGCGGCTGGCTGCCATCAGGCTGGCGGTAGATCCAGAGGTCGATAGGTACCTTGATCAGTTCGTACTCAACGCTTTTGAGATGCAGCAGACAACGTATCGGCCAGCAGATACCGATGATGTCGAAGTAAACGAGCGTCGGCGATTTGATGCCCGACGGCGCCAGTCCCGCGATGCGGGCTGCCAGAGCCTCTGCTCGAGCGGCGGTATCTGCAGTCATGTGGCGATCTCCGGGTGGCGTCGGTCAGCTTCAGCTTAACGCAGTCGAAAAATCCACCACCAGAAGATTTGTCGCTGCTTCCATTTGATCCTCGGTCGTTGGAGGATAGGCACACTACCCGGCCAGTGGAGGCCGGGTCATAGCCTCTTTTAACTCGACGGGGTATCACAAACATGAGTGATGAACAGCAGATCAGGGACACGATTCAGATCTACTTCGACTGCATGTACGAATCCAGCGCGGAGAAGACGCATGCAGCATTCCACCCGAACGCAAAAGTCACCGGCTACTTAGAAGATGGCCTGCATCAGATGTCTGTGGAGGAATTCGCGGGCTTCGTGACCAGCCAGCAACCGTCGCCGAAAGAAAAAGGCGAGCCTGCGCGGCTGGATGTTCTTTCGCTGGAGATTGCCGGCGATACTGCCGTTACGAGAGTCCGTGACGACTATCTGGGAATGACGTTTCTGGATACTCTGTCGCTGCTGAAGAGCGATGGCCGCTGGCAGATATACAACAAACTGTTCCACGTCGAAGGATCTGCAGGATGACTAATGCTTTGGTCGGCGGCGCTCTGATTGGTCTGGCTGCCGCGCTGCTGTTTCTGAGCACCGGCCGTATCGCCGGCATCAGTGGAATTGCTTCCGTTGCGCTGCGGCGTGCCCGTACCAGTATCTGGGCCTGGGGTTTTCTGCTCGGCCTGATGACAGGTGGTGTGGTCGCTCATCGTCTGCTCGGCCATGTCCCGGTACAGGATCTTGGTAACATCCCGCTGACACCGCTGCTCATCGGCGGGGTGCTGGTAGGGTTCGGCACCCGGCTGGGTTCAGGCTGCACCAGCGGTCACGGGGTATGTGGTCTGGCGAGATTTTCACCACGTTCGCTGGTGGCGACCATCACCTTCCTGGCGGTGGGGATGCTGGTGGCGACAACGAGCGCTGCGGCGGGGTTCTGGTCATGAAGCAGCTGGTCTTCGCCTCTCTGGCGGGTGCCTGCTTTGGTGCGGGCCTGGCGCTATCCGGCATGACCAACCCTGCACTGGTACTGGCGTTCCTGACGCTGAACGCCAGCTGGAATCCGACACTGATTGTTGTCATGGGCAGCGCGGTGGTCGTATCGACTGCCGGATTCGCTTACGCCCGCCGCCGGGCTGCACCTCTCGCTGATACCGAGTTTCATGAACCGCAGGCGAAGCAGATTGATGTCCGTCTGCTGGTCGGTTCGGCGGTATTCGGTGTGGGCTGGGGGCTTTCCGGCTACTGTCCGGGCCCTGCGTTTGTGGGGGCGGCCAGCCTCGACTACCGGGCATTGGCTTTTCTGGCTGCGTTTATCATCGGGCTGATGCTGTTCGAACTCACGCTCGGTCGGAGTGCGGCGGCGCGGACGGCTGCGGCTCCGGTCTCCAGCGACGGCTGAGTGATCCGGATCTGGGATCAGCTACATCACCTGCTCTTCACGCTTCTCCGCCATGCGTGCGAAGAAGACGCCGATTTCAAACAGGATCCAGGTCGGGATAGCCAGCAGCAGCTGGGAGATCACGTCCGGCGGTGTGATCAGCATAGCCACGATGAAGCAGCCGACAATCACGTAGGGGCGTTTGTTGGCCATGCTGTCAGCTGAGGCGAGACCGGTTGCCGCGAGCAGCATGGTGGCGATCGGGATTTCAAAGGCTATTCCGAAGGCGAAAAACATCGTCAGGATGAAATCCAGATAACGGTTGATGTCCGTCATCATGGTCACGCCTTCCGGAGTCACGCCGGCCAGAAACTGAAACACCAGCGGGAATACCAGGAAATAGGCAAAGGCCACGCCTCCATAAAACAGGAGGATGCTGGAAACCAGCAGCGGTACTGCAAATCGTTTTTCGTGTTTGTACAGGCCCGGTGAGATGAAGGCCCACATCTGATGCAGCAGGAACGGCATGCCGAGAAACACTGCTGCAAATATTGCCAGTTTGAACGGCGTCAGAAAGGGTGATGCCACTTCGGTGGCTATCATTGAACCGTCACCCGGCAGGTGCGCCATCAGAGGTGCGGCAACAAACTGATAGAGATCGTTGGCGTAGAAGTAAATGGGAAAGAAGATCACCAGCACCGCAACCAGACCACGCAGAATACGCTGGCGCAGCTCAATGATGTGGTCGAGAAACGGCTGTTCGGTGCTGTCGACCATGGCGTCGTGATCGTCTGCGGGTTTTGTTGCGACTTCGTCAGCCATTGTTTGCGCGTGTCGGCTCCGATTCTGCTTCTGTCTGGCCAGCAGATTTCAGTGGTTTGGTTGATTCGCTGTCGGGATCAGGCGCTATCTCTGCACTGGTGGTCGGATCATCAGCGGCGTTTACCTCATCAGCCCCTGTGCTCCGCTCGATGGCCCGGCCGCTGTCATTCATGGTGTTTTTGACATCGTTGGCGGTTGCCCGCACCTCACTTTCGATGCGTTTCATTTCCTCCATGATCGCTTCGTTGTGAAGCTGGCGGCGGACTTCGTCCATGCCGATCTCTTTTTCGATTTCACTCTTCACGGACATGAAGCTGCGCCGCATACGGCCAAGCCACAGGCCCAGTGTGCGCAGCGCTTCCGGCAGTCGCTCCGGACCGATCACCAGCAGACCGACAATGGCCACCAGTACCAGTTCCGGAAAACCAATATCAAACATTGCTGTTCTGTTTGGCGTGGCTGTTCTTCTCCACGCTGCTGTCGTTCACCTCACCTTCGATAACCTTGGATTCAGCGGTGTTGTCGCTCTCCGCCTTTTTTTCGTCGTCGGTTACCGCGGTGCGGAAGCCCTTGATGGCGGAGCCCAGATCGGCACCCAGGCTCTTCAGCCGTTTCGGTCCGAATATGAGCAGCACGATGGCCAGTATGACCAGCAGTTCTGCTATACCAAATCCTCCAAACATTTCGGTCTCCTGTGTCGCATGCCGCTAGTGCATACGGTAAGTGTGCCAGCCGGCTTGAACCGGCCTGGCGAAAAGATCATCACATTATAGGTCTTTATTGCCTGGTAAAGTGTGCGCTCTTCTGCGACAGCTCAAGGCGTCCGGGAACGTTTTTCATCCAGACCGGACAGACCGAAGCGCTTGTCCAGAAGCTTGAGTACTTCCTGTGGCGACGAATTCTGCTGCGTCAGCAGGACCATGCTGTGAAACCACAGGTCCGCAACTTCCGCCACCAGTTCCGTGTTATCGCCGCTGATGGCCGCATCTTTTGCCGCGATCACCACCTCGGTTGCCTCTTCACCGACCTTTTCCAGAATGCTGTTGAGCCCGGCTGCATACAGAGACGCGACGTAGGAAGACTCGGGGTCGGCACCCTGCCGCTGTTTCAGCGTTTCAGTCAGTCTGTCGATGATGTCCTTTTCGGTAGATGCCATGGCAGGTTCTCTGGTTTGATTGTCCGGCGCTCAGCTGCGCAGCAGTAGAAACGATCCCAGCGCAGCACTCAAGATACCCGCTACTGTGCTCACGGAATCTGTGGTGTTGCTGCTCGCATCGGGTCCCAATTGCCATAGCAGCAGGCTTGCCAGGATCAGCAGCGCCCACCCCGAAAGCCGTCGGCGGCGTGAGCTGGTGAGCCTGTCGACCCGGTCGTTCAGCAGGCTGATTTCTCGGCGCTGGCGCTCGATTGCGCGCTGCATCAGTTTCAGTTTCACCGAAGCTTCCAGCAGTGTCCCGGGCAGGCGCGGCAATACCTCCAGCAGTTCGGGTGCATGCTCGGCGAATTCCCGCAGCGTAGCCGCCGGTCCCACCTGATTCACCATCCAGTTTTCCATGAACGGCTTGGCCGTCTGCCAGAGGTCCAGCTGTGGATACAGTTCGCGGCCGAGGCCTTCGATGTAGAGTAGAGTCTTCTGCAGCAGGACCAGCTGCGGCTGAATCTCCATATTGAATTCGCGGGCGGCTTCAAACAGCTGGACAAGGAACTGACCGAACGAAATTTCGTTCAGCGGTTTGGCAAATATGGGTTCACACAGCGTTTTGATAACGCGTTCAAATGCTGCCGCGTCAGTATCCTCCGGCACCCAGCCGGATTCGAGATGCAGGCGGGCCACCTGGGCATAGTCCTGATTGAAGAACGCCAGCAGGTTACGAGCCAGATAGTCCTGATCCTCTTTCGCAAGCGAACCTATGATGGCGCAGTCGATGGCGATCCATGAAGGTTTTTCCGGGTCGGAGACGTCGACGAAAATGTTCCCCGGGTGCATGTCGGCGTGAAAAAAGTTGTCGACGAATACCTGGGTGAAGAAAGTTTCAACGCCGCGCTCCGCCAGCAGTTTCAGATTGGTGCCGCGACGTTTCAGCTCTTCGATGTCAGAAATCGGGACGCCGTGGATCCGTTCCAGCACCAGCACGTGTTCGCTGCACAGCGGGTGGTACACGCGCGGCACGTACAGCAGCGCCGAACCGGCGAAGTTCTGCCGCAGCTGTTCCGTATTTGCGGCTTCCTTTCGCATGTCCAGTTCATCAAAGATCGTGCGTTCGTAGTCGGCAACCACTTCCGTCAGGTGCAGGCGTTTGGCGTCCGGTACGTTGGCTGTCAGCCAGCGGGCTATGACGTTGAGGATATCGATGTCTTCGCGGATGACTTCGGCGATGTCCGGCCGGACGATCTTGACCACCACCTGATCGCCGTTCTTCAGTACCGCGGTGTGCACCTGCGCGACCGACGCGGAAGCCATGGGTTCTGCAGAAAACTCACGGAAAACGGTATTGATGTCTGCACCCAGCGCGGCTTCCAGTCGTGCCCGGGCAAGGCTGCCTGGAAACGGTGGAACGTGATCCTGCAGAGCGGCGAGTTCGTCTGCTATGTCCAGCGGAATCAGGTCCCGACGGGTCGATAACAGCTGTCCGAACTTCACGAACACGGGGCCAAGGTCCTGCAGCGCCAGGGTCAGCCGTTTCCCTCTGGAAACCTGTGGTTCTCTGAATAACCGTAGCGGCGAAGCCCACAGCAGCCAGCGATACTTTTCAGGCATGTAGGGGGAAACCAGCGTGTCCAGCCGGTAGCGGCAGATGGTGCTGACGATACGCCAGAAGCGCCGCATTGCTCGCATCAGCTGACGCCGCGGGTTCCGGATTCTTCCAGCAACGAAACCCGGGCCAGCAGCCGGTCGACTTTCAATGTCAGTTCTTCCGCCTGTGTCATCGCCTGATTCATGCTGGGCTGATCCGTGAAGCGGGCTCGGGTCTGATCCGCGGCTGCGCTGCCCGCAGCCTGCAGTGCCGAGCGAGTTGCGGCGAGTGCAGTTTCCGCAAGGCCGAGCAGGTTGGCGGTAGCCTCCTCACCCAGTATGCGGTTCAGAGGTCTGGCGAGATCAGGTTGAAAACCTGACAGCAGGCCCGCGAGCCTGGCGAGCAGCTGCTCATCGCCATCGAAACTCAGGCTGTGGGATTGGCCTCCCTGCAGCCAGACGAACAGTTCAGCCGCGCTGCCGCGGACAACGGCATTGACCCGCGATTCAGCTTCGATCGCAAACTGCAGGCAGGCTTTCTTTACCGACAGCGTGAGCGGCAGCGGCTCTGGCCGGCCAGGTAGCGTAATTTCAAAGCGCACGGAGTGACCTTCCAACTCAGTGAGCCTCGGTTCGGTCAGTGGATCCAGTTTCAGTGCGGCGTTGCTGAGCGTCGCCAGCAGTTCGCTCCCGACCACCTCCGGCCTGAGGGTGTTCGACTCCCTCAAGGTTCAGGATCCGAATCTTCAGGGTCGTATTCGACCGGCTTTACGCCGCGATGAATCGCAGCCACGCCGCTGATCAGATTGTGATAGCTGACGTGTTCGAATCCTGCATCTTCCAGCATGACTTTCAGCGCCTCCTGGTCAGGATGCACACGAATGGACTCCACCAGATAGCGATAGCTCTGTGCATCCTGCGTCAGGAGTTTGCCCATTCCGGGCCAGAACGCCTGGAACAGTCGATAGCCGGCGTCTACCACCGGATTCTCCGGTTTGGAAAATTCCAGCACCAGCAGCACGCCACCGGGTTTCAGAATTCGCTGCAGCTCCGCCAGGGCGCTGACTTTGTTGGTGAAGTTGCGCAAACCGAAACCGATGCTGACACAGTGGAAGCTGTTGTCCGGAAACGGCAGCATTTCGCCGTCAGCCTGACAGAACTGCACCTGGGCGAAGCCGCGGTTCAGCAGCCGCTCGCGACCGACCGCCATCATTTCTGCATTAATGTCGGTAAGTACCACGGTGCCACTGGCGCCGACCACGTCCGCAAACAGCGCGGCAAGATCGCCGGTACCGCCGGCCAGGTCGAGTACCCGCTGGCCCTCGCGAACGCCTGACATTTCCACAGTCATGCGCTTGAACAGACGATGGCTGCCGAGTGACATCAGATCGTTCATTACGTCGTAGCGGGCGGCCACAGAAGAAAACACCCCACGCACCAGCTCGGTCTTTTCCGCAGGTGTTACTTTTTTGAATCCAAAATCGACGCGTTGCATCGCGACTTCTCGACTGTGATGGGTGAGCAAAGAACGCAGTTTACGCTTTTTGGCGGATTCTGTTAGCTGCCTGGTTTCCAGTGACCGACTGGAATGGCCGGCAACCTGGAAGCGTTGGCCGTTTTCAGCTCAATTTCATATTCCCTGAAATAGCGTTCCTGCTCCCGGCCAAGCTCTTCCAGGAAATCCCACGCAAAGAGTCCGGAATCGTGGCCATCGTCGAATATCAGCCGGATGGCGTAGTTGCCGACCGGTTCAATGGCTTTGATCGCCACGTGTTTTTTACCGGTCTGCAGTTTGCGTTCTTCGGCTGAGTGGCCTCGTACTTCCGCCGAGGGGGAATAGACTCTCAGCAGCTCAGCCGGAATCTGATAGGTGTCATGCTCGAATCCGACCTCGAGCGTTTTCGAACGCTGGTGGTAGACGATGCGGGTTGGTGCGCTCATGCCTTTAACGGCCTAGAGGATATAACGGGAAAGATCCTGGTCTTTCGCCAGAGCCGCCAGGTGTTTGTCCACGTAGGCTTCGTCAACTACGGTTTCTCCACTGCTGTCACCGGCATGAAAGGAGAGATCCTCCAGCAGACGTTCCATCAGCGTATGCAGACGGCGGGCACCGATGTTTTCGGTGCCCTCGTTTACCTGCCAGGCGAGTTCAGCAATACGGCTGAGACCGTCATCGGTGAAGCTCACGTTGACACCCTCGGTGGCCAGCAGCGCCTGATACTGCTCGGTCAGAGACGCATTGGGTTCCACCAGAATGCGTTTGAAATCTTCCGGCGTCAGGGCCGAAAGTTCGACGCGGATGGGCAGTCGCCCCTGCAGTTCCGGAATCAGGTCGGACGGTTTGGCGAGGTGAAAGGCTCCGGAGGCAATGAACAGGATATGGTCGGTCCGTACAGACCCGTATTTAGTGGATATCGTGCAGCCTTCGATCAGCGGCAGCAGGTCCCGCTGCACGCCTTCCCGGGATACGTCTGCGCCGACGCCTTCGCTGCGCTTGGCGACCTTGTCGAGCTCGTCGAGAAAGACGATGCCCATCTGCTCCACTGCGTCGATGGCCTTGGTTTTGACTTCGTCTTCGTTGACGAGTTTGGCGGCTTCCTCCTCACGGACCTTCTTCAGGGCGTCTTTGACTTTCAGCCGTACCGAGTTCTTCTTTGCCCCACCCAGATTGCTGAACATATTCTGCAGCTGACTGGTCATTTCCTCCATGCCCGGAGGGGCCATTATTTCCACGCCGATCTGCGTGGCCGCGACTTCAATTTCTATTTCCTTGTCGTCCAGCTCACCTTCCCGCAGTTTCTTGCGGAACATCTGCCTGGTGGCTGAGCCTTCGCTGTTGCCGGTGGGTGCTTCCGAGCCGAATCCGACAGCCTTCGGTTCCGGCAGCAGTGCGTCGAGAATGCGCTCCTCGGCGGCATCGTCGGCGCGATGCTGAACCTGGATCACCTGAGCATCGCGCTGCATCTTGACCGCCACATCGGTGAGATCGCGGACAATGGATTCCACATCGCGGCCAACATAACCGACCTCGGTAAATTTGGTGGCCTCGACCTTGATGAAGGGCGCCCCCGCCAGCCGTGCGAGACGCCGCGCGATCTCGGTTTTGCCGACGCCGGTGGGGCCGATCATCAGAATATTCTTCGGCGTGATTTCACCGCGCATCTCGTCGCTGAGCTGCATGCGCCGCCAGCGGTTGCGCAGCGCCACGGCGACCGCCCGTTTGGCGTCGTCCTGGCCAATGATGTGGCGATCGAGTTCGTGGACAATTTCTCTCGGAATCATATTGGTCATGTAAGGTCCAGAACCTCGATGGTTCGTTGCTGATTGGTATAGACACAGATGTCGCCGGCAATCGCCAGCGCCTTTTCGACCACGCTGCGGGCGTCGAGATCGGTATTCTCAACCAGTGCCCGGGCAGCCGCCTGGGCATACGGCCCGCCGGAACCGATGGCGAGCACACCGTTTTCCGGTTCGATCACGTCGCCGGTTCCGCTGATCAGCAGCGAGGCATTGACGTCGGCCACCAGCAGCATGGCTTCCAGCCGTCGCAGCGCGCGATCGGAGCGCCAGTCTTTGGCCAGCTCCACCGCCGCCCGGGTCAGATTGCCATGAAACTTCTCCAGTGCGCCTTCGAAGCGTTCAAACAGGGTAAAGGCATCCGCAGTGCCGCCGGCAAATCCCGCGAGGACCTTGTCGTCATAGAGCCGTCTGACTTTGCGGGCGTTGCCTTTCATGATCGTCTGGCCGAGAGAAACCTGACCGTCACCGCCCAGTGCTACCTGATTGGCGCTGCGGACACTGACGATGGTCGTGCCGTGGAACTGCTCCATGAATATCCTGTCTGTCGTGTCTTGAAATTAGGCCTGATGGGAGATAGTGGGGGCGGTTGCAATGCTTTTCAACGCAGCCCCCGACCGCGGCGCGGGGGTGCAGTGGAGTGCTGGATCATCCCTGGGTCAGCGGCAAAGGCGAAAGATTATTTTCGCGCAGCTGCGTCATGGCCCGCTCAGCGTCTTTCTTGCGATGAAAAGGCCCGACCGTGACCCGGTACCAGGGTTTTTCGCCGACGGTGACCCGGCTGACCATGGCCGGCAGCTGCTGGCGTGACAGTTTTGCCTGCAGATTGGCCGCTTCCGCAAATGAGTGAAAAGAGGCCGCCTGCAGCAGATAGGTACTCGTGGCCGCAGCAGGGTCGTCGGATTCGAACTCCACCGGATAGGCGCTGGTGTCGACGGCAACCTCGCTGCGCTGGAGCCGATCTTCGAAATCGAAGACGATGTCCAACTGCTCCTGAACCGGCTGGGTGGTAGTGCTGCCGGGAGTTTCCTCCAGTAGCGACATCAGGTAAGGCAGCACCAGCACGAGCGCTGCGCCGAGAATCAGACCGGCAGAGAAGCTTGGTGCACTGAAACTGATGCCTCTGCCCGCACCTACCGGGGCGGATTTCTTCACCCTGGGTTGTCGGACCTTCGCGCTGTTGCGCTGCGGTTTCCGGCTTGATTTGGTCTTGGCGCGGGAGGCGTAGTCTCGAGTCATGCGCGGATCATAAGGCTGAAGCTGTCCGCGATGAAGTACATCACCTCAGATATCTGTATCGGTGCCCGGCTCAGAAGGTGTCGTAAGGGTCGATGTCGAGTGCGAACCTGATCCCGGCTGGTGGTGACGGCAGCTGCTTCAGCGCTTTCAGGCCGGCGTGCAGGAGCGGGCGGGAGGCCGCCAGCACCAGCACCTGAAAACGCAGCCGATCGGCTACCCGGGGAATGATGCAGGGCGCCGGACCGTAGGCTTCCAGCGGCGCCGGCAGCAGATTTTTCGCCTCTCTCAGCCAGTGTTCTGCTGAGGCTGCATTGGCGGATTCGCAGCGCAACAGTGCGATGGGCCGGAATGGCGGTAACTCCGCGGCGGCTCTGGTTTTCATCTCCGCTTCCGCGAAGCCCTCGTATCCCTGTTCGAGCAGTGCGCTCAACAGCGGATTGTCCGGCTGGTAGGTCTGGATGTAGACCTCGCCGGGACGCTCGGCCCGGCCTGCGCGGCCGGCCACCTGGATGATCAGCTGAGCCGTGCGTTCCGGTGCGCGAAAATCCGGGCTCAGAAACCCGCCGTCCGCATTCAGTACCGCGACCAGCGTGACATTCGGGAAGTGATGCCCTTTCGCCAGCATCTGGGTGCCGATCAGAATACAGCGCTCTGCGCTGTGAATGGCATCGAGCTGCGCTTCCAGCAGGGCCCGGCTGCGCACCGTGTCCCGATCGACCCGGTATATGGGCAGATCTGGAAAATGTTCCGCCAGCACACTCTCGGTGCGCTGAGTACCCTGGCCTACGGGAATCAGATCCGCCTGGTGACATTGCGGACAGGTTTCCGGCAATCGTTCGCGCCTGCCGCAGTGATGGCAGATCAGCCCCGGTGGCGACCGATGCATGGTCATGGCCCGTTCGCATGATGGACACTCTGCGCGCCAGCTGCAGGCTCCGCACAGCAGCGCCGGGGCAAATCCGCGTCGATTCAGGAACACCAGCACCTGGTTATTTGCATCGAGATGCCGGCGCATGACCCGGAGCAGGTCGGCGGCGAGGCCGTTGTCGAGTTTCAGCCCGCGCAGATCGATGAGGTGAAATTGAGGCAGAGCTGCGGTCCCGGCCCGGCGGGTCAGATTCAACAGCTGGTAGCGGCCGCTGGCGGCATTGTTCAGGCTCTCGAACGACGGCGTGGCACTGCCGAGCAGCAGCGGGATCTGCAGCTGCTGAGCCCGCTTTACTGCTACGTCCCGGGCCGAATAGCGCAGGCCCTCCTGCTGTTTGAAAGATGCATCGTGTTCCTCGTCAACCACGATCAGACCCAGATCGGCGAATGGGGTAAGCACTGCTGAACGGGTGCCGATGAGAATATTCAGCTCACCACGTTGAGCCTTCAGCCAGGTAACCAGGCGGGCGCGATCGGTCATGCCGGAATGTATGACCTCAGCGCTGCCAAAACGCTCTTCGAAGCGCGACAGAGTCTGCGGGGTCAGCGCAATTTCAGGTACCAGCACCAGCACCTGCCGGCCATCTGCAATCACCTGCTCGATCAGGCGCAGATAGACTTCGGTTTTACCGCTGCCGGTAATGCCGTGGAGCAGCGTCGGGGCAAATCTGCCGCGATCTCCCAGCAGCAGATCCAGCGCGTGCTGTTGTTCGGGATTGAGTTCCAGTCCGTTGACGGCGGCTGAGGTGGTCGAGCGCGCAGCAGATTGCGACGTCCGTACGATCAGGCCTTTTGCCTGCAGTCCTCTCACCACCGCTTTCGGAAAACCCTCTTCACGCAGCCGGGCTGTGCTGACATGACCACCCAGCTCGGTTATCCGCGCCAGCAGTGCCTGCTGTTTCGGCGCACGGCCGAGGTCGACGGCTGCTGTCGTGGTGAGCTGCCAGTGTTCACTGGCGGTGGCCGGAAGCGGCCGGCTGCCGCGGGCTGCTGCCGGCAGCAGAGTTGCCAGCACCTCGCCGAGCGGATGCTGATAGTAGTCGGCCAGCCAGATGCCGAGCTGCCATAACTCGTCGCCGATGAAGTTGTGGTGATCGAGCACGCTGAGCAGATCTTTCAGCTTGCCGCTTGTCCCCTCGTAACCATCTGCCGGGTTGACAGCCGTGCACAGACCAACCAGGCGACGTCCGGAAAAGGGTACCAGCACGCGCGAGCCGACAACCGGGCTTGCGCAGTCGTCCGGCAGCCGATAGTCGAACAGGCGGTCCAGCGGTACCGGCACAGCGACGCGGATGATTCTGGCGGCGGCAGGCCGAGCGGCTGCGGCGTCAGTGGCCACAGCGGTGGCTGAAAGCGAAGAAGGAGTCATACCGGCAGGGTCGATCCGGATGACAGTTGATATCCAGTATTCATATGACTAGAATTCGCGGCCCTCGAAACCTGGCCCGTCGGGTGCGAAGGTGATTCGAGAGAGCGTTTTCCAGCTGGCTGCCAGTTCTGGAAAGATAACAGAGGCGATTAAACATGAAAGCAGACATTCATCCGGAATACCGTGACATCAAAGCGACCTGCAGTTGCGGCAATGTAGTGGAAACACGCTCTACCCTTGGCGAAGACATCCAGATCGACGTCTGCTCAGCCTGCCATCCATTCTATACCGGAAAGCAGAAGGTGCTGGACGCTGGTGGTCGAGTTGAGCGTTTCCGCAAGCGTTTCGGCAACCGCAGCGCTTCGAAAGCCTGATTTTCGCGGACCTGCTTGCACTCAGCAGGCCATCTGCCGGCCCCGCCCTGACGCTGCCGGCAGCAGACGCCGCCGCGCTCCCCTGGCACCCGGCCCCGCCCCGACCACACTTTCATGCGCTCTGCTCCTCAGCAGACTCACCCTCTGGCGACGAAGTACCCTGCTTCAGGTGGCATTCAGCTGAACCCTTGCAGACTATGCGGTCTAATGGTCCTAACGGCTATCGACAGGACGGTGGAGTTCCGTATAAATCAGTCATGACCGCGTCGCGCTTCAGATCGCAATCTTTATCCGTCCGCAGCACCCTGCTGTGGCTGGTCGTGCTGCTCTGTGTCACGCTGTTCAGCTCGACCGCGTCGGCGGCAGGTCCCGGTGCGCAGTTCTATCAGGAGCTGCTTGAACAGGATGGACTCTATCCGGATCCAGAGTGGCAGGAATATGTCGACGCGGTAGGCCAGCGCCTGCTCGAGTCCACGCCGGATGCGGGCGAGGAATATCACTTCTACCTGCTCGACAGCGTGGCGGTAAACGCGATGGCATTCCCGGACGGTTACGTATTCGTCAATCGGGGGCTCATCGCCTACCTGCGCTCGGAAGATGAACTGGCCGCGGTCATCGGGCATGAGATCGGCCACGTGGTGGGGCAGCATGCGAAGCGGGCCAACAGTACTGCCAGAGTCGGCAACATTGCCGGTTTCATCGGTTCCATTCTGACCGGCACCGGCGCTATTGCGGATCTGTCGAACACAGCCACAAACACCTTGGTGACAGGTTACCGGCGGGATTACGAACTGGAAGCTGATCAGCTCGGTGGAGAATATCTGGCGAAAGCGGGTTATAACCCGCTGGCAATCATCGATACGATCCACGTCCTGAAAGATCACTCGCTGTTTGCGAAAAACGTGCTGAAACAGCCCACCGTCTATCATGGCCTGTTCTCTACTCACCCGAAGAACGACAAACGTCTGTATGAGGCGGTACAGCAATCGCAGAGTATGTTTCCGGAAGAACTTCGCGAGCCGGTGGGGGACTTCTGGGAAATGGTGGATGGCCTGGTGTACGGCACAGAGGCGTCTGCCGGACTGATCAAGGGCACAACCTACTATCACGGTGCACTGCGGGTGGTGATTTCTTTTCCGACGGACTGGGACGTCGTCAACAACACAACGGAGATCGTCGGCCGACCGATCGTCGGCGCTCCGGGTACCTCTATCACCGCCCGGCGGCTGTCGTCACCCGCGCCTGGAGAGACTCCGCTCGAATATCTCACTGACACGCTGAAGCGCGATGATCTCAGCAATGGTCAGGAAATAGACGTGCACGGCTTTGCCGGTTACATGGCGGACATCGAGGTGGCCGATGGCAGCGCGCAGGCGCGAAAAATCGCCGTCGTCTTCAAAGATTCGAACGCCTATCTGTTTGAAGGCGAACTGGCCAGCGGTGGCGATGAGAAAACCTTTGCCGGCGACTGGCTGGAAACGGTGAATTCGTTTCGTGCGATGACTGCGGCTGATCTGAAAATTGCCAATGATCAGCGTATTGCGGTCCTCGTGGCACAACCCGGAGATACATTCCAGAGTCTGGCCCGCAAGTCATCGCTGAAGAGCTACCCGGCCGAAACGCTGCGGGTTATCAACGGTCTGTATCCAGTGGGTGAGCCGCGCGCCGGTGACTACATCAAGATTGTGCAGTAGGCGCGTCCGGTCTGAGCCTCGATAATCGCGAGCGTTCAGGCAGCGCTAGAAGATATCCACCGCTTTGATCGTTTCTTCGTCGTCGGCGCTTTCGACGCCGGTATCGCGGGGCGCGCTCGGAGCGTGCTCGGCGAGGAAAAACTCGAATACCGCGTCACTGTCTTTGACGCTGGCTACTTCCCCGCTGGCCGGATTGATTTTCATCGTCACTACACCGGCAGGCTGGTCGGGAAAGTGCTCGGGCACACCGGCCAGGGCGGTTTCCATGAACTCGATCCAGATTGGCAGCGGTGTGGTGGATCCATACTCGTTAGCACCGAGCGCCTGGTGATTCGGGAATCCAACCCAGACTGTGGCCACCAGATCCGGGTTGTAACCGTTGAACCAGGTGTCAGCCGCTTCGTTCGTGGTCCCGGTTTTGCCGGCCAGATCGCTGCGGTCAAGACTGCGAGCACGACGCCCTGTGCCTCTGCGGATCACGTCACGCAGCATGCTGTGCATGATGTAGGCGTTGCGTTCGTCAATCACCCGGGGAGCCGGAATCAGCACTCCGGTTGCCGCAACAGCTTGTGTTTCCGTGCCGGCAGCCGGTTGTGTTGCAGGAACAGTTTCT
>Ga0210063_1000273_pt1 | contig 17205 bp, 16 predicted proteins | sample Muzzi_PWA_D1_FD_185529 | JGI IMG/M metagenome (GOLD analysis project Ga0210063, IMG submission 185529) | Wetland microbial communities from San Francisco Bay, California, USA, that impact long-term carbon sequestration - Muzzi_PWA_D1 (SPAdes) | ecosystem: Environmental > Aquatic > Marine >... | reverse complement strand
GCTGAGCCCGCGCGCGACCTCGATCGCATAGGCGATCGCCTCCTGCGTGTCGAGCGCGCCGACCCGGCCGATCCGCTGCTTCAAGGTCTCGCCCTTGACGTATTCGAAGACGATGTAGGGGTGGCCACCGTCCTCGCCCGCGTCGATCACGGCGACGACGTTGGGGTGGGTCAGCTTGGCGACGGCGCGCGCCTCCTGGCGAAAGCGCTGCAGCTGGTCCTCCTGCTCGGACATCTCGCGGTGCATGACCTTGACCGCGACCGGCCGGTCGAGCGTGTCGTCGCGGGCGAGGTAGACGGTCGACATGCCGCCGCTGCCCAGTTTCGCCTCCAGCCGGTAGCGGCCGGAGAGCACGGTTCCGATCATCGAGCTGGAGGGAGGTGAGCTCATCTACGTCGTACAGATGATCCTTCTACCGCACGGCCGATTCTCTTGGCCTCCGGGTAGTGGCGGCGCAGCGAATCGACCGCGGCCGCCTCGTCCTCGGCGGCGACCACGCAACAGAGGCCGCAGCCCATGTTGAAGACCTCGTGCATCTCCTCGTCGGGGACGGAGGCGCGCTCCCGGATCAGCTCAAAGACGGGGGGGACGGGGAGCGGTGCGTCGATCTCGTAGCCGACATCGGCGGCGAGGCGATCGAGGTTCCGCAGCCCGCCCGAGGTGATGTGGGCGAGGCCGCGCACGTCGACCTCCGAGCGCAGCAGCTCGAGCACCGGCTTGACGTAGATCTCGGTCGGCTCGAGCAGGACGTCGCCGAGCGGGCGGCCGAGGCGGCCTTCCGGGTCCGCGTCGAGCGGCAGGCCGCCGAGTGCCTGGCGGGCGAGCGTGTAGCCGTTGGAATGGATACCCGAGGAGGGCAGGCCGACGACCGCGTCACCGGGCTGCACCGCCGAGCCGTCGACGATCGCGTCGAGCGCGACGGTGCCGAAGCAGGCCCCGGCGACGTCGAAGCCGCGCACCATGTCGCCGAGCTGGGCGAGCTCGCCGCCGGGGATCTCGACCCCGGCCAGTTCGGCGCCGCGCGCCAGGCCGACCCCGATCTGCTCGCAGACCTCGGGGTCGGCGCGCTCGATCGCGATGTAGTCGAGCATCGCCAGCGGCTCGGCGCCGACGCAGATCACGTCGTTGACGTTCATCGCCACGCAGTCGATCCCGACCGTGTCGAAGCGGCCGAGCTGCTCGGCGAGCAGCAGCTTGGTGCCGACCCCGTCGGTCGAGAGCGCGATCCCGAGCCGCTCGTCGAGCTTGATCACGCTGGCGTAATGGCCGGGCAGCGGCACCTGCCGCGAGGGCCGCCCCAGCTCGATCGCCCCCAGCGCCCGCACCAGCCCGGCGACGGCGGAGTCCGCCGCCCCCTGGTCGACCCCGGCCTGCGAGTAGGCGTCCGTGTCGCTCACACCGGCGATTCTTTCAGGCGGGTCGGGTTTCAATTCCCAATTAACTCCCAGTTTCTCCAAATTCGGGAATTGACTGCTATCGACGGAGTTTTAGGAGCACCATCGTCGCCAAGCCCGCACGATACGCCGCGTAGGGCCAGAGCGCGCGGTCGCGCTCGACCAGGTCGATCAGGCGCTGGGAGGCGAGGGTCGAGGCGAAGGAGGCGGCGACGCCGATCGCCATCGATCGGCGCAGCGCGGGGGAGGCGCCGCGACGGCGCAGGCGCTCGGCCTTGAGCGCGGTGGCGCCGACGATGAGCGGCAGCGCGATCGTGCGCGAGAGCAGGTTGGCCTGGTCGCGCGAGAAGCGCCGCCAGCGGGCGGCGGCAAGCGTGATGCCGTTGCGCGAGACGCCCGGGGCCAACGCCGCCGCCTGCGCGACGCCGAGCGCGATCCCGTCCGCCGCGGTGGCCTCGCCCTCGCCGCGCTGCTGCGGCCGGGTGTCGGCAAGGGCCATCGCCGCCGCGCCGGCGAGCAGGCCGATCGCGGTCGCCTTCGGGCCGCCAAGCCGCCGCTCGATCGGTCGCTCCAACGTGTAGCCGACGATCGCCGCCGGCAGGAAGGAGAGGCCGAGCAGCAGCGCCCGGTGCGCGTCGAAGGAGCGCAACTCGGCGACGATCTCCCGCCGCTGGCCGATCAGCAGCGCCGCCGCGGCGCCACCGTGCAGCGCCACCTCGAAGCTCTTGCGGACCTCCGGGTCGAGCCGCTCCCAGTCCCAGCCGGCGAGCCAGGGCAACAGCACGATGTGGGCCGAGGAGGAAACCGGCAGCAGCTCCGCCGGGCCCTGGACGATGCCCAGCGCGATCGCCCGGGGGGCGGGGATGGCGTCGCTCAGGGCGTCTCCGGGGCGCTGCCGTTGCCGCGTCGGCGCCGGATCAACAGGTAGATCGCGCCGGCGACCGCGGCGACGACGACGGCGTAGTCGAGATAGTGCAGGTGGCCGCGCCACTGCTCCCAGTTCTCGCCCACCGCCTGGCCGACCAGCGCCAGCATCAGCACCCAGGGGATGCAGCCGAGCAGCGTCAGCGCGGTGAAGCGCCAGAAGGGCATCTTGGCGATTCCGGCAGGCAGCGAGATGAAGGTGCGGATGATCGGCAGCATGCGGGTGAAGAAGACGGTCGCGTCGCCGTAGCGCTCGAACCAGTCGTCGGCCCATTTGAGGTATTTGGGCGGCACGTGGATCAGCCGGTTCTTTTCGAGCAGGTCGAGGCGGGCGTAGTAGCCGACCGCGTAGGCCGCCCAGGAGCCGACCAGGTTGCCGAGCACGCCGGCGGCGACGACGCCGAACAGCGAGAGGTCGCCGGCGGCGACGCTGGAGCCGGCGAAGAGCATGATCGCCTCGCTCGGCACCGGCAGGCAGGCCGACTCAAGCGCCATCAGGATGAAGACAGCGGGCAGGCCGGTGGTGCCGATGAAATCGGTCCCCGCGTTGACGATCGGGTCGAGGAAGAAGTCGGTGATGCTGGCGAGCAGGAGCATGCGGGAAGCGGGGATTGTAGGGAGAGCGCCGCACAACATCTAAACTCGCCCCGTCTTGATGCGCTGGTTGAACCACCCCGTGTATCGCAATCGGGTTCTGCAGATGGCGGCCGACGCGGCCCTGGTCGCGCTCGCCTTCTACCTGGCATTTCGCCTGCGCTTTCTCGACGAAGGCCTGCCGGGGCGCTACGAGACCCTCTTCCTGCAAGCGGTCGGCTTCGTAGTCGTCGGCAAGCTCGCGGTCTTCGCCGCCTTCGGCCTCTACGAGAAGTGGTGGCGCTACGTCAGCGGCCGCGACTTCCTCACGATCGCCCGCGCCGTTGCCGTCGCCAGCGCCCTGCTCGTCGTCGTCTTCACCGTGATCCAGCCCTTCGAGTACGGGCTGCCGCGCTCGGTCGCGGTGATGGACTTCATGCTCACCCTCTTCCTGATCGCCGGCGCCCGACTCGCCGTGCGGCTGATCGTCGAGCGCCCGACCCACGGGCACCGGCTGCCCAAGCACGAGGTGCTGGTGGTCGGCGCCGGCTCCGGCGGGCAGATGGTCGTGCGCGAGATGCACCTCAACCCCAACCTGGGCGCGACCGCGATCGGCTTCCTCGACGACGACGCGCGCAAGCGGGGGATGCGGATGCTCGGCCTCAAGGTGCTGGGGACGACGGCGCAGATCGAGCAGATCCTCGACGAGACCGAACCGGATGAGGTGGTGATCGCGATCCCCTCGGCGCCGGGAACGCTGCGCGGCCGGGTCGTCGCCGCCTGCCGCGGGCGCGAGATCCGCGTCCGCACCCTGCCGACGGTCTTCGAGCTGCTGCGCGGTGGTGTGCAGCTGAACAAGCAGCTGCGCGAGGTCCAGGTCGAGGACGTGCTCGGCCGCGACCCGATCGTGGTCGAGCTCGACCGCGTCGGCGCCTACCTGCGTGACCGCATCGTCCTCGTCACCGGCGCCGGCGGCTCGATCGGCTCCGAGCTCTGCCGCCAGATCGCCCGCGTCGGCCCCCGCCTGCTGGTGCTGCTCGACCACGCCGAGGACAACCTCTTCGAGATCGAGCGCGAGCTGATCGACGAGCGCCATTTCTCCAACGTCGAGGCGGTGCTCGCCGACTGCAAGGAGCCGCACCGGATGCTGGAGACGATGCAGCGCTTCAAGCCCAACGTCGTCTTCCACGCAGCCGCCTACAAGCACGTGCCGCTGATGGAGTCGAACCCGCTGGAGGCGGTGCGCAACAACGCGATCGCGACCCGGATCACGGCCGAGACCGCGGCGGCATCGGAAGTCGAGCGTTTCGTGCTCGTCTCGACCGACAAGGCGGTCAACCCGAAGACGGTGATGGGCGCCTCCAAGGCGATGGCCGAGTGGATCGTCGAGACCGCCGGCCACAAGCATCCCGGCACCCGCTTCGCCAGCGTCCGCTTCGGCAACGTGCTCGCCTCCTCGGGCAGCGTCGTGCCGATCTTCCGCGGCCAGATCGAGCGCGGCGGCCCGGTCACCGTCACCCACCCCGAGATGACGCGCTACTTCATGACGATCCCCGAGGCGGTGCAGCTGGTGATCCGCGCCGGCGACATCGGCGCCGGGCGCGGCGAGGTCTTCGTCCTCGACATGGGCGAGCCGGTGAAGATCGTCGACCTCGCCAACAACATGATCCGCCTCGCCGGCTATGAGCCGGGGGCCGAGATCGCGGTCGAGTTCACCCAGCCCCGGCCGGGAGAGAAGCTGCACGAGGAGCTCTTCGGCGGCGGCGAGGATCTGCGGCCGACGGCGGCCAAGCGGATTCACCGGGCGGTGCGCGAGGCGCCGCTGGACCCCGAGTGGGTCGAGGCGACGCTGAACTCGCTCGAGCATCTGGTGATGGCCGGCGACGAGGCCAACCTGGCCGAACGCGTGGTCGGACTGATCACCGCGAAGGGCGACGCGGCGGCAGTCCCCTACGACGGATAGCCTCTCGCAGCCAACCCTTGGAGCTGCTGAAGGAAATAGGCGCTTTCGCGGGTCTGGTCGCGTTTCTCGGCCTGGCCGTGCTTGCCCTGCTCTCTTTTGCCCAGGGCCGCGACCTGCGGCGCCTGCGCGAGTGGGCGGGCTCGGCGCCCGAGCGCGACACCGAGCGCAAAGATGCGACCTCGGCCGCCGCGGCGGAGCGGGCCGAGGAGATGCGCAAGCTCGAAGAGGCGCGCGAGGCCGAGAAGCGCGCCGCCGACCAGCGCGAGCACCGCCGCGAGCGGCGCGACGCGGGGCTGCCCGAGCTGACCCGCAGCGAACGCCTGCGCGAGCGCTTCTCCGGCAGCGATGACGGCCACGGGGGAGGGCTCGACGGCCGTCTGGGCGAACCGCGCTACCTGATCGCGATCTTCGCTGTGCTCATCGTGGTTGCGGGCGGCATCGCCTTTGTGGTCCTCGGCAGCGGTGGAGACGAAGCCGGCGGCAAGGGCGGCAGGCAGGGCAAGCAGGCGCCGCGCTCGCTCGAGCCGAGCGAAGTCGAGGTCACGGTGCTCAACGGCACGGCCGTTGACGGGTTGGCCGGAACCTTCGGCGACATGGTCGAGCGCCGCGGCTACCAGCTCGGCGCGGTGACCAACAGCCGCTCCAGCTTCAGCGAAAGCGTGGTCATGTTCGACCAGGGCAACGCCCGGGCGGCGCGCCGGGTGGCCGATTCCCTGGAGATTTCCAAGGTGCAGCCGATGAACGCGGAGATCGCCTCGCTCGCGGCCGGCGCCCCGGTCGCGATCGTGATTGGCGAGGACAATGCCTCGACGGCGGGTTAGGGGTTCGTCTCACAAGGGCGAACGTCATGAGACGAACCCTTAGCCCGGCCGCGATCGTCTTCGCCCTGCTCGTCCTCGCCACGATCGCCGCCTTCGCCTGGTCGCAGCGGCTCAAGCGCGACCCGCTCGTGCTCGACCGGGTCAGCTTTGTCGCCGTGCCGCGCCTGCACCCGGACGCCCCGCCCGTCCGCGCCTTCACCCCCAACCGCGACTGCCGTTACGACCGCATCCGCATCCGCTTTCGCACGACCCGGTCCGACCGCGGCGACGTGCAGGTGGTGAAGCCGGGCGGAAAGGTGACCCTGACTCTCGCCCGCGATGCCTTCCTGAAGCGCTACACCTTCAACACCTTCTACTGGGACGGTCGCACCCGTGACGACGGCGTCGCTCCTCCGGGCCGCTACAAGTTGAGGGTGAAACTGCTGGGCCAGGGCCGCACCCTCGTCCCCGGCGGCGTGATGCGCCTGCATCGCTCCGCTCGCAATCCGCGGGGAGCGTGTCGCCGTTGACCCTCTCCGCCGCGGGAGTCCTGATCGCGGCCGCGGCGGCCGCCGGGTCGGTTCTGCTCGCGCCCGGCCGCCTGCGCGCCGCCGCGATGCTCCTCGCCCTCGCCCTCTTCCCGCTGCTGATCATCGGCGACCAGTGGAACTCCCCCCAGATCACGGACCTGCGCGACGAGCCTTTGCAGCTCATTGGCCTCGGCCTGGCCGCCGTCATCGGTGCCGTTCTTCTGGCGGCCGTCTTCTATCGCCGGCCGATCCTCCTACCGCTGGCAATCGTCGCCGCGCTTCCCTTCCGCGTCCCGCTCGAGTCCGGAGGGGATACCGCGAACCTCCTCGTCCCGCTGTACCTGGTGATCGCGGGGGGAGTGCTCTCCGCGGCGTCGCGCGAGTGGAGGGAGGGCCGGGGTGCCCCCCTGTGGGAACCGGTGAGCAGGGGTGCCCCTGCTCACTTGCTGTCGATGGTCTTGGCGGGGGTCGTCTTTCTGTACGCACTGCAGACCCTGTATTCGCCCGACTTCTCGAAGTCGCTCCAGACCGCTTGCTTCTTCTTCGTGCCCTTTTCATTGGTCTACGCGCTGCTGCGCGACGTGGAGTGGGACAGGAAGCTGCTGGTCTTTGTGTTGTGGGTGGTGGCTGCGGAGGCGATTGTCTTCATGCTCGTGGGGTCGGTCGAGTACGTGGTGCGGGAGCTGTTCTGGAACGACCAGGTGATCCGGTCGAACGACTTCCACACCTACTTCCGTGTGAATTCGATCTTCTGGGACCCCAACATCTACGGCCGGTACCTGGCGCTGGTGATCGTCATTGCGATGGCCGCACTGCTGTGGGTCAGGGAGAGCAGGCAGCTTGCGTTGCTCACCGGGCTGGTGGCGGTTCTGTGGCTGGGGCTGGTCCCGACCTTTTCCCAGTCCAGCTTCACGGCGCTGCTGGTGGGACTCGCGGTCCTCGCAGCTCTGCGCTGGAGCTGGCGCTGGACGCTTGCGGCAGTTGGAGCCGGTGCAGTCTTGGCCGTGGCCGTAGTCATCTTCGCCGGCGGCGTCTCCAAGCTCAGCCCCGATCGCCTCAACGTCGACACCGGCGGGCGCACCAACCTCGCCTCCGGCGGCGCCAAGCTCTTCAGCCAGCGCCCCGTATGGGGCTACGGAGCCGGAAGCTTCCCCCGCGCCTACCGGGAGCACGCCGCCACCAAAAAGACCCCCGTCTCCGTCTCCCACACCGAGCCCGTCACCGTGGCAGCTGAGCAAGGCGTCCTGGGTCTGCTCTCCTACGCAGCCCTGATCGTCGTGGCCTTGTGGACCATGAGCACCGGCATGGCTTCGATGGGAGGGGGTAGGGGTGTCCCCCCCGGTAAGCGGCGTCCTGTTTTTCGCAAGGACCACTCGGCGAGAGAAGACCCCTCCAAGGCGAAAAACCCAGCAACCGGGGGGGACACCCCTACCCCCTCCCCAACCACCATCGCCAGGGCAGCCATCCTCGCGGCTTTCATGGCACTACTTGTCCACACCTTCGCCTACGCCGCCTTCTACGAGGACCCGATCACCTGGGTGCTGCTCGCCGTCGGCGCCTCGCTTGCGGGTGCTGACTCGGCCGCGTTCGCCTTTTCTCGAGCTGTAGCCGACAAACAGCGAACGCGCGACTAGGCTCAACGCGTGTCGGGCTACCTCCGCCGCCTCGCGACGACCGGCGCCGCCTACACCGCGGCGAGCATCTTCTCGAAGCTGATCGCGGTCGCGCTGCTACCGCTCTACACGCGCTACCTGACCACAGCCGACTACGGCTACGCCGAGGTTCTCTTCGCCGCCGTCGTCGCCGCCAGCATCGTGATCCGCTTCGGCGTGATCGAGGCGGTGCTGCGCTTCTACTACAAGGCCGGCGAGGACCCGGGGCGAGTCGTCGCCACTTCGTTCGCGGCGCTGTTCTGGTTCGGCACCGTCGCGGCGCTCGTCGCGCTGCCCTTCGCCGAGCCGATCTCCGAAGCACTGCTCAAGCAACCCGCGCCGGACCTGGCCCGGATCGGGATCGCCGGCCTCTGGGTCGCCACGCTGCATGAGTTCCTGCTGACTCTGTTCCGGCTCGAAGAGCGCGCCCGCGCCTTCTTCCTCGTCACCGTCGGCAACGTGATCGCCGCGATCGCGCTCACCGTCGTTCTCGTCGTTGGCGCCGACGAGGGTGCCCGCGGCCTGCTGCTCGGCAGCTACGTCAGCGGCGCGGTCTTCGTCCTCGGCCTGATCGTCGTCCAGTGGCGCCGCCTCTCGCTGCGCTTCGAATGGCAGCTGCTGCGCCGCATGCTGCGCTTCGGCCTGCCGACGATGCCGGCCGAGCTCTCGCTCTACGGGCTCAACTTCGTCGACCGGATCATCATCCTGCGCAGCGTCGGCGCCGCCGAGGCGGGGCTCTACTCGCTCGCGGTCAAGTTCGCGCAGGCGGTCAACGTGCTGGTTCGCGGCTTCCAGCTCGCCTGGCCGCCGCTCGCCTACTCGATTCGCGACGACGACGAGGCGCGCCTGGCCTACGCCGCGGTCGTCAGCTGGTTCCTCGCCGGCTGCGCCTTCATCGTCACCGGCATGTGGTTGCTGGCGCGCTGGATCGCCCGGGCGCTGGCCGCGCCGGAATTCTTCCAGTCCTACGAAGCGGTCGGCCTGATCTCGACCGCGGTCACCCTCTATGCCCTCTACATGGTGCTGCTGGTGATCCTCGGCAGGACCGGGCGTACCGAGTTCAACTTCCCGGCGACGGGCGCGGCGCTGGCGGTCAACGTCGCGCTCAACCTGATCCTCGTGCCGTCGTTGGGCATCGTCGGCGCCGGCCTCGCCCTCGTCGCCTCCTACGTCGTCGTGGTCGCGCTGATGTACGGCTTCACCCAGCGCCTCTTCCCGGTCCCCTACGAATGGAGCCGCCTCGTCCGGGTCGTGGTCGTCAGCGCGGCGCTGGTCGGGCTCGGCGAGCTGCTGTTGCCGGCCGACGGCTTCGCCGGCCTGGCGGGCCGCATCGCCCTCTGGCTGGCCTATCCGGCGATCCTCCTGCTCAGCGGCTTCTTCAGCGCCGAGGAGCGCGGCTGGCTCGCCCAACTGCGCCACCCCGGCGCCCTGCTCGAGCGCTACCGCGCCGCACGCGATCGCGCTCCCGCAGTCGACGGCGCCCTCCCCGAGGCCTACGAGGCGGAGATCATGGACGAAGACTCACGCCCCTGACGGTCCCGCTTTGTCACGCAGGCTCTTTCCACGCGCGGGGAAGAGGGACTGGCGGGCGTGGGCCCACATGATGCTTGGGGAGCGGTGCGGGGTGACGACGGCGGCGAGCGCCCGCAGAACGTAGCTCCAGGCGGTGAGCAGCCGGACCGCCAGGGCAGCGGCACCGCCGTGGTGCTTGCGCATGTAGAGGTCGCGGTTGCGGTGGAATTCGACGATGCGGGGCAGGCCGGCGGCGAGGTCGGTGGAGAGCTGGTCGTGGTGGACCGCCTCGGCCGCGGGGACGATGAGGGTGGCCCACCCGGCCTCGCCAAGGCGCTTGCAGAAGTCGCACTCGTCGTAGTAGACGAAGAAGTCGGGGTCGAGGTAATCGACGGTGGCCGCGGCCTCGCGGCGCACCATCAACGCACTTGACTGCGCCCAGTCGACCCGTCGCGTCGCCCCGCCCTTGCTCTGCACGGTGAGCAGGCGGTGCAGGAACAGCGCCCCGGCCAGCGCCGTGCCGACGCCGGGGAAGCGCCAGGCGCAGGGAACCGGCTCGCCGCCGGAGTCGAGCAGCTGCGCCCCGGCCGCACCCGCCTCGGGATCGCCGTCCAGCGCCGCAATCAGCGCCTCGACGGCGCCGGGGAGCAGCTCGGAGTCCTCGTTGAGCAGCAGGCAGTACTCGCCCTGCGCCTCGCGCAGGAGGGTCGAATCGTTCTCGGCCTTGCCGGCCCGCCGCTCCAGCCCGATCAGGCGGATCTCGCCACCGCGCGCCCGCACCGCCTCGGCCGAGCCGTCCTCGGAGGCGTTGTCGAGGACGAGGATCTCGCGCTCCACCCCTGCCGGGTGCGTGCGCTCGATCGCCTCGAGGCAGACGAGCAGGTCCTCGCGGCCATTCGTGTTCACAACGCAGTAGGACAACGCGGGGGGCACGGCGAGCACGATAATCGGCGGCTATGCAGGACCCACTCCGCGTGCAGTTGGTCGACCCCTCGGCCTTCACGCCTCCCTACGACCGCGCCCTCGCCGCGGCGCTGGCCCGCGCCGGGATTGAGGTCGAGCTGCTGACCAGCCGTTTCCTCTACGGACCCGTGCCCGAGCCGGAGGGCTACCGGGTGCGCGAGTGCTTCTACCGGCGCAGCGCCGCACGCGGCCTCGCCGCGCCGGGCCGGCGCGCCTTCAAGCTGGTCGAGCACCTGCCCGACATGCTGCGCTTCCGTCGCGAGGCCGACGCGGATGTCCTCCACTACCAGTGGCTCACGGTGCCGGGCTTCGACACGGCGCTGCTTCCGCGGCAGCGACCGCGCGTGATGACCGCGCACTACGTGCTGCCGCCCGATCCGAGCCGGCGGCAGCTCGCGAGCGCCCGCCGCGCCTTTGGCGCGATGGATGCGGTTGTCGCCCATTCCGAGCACGGGGCGCGGCGGCTGCGCGAGGTCGTCGGCCTCGATCACCACCGTGTTCGCGTGATCCACCACGGCGCCTTCGACTACCTCACCTGCCTGCCGGAGGAGAGGCCGCTGCCCGCCGAGCTCGAGGGCGCCGAGGGCCCGGTGATCCTCTTCTTCGGCCTGCTCCGGCCGTACAAGGGCATCGACACCCTGTTGCAGGCCTTCCGCAGGATCGAGGGCGCCGAGCTCTGGATAGCCGGCAACCCCCGCATGGACATCGCCCCACTTGAATCCCTCGCCGCGGAAGCCCCCGGGCGAGTCCGCTTCCTCCCCCGCTTCGTAGAGGACGCCGAGATCCCGGCCCTGATGCGCGCGGCCGACATCGTCGTCCTCCCCTACCGCGACATCGAGCAAAGCGGCGTCCTCTACGCAGCCCTCGCCTTCGGCAAGCCAATGGTCCTCTCCGCGGTGGGAGGATTTCCAGAGGTAGCAGCAGAAGGCGCAGCGAAGCTAGTCCCCCCCGAGGACCCGGCAGCTCTGGCCTCCGCACTCGACGAGCTAGTCAACGACGAAACTGCACGTATGGAGCTGAGTCGAGCAGCAACCCATGCCTCCAACAGCTCCTACTCCTGGGACGAGGCCGCGAAACAAACCATCGCGCTCTACCGCGATCTCCTCGAGAGGAGGGGGACACCCCTACCCCCTCCAAACCACCGCCAATGATCGCCGTCGCCCTCACCTTCTGGCTATGCGCCGCCGCAATCCTCTACACCCACCTCGGCTACCCGCTCCTCCTCCGCCTTCTCGTCTCCCTGCGCCGCCGCCCGACCCTCAGCCCGGGCACCTGGGAGGAGCCGCCGCGGGTCTCGCTGATCGTCGCCGCCTTCGATGAGGAGGAGGTGATCGCGGCCAAGGTCGCCAACGCGCTCGCGCTCGAGTGGCCGCGCGATCGCCTCGAGCTGATCGTCGCCTCCGACGGCTCGACCGACGCCACCGTCGCGCGGGCGCAGGAGGCCGGCGCCGACCTCGTGCTCGCGCTGCCGCGCCGCGGCAAGCTCGCCGCCCAGAACGCCGCCGCCGAGCGCGCCTCGGGCGAGATCCTCGCCTTCTCCGATGCCAACAGCGTCTGGGCGCCCGACGCGCTGCGCCACCTGGTCGAGCCCTTCGCCGACCCGGCGGTCGGCTACGCCTGCGGCCAGGTCCGCTTCCTCGATCCCCAGGGCGACAACCTCGAGGGCGCCTACTGGCGCTTCGAGATGCGGGTGCGCGAGCTCGAGTCGGGCCTCGCCGGAGTGACCGCGGGCAACGGCGCGATCTACGCGGTGCGCCGCGACGCCTATCTGCCGCTGCAGCCTGCCGGCAGCCACGATCTCTCGCTCCCCTTCCAGCTCGCCAAGCGCGGTCGCCACTCGCTCTACGTCCCCTGGGCCGCCGCCGAGGAGAAGATGGTGCCGACCCTGGGGGGCGAGCTCACCCGCAAGCGCCGGATGATGGTCGGGCTCTGGGACATCGTCGTCGGCGAAGGGATGCTGCGCCCGCGCGGCTACCCGCCGCTCTACGCGCTCGAGCTCTTCTCGCACCGGCTGCTGCGCTACGCGACGCCGTTCCTGCACGCCGCCCTCCTGGCGGCCAACGTCGCCCTGCTCGGCCAGGGGTGGATCTATGCCGCGACCCTCGCCGCCCAGCTAGCCCTTCTGCTCGCGGCGCTGCTCGGCCTCGCCCTGCCGGCGCTGCCGTTCCGCATCGCCCGCTACTACGTCTCGACCACCGCCTCGATTGCGCTCGGCCTCTGGGACCGGCTGCGCCACGGCGCCCCCGGAACGTGGGAGAAGGCGGAAGGAACGAGGTAGGAGATGCCGAGAGCTGCCGACATCCTGATCGCGTCGCTGGCCCTGATCGTCCTCTCGCCGGTCCTGCTGATCGCCGTGGTCGCGATCAGGCTCGGCAGCCGCGGCCCCGCCGTCTACCGGCAGCGCCGCGTCGGGCTCGGCGGGCGCGAGTTCGAGCTGCTCAAGCTGCGCACGATGGTGCAGGGGTCCGACCCGGTCGGCGTCGGCACGGTCGTCGCCCGCGACGACCCCCGGGTCACCGCCGCCGGCCGCCTGCTGCGCCGCACCTCGCTCGACGAGATCCCCAACCTGGTCAACGTCCTGCGCGGCGAGATGGCGATCGTCGGCCCGCGGCCGACGATCCCCGCCCAGGTCGTGGACTACACGCCGCGCCAGCACCGCCGCCACGAGGTAAAGCCCGGGCTCACCGGCTGGGCCCAGGTGCAGGGCCGCGCCGGCATCCCATGGGAGGAGCGGATCGAGCTCGACGTCGAGTACGTCGACCGCCGCAGCGCCGCCCTCGACCTCCGCATCCTCGCCCAGACCGCCTGGCTGCTCGTCACGGGCCACGGCCTCGCCCCCGACTAGGGTTCGAGTTGTGAGCGAGCGACCCGAGGTCAGCCTGCGCCCGTTCGAGCCCGGCGATGCCGCGGCCGTGCATCGCTGGTTCAACAATCCCGAGGCGACGAAGACGCTGATGGAGCAGCGCGAGAGCTTCACGCGCGAGGACGCCGAGGGCTGGGTCGCGCGGGCGGTCGGCGGGTCGGAGGAGGACCGCAAGTACGCGATCGTGGTCGAGGGCTACGAGCAGCCGGTCGGCTTCACCGCCCTCTACGGGCTCTTCCGCCAGACCGCGCCGGAGCTGGGCGCGCTGATCGGCGACGACGTGCGCGGCAAGGGGGTCGGCCGCCGCGCCGAGGCGCTGACGATCGCCAAGGCCTTCGACGAGTTCGGCGCCCACCGTGTCTACGGACGCATCCCCGCCCGCAACGAGATCGCAAAGAAGACCGTCAGCAGTCTCGGCTGGGTGTACGAGGGGACGATGCGCGCCCACCTCAACCGCCCCGACGGGGTCGACGACTGCGAGGTCTGGGGCGTGTTGCCCGACGAGTTCCGCGCCGCCGCCGCGGACCTGCTGGCGTGAACGCCGCGGCCCGCGCGGAACTGCTGGCGGACCGGGGCGCCGCGGCCGAGAGCCGCGAGTTCTTCCGCAGCCGCCCCTTCTTTGACGCAGAGGGCGTCACCCACACGCTGCGGATCGAGGCCGAGGGCGCCGAGCTGCTGGCGCCGCTGATCGTGCGCGAGATTCCCGGGGGCGCCGCCCGCGACGCGATCTCCCCCTACGGCTACCCGGGCATCGCTCGCGTTCCCGACCTTGTGGACGCCAGAGCGACCTCAGGGTCGGAAACGGCGATCGACCCGGTGGAGGTGGACTGGTCGGCGACCGGGCTGGTCTCGGCCTTCCTCCGCCACACGCTCGCTGAGCCGCTGCCCCTGGCAGGCGCCGCCGAGCGCAACGTCGTCCAGATCGCCGACCCGGAGCTGCCGCCCAAGACCCGCGGCAGCGACCGCAACCGGATCAACAAGAACCGGCGCGCCGGGTATGAGGTCGAGGTCGTCCCCGGCCCCGAGAGCGACGCGGTGCAGCGGGCCGGCTTCCTCGCCGCATATGAGCAGACGATGCGACGCACCGACGCCGCCGAGCGCTACTTCTTCGGCGCCGCCTATTTCGACCGCATCCTCGCCTCGGACACCGCCTGGCTTGCTCTCGCGCACGCTCCCGGCGGCAGCGTCGCCGCCGCCTCGATCGCAGTCCGCAGCGACGGCTTCCTGCACTACTACCTCAGCGGCAGCGCCGACGCTCAGCTGCGCGACTCGCCGATGAAGAACGTCGTCGCCGCCCTGGCAGAGATGGCGACGGAGCGGCAGCTTCCGCTGAATCTCGGAGGCGGCATCTCCCGCGGCGACGCCCTCGAGGAGTTCAAGCGCGGCTTCGCCAACCGCGAGCAGGCCTGGAAGGCCTCGGAGATCGTCTGCGACCGCGAGGCCTACAACCGCCTGGCGGCGGGTCGCGGCGAGAACGATTTTTTCCCCCGATACAGGGCACCCGCCTCCTGACCAAGCAGATCAAGGACGCAGGGAGGGCGGCAAGGGGAGCGCACTCAAGTGCGTGACCCGCAGACGGCCGACCGAGGACGCCGAGATGCGCAGGTCAGGAGGCGGGTGCCGGTTCGACCGGCGTCGGGCCTTTCAGGCTGAAGGCGTTGACCGGCTCGCCGCCGTATTTGCCCCAGGTCTCTTTGCCGAAGGCGCGAATCGCGTCGAGGGTGATCGCACCCTTGTATTCGGGGCAGCCGAGCAAATTGGTCCAGGTCGCCGCCGCGACCTCGTAGTCCATGTTGCCGTTGGGGAAGAAGAGCGTCCCCCCGTACATCGTTTCGTAGAGCCCCTTCAGCGCCAGCTGGTCTTCCTCCGGCAGGTTGGGGCTGTACTGGATCTGCATCCGCCCGTGCTCGAGCGAGTGGACCATGAAGATTTCGCCCGGCATCTCGCTGTAGGCGCCGTCGGCCTGCTGGTAAGGGGAGGTGGCGTGGTTGCCCGAGGTCGGCGGGTTGGTCTTGTAGTCGGGCGTTTCGGCGGTTGGCGGCAGGTGCTCGTGACCCTCGTCTTTCAGTTCGAGCCGCAACGTGCAGCCTGCCTGCTTCGCCGCTTTCTGCAGGCTCGCCACCTCGACTTCGGGCGGCGGCGTTCCCTCGCGCTGGTCGGGCTCGAACCCGTTGGTCGAGCCGCTCGCCTGGTTGATCTGCGCGCCACCGCCGCCACCGCCGCCGCCGCCCGAAGAGGCGATCACGGCAACGATTCCGGCGACGACGAGCAGGGTGATCAGGGCAGCGAAGCCGTAGACCGCGTACAGGCGGAGTTTCTCCGAGCGGTCATCGCCGGTCTCGCGTTGCTGCCGCGCCTGGCGCAGCCGCTCCCTCTCTTCGTCCCTGCGATTAGCCATCTCGCGCTCCCTATCCTGCCACAGGCTCAGCGCTGCGGCCGTCTCCGTTGGCGCCTCCGGCGGGCGGGAGCGGCGGCCCCCAGACCTCGTCGAGGAAGTTCGCCAGCTCGTCGTCGAGTCGCTGCGGCCGGATCCGCCACTCGAGGATCGAGCCCGCCTCGATCATGCGCGCACGCGGCAGCTCCTCGATCAGCATCCCCGAGTCGCTGAACGGGTGCAGCGGATCGCCGGGGTGGCCGACGACGAGCGCCGGCCGGTCGATCGTGCGCCGCTGCTCGCGGCCGGGTGCGGTCTCGCCGAGCAGCAGCCCCTCGAGCACGGCGATCGAGGGCCCCGGCCGCCGCCGTGCCCAGTCGAGCCCGATGTCGAGCAGGAAGTTGGTCCGCGGGACCAGCGAGGCGAGCCGCGAGCTGAGCTCGATCGCCGGTCTGCCGACGCGCAGGCCGAGCAGCACAGGGGCGAAGATCGCCGCGACCGCGGCCAGCGCGTTGTCGAGCACCGGCATCTCGATGAAGAGAGCCTGGACCCGGTCGGGATGGCGCACCGCCAACTCGAGCCCGACGTTGGCGCCGAGCGAGGTGCCGCCGATCACCGCCCGCTCCAGCCCCAGGTGGTCGAGCAGGGCGACGATCTGCTCGGCGAAGAGCGGCATCGAGTAATGGCGCAGGTCGTCGGGCTGGTCCGAGCGGCCGTGGCCGAGCAGATCGACGCAGATCACACGGTTGCCGCGCTTCGCCAGCGCCGGCCCGAGCCGCTCGAACATGCGGCGGTTCATCAACAGCCCGTGGATCAGGACGATCGGGCGAGCGCCCTCACCGTATTCGTCGTAGCCGATCCGGTGGCCCTGATAGGTCAGCGATCCCATGGTCTCCCAGTTTGTAGCGCACCGAGGATCGCGCGTGTCGCCGGCGCCCGGTTGAGGGCGTAGAAGTGGATGCCCGGCGCGCCGGCGATCAGCAGCTCCGAGCACTGCTGGGCGGCGTAGGCGACGCCCAGCTCGAACTCGGCTTCCGCGTCGCCGTCGCAGGCCGCGAAGGCCGCTTCCAGCCTCGGCGGGATCGAGGCGTCGCAGAGCTCGCAGATCCGCTTCGTCTGGGCAAAGCCGGCGACCGGGATGATGCCGGCGACGATCGGAACGTCGATCCCCTTCGCCCGCGCCGCGGCGACGAAGTCGAAGTAGACCTGGTTGTCGAAGAAGAGCTGCGTGATCAGAAACGAGGCGCCGGAGTCGACCTTGGTCTTCAGGTAGTCGAGGTCGGTGTCGAGGTCGGGCGCCTCCGGGTGCACCTCGGGGAAGCAGGCGCCGCCGACGGTGAAGTCCCAGCGGCTGCCGATGAAGGCGGCGAGCTCGGCGGCGCTGCCCAGCCCGCCCTCGGGCTGGACGAAGTCCGGTTCGCCCCGCGGCGGGTCGCCGCGTAGGGCGAAGATGTTCTCGATCCCGGCCGCGGCGATGCGGTCGAGGGTCGTCGAGATGCCCTCCTTGGTCTCGCCGACGCAGCTCAGGTGAGCCATCGTCTCCAGCCCCATCTCCTTCAGCTCGCGCGTGATCTCGACCGTGCCGTCGCGGGTCGAGCCGCCGGCGCCGTAGGTGACCGAGACGAAGTCGGGCTCGAGCTCGCGCAGCGAGCGAGCC
>Ga0210063_1000270_pt1 | contig 17276 bp, 17 predicted proteins | sample Muzzi_PWA_D1_FD_185529 | JGI IMG/M metagenome (GOLD analysis project Ga0210063, IMG submission 185529) | Wetland microbial communities from San Francisco Bay, California, USA, that impact long-term carbon sequestration - Muzzi_PWA_D1 (SPAdes) | ecosystem: Environmental > Aquatic > Marine >... | reverse complement strand
TTGCGCTGGGTATGAATGTCATAGGCTTCGACCCGGACATCACCGTCAAGCGTGCGTGGGAAATGTCGTCGGACGTTCGACAGGCCGCGAGCATCGAGGAACTGCTGGCGAATGCCGACTACGTAACGTTTCATGTGCCGCTGGTCGATGCAACGCGTCACATGATCAATGCCGGGCGCCTCAAACTCATCAAGGACAACGCGGTGATCCTGAATTTCTCACGTAACGGAGTGGTTGACGATGCAGCGGTGGTTGCGGCAATCGATGCCGGCAAGGTGTATGCCTACGTGTGCGATTTCCCGAGCAACCTGCTGAAGAACCATCCGCGTGTTGTGGCACTGCCGCACCTGGGGGCCTCTACCCGGCAGGCCGAGGATAACTGTGCCGTGATGGTAGCGGATGAGGTACGTGACTTTCTCGAAAACGGCAATGTCAGGAACTCGGTTAACTTCCCGGAAATGCAAATGCCACGCAACGGTAATAACCGCGTGGCCGTGGTGAATGAGAATGTGCCCAATATGCTTGGTCAGATTTCGACCTGCATGGCAAATTCCGGATTGAATATTCTCGATATGCTGAACAAATCGCGTAATGAACTGGCCTATACACTGGTTGACGTCGACTCGGAGGTCCAGTCCTCTTGCCTGCAGGAAATCGCAGCCATCAAGGGTGTCCTGAATGTGCGCTCACTGCAGGCCGGATAGGGCTTCGCGGCAACGCCTGACCAGACCGGTACGGCATTGAATGTGGTTGATCGAATGAGTTCAGATAAAAAGCTTGACGAATTACGAGGCAGGATCGATGCGCTGGATGAGCAGATCCAGACCTTGATCAATGCGCGCGCCCGGTGTGCCGCCGAGGTTGCCGAGGTCAAGTCAGCCGAGGGCGAAACCTCACATTATTACCGGCCGGAACGCGAGGCCGCCATTCTGCGCCGCATCAGCGAACGTAATGCCGGCCCCCTGTCGGCCGAGGAGATGGTACGCCTGTTCCGGGAGATCATGTCGGCCTGCCTGGCGCTGGAGAAACCACTCACCATCGCCTACCTTGGTCCTGAGGGGACATTTACGCAGGCGGCTGCATTGAAACAATTCGGTCATTCCGTGCAGACACTGGCGCTGGACACGCTGGATGATGTCTTCCGTGAGGTGGCGGCCGGTGCCGCCGACTACGGCGTGGTACCGGTAGAAAACTCTACCGAAGGCGTCATCAGTCACACGCTGGATCTGTTTCAACCGTCGCGCCTGAACATCTGTGGTGAAGTTGAGTTACGTATCCATCATCATCTGCTGGTGAACGCCGCTGATACACAGGTGACCCGAGTACTGGCGCACCAGCAGGCACTGGCGCAGTGCCGTGGCTGGCTGGAAGCGAACCTTCCGGGTGCCGCCTATGTAGCGGTTGGCAGTAATGCCGAGGCCGCTCGCCTGGTGCGTGAGGATGACCATGCAGCAGCTATTGCCAGTGACATGGCGGCCGAGCTCTACAAGTTGACGATTAAAGAACGAAATATCGAGGACCAGCCTGACAATACCACCCGCTTTCTGGTGATCGGGCCGCAGGCCGCACCACCCAGTGGCAGGGACAAGACCTCGCTGCTGGTATCGGTGAACAACAAGCCCGGTGCCCTGTATGCCATGCTGCAGCCGATTGCGCAGCACGGGATCAGCATGACGCGTATCGAGTCGCGTCCGTCACGGCAGACGATGTGGGAATATGTCTTCTATATCGATGTCGATGGTCATCGCGAGGATGCGAGCGTCGCTGCTGCCTTGCTGGCCCTTGAGCAGGCGGCCTTTGCCGTGAAGGTGCTGGGTTCCTATCCGAAGGCGGTCATCTAGACGGGGAAATCACATCGCGAATGCGATCCGCTCCTGCGCGCGTCACGAATCCGCTGCAGGAGCGCTTTGCAAAGGCGAGTTGTAAAATCGCGACTATGTCTACATCCAACGACAACTTCCTCGAACTGGCTGCCCCCGGCGTTCGTGCCCTGCAACCGTATCTGCCCGGCAAACCGGTGGCGGAACTGGAGCGCGAATACGGTATACGCAATGCCATCAAGCTGGCTTCCAATGAAAACCCGTTTGGACCGGGACCACTGGCCGTTGCTGCTGCCAGGGCGGTCATCGAGGACCTTTCCCGTTACCCTGAAGGCAGTAGCTACCTGCTGGCCGAGCGGCTTGCGCAGAAACATCAGCTTGAGCGGGACTGTATTACACTGGGCAATGGATCCAATGATGTGCTCGATATCATTGCACGGGTATTCCTGAGCCCGGGGTACGAGGCGGTTTTCTCGCAGCATGCCTTTGCGGTCTACCCGATTGTCGTACAGGCAACGGGTGCGACGGCACGTGTTGCCCCGGCGCATGATGGCCGTCACGGAGCGGCCTATGGCCATGACCTGGCGGCGATGCTTGAGCGGGTCGGCTCGATGACGCGGCTGGTGTTTATCGCCAACCCCAATAACCCGACCGGCACCTGGCTGGGCAGAACTGAACTCGAGGCATTCATCGCGGCGCTGCCGTCTCATGTCATGGTGGTCGTCGACGAGGCCTACTTCGAATATGTCGATCAGGACGGCTACCCGAATGCGGCTACCTGGCTGGCCCGCTTTCCGAACCTTATCGTGACCCGTACCTTTTCCAAGGCCTATGGGCTGGCAGGTCTGCGGATTGGCTATGCATTGTCACATCCGCATGTGGCCGGCCTGCTGAACCGGGTGCGGCATCCCTTCAATGTAAACAGCGTGGCACAGGCCGCTGCACTGGCCGCGCTGGACGATGTTGATTATCTGCAGCAATGTATCAGGCGTAACCGGGAAGGCATGGCGCAGCTGGTCGCGGGGTTTGAGGCGCTTGGCCTTTCCTTCATAGCGTCCGTCGCCAACTTTGTCTGCGTTGATACCGGCCGGTCGGGGTCAGATGTCTACGAGGCCCTGCTTCAGCAGGGAGTGATTGTGCGTCCGGTGGCGAATTACGGCTTGCCCGGACATCTGCGTGTCACCGTCGGTCGTGCCGATGAAAATGCCCGTTTTCTGAGCGCACTGGAGCGTGTGCTGCATGATTGAACGGCTTTGTATTATCGGCGTAGGCCTCATCGGTGGCTCCCTGGCCCGGGCATTGCGCGCAGCGGGTGCCTGCCGGGAAGTGGTGGGTGCCGGTCGCAATACCGGTAACCTGCAGACCGCGGTTGATCTGGGTGTCATTGATCGATACGACACCGACCTGGCGCAGGCAGTCAGTGGCGCCGACATGGTGGTGGTGTGCGTACCGCTGGGGGCGATGGAAAGTGTCTTTAATGCCATCAAGGGACGGCTCGCCGGGCAGGCGGTGCTGACCGATGCCGGCAGTGCCAAGGGCAGTGTCATTGCAGCGGCACAGCGGGCGTTTGGCAGCGTGCCGGATTTTTTCGTGCCGGGACACCCGATTGCCGGCACCGAGCAAAGCGGGGTCGAGGCATCGCTCCCCGGGCTGTACAAGGACCGCCGCGTAATCCTCACGCCGCTGCCGGACACCCGGTGCGCGGCGACCGCGCAGGTGCGTGCCATGTGGGAGGCCGCTGGTGCACAGGTGGTGAGTATGGATCCGGCGCATCATGATGCGGTGCTGGCCGCCACCAGCCATTTGCCGCATCTGCTGGCCTATTCGCTGGTGGATACGCTGGCCAGGCTGGATGAGCACGATGAGGTATTTGATTACGCGGCAGGCGGTTTTCGTGACTTTACACGCATCGCCTCCAGTGACCCGGTCATGTGGCGTGATATCTGCCTCGCCAATGGTGATGCCATCCTGCTGATGATCGAGCGTTTTGTGGAAGACCTGCAGGTGCTGAGTGACGCCATCAGGAATCACGATGGCCAGCAGCTGCTTGCGGTCTTCACTGCGGCCAAGGCGGCACGCGATTGCTTTACAGGGAAGACAGCGGAATGACAACCTCAACGGCAGATACCCCGGACCTCCGTTTCCGGGTCATGGCCGGCGGGCAGCTTGCTGGCCGGTTGCGTGTGCCCGGAGACAAGTCCATTTCCCATCGATCTGTCATGCTTGGCTCGCTGGCCGCAGGACACACCGAGGTGAGCGGTTTCCTGGAGGGTGAAGACAGCCTGGCAACACTGGCGGCCTTTCGCGCCATGGGTGTGCAGATCAGCGGGCCGGATGCCGGCAAGGTCCACATCAAGGGCGTCGGCCTGCATGGCTTGCAGGCACCTGCCGCTGCGCTGAATCTCGGTAACTCCGGCACCTCCATGCGCCTGATGAGCGGGCTGCTCGCGGGCCAGGCATTTTCAACCACCTTGACCGGTGATGTGTCGCTGTCCAGTCGTCCAATGCAACGGGTGGTCGGACCCTTGACGACGATGGGTGCACAGATCGAGGCGAGCACTGCCGGCACGGCGCCGCTGGTGATTCACGGTGCTGCAACACTCATCGGCATTGACTACGACATGCCGGTTGCCAGTGCGCAGGTGAAGTCCTGCCTGTTGCTTGCCGGTCTGTATGCCCGTGGACAGACATGTGTATCCGAACCGGCGACGACACGCGATCACACCGAGCGCATGCTGGCCGGTATGGGCTACCCCGTGCAGCGCAGTGGCAACCGCGTGTGTATCGAAGGCGGGCATTCCCTGCGCGGCATCGCAATTGATATACCTGCAGATATTTCCTCTGCTGCATTCTTCCTGGTGGGCGCCAGTCTTGCCCCGGGTTCCGAACTGCTGCTTGCACATGTGGGCATGAACCCGACACGTACCGGTATTATCGATATCCTGCGGCGCATGGGGGCTGACATCCACGTGATGAATGAACGTGACGTCGGTGGTGAACCGGTGGCTGACCTGCGGGTACAGTCTGCGCCGTTACACGGTATCGATATCCCGCCGCAACTGGTGCCGCTGGCAATAGACGAGTTCCCGGTGATCTTCATCGCGGCGGCCTGTGCGCAGGGCAGGACGGTGCTGAGCGGCGCCGGAGAATTACGGGTCAAGGAAAGCGATCGAATCCAGGTGATGGCCGATGGATTGCAAACGCTTGGCATCGCTGCGCAACCAACGCCTGACGGACTGATCATCGACGGCGGCGTGATCGGCGGCGGTCGTGTTGACAGTCACGGTGACCATCGCATTGCCATGGCGTTTTCCATTGCCGCCCTGCGTGCACAGGGTGAAATAGAAATCAGTAATTGTGCCAATGTGAATACCTCATTCCCCGGCTTTGTTGAACTGGCCAGCCAGGCCGGACTGAAGATCACGGCAACCCGTGAGCAGGTCGGCTAGGCGCCGCGTCATCAGAGCGTGCTGCTGAATGTGTCCGTCATGAATAATCCCGATCACCAGACCGCGCAGGCTGTTCCGGTCATTACTATCGACGGCCCCGGCGGTTCGGGTAAAGGCACCATCAGCCAGGCGCTGGCCGAACAGCTTGGTTGGCACCATCTGGATAGCGGTGCCCTGTACCGTCTGCTGGCTTACGCCGCATTGCAGCAGTCACTCGACCTTGCAGATGAAACGGCGCTGGTGGCGCTCGCCGGCCGCCTGAGTAAAAGCGATTGTCTCCCGACGCCGGAGAACCCGGCCATACGCCTGCAGGGTGTGGATGTCAGCGATGCCCTGCGTACCGAAGCCTGTGCCACCGCGGCCTCGCGAGCAGCCGCTTTGCCGGCGGTTCGCGAGGCGTTACTGGCGTGGCAGCGGCGCTGTCGGCAGCTGCCGGGTTTGATCGCCGACGGGCGGGATATGGGAACGGTAGTTTTCCCGGATGCAACGCTCAAGTTTTTTCTCACCGCACGCCCTGGTGTGCGTGCAGAAAGGCGATATAAGCAGTTGAAAGAAAAGGGAATAAATGTAGATCTTGCGGTTCTGGTCAAGGAGGTGGAAGCACGCGATGCGCGTGATTCCAGCCGCCAGATATCGCCGCTGACACCGGCACCCGATGCGCTGATCGTCGATAACAGTGACCTGAATGAGGCAGATACCCTGCATCGAGTGCTGGCAGTTGTCCATTCGGTCTTGTGAAAATCCCTGTACAATTAAGCAGATACACGTATAATCTTGTGTTCCGTTTGGACCGGGGCGTTACCCGGGCCTTTTTTTTAACCTGACCTGCGGTATCGCTAGATACGGTAGCTATTTTAAATGGGTCGTGCCTGCACGGCTCTAGGATGATGTCTCCCATGACCGAAAGTTTTGCTGAAATGTTTGAAGAAAGCCTCGTTAACCAGACGTTAACGAGAGGTTCTGTAGTAATAGGGACAGTTGTTGATATTCAATCAGATAGTGTGATCGTGAATGCCGGGCTGAAATCCGAAGGCATTATTCCAATCGAAGAATTCAAGAACGCCTCGGGTGAAATTGAAATAGAAATCGGCGATGAAGTCGAAGTTTCCCTGGAGGCGGTGGAAGACGGTTTTGGTGAAACCAAACTGTCGCGTGAAAAAGCAAAACGGGATGAAGTATGGCGCCGGCTCGAAAAGGCGTATGAAAATGGAGACATCGTCAAGGGCGTTATCAGTGGCAAGGTTAAGGGTGGCTTTACTGTTGATATAGAAGAGATCCGTGCCTTCCTGCCCGGTTCGCTGGTCGACGTGCGACCGGTACGCGATCCGGTTTTCCTCGAAGGCAAGGAGCTTGAATTCAAGCTGATCAAGCTTGATCAACGTCGCAATAACGTCGTGGTTTCGCGCCGCGCCGTGGTGGAAACAGAATTCAGTGCAGAGCGCGAGGCGCTGCTCGAGAGCCTGCAGGAAGGCATGACCATCAAGGGAATTGTCAAGAATCTGACCGATTATGGTGTATTCGTGGATCTGGGTGGAATCGACGGTCTGCTGCACATTACCGATATGGCATGGAAGCGTGTCAAGCACCCGTCGGAAATCGTCAATGTCGCTGATGAAATCGAAGTCAAGGTGCTCAAGTTCGATCGCGAGCGTAACCGCGTGTCTCTGGGTATGAAACAGCTGGGTACCGATCCATGGGCAGATCTGGCGCGTCGTTACCCGGCCAATTCACGCCTGTTCGGCAAGGTGACAAACATTGCCGATTACGGCTGCTTTGTCGAGATTGAAGAGGGTGTCGAGGGCCTGGTGCATGTCTCGGAAATGGACTGGACCAACAAGAACGTCAACCCTTCCAAGATGGTCCATATCGGTCAGGAAGTCGAGGTGATGGTGCTGGATATCGATGAGGAACGCCGTCGTATCTCGCTGGGTATCAAACAGTGCTACCCCAATCCGTGGGATGAATTCGGCGCCACCCGCAACAAGGGTGACGTGGTCAAGGGTACCATCAAGTCCATCACCGATTTCGGTATTTTCATCGGCATGGAAGGTGACATCGATGGTCTGGTTCACCTGTCGGATATTTCCTGGCATGAGCCGGGCGAAGAAGCCGTGCGGAAATTCTCCAAAGGTGACGAGATCGAAGCCGTGGTGCTGTCAGTTGATCCTGAACGTGAGCGCATCTCGCTGGGTGTCAAGCAGCTGGAAAAGGACCCGTTCTCGAATTTTGTTGCAGAACACAGCAAGGGCAGCTTCGTCAAGGGCACTGTCAAGGACGTGGATGCGAAAGCGGCAATCATTGATCTGGGCGATGGTGTTGAAGGGACCCTGCGCGCGTCTGAACTGTCCCGTGACCGGATCGAGGATGCACGCAGCCTGCTGAGTGTCGGCGACGAGGTCGAGGCCAAGTTTATGGGTGTTGACAGAAAGAGCCGTGCCATCATGTTGTCCGTCAAGGCAAAGGACAGCGAGGACGAGGCGGCGATGATGCAGGACTACGGAGCCGGTGCTGCTGAAGCAACAACTAATCTTGGTGATGTGCTCAAGAAGCAGATGAACGGCGACGAGAGTTAGTCGCCCGTCTGACAGGGAATAATGGCCTGTTCATCGGATAATGACTGGAACGGAAACTTACATCCGGGTTGGTGGATAAAATGACAAAGTCTGAATTGATCGAGATACTCGCGGCTAAAAACGGACATCTGAATCACAAGGATGTTGAGTTGGCGGTCAAAAGTCTGCTTGAACAAATGAGCTGGGCTCTCGCTACGGGGCAGCGGATAGAGATCAGGGGATTTGGCAGTTTCTCTCTGCATTATCGTCCTCCGCGTATTGGCAGAAACCCGAAGACCGGTGATTCGGTCGCACTGGCGGCCAAACATGTACCCCATTTCAAGCCAGGAAAGGAGCTCAGGGAACGTGTCAACGAGGGACTTGCTCGCGAAAGGGGATTCTAGACACACCTGCGAGGCCAACCCGGCCACAGTCTTCCCGGGCCACGCATCCGGGGTGACTGAGTTCAGGCCGGGGTTAGCCGTTTCCTGCTCCACACATCCATTCGCTGGACAACAGCAGGCGTTCGTGTCCCTGGCTGTTAGCCGTTCTCGTACTCCGTTGTGCTAATTCAGGATCTGGTCTGGTTGCTGTTACCGGTTGCAGCCGCCTTTGGCTGGTTTGCCGCAAAACGCAGCAAAGGTAAACCCGGTAGCTGCGCTGATTCCGTGCTGGGTGTCGACTATATCAAGGGCCTGAATTACCTGCTCAGTGAACAACAGGACAAGGCCATTGACGTCTTTATCCGCATGCTGGAGGTTAACAGCGATACCGTTGAAACCCATCTTGCATTGGGCAACCTGTTCAGAAAGCGAGGGGAAGTCGACCGCGCCATCCGTATCCACCAGAACCTCATTGCGCTTTCCACGCTGAATACTGAACAGCGTGCCGATGCCGTGCTGGAACTCGGACAGGACTACATGAAGGCCGGTTTATTCGATCGTGCGGAAGGCCTGTTCAAGGAGTTGATTGAAAGCAACGTACACCTCTCGACGGTGCTGCCCCTGTTGCTGGATATTTATCAGCAGGAAAAGGACTGGGAAAACGCCATCGGCATCGCCGGCCAGATGGGTTTCGTGGGCGAACAACCGGCAAAATCGGTCATCGCACAGTTTTATTGCGAACTGGCCGAGAATGCCCGAGTCAGGGGGAAGGTCGAGGAGGCCGCCAGCCTGCTCAAGAACGCCAGCGAATACGATCCTCATTGCGCACGTGCATGGTTCATAACGGGGAATATTGCCCGCCAGGGCGGTGATTATCGTACCGCACTGGATGCCTACGAGCAGGTTGCTGAACGCGACATCGAGTTGTTGCCGGAGATTCTTGATAACATGCACGCCTGTCACCGCGAACTGGGTACTGCAGGGGCCTTTATTGATTACTTGCACAATGCCATTAGCTGCTATGCGGGTATTTCCCCGGTGCTTGCACTGGCAGACATTATGAGCGATACCGAGGGTAGTGAGTCGGCTGCCCGATTCATCGCAAGTGAACTGGGCAAGCGTCCTTCAGTACGCGGCTTGTCGCGATTTATTGATCTCAGTCTGTCGAGAAGCGAGGGCGCCGCTCATGAGAACCTGTCGATACTGAAAAACATGACCGATCAGTTGCTGGAAGACAAACCGGTCTACCAGTGCCTCGAGTGTGGTTTCTACGGCAAAATGCTCCACTGGCAGTGCCCGAGTTGCAAGCAATGGAATACCATCAAGCCGATTCACGGCGTTGAAGGTGAATAGGCTGGTGGGGTGGTTAACAACATACAGGTGTATTTTCTGAAGTGAGTCGATCAAAGGTTATAGTCGCGCTTGATTTCCCGAATGCGGCGCCGGCCATGCAACTGGTTGCACGGTTGACGCCCGATCTGTGCCGTTTGAAAGTCGGCAAGGAGCTGTTTACCCGTGCCGGGCCGCGACTGGTAGAAGACCTTGCAGCGCGTGGTTTCGATGTCTTTCTCGATTTGAAATTTCATGATATTCCCAACACGGTTGCCAGCGCCTGCCACGCGGCAGCCGAGCTTGGGGTATGGATGCTGAATGTGCATGCACTGGGTGGTGAACGCATGCTGCTGGCAGCAAAGGAGGGTGTTGCGCGGGCACGGCAGTCACCCATGCTGGTTGCGGTTACCCTGTTGACCAGCATGGATGAGGCGGATCTCGCAGCCGTGGGCCTTTCAGGCACACCTCTGGACAATGTGCTACGTCTCGCACACCTTGCGCAACAGTCCGGTCTGGACGGTGTGGTCTGCTCTTCGCGGGAAACGGCGGATCTCAGGGACCAGCTCGATGCAGGCTTCAGGCTGGTGACGCCGGGTATTCGGCCGGCCGGCAGTCAGACGGATGATCAGCGTCGCGTGATGACACCTGTTGATGCAATCATCAACGGTTCTGACTATCTCGTGATTGGTCGCCCGGTGACCCGGGCTGACGATCCGGTACGTGTTTTGCGCACAATAAATTCAGAACTGTCTGCTTTAACCTGATACACCTGTCAGGCACCCTGTCTGCGGTGGCGTTGCAGTCTGTCGGCCGATCTGACAACTGCCATGCCAGTTCATTACTACAGGGAAGTCACGACACAGGAGACAGGAATGCACAAGCTGAAAAGAGTGTTTGTATCACTGCTGGTATCAATGGCGATGCTGATGTCGCTACATGCCTATGCCGGGCCGGTCGACATTAACACAGCCGATGCCGCCACACTGGCCAGTGCCATGAATGGCGTAGGCGAGAAAAAGGCGGCGACAATCATTGCCTACCGCGATGCACACGGTCCTTTCGTGCGCATTGAGGATTTAGCCAATGTGAAAGGAATCGGACAGAGTACCATCGAGAAAAATCGCCAGAACCTTGCGGTTGGCTCTGCGGGCGAGCAGTAATGTCCAGGCTGCCATGATCCGGGCACATGCCTGGATCGTGGCAGCTTTCCGCTCTTGCAGCCTGCGACGCACTTCGGGTTTGTATTACCCATATATAACAGGTAGATATAGACGGCCAGGTGTTGACGGATCGCCGGATTAGCGTCGCAGTGCCCGGTGCTTCTTTGCTGCAATTCCCGCCATCAGTCGCTGCGAACAATCAAGGCTTGTGGCGATTCAATATTCAGTTTGCAGCGTCGATGACTAGGGAGATCCCGAGCGACACCTTATAATTATCCATTGCCAGAATAAGGAACCGTTGAATGAAACTCTATCCAGTCATCTTGTCCGGTGGTTCGGGCTCACGCCTGTGGCCGTTATCGCGTGAGTATTATCCCAAGCCGCTGTTGCCGCTTGTTTCTGATAAAACCCTGCTGCAGCAAACGGCCTGTCGGCTGGATAGTCTTGCGGATGTTGGTGATGCGGTTTATGTGTGCAACGAAGAGCATCGTTTCCTGTTGGCCGAGCAGATCGCACAGCTGGGCAAGTCACCTGCCACCATCATACTCGAGCCCATTGGCAGAAATACGGCGCCTGCATTAACGCTGGCCGCCTTGTACCTCGTCAAGCAGGACCCCGATGCCATGATGGTGGTGATGCCGGCCGACCACGTCATGACAGAGCCGCAGCAGTTTGTCGCCGCAGTCGAACAGGGCAGGGACAACGCCGAACAGGGCGCACTGGTCACCTTCGGAATCGTGCCTGAATCACCCGAGACGGGTTATGGATATATCAAGCGGGACGCCCGGATTGAAGGCAGTACGGCGTATGCAGTTGCGCGTTTCGTTGAGAAGCCGGACAGGCAAACTGCCGAACGCTACCTCAGTGAAGGCGACTATTACTGGAACAGCGGCATCTTCCTGATGCGTGCTGACCGCTGGCTGGATGAGATCAGCCAATACCACCCCGAGATTCTCAGGAACTGTCGCGAAGCCATGAATACGGGTGTCCAGGACCGCGACTTCTTTCGTGTCAACAAGCAGAAGTTTAATGAATGTCCCAGTGACTCCATTGACTATGCGGTCATGGAAAAAACCGAACGTGCTGTCGTCCTTCCAATCAGTGCAGGCTGGTCCGATATTGGTGCCTGGTCGGCACTGTGGGATATCTGTCCCCATGATGATGATGGCAATGTTATCCAGGGTGATGTGCTGGTAGAGGATACGTATAATTCGTTTCTGGTCGCACAGCATCGTTGTCTTGCCATGGTGGGTCTGGATAATGTCGTGGTTGTGGAAACCGCGGATGCTGTACTGGTCGCCAGTAAGGACAAGGCACAGAATGTCAAGGCGATCGTGAGCCGCCTCAAAGGCAGCAGTCGTGAGGAGTGCAAGGTGCATCGGCAGGTGTTTCGTCCCTGGGGTTCTTACGAAGGCATCGATGCCGGTTCCCGCTTCCAGGTAAAACGCCTGTCCGTCAAGCCCGGGGCGCAGCTCTCATTACAGCTGCATCATCATCGCGCGGAACACTGGGTGGTGGTGAGAGGCACCGCACGGGTTACCTGTGGAGATCAGGTGTTCGTACTGCATGAAAATGAGTCGACGTTTATACCCATCGGGGAAAAACACCGCCTGGAAAATCCAGGCAATATCCCGCTGGAAGTGATCGAGATACAATCAGGCAGTTATCTGGGCGAAGATGATATCGTCCGTTTTGAGGATGTTTACGACAGGGTTAAGGAGAACTGATTCAGGTGATAGATCATGGATAAAATAATCAGAAAGGCAGTTTTCCCCGTTGCGGGTCTGGGCACCCGCTTTCTTCCGGCAACCAAGGCAAATCCAAAGGAAATGCTGACGGTTGTTGACAAGCCCTTGATTCAGTACGCGGCTGAAGAGGCAGTCAATGCCGGTATAGATGAACTCATCTTTGTCACCAGCAGCAGTAAGCGTGCGATTGAGGACCACTTTGACAAAAACTACGAACTGGAATCCGAACTCAAAAAAAAGGGCAAGACAGATTTGCTGAAAATCGTGCAGGAGGTTGTGCCGGCCAATGTAACCTGTGTTTATGTACGTCAGCCGGAAGCCCTCGGGTTGGGCCATGCCGTGTTATGCGCCAAGCCGGTGGTCGGTGATGAACCTTTTGCAGTCATCCTGGCGGATGACCTGATCAACAGTAGCGGCAACTGTGTGCTTGGTCAGATGGTTTCAGTATACAACCATCATCACGCCAGCATCCTCGGGGTTGAGGAGGTGCCACCGGGTGAGACAGACAGGTACGGCATAGTCGACCCCGGTGAAACGGACGACCGCGTCTCGCATGTGCGAAACATCGTGGAGAAGCCGCTGCCCGAGGAGGCCCGTTCCAACCTGGCTGTAGTAGGGCGTTATATCCTGACACCGGCTATCTTCAAGTATCTGGAAAAGATTCCGCGTGGCGCTGGCGGCGAGATCCAGTTGACCGATGCGATCGAACAGTTACTCCGCGTGGAACAGGTACTGGCCTATCGTTTTGAAGGCAAACGTTACGATTGCGGGAGCAAGCTGGGTTATCTGCAGGCAACAGTGGAGTTTGCCCTGCAACATCCGGAATTGCGTGATGACTTCCTTGCCTATCTTGTCGCCGGGTACGGTCAGCGCGCATAGAAACTGCCGCAAGCCGGCAACGACTGAATATTGCCCTCAGCAGTCGTTTTCGGTGGCTGTCCGTATAGCAAGCCGCCGGGGGTGTAAGCTTTTTCTGTGTATGCAGACTGGCCAAAACATGTAATGGCTCCCCGGGACGGGCTCGAACCACCGAGCTGGTTATTAAGGGTATAAAATACAATATGATATATATTTTAATAAGATAAAGAACCTTAAGTACTTTCTGTTGGCCTTTCTGCTTAAGTGTCCCGCCTGACACGCCCGAAATCCTGCCAAATGAGCCCGGACGGGGTGGGGTAGTGGATGAGGAATGTCTCGAACGACAGGATCATGCTCAAGATCGGACCTTTAGGGCTGGCGGGTTCAGCCAGTGAGCGCAACACTTGCCTGCAGTTTATCTGCAGCCCCACCGGAGCAAAGTGGAGACAGAGGTGTCGGCTGGAAGCGATGGTTAGACGCTGATACCGGACCAGGAGCGGATCGTAATAAATCATACTCGCTGCAACTATGGCGTGGCAGGCTTGTGACCCGGGACGAAGTACGCCCCTGTTTCAACAGGTTCTTCCCCTGCTTGAGTGGGTAACACATCAACCTAGACGAGATGCATTCCTCCTGATGGCAAGGTTGTTGGCCGAATGAATTCGGCCATACAACGGTGATCTACCCACTCGATTTGGGGGAGCGTCCTTCAACATTGATGTATCAGGGAGCATAACCCACTCTGCTGGCATCCAATCTGCACTGTTCGCTCTGTTTGCGGTAGTAGCGCTCGTATCCGGGTATTTTCCGGGGGATATATTTCTGTCCTATGTGCGCTGTCGAACCGATAAAACATAGCTGATTCGATTAGCATGATTTCAACGGATATGAGTTGATTCCTGAATCAGCCAGGGAAATTTCCTTCCGTCAGTGATCGCAGGAGATCTTGTAACAGGTCTGCTGTATAGATTTACTACAAATCCACTTGAGGTAGCAGATATGAATAAACTGACCAAAACATTGTGTGCAACAGCTATAGCCGGCGCCATGGCGATTCCTTTCACGGCAGCGCAGGCCTGGGGGCCATGGGGCGGCGACCGTGGCTATGGTGGTAATAGCTGGGATGGTGATGGCTCGGGTGACGGCTATGGTGACGGCGACTTCGACGGCGACTTCGGCTTCAACATGAGCGGCAGCGGTCGCGGCCATGGGAGTGGTTACGGGCGTGGAAGTGGGCGTGGCTATGGTTATGATGGCTATGGTGGTGGTCCCGGCTATGGTGGTGGTCCCGGCTATGGTGGTGGTCCCGGTTATGGTGGTGGTCCCGGCTATGGAGGTGGCTATCCAGGCGCTAATGGTGCTCCTGCTTTTGCTCCCCCGGCGGCTGGTCCTGCACAACCGGCAACACCAACTTCTGGCCAGTAATCAGGCGAGCAAACCAGACGATCCTGAACAGGGATGTGAGGGGTCGTTTTTGTTTGACGGGGCAAATTGTCCTCATCACTAAAATATCAAGGCATACGGGTAAAATCTGTCAGCGTAGTTGTCCAGGATGATTCAAAGAGACCCTCTCTGTCAGGATAGTTATAGTCACCGAGCTGCGCGAAGGCGGCACTCTTATCTCTGCGATTTTTTCGGGAAAAAAGATACTGAGCGAACCATCAGCGGATCGGAAGAACGTCGATTAGGCACAGAAAACCGGCGAGTGCGGTTGAAGGCTTGAATCCAGTCCAGACATTACGCCCCATGAAAGGCCAATGGAGTGTCTCAGGTAAATGCTCGCCAAGCCGCCAGCAATGCAAACAGCAGAAAGACACCACCGCTTATCCGGTGCAGCCAAAGAACCGGAAGGCGCTGCAGCACGGTACGTCCTGCCCAGACCCCGAGTACCGAGACCATTATCAGCGCGGTGGAGGCGCCCAGCCACACCGGTAAAGGATCGAAACTACCTGCCAGGCCCGCTACCGCGATCTGTGTCTTGTCGCCGAACTCGGCCACAAAGATCAACAGCAGAGTGGTGAGAAAAATGCCGTGGCCCGACCTTTCCGCCAGATCGTCTGATTCACCATAATCCTGTTTGCCCAGGGCGTGGATGCCAAAGGCGCCGAACAGCAAGGCCACCAGGCCGGCAGTTACCCGCTCAGGCACCCAGGCGGCCACACCAGCACCAAACAATACAGCCAGGGTGTTAAGTACAAGAAACGCCGTCGTAGCGCCCAGTATTACAGGCCAATGACGGTGACGAGTCGCCAGGGTCATACACACCAACTGGCTCTTGTCGCCGATCTCCGCTAAGGCAATGAGTGTAAATGTTGACAATGAAACGGAAAGTGATTCGGGTGGGATCATATATAGATGATGGCCTTGTATGCTGGTGAGTCTTCAGTCTCGATTATACAAATCTCGTGTCACGAAACGGATTTAAATGACCGCTTTTGGCGTGCGCCGTGCAAAGGCGGCGTTTCACACGGGTGCAAAACCCGTCAGGTGAAATTGCTCCAGCCGGAAGCAATCGGAGCCGTCATGGAGGCAGCGAAGTGGCTGAAGCCTCTGGTGTAGAGGGTGACTGGGTGAGTTGACGAGTGTGCAGACCCTGACGTGACTGAACGCTGGGCAATCCTCAAAAAGGACGTTGCACAGGCCGATCTGTCCGCCACATGCGGGGAAGGCTGACAGGATATACCGTCAACTGGCTGGATTGTGCAGTTGTTACCTTCCCGAAAAAATTTATGGTGCACCAAAGACCGCCGCGCGAAGAGTCCGTTAAGCCACTTTCTGTCTGCCTGTCCGGTTTATTTGCAGGGAAAAGCTTTCTTTAGAGCATCTTCAACCAGCTTAATGCCGTCCATATCACGCGATTCCGGGTGGTCGGATAGATATTTCGATACAACAAGTGCGAGTTGCTGGTCGACGACACGATCAGAAGGGCAGATTTTCTGAGCATCAACGAGTGCATCTGCCATTCCCAGTACGTACCAACGACACATCACAGTGTCTACTAATGCCTGATCGCACTTTGTCCCATGGTCTTCAATAGAAGCGTCAAGATTTGCACACCGCTGATACAAACGGTCACCTGTCAGTGCATAACTGTTGCTGCTTACAATGATTCCCAGTAGTACAGTTATGAATATAATCTTTATCGTTTCCATGTCGCTCTCTTTATGCATTATTCGCACATACTGTCGGCATGTCCCGCAGATTCCATAAGCTCACCCGAAAAGACTGTATTCTGGTAAGGTATTGATATGCTCACCACTACCTTCGCTACCTGCGGTAGCCGCTGGTATTGAGCCAGGAATCAACACGTTTCTGATAGAGGGTTTTACGATGGACTATGCAATAGCAGCAGGTGCTACGGGTATATCAGACATCCTTCAAAAGGTATCTACAAATCCCTGGCTGATTGTTGCTATTGGGGGCGTCCTTATCGTGCTTTATTTCGTAACTACCCGAGCATAAGAACCACCCGTCACAGCACCGGAGTGACCGGGGAGGAAACAGGCCGGCACCTGCCAGTGATCTGGCGAGGCCGGGGGAGGGTGTGGAGTTCTGCTTGTCGCATGGTTTCTTGCCCCGTAGGATACGGGCATGACATTCCATGACCTATTCGAGCAGGGGTTGTCGGTCGCCAAGGAATTGGGCGAGATCATAAGCAACGCTCTCAGCACACTTTACGCCAAAGACAACGAGGTAATCGGTAAATATGTCCTGGTTTTGGCTATCGCAGGTCTATTGATATTTGGCTTGCGATTAATCAGAGACGAAGTTGAAGAATTCCGGGGCAGGGAGGGAAATGAATCCAGGAAACTGCCGTGGTATTTGCGGTATCGGACAATATTTCTCTTGATTATCTTCTTATACGCCATCATTTTTGTGTTGATATTATGATGATTCATCACATGGTTAAATTCAAAAAATACGGCATCATGAGTTCGCTACATTTTAGCGATGAATATGTAATGCATAAAAGG
>Ga0210063_1000269_pt1 | contig 17284 bp, 16 predicted proteins | sample Muzzi_PWA_D1_FD_185529 | JGI IMG/M metagenome (GOLD analysis project Ga0210063, IMG submission 185529) | Wetland microbial communities from San Francisco Bay, California, USA, that impact long-term carbon sequestration - Muzzi_PWA_D1 (SPAdes) | ecosystem: Environmental > Aquatic > Marine >... | reverse complement strand
CCACCGCCGGGCCCGGCGGTCACCGCTTTGTCGACGCACCCGAGGTCGGCGAGTGCTTCGAGCGCGGCGTCGTCCTCAAGATCGACGCCGCCGCGGCCGCCGAGCTGCCGAAGCCGGAGGCCAACCCGGGCGCCCTCTCGGTCAACCCGTCCGACCTGGTCGGGGGGCGGGGCCGCCGCGGCTTCCTGCGCCGCGCCTGGGACTCGCTGTCGGGCCGGCGCTGACTCCAGCGCGTGCACAACTCGCAGCGAGCCTCTAGGATGCGCGCCATGTCCTTGCGGGGGGCTCTTCTCACCATCTTCGCCTGCGCGGCGCTGGCGCTTGCCGGCTGCGGCGACGACGACTCGACCGACACGACCGCGGCCGCGACCGACGGCGAGACGACCGCCCAGTCGGCCGAATCGACCGACACCAAGCCCGAAGTCGAAGTCCCCTCCGACGAACCGCCGGCCGAACTGGTGGTCGAAGACCTGGTCGAAGGCGATGGCGCCGAAGCGAAAGCCGGCGACGAAGTCACCGTCCAGTACGTCGGCGTCGGCTACGAAAGCGAAGAAGAGTTCGACGCCTCCTGGGACCGCGGCGAACCGTTCACCTTCCCGCTCGGGGCCGGCGAAGTGATCCCCGGCTGGGAACAGGGCGTAAAAGGATGAAGGTGGGTGGCCGGCGCGAGCTGATCATCCCGCCCGAACTCGCCTACGGCCCGCAGGGCAGCCCGCCGGCGATCGGCCCCAACGAAACGCTGATCTTCGTAGTCGACCTGGTCGCGGTGAACTGAGCCCCAGCGGCCGCCGGGCGGGTGGGGGAGCCGCAGTGCTCGCCGCCCGGATCGCCGCCCAGGGCCTCGCCGGCGAGCCGGCGCGCAGCCCGGAGGCGGTGGCGGAGCGGCTGCTGGCGGTGCAGGGGCAGGACCCGCGCGGGGCGCGGCTGGCGATCCGGGCCCGCAGCGCCGGCCTCGCCGCCGCCGACGTCGACCGGGCGCTGGACGCGGGGGCGCTGCTGATCACCTGGCTCAACCGCGGCACTCTGCACCTGGTCCGGTCCGAGGACTACCCCTGGCTGCAGGCGCTGACCACGCCGCCGCTGCTGAGCTCGTGCGCCCGCTGGCTGCGCAGGTCGGGGATCTCCGAGGCCGAAGCGGAGCGGGGACTGGCGACGATCGAGCGGGCGCTGGCCGACGAGGGGCCGCTGACCCGCCACCAGCTGCGCGAGCGGCTCGAGGCGGTCGGTGTGCCGCCGGCGGGCCAGGTCCTGTTCTTCCTGGCCGCGGTGCGGGGGCTCGTGGTGCGCGGACCGATGGCCGAGGGCGACCACGCCTACGTCCTGGCCCACGACTGGCTCGGCCCGCAGCCGCAGGTGGACCGCGACGCGGCGCTGGCCGAGCTGGCTCGCCGCTACCTGGCCGGGCACGGCCCCGCCGACGACCGCGACCTGGCCCGCTGGGCCGGCCTGCCGCTGCGCGACGCCCGGGCCGGCCTGGCGGCGATCGCCGCCGAGCTGGCCGAGCGCGACGACGGCCTCCTCGACCTCGCGGGTCGCCGCTCGCCCGAGCCGCTGCCGCCGCCCCGTCTGCTTGGCGCCTTCGACCCGTTGCTGCTCGGCTGGACCTCGCGCGACGACGTGGTCGGCCGGCACAAGCTGCTGGTCACCAACAACGGCGTCTTCCGCCCCTTCGCCCTGGTCGGCGGCCGCGCCGTCGCCCGCTGGCGCCTCAGCGCCGGCAAGCTGACGATCGAGCCCCTGCAGCGGATCCCCAAGTGCGACACCGCCGCCCTCGACGCCGACGCCGAGGCGGTGCTGCGCTACCTCGGGCGCTGAGTGATGGATCCTACGTCTCGTGGACGTAAAATCCATCACTCACCCGGCGGGTTACTCGCCGTCGCCCGGCAGCTTCGGCGGCATCGGGTCGGCCGGCGGGGGCGGCGGCGCGTGGCCGGGCAGCGCCTCGGCTTCCTGCTCCCAGACGTGGTTGAGGGAGACCTGCAGGTAGGCCCAGAAGGCCGGCGCGAGCAACACGTAGAGGATGATCGAGAGCCAGCCGTTGACCGGCTCCTTGCCGGCCAGTTTGGCGGCGCCCATGATCCGCTTCGTGCCGCGCCAGTAGGTGATCAGGGCCGGGACGATGATGATGCCGCCCGGGAACACCGCCAGCACGGAGTGGGTCGGGTTCTGGCCGAGGTCATAGCCCTTCGCCTCGCCGTAGCCCTTCAGCTCCTTGTTGACCTTGTACCACCAGACCAGGTGGTAGATACCCAGGGTGACGATCGGCAGCAGCGCCACCGCCCAGGGGTTGCGCACCTTCACCTCATGCTGGGTGCCGCGAACTTGCATCTCGTAGGCCATCGGCCCTCCGTTCGAACGGGACAGGGGTGGACGAACGCGAGCCTATTCCCCGGCCAGGAAGGAATCGAGTGGCGTCCCGTCCCCCCCGACCAGGCGCAGGGTGGCGGGGCCGTGGGCAGCCTCGAACGCGGCCATCCCCGGCAGGCTGTCACGTCGCGGGCCGCTTTTCACCTCGAGCGCCGCCAGCTGCTCGCCGCGGGCGACGACGAAGTCGACCTCCCTGCCGCGATCTCGCCAGTAGAGGATCTCGGAGCGTGGGTCGCGCGACGCCCAGAGGTGGGCGCCGACGGCGGTCTCGACCAGCCGGCCCCAGTGCGCCGGGTCCTCACGGCTCTCCGCGAAGGTTCGTCCCGAGGTGGCTGAGACAAGCGCCGTGTCGAGCGCCAGCAGTTTCGGCGTCGACCGTCGTTGGCGGACCTTGCGGCGAGCGTATTTCTCCAGCCCGACCGCCAGCCCGGCGGCGGCGAGCAGGTCCAGGTAATGGGCGATGGTGGTCGTGTTGCCGGCGTCCTGGAGCTGGCCGGTTAGCTTCTGGTAGGAGACGATCTGGCCCGAGTAGTCGCAGACGAGGCGGAAGAGGCTGCGCAGTAGCGCCGGCTTGTCCACCCGCGTCAGCAGCAGCAGGTCGCGCGAGATCGTCGTCTCGACTATCGAGTCGAGGACGTAGGAGGCCCACCGCGGCTCGTCCTCGATCAGCGTCGCGGCGCCCGGGTAGCCGCCGAAGTAGACGAACTTGTCGAGATCGAATCCGAAGGCGTCGCGCATCTCCCCGAACGACCAGTGCGGCGCGCGGATCAGCTCGAAACGGCCGGTGAGGCTCTCGCTGAGTCCGTGCTGGACGAGCAGTGCGGCGGAGCCGAGCAGCACCACTCGGAGCGGGCGCACCGCAGCACGGTCCTCGTCCCAGAGCCGCTTCACGGTCTCCGCCCACCCGGTCACCTTCTGGATCTCGTCGACGGCGAGGATCGCGCCGCCGCGGTCGACTGCGAGTCGCCGCCCCTCCTCCCACTGCGCCTCCAGCCAGGCGGCGTCGCGCAGGGCCGGGTCGTCTGCGCTCGCGTAGTGGCTGGGCGGGTCAGCGGCCTCCGGGACCTGGCGCACCAGGGTCGTCTTGCCCACCTGGCGCGGCCCGCTGACGACCTGCAGCCGCCGCGGCTCCTCAGCCAGACGCACGGCAAGCGTTTCGAAGATGCGACGCCGGTAGCGAAACGAATCACTCATGATATTGAGTGATTTTACTCAATCAAATGAGTAGACGGTTGAACAACAGCGGAGCCTTGGCTTTTCCGGGGCAACCGATCGAAAATCAGGCACCCGCATTCCGGATCTGGGCTGACTGGGCGTCGAGGCTTGACTGGAACTCGGAGCTCCAAGCGCCGGTCTCTCTTGCTACCTCGTTGTCGACTGCGCCCACGAATTGCTGTGCGAGCCGAAGACGCCCGACCGTGCTGTTCGGTCTGTCGGCGACGATCTCCTGCCAGGAGAATTCGAAGTTACGGCGCAGCTGCGAGATCCTCTGGTTAGCGGTCATGAATCTCGTCCACCCAGTCGAGAGCCCGAAGTAGCGGTCGAAGCCGATCAGGGCTGCTGCGAAAACCAAGGCAACTGATGACCAGGCCGGGGGGATGGCCGGGCCGCCACTGTCGGCGAATATCTGGGAGAGGATCGGGATGATTGCGGCAACCGCGCCGAGGGTGATGGACATAACCCGCAGAACCTGCCCGCCGATCTTCTTGGAGCGACGCTTCTCGGTGTACCAGTCCTCTGCTTCCCTGGCGTGGTCCTTCGAGTACTCGAAGACCGAGGCTAGGGCTTGGTCTGGATCCGACCAGTCAAGCTCGGGAAGCTTGGCCCCCCCAAGATCCTCGATACCCATGTCGTCATTTTCACCCATATGATCCTGCTCCGATGGCTGGGGCTACCGAGACGCACCTGTGGATGCACTCGATCGGCGTTGAGCTGGATGCTGGGGATGCCGAGGGCTATCGACAGAAGTTGGTTGCCGCACTGGACGCGATGGGTGAGCGGGCGGAGGTCCTTGCGGGTGAGATCGCGCTCGATCTTCCAGAGTTCACCGCACACGACAAGTCACACTCCGACGCGATCTGGGTCCTGGCCGATCTGATCTCGGGAGCGGACCTGACCCTCACTCCCTCGGAGGCGTTCGTGTTCGGCGCCGCCGTCCTGCTCCATGACCTGGGCATGGCATCGGCGGCGTATGTGGAAGGGCCGGGTGCGATCAAAGAGGAGCCGCGCTGGTCGGATGCCATCGCCTCGGTCCTGCGGCAGACGACGGGGGAGATCCCGTCCCGGGAAGCGATTGCGAATCCGGACCCGGAGGTTGCCGAGGCGGCGACTCGGCAGGTGCTCCGCGAACTTCACGCCGAACACGCGGAGCGATTGGCCACGGCACGGTGGGAGGATAAGAACGGCAACGAGTATGCACTCCTCGAGTCACCCGAGTTGCGAGAGTCCCTGGGGCCGGTCATCGGGCGGATTGCCCACAGTCACTGGTGGTCCGTGAGCGAGCTCGGCGAGAGGCTTGGGACCGAGTTGGGTGCTTCGCCCGGAGCGCCTGCAAGCTGGACGATCCGACCCCTCCTGATCGCCTGCCTCTTGCGCTTGGCCGACGCCAGTCATCTCGATGGGTCTCGGGCACCGCGCTTTCTGCGACTGCTACGGGACCCGGCTGGAGAGGCAGGCCGGCATTGGGATTTCCAGGAACGCCTCGCACAGCCATACCGGCGCGATGACCGGATCGTGTTCACGGGCACCGCGTTCTCGGCGGACGACGCCGAGGCGTGGTGGCTGTGTGCTGACACGCTCGCGATGGTCGACCGAGAGTTTCGGTCTGTCGACTCGCTCTTGGCGGATTGCGGCCAACCGCGTCTTGCGATCCGGGGGGTCGCTGGCGCGGAGAACCTCGAGGCCCTTGCCAGTTTGATTCCCACCGACGACTGGATGCCGGTCGACGCGCGGGTGCAGGTGTCCGACGTCGTCCACCTGGTCGAACAGCTGGGGGGGCGTGAGCTCTACGGGTCCAAGCCCGAGGTTCCGTTGCGGGAGTTGGTTCAGAATGCTTCCGACTCGGTCAGAGCGAGGCGCGTCGTCGACGATTGCTCTGACGATTGGGGTTCGGTGACCGTTGCGGTTGGCGAGGCCGACGCAGACGGCAGGCGGTGGCTGGAGGTTCTGGACACCGGTGTGGGGATGTCCCGTGAGGTGCTGGCAAGTCACCTGCTGGACTTCGGTCGCTCCTTCTGGGACTCCCGGCAGGTGGTCGAGGAGTTCCCGGGCCTGCTCGCGAGTGGGTTTCAGCCGACCGGCAGGTTCGGGATCGGGTTCTTCTCGGTCTTCATGTGGAGCGACGACGTCGATGTGGTTTCACGCCGTTACGAGGCTGCGAAATCTGACACCAACGTGTTGGAGTTCCGCGGCGGGGTGGCGAAACGGCCACTGCTGCGTCCGGCGCAGCCGGCAGAGCAGCTGAGGGAGCCCGGGACGCGAGTGCGAATCATGCTCGACGCCGAGTCGGTCTGGCGACTCGGGCTCGATCCGGACGAGCCGACGACGATATTGCGCGACCTATGTGCCTGGCTGGCGCCCGCACTGGACGTCGATCTGTATGTCCAGGCGAGCAAGGATCGGTTGTTGGCCGTTGGGGCCGATGACTGGAAGGAGATGCCAATGGAGCAGTTGGCGGCTCGGATTGCGCTTCGCCCGGTACGTCGATCAGGCGCCTTTCCACCCGAAGACGAGGAGGGGGAGTCCGTTGACGGGGTTGAGGACGGACCTGACGGCGAGGCAGAAGAAGTGGACGACGAGGCAGGATTCAATGCCCTGGGACGCCTTGCGCGGCCGCTGAAGGACGAGAATGGCAAAACGGTGGGACGTCTTGCGATGTTGGCTCCCGAATTCGAGTCGGCGGTCACGGTTGTCGGCGGCCTCCGAGCGACTGCCCTCACGAGTCTTTCCGGTGTGCTTCTCGCTCGCGCCACGACGGCATCTCGCAACAGTGGCGTTCCTCTCGTCTCGCTCGATGGGTTGGCCGCCTGGGCGTCCGAGCAGGCACGCACCGTCGCTGAAATGGATGGGGTCGACTATCTCGAAGTCGCGAGGTTGGTGTGGGTCTGCGATGGCGAGCTCGGCGAGCTCCCCATCGCCCGGACGGACGATGGCCTGCTGTCCAGGGATGAGGCCCGGAGGTGGGCCGAGACCCGTGAGAAAATCACGGTCGCCTCAGCGCTCGAGCTTCGCAACCTTGAGAATGTTGGGCCTGTCGAGCTGTCGGACGGCGTCGTCGCGGTCGACACTATCCAGCCCTATATGGCGCTTTCGGGGATGTTGGAAGAATCGAGAGACCGGACCGTCGAGGACTGGCCGGTTTCCTTGCGTGGTGATCCGCTTGAGTTGATGCACGATGCGGCGTTGGTTTCCGCCTTTGCCGATGCGGTGGGCCAAGCCTGGGGCGTCGAGCGGCAAGCTTTGCTTGCGCAGATCCCGGCAGAACCTGTGTCCAGTAGGACCATAGGACGGCGCAACGGCAATGCCGTCGCCGCCGACGCCTGGGTCTGGGAGCGGCCCGCCTCGCCTTCCGATTAGCCCAGCTTCGGGCTGCGCCAGGGCGCTTCCAGCCGCCGCACCAGCTCGTCGCCGAGGCCCTCGACCGGGACCCTGGTCTGCTCGAGGGAGTCGCGGTCGCGGAGGGTGACGGTGTCGTCCTCCATCGTCTGGTGGTCGACGGTGATGCCCCAGGGGGTGCCGATCTCGTCCTGGCGGCGGTAGCGCTTGCCGATCGAGCCGCCCTCGTCGAACTCGGCGGGGAGGCGCTTGCGGAGGTCGTGGTGGATCTCGCGTGCCTTCTCCGGCATCCCCTCCTTGGAGACGAGGGGGAGGACGGCGACCTTGACCGGCGCCAGGCGGGGATGGAGGCGGAGCACGGTGCGCTGCCGCCCCTCGACCTCCTCGACCTCGTAGGCGTCGACCAGGAAGGCGAGGGTGGCGCGGTCGGCGCCGGCCGCCGGCTCGATCACATGGGGGACGTAGCGGTCTTTGGTCTGCTGGTCGAAGTACTCGAGCTTCTCGTTGCTGAAGGTTGCGTGCTGGGTGAGGTCGAAGTCGCCGCGGTTGGCGACTCCCTCCAGCTCCGACCACCCGATCGGGAACAGGTACTCGACGTCGCTGGTCGCCGAGGAGTAGTGGGAGAGCTCGTCGGCGTCGTGGGCGCGGACCCGCAGGTGGTCGGGCCGGATGCCGAGCTCGGTGTACCAGCGCTCGCGCTCGGCCATCCAGTGCTGGTGCCACTTGTCGGCCTCGGCCGGCGGCACGAAGAACTCCATCTCCATCTGCTCGAACTCGCGGGTGCGGAAGATGAAGTTGCCGGGCGTGATCTCGTTGCGGAAGGACTTGCCGACCTGGGCGATCCCGAACGGCGGCTTCTTGCGGGCGAAGGCCATCACGTTCTTGAAGTTGATGAAGATGCCCTGCGCCGTCTCCGGCCGCAGGTAGACCTCCGAGCCCTCGCCGGCCACCGGCCCGACGTGGGTCTCGAACATCAGGTTGAACTGGCGCGGCTCGGAGAGCTCGCCGCCGCACTGCGGACAGCGCAGCTCGCCCTCGGGGTCGCCGCCCTCGGCCTCGACCGCCTCGCGCAGGTGGTCCTCCCGCCACCGCTTCTTGCACTTGCCGAGGCACTGGACCAGCGGGTCGGTGAAGCCTTCGAGGTGGCCGGACGCCTCCCAGACCCGCGGGTGCTGGAGGATCGCCGAGTCGAGCGCGACGATGTCGTCGCGCTCCTGCAGCATCGAGCGCCACCACTCGGCCTTGACATTGCTCTTCAGCAGCACCCCGTAGTGGCCGTAGTCGTAGGTCGAGCCGAGGCCGCCGTAGATCTCCGAGGAGGGGAAGACGAAGCCGCGCCGCTTGCACAGGGCGACGATCTCCTCCATCGAGACCTCGGCCGGCGGGGTCTGCGGTTGGGCGGTCGCCATGGCGGAACCGTAGCGGCTTGCGATAATCCCGCAGCCCGTGCCCATCTACGAGTACAAATGCGAGAACGGACACGTCTTCGACGTGATCCAGAGGATGAGCGACGAGCCGCTCACCGAGTGCGAGGAGTGCGGCGCGCCGGCCGAGCGCGTCCTGCACCCGGTCGCCGTCCACTTCAAGGGCTCCGGCTTCTACAACACCGACTACGGCAAGAAGAAGGGCGCCGGCGGGGGCGACGGCGGCAAGGACTCGAAGTCCTCCGACTCAGGCTCCTCCTCGGACTCCAAGCCGACCAAGTCGGAGACCAAGAGCGACTCCAAGTCCGCGGCCGCCGCGGACTGAGCGGCGCTGCACACATTTGAGCCCCTATAGGGGCCAAGATTCATGCAGCGCTGCGGCCTCAGCCGTTGAGGAGGCGGCGCACGGCGCGGCGGCGGACGTCCTCGGGGACCTCGACCGAGCCGGCCGGGCCGATCCCGCACTGGACGCCGCCCTTGCCGCACAGCACCTCGGCCGGGGAGCTGCCGCCGATCCCCGCCGCCAGCACCATCTGCGGCATCGTGAAGAAGCCCATGTCGCTGACGAACGCCTTCGGCGCGTTCCAGCCGATGACCGGGCCCTTGACGAAGTTGTAGGGGAGGCGGAGCGGGTCGGTGAGCCGGTCCTTGATGCCGGCGATCACGTCCTGCTGGGCGCGGGCCCGGTCGAAGTCGCTGTAGCCGAGGGTGAAGGCGCTGGCGCCGAGCCCGGGGCATTCGCTCGGCTTGCGGATCCGGGCGTAGGCGAGCGCCGCTTCGCCGTCCAGGGTGTTCTCGCCCTTGCCGAGCCGGATCGTCACCCCGCCCTGGCCACCGCCGGCGCCGCCCGAGATGTCGGCGCAGATCTTGCGCGGCACGTCGACGACGACGCCGCCGACCGCGTCGATCAGCTCTTCGAACCCGGTGAAGTTGATGATCGCGACGTGGTCGACCTCGAGGTCGAGGAACTGCTCGACCGCTTCGATCTGCAGCGCCGCGCCGCCGAAGGCGTAGGCGCCGTTGATCTTCTGCGGGGAGTGGCCGGGGACCTCGGCGAAGGCGTCGCGGGGGATCGAGAGTTTGCGGAAGGCGCCGCCCCCGGCCTGGATCAGCATCAGCGTGTCGGCGCGGAATTCGCCCTCGAAGCAGTCGCCGTGGGGGGCGTCGCCGTTGGCCTGCTGTTCGAAGCACTCCTCCGAGGGGGCGGCGCCGGGCTCCAGCGTGTCCGGCGGCCGGGCGTCGGTCCCGATCACCAGGATCGTCTGGGCGTTGGCCAGCAGCAACGGGTTGCCGTGCAGGGTGTCCTTGGCGTCGCCGGAGAGCTTCAGGGACTGCAGCTGGGCGGACACCGCAAAGGCGAGGAAGCTGAGCAAGATCCATCCCAGGGCGGCGATCCCGATCCATTTCGCCACCCGCCACCCGCCGCCCCGGCGGGACCTCTCCCGACGCCGCCGGCGTTGCCGCGGATCCTCCCCAGGCCGCTTTGCAGGCCGCTTTGCGCGCTCGGTCAGGCGGGAGAGATCGGGCGACCGCAGGCGCGAGAGCAGCCCCTTGCGGGAGCGGTAGACGTTGTATTCGGGCGGACCCTGCGGCCGCTGCTCGCCATCGGTGGGCATAAAAGGGCTAGAAATCATGGCGATGTCTTCGGTCGACCGCCTTCCAGCCGCCCAACGCTCGTGACTGTCGAGACGATCGGCGTCGACCTGGGCGGGACGAAGATGCTGGTCGGCGCCCTCGACGGCACCGAGGTCCGCTGGGAGAGCCGCGAGGGCTCCCGCGGCCAGAGCGAGGACGAGCTGGTCGAGCTGCTGGTCCGCGAGATCGGCGGGGCGCGCCAGGCGCGGCCCGACGCCGCCGCGGTCGGCTTGGGGATCCCGGCCACGGTCGACCACGAGCGCGGGGTCGCGGTCGGCGCCGTCAACCTGCCCTTCGAGAACCTGCCGATCCGCGACCTGGTCGAAGAGCGGGTCGGGCTGCCGGTCTTCGTCGACAACGACGCCAACGTCGCCGCCCTTGCCGAGTTCCTCTACGGGGCCGGGCGCGAGGCGACCGACATGGTGCTGCTGACGATCGGGACCGGGATCGGCGGCGGTTTGATCCTGAACGGCGAGATCTACCGTGGCTCCTCCGGCGCCGGCGCCGAGCTCGGGCACACGGTGATCGACATCAACGGCCCGCCCTGCCAGGGCAACTGCCCCGGCCGCGGTTGCGTCGAGACGCTGGCCTCCGGCACGGCGCTCGGCCGCGAGGGGCTGGCGGCCGCCGAAGCCGACCCCGACTCGGCGCTTGCCGCGATGCTTGCCGCCGAGCGCCGGATCGATGGCGAGGCGGTGACCGAGGCGGCGCAGGATGGCGACCCGACCGCGATCGCCGTGCTCGACCTGATCGGGACCAGGCTCGGCGTCGCGCTGACCAGCTTCGCCAACATCTTCGAGCCCGAGCTGATCGCGATCGGCGGCGGCGTGATCGCGGCCGGCGAGCTGCTGCTGGAGCCCGCCCGCCGCGAGCTGCGCTCGCGGGCGCTGCGGCCGATGAACGGGACCAGGGTCCTCGCCGCCGAGCTCGGCCCCGACGCCGGCCTGATCGGCGCTGCGGCGATGGCCCGCGACGAGCTCGGGCGGGCGGGCGCCTGATGCCCGGCCGGCTGGTCGTCTGCCCGACCCCGATCGGCAACCTGGATGACGTCTCCCAGCGGGTGCGCGACACCCTCGTCTCCGCCGACGTCATCGCCTGCGAGGACACCCGGCGCACTGGCGCGCTGCTGGAGCGGCTGCGGATCCGGCCGGCACCGCGGCTGATCTCCAACCACGAGGGCAACGAAACGGCCCGGGCGACCGAGCTGGCGCAGCGGATCGAGCGCGGCGAAGTGGTGGCGCTGGTCTCCGACGCCGGGATGCCGGCGATCTCCGATCCGGGCTTCAAGCTGATCCACCGCTGCATCGAGCGCGACCTCGAGGTCACCGTGCTGCCCGGCCCCTCGGTCGTCCCCGTCGCCCTGGTCGCCTCCGGCCTGCCCACCGACCGCTGGCGTTTCGAGGGCTTCCTGCCGCGCCGCGCCGGCGAGATGGAGCGGGTGCTGCGCTCCGCCGAGACCGTGGTCGCGTTCGAGTCGCCGCGCCGGGTCGGCGAGTCGCTGGCGGCGCTTGCCTCGCTCGCACCCGACCGCCAGGCGGCCGTCTGCCGCGAGCTGACCAAGATCCACGAGGAGGTGGTGCGCGGCTCGCTGGGCGAGCTGGCCCGTCGCTTCCGCGGCGAGGTGAAGGGCGAGATCGTCTTGGTGATCGGCCCGGCCGCCGCCACCGAGCAGGAGCGCGACGTCGGCTTCGCGGTCGACGCCCTCCGCCACCTGGTCCAGTCCGGGGCCCGTCCCCGCGCCGCCGCCAGCGTCGTCGCCGCCCTCACCGGAACCCGCGCCAACGATCTCTACAAGGCGCTGACCGGCCGCGAGGCGCGTCGCTGAGCGCGTGGCGCGGCGCATATCTGCGTCCTCAGTCGCTTGCGTGCAGAGCACGCGGCGCTCGCTGCGTCCTTGATCAGCTTGGCCACGCGCACAGCGGCTTGCGGGGATAGCCTGCGGCGACGATGGCCTACTACGTCACCACCCCGATCTACTACGTGAACGCGGAGCCGCACCTCGGCCACGCCTACTCGACGATGGCCGCCGACGTGCTGGCCCGGCACATGCGCCAGCGCGGCGAGGACGTCTTCTTCCTCACCGGCACCGACGAGCACGGCGAGCCGGTCGCGACCGCGGCCGAGCGGGAGGGGATCGACCCGCAGCAGCTGGCCGACCGCAACGCGGCCAAGTTCGAAGCGCTGATGCCGATCATCGACGCCAGCAACGACTTCTTCATCCGCACCTCCGACCCCCGCCACGAGCAGCGGGTCGCCGAGGTGATGCAGCGCGTCTACGACAACGGCTGGGTCACCAAGGGGACCTGGGAAGGCTGGTACTGCCCGCGCTGCGCCGACTTCAAAACCGAACGCGAGCTCGGCCCCGGCAACACCTGCCCGATCCACGAGATCGAGCTGGAGAAGCAGCGCGAGGAGAACTGGTTCTTCCGCCTCTCCGCCTTCCAGGCTCAGCTCGAAGGGCTCTACGAGGAGCGCCCCGACTTCGTCGTCCCCGAGTTCCGCCGCAACGAGGCGGTCGCCTTCATCAAGGGCGGGCTGGAGGACGTCTCGCTCTCGCGGCCGAGCCTCAAGTGGGGACTGCCGCTGCCCTGGGACCCCGAGCAGCGGATGTACGTCTGGTTCGACGCGCTGCTCAACTACTACACGGCGCTCGGCTTCGCCCGCGACGGCGAGGACCTGACCGCCCGCTACTGGCCGGCCGAGCTGCACGTGATGGCCAAGGACATCCTCAAGTTCCACGCGGTGATCTGGCCGGCCCTGCTCTGGGCCGCCGACCTCGAGGTGCCGAAGCGGATGGCGATCCACGGCTTCCTGATGATGGGCGAGAAGAAGATGTCGAAGAGCCTCGGCAACGTGCTCGACCCGTTCGAGGCGATCGAGCGCTTCGGCGCCGACGCGTTGCGCTTCTACTGCTTCCGCGAGGTCAGCTTCGGCCAGGACGGCTCGATCTCGACCGCCGGCTTCGAGAGCCGCTACGAGACCGAGCTGGCCAACGACTTCGGCAACCTGGCGAGCCGGGTGCTGGCGATGGTCGAGCGCTACCGCGACGGGGTGGTCCCGGTCGCCGCCGTCGACGCCACCCTGGCCGAGGACTTCGAAGGCGCCGTCGACCGCTTCTCCGAGCTGCTCGACCGGGCCGAGCTGACCCAGGCGCTGGAGGTGACCTGGACCCTGGTCCGCCGCCTCAACCGGTTCGTCGAGGAGACCAAGCCGTGGCAGCTGGCCAAGGACGAGGCCGACCCGGAGCGGCTCGATGAGGTCCTCTACAACCTCGCCGAGGGGCTGCGGGTGACGACCCTGATGCTCGTCCCCTACCTGCCCCAGACCAGCGAGAAGCTGCTGGCGGCGCTGGCTGAGCCCAACCGCGCCCTCGCCGAGCTCGGCTCCCGCCCGGGCGGCCAACGGGTCGAGCGCGTCCCGCCCCTCTTCCCAAAGATCGAGCAATGACCATCGCGCGGTTCCTTTTTTCCCGTATGCGCGAAAAAGGAACCACGCGATGATCGACTCGCACGCGCACCTGTTTCTCTGCGAGCCCGGTGAGGAGGAGCTGCTGGCGGCGATGGCGGCGGCTGGGGTCGGGCGGGTGCTTGACGTCGGACTCGACGAGGAGACCAACGCCGGGGTCGTTGGCCGGGCCGAGCGCCACCCGGCGGTGTACGCCGCGGTCGGCCGTCATCCCAACGACGCGACCGGGTTCGACGACGCGGCGGCGGCGGCGATCGCCGAGCTGGCCGGGCACGAGCGGGTGCGGGCGCTGGGCGAGACGGGGCTCGACTTCTACCGCGACACCGCCGCCCCCGAGGAGCAGCGGCGCGCCTTCGCGGCCCAGATCGAGATCGCCCGCGACCTCGACCTGCCGATCGTGATCCACGCCCGCGACCCGGAGGGCTCGACCGCCGCCACCGACGAGATCTTCGACACCCTCGACGCCCGCGCCGGCGGCCACACCGTGCTCCTGCACTGTTTCTCGGCCCCGCACCGGGTCGGCGACGCGGCCGAGCGCGGCTGGTACTGCTCGTTCGCCGGCAACGTCACCTACCCGCGCTCCGAGCAGCTGCGCGAGGCCGCCGCCGCCGTCCCCGCGGAGCGGATCCTGGTCGAGACCGACGCCCCGTACCTGAGCCCGCAGCCGGTGCGCGGCAAGCGCAACCAGCCGGCCAACGTGGTCGCCACCGCGGAGGCGGTCGCCGCCGCCCGCGGCGTCTCCTACGGTGCGCTGGAGCGGCTGGTCGAGGACAACGCCCGGCGCCTCTTCGGCTGGTAGCGGGCCGGCGATGGCGCGGCTCGGCCAGAACTTCCTCGCCGATCCCAACCTGCTCGACGCGATCGTCCGCGACGCCGAGCTGGCGCCGGCCGACGTGGTGCTCGAGGTCGGGGCGGGGGAGGGGGTGCTGAGCGAGCGCCTCGCCGCCGTGGCCGCCCACCTGCACGCGGTCGAGATCGACCGCGGCCTGGAGCCGGCGCTGGCGCCGCTTGCCGCCCGGCCCGAGGTCAGCCTGCACTGGGGGGACGCGATGAAGCTCGACCTGACCGCGCTCGACCCGGCGCCTACCGCGATCGTCGCCAACCTCCCCTACTCGGTGGCGACGCCGCTGCTGCTGCGGACGATCGAGCAGCTGCCGGGGGTGGCGACCTGGACCGTGATGGTGCAGCTGGAGATCGCCGAGCGACTGCGGGCGGCGCCTGGCTCGCGCACCTACGGCTCGCCCAGCGCCCTCGCTCAGCTCGCCTGCGAGGTGCGGCTGCTGCGCCGGGTCGACCCCGCCGTCTTCCGGCCCCGGCCGCGGGTCGACTCGGCGATCCTGCGGCTGCGCCGCACCGGCCCCGCCGCCGACCCGGCGACCCGCGACCTGGTCCGCGCCGCCTTCGCGCACCGCCGCAAGTCGCTGGCCCGCTCGCTCGAGCACGGCCGGCCCGGCAGCCTCGGCCCGGCCCGCGAGGCGCTGGTGGCGCTCGGCCTGCCGGCCGATGCCCGCGCCGAGGCGCTCTCGCCGCAGCAGTTCGCCGCCCTCTCCGCGAAGCTCCAGGGCTGATGCTGCTCCAGGCTCCGGCCAAGCTCAACCTCTGCCTCTACCTCGGCCGCCCCCGCGCCGACGGGCTGCACGAGCTCTGCTCGCTGTTCGAGCCGCTCGGTCTCGCCGACCTGCTCCGGGTCGAGCCCGCCGCCGCCGACCGGGTCGAGTGCCCCGGGGTCGAGGGCGAGAACCTGGCGGCGCGCGCCCTGGCGGCGCTGCGCGAGCGCGGCTGGGAGCGGCAGCCGCTGCGGATCGAGATCGAGAAGCGGGTCCCGGTCGCCGCCGGCCTGGGCGGCGGCAGCGGCGACGCCGCCGCGGTGCTGCGGCTGGCCCGCGGCGAGGTGGCGGGGCTCCCCGAGCTCGCCGCCGGCCTCGGCGCCGACGTGCCCTCGCAGCTCGACCCGGCCCTGGCCCTGGTCCGCGGCGCCGGCGAGGCGGTCGAGCCCCTGCCCGAGCCCGCCCCGCACGCGGCGCTGCTGCTGCCCGACGGGGGCGGACTCTCGACCGCCGCGGTCTTCGCCGAGGCCGACCGGCTCGGGCTGGGCCGCGACGCCGCCGAGCTGGAGGAGCTGGCGGCCCAGCTGCGCGAGGCGGCCGGCTCGGGCGCCTCGCCGCTCTCCTACCCGGAGCTGCTCGTCAACGACCTCGAGCCGGCGGCCCGCTCGCTGCGCCCGGCGATCGGCGAGGCGCTGGGCCGACTGCGCCAGGCCGGTGCCCCGGTCGCGGTGCTGAGCGGCTCCGGCCCGACCGCGGTCGGGCTCTTCGCCGACCTCGCCGCGGCCCGCGCCGCGGCGGCGGCGCTGGGCCGCGAGGACGCGATCGTCTGCGCGGCGGGGAGCGCGCCGTGAGGCTGCCGGGCGAGGAGGGCGAGAGCTGGAGCGCCCGCAAACGGCTGCTGGTCGCGACCCTTGTCGCCGCGGTTGCGATCGGCTACTACGTGCTCAGCCGCCAGATCGAGAGCATCGACCTGCAGGGGCTGCTGGAGGACATCTCCAACGCGCTCGGCGCCTGGACCTACCTGCTGGTCGGCGTCTTCGCCTTCGCCGAGACCGGCGCCTTCATCGGCCTCCTCGTCCCCGGCGAGACGGTGATGACCCTGGGCGGCGCGGTTGCCGGCCAGGGGGCGATCGACGTCTATCTGCTGATCGCGATCGCCTGGTTCGCCGCCTGGGCCGGGGACACGACCAGCTTCCTGCTCGGCCGCCGCTTGGGGCGCGGTTTCGTGATGCGCCACGGGCCGCGCTTCGGGATCTCCAACCAGCGCTTCGAGCGGGTCGAGGACTACTTCTCCCGCCACGGCGGCAAAACGATCTTCATCGGCCGCTTCATCGGCATCGTCCGCGCCCTCGCCCCGTTCATCGCCGGCAGCTCGCAGATGCGCTACCGCGCCTTCGTCCCCTACAGCATCCTCGGCACCGGTCTCTGGTCGAGCATCCACATCCTGATCGGGTACCTGTTCTCGCGCAGCATCGAGACCGCCGCCGAGTACGCCGGCAAAGGCGCCTTCCTGCTCGGCACCCTGATCGTCGTCGTGGTCGGCTCGGTCCTCCTCTACCGCCACTTCCGGGACGCCGCGAACCGCGAGGCAGCGGTGCGGTGGATGGACGGGCACGGCGCCACCCGCTGGCTCGTCGTCCTCGCTCGCCGCTACCGGCCGCAGCTGCGCTTCCTCTGGGACCGGGTCACCCCGGGCGGCACCTTCGGGCTCGAGTTCACCTCGCTGATGGCGGCGCTCTCGGTGGCGCTCTTCGTCCTCGTCGCCTACCTGACCGTGATCGGCGGCGATCCCGGCCCGACTCCGGGCGACGAACGGGCGATCGACGTCGTCGAATACCTCCACAGCGGCTTCCTCACGGCGCTCGCCAAGGCGGTCACGGTGCTGGGCGGCGCTCCGGTCGCCTGGGGCCTGACCGTGGTCTGCGCGGCGCTGCTGGCGGCCCGCCGCCGCTGGGCCGAGGTCGGGGTGCTGCTGGCCGGGATGACCCTGACCTCGGTCGGGTTCCACGAGCTCAAGGCCGAGGTCGACCGGCCGCGGCCGGAGGGCGGCCTGGTCGCCGCCAGCGGCTCCGCCTTCCCGAGCGGGCACGCCGCTCACTCGGTGCTCTACGTCTGGCTGGCGCTGACGATCGTGCTGCGGTTGCGGCCCGGGATGGCCCGGGCGACGGCGGTCATCGTGGCCGGGATCGCGCTCACCGTCCTGGTCGGGCTGTCGCGCGTCTACCTCAACGTCCACTACTTCAGCGACGTCGCCGGCGGCTGGGCGCTGGGGGTCGCATCCTTCTCCCCCTG
>Ga0210063_1000268_pt1 | contig 17306 bp, 14 predicted proteins | sample Muzzi_PWA_D1_FD_185529 | JGI IMG/M metagenome (GOLD analysis project Ga0210063, IMG submission 185529) | Wetland microbial communities from San Francisco Bay, California, USA, that impact long-term carbon sequestration - Muzzi_PWA_D1 (SPAdes) | ecosystem: Environmental > Aquatic > Marine >... | reverse complement strand
TCCAGTGCAAGGCGAAGGCCCCGTAGCAGACCCCCCAGCCCAGGAGCGACAGATCCAGCCCCCGGAAGAGCAGAAGCTGAAAGGCCACGGCGAAGAGGATCTCCAGCCGCGCCGTCACGGGGTGGAGGCCGTCCAGGGCGGCGAGGTACGCGATGGAACTGGTCTGCCGCGCCGCCGCGGAATCTTCCGAGCGCAGCCGACGCGCCCGCAGGACTCCCGGCAGCAGCAGGTAGACCGCCACCCCGACCACCGTGACCACCCAGTAGAGCCCCGTGAGGATGGCGTACCACTGGACGACCTTGAGGGGGCGGAGGTCGCCCTCGTGGAAGACATCGAATTGCTCCAGGGGGGTGCGGTTGTTGCGGTGGTGGGTCAGATGGAAGGCTCGCTGCACCGCGAAGCCGGTGGGAAACCACGCCGCCGCCAGGCGACCGGCGAAGGTGTTGATCCCCCCGTGGGGGCTGAAGATGCCGTGCACCGCCTCGTGGAGGAGGGAAAAAAGGGTGTTGGCGACGAAGGAGAAGAGCAGCGCACACGCCACCACCCACCACCCCGAAGGGGCGTGGGAGGCCCCCCAGAGGAGCGCCGCCGCGAGGCCGGAGGCGGTCGCCAGCAGCAGCAGGTTGAGGCGCGCCGGGATCACCAGGGCTCCCCGGCCCCCGGCTCGGACTGGCTCGCCGACAGCGGCGGCAGGCTACCCAGATAGGCACTGATGGCCTGAACGCCGGGGTCTTCCACCCCCTCGACCCGCAGGCGCATCCCCTCCACCACGGCGAAATCCTTCTTCAGGAAGGCCAGGAAGAGGAAGCGGGAAAGGAGCCGCCGCAGGGGGAGCAGCGGTCCTCCCCATCCCCCCCGGAGCGCCCCGAAGGCACCGAAGGCGCGCACCCCAGCGCCCCCCGGTCCCCGGGGCAACAACCCCAGAACCGCCGCGGTGCGGGTGCGGCCCAGGTCGCTCTCCACCACGATGATGGGACCGTGGCAGCGCTGGCGCACCCGGATGCGGTCCCTGGCGATCCAGCGCATCAGCCGATCCGCCCCGCCGCCACCGCTCACCCGGGAGGTGTAGGCGAGGCGCAGCGTCCCATCCTCCGGGCGCAGTTCGGCGGGCTCCACCAGTTCCCGATGATGGACCGCTCGCAGGTGCAGCAGGTCGAAACCGTTGACCATCATGGCCCGCCAGTCGGTGTCCAGTTCCACGGGGGTGCCGGTGGTCCAGGCGAAATCCTGCGGGGCTTCCGGGGCAGGGAGCGGCGGCGGGTCGTCCCCCGGATGGAGAAACACCAGCCCGAAGCGCTCCGCCACGGGCCAGCTCCGGGCACGATAGGCCGACTTTTCCCCCGCCCCGCCGTCGCGGCAGACGCCATCCCGTCCCAACGTCCAGTGGTGCAGGGGGCAGACCAGCCGGTCCCCCTCCACCCGACCGTGGCCCAGGTGGGTGCCCATGTGGGGGCAGTGGGCATCGAGGGCCGCCAGGCGACCGTCCTGGGTGCGGAAGAGCACGAAGGGCCGGTCGGCCACTGCCCCGCCCACCACCGCCCCCGGACGCACCTCCGCCGAGCGCGCCACCACATACCAGGCCCGCGGCCAGCGGGGAATCGTCACGGCGTCGGTCACGACGAGAATTTTCGCCCCTCCCGACGACCGAGAAAGAATCCCAGCAATCCGAAGACCACTGCCGCCACCACCGCTCCCCCCAGCAGCAGGCGCCGCTGGGCGGAGAGCACGGGATTGTCGAACATGTTGGTGGAATAGTGGAAGCTGGCGATCTTCCAGCCCCCATCCTGGCGCAGCCCTCCTGACTGACGCAACAAGGTGCAGGACCACAGCGCCTGAATGTCGAAGGTGGCGCCGGAGGTCAGCCGGTAGTGGTCGTCCGTCGTGCCGTAGGCGATGGCCAGATCGCCGCCGTAGAGGATCGACAGCGCCGCCGGCTGGAAATCCGCCTGGATGGCATCGACCACGCGCTCTTCCCCCTCCATCATCTTGGCGAAATAGGCTCGGATGGCCTCCGGTCCCCGCACCACATCGCCGTTCATGGTGGTGAACAGCACATCGTCCGTGACATAGGCCAGGATGGCGTCGAGGTCCCGCGTGTTGAGGGCCTGCTCCATGGCCGCCTGCACGGCCCGCAGTTCGTCGTGGATCTGGTCGATGGCGTTCTGATCGAGAGCGTTCTGATCGAGGGCGGTCTCCTCGGTCATGGCCTCTTGGGTAGACCCCGGTGGCTCCGCCCCTTCCTGCCCCAGGCACAGCGGTGCCAGGAGACCGAGGGAGAGGGGGAGCAGGGTCCTTGCGGCAAGACGGGATAGTGAGGCGTGGCGAATCATGAGTGCACCTCCACAGGGTTGAGGATCCGGCCGTCGAGGCGGGCCATCCAGCCCTCCTCCCCGGCCAGGAAGGCGGGTTTGATCTCCCCCAGGGCGCGCCCCTGGGCGTGGTGATGGGCGAGGTAGCGTTGGGCCGCGTCGGCGGCCACCCGGGCCAGCCGCAGCGGGCCGAGCTGGCCCAGGTCTTGGGCGTAAGCAAAGCCGGGGCTCTGGCGCAATTCGGCGGTGAGGGCCGCGGCCAGGGCCGCCGGATCCCGGGGCGGACGGTCCACCAGCAGGGCGTACCCGTCGCCGTGGGGCACCAGCAGGGCGAAGGGGGGCGGGCCGCCGTCCGGGGTCGCCGCGGACCGCCCGTAGGCCCGGGCGATGGCCTGGCCGACAAAGGCTTCGGAGAGCTTCTCCCCCACCCGATCCACCACCTGATCCGCCCGCCCCACCAGACGGATGGAGGGCGTCGCCCCCACCCACCCCACCACCTGGACCCGATCCCCCAGGCGGTAGCGGTAGAGCCCCCCGGCGGTGGTCACCACCACCGCGTAGGTGGCCCCTTCCCGCGCCTCGTGGACGCCCCGGGCCGCGCCCTCGTCGTCCAGCAACTCGAAGTACGCGGAATGGAGGGCGAAGGGGTAGCCGCCGCCGAAGGGCAGGCTAACGAAGGCTTCCGTGGCCAGCAGGCCCTTGGGCTGCACCGCCACCCCGGGGAGCCGCGCCGCCAGCGCCGCCAGGGGCGCCCGGGCCGCGGCGTCACCCCAGGCGCTGACCACGGCGAGGTGGGGCCAGAGGGCGGTGGGGGGCGCGTCCGGCCCCAGGGTGCGGAGAGCCTCCCCCCGCCGGGGGTCCGCGCGCACACCCCGCAGCAGAGCGCGGTGCACCGACGGCGGCAGGGGTGACGGGGGGGTGAGGGTGCCCTGGTGCACATCCTCCACCAGGCGATCCCACCAGGCCCGCCGTTGATCGAGCAGCACCCCCAGGAAGGACGGATGCCAGACGGAGATCAGCCGCAGTTCCGGGGCCGCCAGCAGACAGCGCAGGGTGGCGTACTGGAAGGCATCCAGGGGCCGGGCGTGGCGCAGCGCCTTGGGGGCGATCAGGGTGCCGGAGACCAGCGGCTCCAGCCAGCGCCCCAGGTAGGCGGCATCGTCATCAAAGCCGATGGGCACGGCGGCGGGCGCCTCCTCCCGGTCCATCGAATCCATGGCAGGAGACACGGACCAGTAGGCCGGTCCCGAGCGGATGGCCGGGTAGCGCCGCGCCAGATCCACCATCCACGCCCCCACACCACGGGCGAAATCCCGGCCCAGGGAGGCGGTGAAGGGGAGGAGTTTCGGCCCTTGGGCCGCGCCGCCCCCCGTTCCATCGGTCGTTGCGCCCGTCGTCCCTCCCGTCGGTACCAGGCGACGCACCGGATCGGCGGTCAGCACCCCCGACGCCCCGGCCCGGATGGCGGCCATCGCCTCCGCCAGATCCCCATAGCGCACCAGGGGCACCCGGCGGCGGAAGGCGGCCACGGAGTCGATCTCCGCAAAGCGATGGCGGCTCCCCATCGTCGTATCCCGGTGGCGCCGCAGCAGCCGCACCAGAAACCGGTCCTGGGCACCCTGGGGATCCCGCAGCGCCGCCGTCAGCGCCCGGTGGTGGCGCCGGGCGGCGGTGAGCCAGGCGGCGTAGAGAAGGCGGGGGGCGATCATGGACCCTCCGACCGGGAACCCCGACCCGCACCCGCCACCATGCGCCGCCCGGCGGCGGTGAGGTTGTCGTCGTCGAGTTCCGTCAGGCAAACCAGCTCGTCGCCCTCGGCGTGGCCCGGATTGCGGTGCAGGAAGAAGGCGACGTGGGGGTCGCGGCCCTCCCCGGGCGGCTCCCGCAACCCCGGGCGCAGGGGCTGGGGGTGAGGCAGGCGCACCACCCCGGTGGCCGGATCGTAGCCGTCACCGTAGCGCCGGGTTGCCAGGGCGTCCTTCAGGGCATCGACCGCCGCCGGGGTAGGGTGCTCGCAGTGGGGGTAAAAGTCGCGGAAAAAGACCGGCAGGAAGCGGTAGGTGCGGGGACCGGAGCAGATCAGCAGCCACACCAGCCGCCGGGCTTCTGGCAGGTCTCGCCGCAGCCGCCGCACCGCACCGATCCACCCCTGGGCCAGGGCGAAACTCCCCCGAGCGGAGCGCTCGACGATGGTGTCCCCGGAGTAGAGCACCCACAGCCGCTCCCCCCGGACCTCGGCGGGCCGCAGGGCGAAGGTGGTGAAACCCCGCAGCGGGTCCCCTGGGTCGTCGATTGGATGATCCCTGTCCTCGATCAACAAAGCGTAGTCCTTATCCGCCAGATCCTGCTCGAAGAGGGCGGGGGTGACGCCCAGGAAGTGCGCGTCCAGCAGGGCGCCCATGGCGCGGCGCTCCGCCTCCCCCAGGGCGGAACATTCCACCAGCCTGCTGCCGAGGCGGCTCACAACAGGGCCGCCTCGACATAGGGGCGGGCGGGGGGAGCCGGGTCCGCCCCTTCCCAGACCACGGCGTAGAGAAGAGAGTGGTAGGGACGGGCGGCGAAGCGGCGGCGCAGGGGGGCGGTGAGGGGGTGCTCCCGGGGCAGGGTGAAGGCCAGTTGCCCCAGCCCCCGGCGGTGGGCCTCCCGGCGCACCCCTTCGACCATCGCGCAGGCCCTGGCGACCCCTTCTTGGGTGCCCTCCCCCGCCACCGCGAAGCAGGCCAGGTAGGCCAGGGGGAGCACCGTGCCGGGGGGCGGCAGGGGGGGTTGGCCCACGGCCCCCAGACCCAACCCCTGCCCCAGTCTCAGCCCGAAATTCACCAGGGGGCGGAGGGCGCCGAGCCAGGGGGCGTAGCCCTGGATCACCGTCTGTTTGAAGGCCCGCTGATCCCACAGCGCCCCGGTGGCCACCACCCGGCCCTCCTGCCGCAGGACGAAGACATCATCAGGGGTGAGATCCCGCGCCCGCCCCCGGGGGGTGAAATCCTCCGCCGTCCACACCGGGGCGAAGGGACGGTGGCGGAGCTGCCCTTCCAGGAAGGCCAGGAAATCCGGAACGGTCGCGGGGCCTGTCTCCAGCATCGACAGCGGCACCGCCGCGCCTGGGGAGCGCCCCCTATCTCCGGGTCGTCGCCGACTCCGGAGATGGCGGCGGGTGGTGGACAGGATCAGGGTCTCCAGCTCCGCCAGGGGCCGGTAGGGGGGCAACCCCGGCAGCCCCCGCTCCAGCAGGCGGCGGGCGGGGTGGTTGTCCGCCAGGATGGCGGTCAGGTCGAAGGGGGCCTCGTCCGGTCGCCGGGCCTCCCGAAAGCGCTCGTAGCCCCGGCGCAGACGCCCCAACCCGACGCTCCCCGCCACCGCCCGCAACTGCCCCAGATAGCCCACCCAGGTGGGCTTCCCATCGATGTAGCGGCGGCGCACGGAGCGCGCCGCAAAGCCCAGAAAACGCCCATCGGCGGGATGGTGGAAGACCAGGGTCAGCCCCCGCTCCCCCTCCACCGCCGCCGCCCGGCGCCAGTCGGGATCCCGGGTCAGGGCGACCCGGATGGCCCCGTCCATGGGGCGGGCGTGGAGCAGGGCGCGGATGGCCGGGTCGTCCGCGGCGGTGGCCTCCCGCACCGCAGGCGTGGCCGCGGGGCTCATCCCACCTCCAGCAGCGGGACATCGTGGCCCGCATCCCCCAGGGGCAGACCGTGGCGCCCGCCCACATCGACCTGGTGCATGGCGTTGATGACCAGGAAGTAGAAGGCCATCAGGGGGTCCCGCAGGTGGATCCAGTGGCGGAAGCGGCGACCGATGCTGCGCCAGCTGTAAAAGCGCCGCCGGGCGTCGAGACAGTGGCGGGCCAGCGCCTCCGGGGTCATGGAACGGGGCTGGAAGGGCACCATGCCGTAGCGGTAATCCGGGTCCAGCCACCACGGCTCCCCCAGCAGGCGGCCCTCCCCCTGGAGCCGCGTGTAGAGGGGCGTGCCGGGGAAGGGGGTGATGTGGTTGAAGGCGGCGATGAAGAGCCCTTCCGCCTGGGCGAAGTCCAGGGTCTCCTGGAAGGTCGCCTCGGTGTCGTGGTCGTAGCCGAAGACGAAGGTGCCGTAGACCCGCAGACCATGGGCCCGGAAGCGCGCCAGCGCCGCCGGGGGGCCGCCGTGGCTGGCGTTGAACCCCTTGTTCATCTGTTGCAGGGTCGGGGTGTGGAGGCTCTCGAAGCCCACCAGAACCCCCTGGCAGCCGGAGCGCCGCATCAGCGAGAGGGCCTCGTCATCGAAGGCCACATTGATGCTCGCCTGGCTGATCCAGCGCAGCTTCAGGGGGATCAGGGCGCGCATGAACGCCTTCGCCGCGACCAGATCCGAGGTGATGTTGTCGTCGATGAAGAAGACCAGCTGGCCGGGGCGCACCATCCGCCGCGTCTGGTGCAACTCGGCGATCACCGCATCCACCGCCCGGTGGGTCTGGGTGGCGCCGTGGAACGCCTGGACAGCGCAGAACTCGCAGCGGAAGCGGCAGCCCCGGGCGAACTCCACCAGGCGGATGGGCAGGTACCGTTTGCCGCGAAAGAGGGTGCGGTCCGGGGTCACGGTGGAGGGGTCGGGACGACCGACGCCGCGGTACCGGCGCTGCGGCGTGCCGTGGCGATAGTCGTCGAGCAATTGGGGGAAGACCTCCTCCGCCTCTCCCACCACCACCGACTCCGCGTAGCGCTCCACCTCGTCCGGGCAGAGGGTGGCGTGGAAGCCCCCCATCACCACCGGCACCCCCCGACGGCGGTACTCGCTGGCAATCTGGTAGGCCCGCCGGGCGGTGTAGGTCTCGACGCTGAGGGTTACCAGATCCGTGGGCCGGTCGTAGTCGATGGCCTCGATGCGATCATCGAAGAAGGTGCGCTCGACGTCCTCCGGCAAGAGGGCGCTGATCAACCCCGCGGGCAGGGGCTCCATCTTCCACGTATTCATGTAGGCCCGGGACCCCGCCCGGCGCCCGACGCAGGGGTGAATGATGGTGACGTGGAAGGGGCGAGTCACGGCATGCACGGCATTCACGGCAAAGTCCTGCCGAAGAGGGAGCGGAAGTCCGGCGCCACCGGCACGTCGCAATGGTAGAAGCGGGCGAGGTTGTGGGCGTAGTGGCGGTAGCCCAGGTTGGTCAGGATCGCCGTCGGCCAGGGGGCGGCGGTGCGCCGCAGGCGGCGGGCGATGCCGCGCCAGGAGTACGCGTGGCGCCAGGCCGCCTCGGTGGCCTGCTCCAGCTCCCCGGGGCTCATGCGGGCGGGTTGGAAGACGGCGTGCTGGCCGTCGTAGCGTTCCCAATCCCGGCTCAGGATCCGCCCCTCCGCCTCCAGACGCCGGTAGAACGGGGTGCCGGGAAAGGGGGTCGCGATGGCGAAGCGGGGCAGATCGATGCCGATCTCCACCGCTAGCCGGGCCGTCTCGGCGCACACCTCCGGGGTGTCCCCGTCCATGCCGAAGACGAAGCAGCCCTGCACCGCGATGCGGTGGGCGTGGAGGCGCCGGACCACCTCGCCATACTCCTGCGGATGGTTAAAGCCCTTGTGGGCGTCTTTCAAATTGGCCGGAACGATGGACTCCAACCCCAGCAGCAGCCCCCGGCAACCGCTCTCCTCCAGCAACGCCAGCAGTTCCGGATCCTCCGCCACCCGCACCGTGGCCAGGCCGTACCAGGCAAGCTTCAGCGGCACCAACGCCCGGAACAGGCGGCGGGCGTAGTCCCGGTCGGCGATCAGGTTGAGATCGACGAAGATCGCCCGCCGCGCCCGCTGCCGCCGCAGATCCGCCACCACCGCCTCGACAGGCTTCTGGTAAGGCTTGCGCCCCCAGGCGGAGGGCACCACACAGAAGTCGCAGGCGTGGATGCAGCCCCGGGTGGCCTCGAAGACGTCGGCGGTCAGGTAGTGGCGGCGGGGAAGGACGGAGCGATCCGGCAACGGGTAGCCATCGAGCTGCAAATCCGGCGCCTGATCGTAGCGCGCTGCCAGGCGCCCGGCGGCGAAATCTCGCAGCAGCCGGGGCCAGCTCTCCTCCGCGTAGCCCACCACGATGGCATCGGCATGGGGCGCGGCATCTTCCGGCACCAGCGTCACATGGGGGCCGCCCAGCACCACCGGAACCCCCCGCGCCCGGAACGCCGCCGCCAGAGCGTAAGCCCGGGGCGCCGTGCCGGTGATCACCGTCATCCCCACCAGATCCACCCCCGCCGCCATCACCCGCCCCGGATCAATATCGGCGTGCCCCTCGTCCAGGCACGTCAGGTGCACGTCCAGATCATCCGGAATCAGCGCCGCCAGAGTGGGCAGGGTCAAGGGCATGTAGCGCAAGGACTGCTTGAAGATTCCACTGCGCCGGTAGAGGGGGCCCTTGGGGCTGAGGAGCGCAATGTGGATCGGCATAAGAACGGAATTCTAGCAAAGGACCGAGGGAGAACACCGGGTTACATCGGGTCTCCTTGGCACCCGGCGAGGCTCGACGCCTCCGCCCCCTGCAATTCCGGCAACTGAGGCCTGCCCAGATGGAATCCCTGGACCTCGTCGCACCCCATCTCCTTGAGCAGTGGGAGCTGCTCCGGTTGCTCCACCCCTTCCGCCAGGGCGCGCAACTTCAGGCTGTGGGCCAGGGTGATGATGGCCAACACGACCGCTTCCGCCTCTGCCGCCGCCTGCCCTCGCGCCAGCAATCCGGCAATGAAACTGCGATCGATCTTCAGGCGGTCGATGGGCAACCGTTGCAGGTAGGCGAGGGAACAGTACCCGGTGCCGAAATCATCGATGGAGAGCCCCACCCCGAACTCCTTGAGCTGCCGCAGGCGCCGTTCCGTCATCGCCGTATCCTGGAGGAACAGACCCTCCGTCACTTCCAGCTCCAGAGCCTGGGGAAGGATGCCGCTCTCCGCCACAGCGTCCTGGACCCCCTCCACCAGCCCCGCGCGGACGAATTGCACGGGCGAGACATTGACCGCCATACGCAGATGGCGCCGCCCTTCACCATGCCAGACGGCCAACTGCCGACACGCTTCCTTGACCACCCAATTGCCCAGCGGCACGATCAGCCCAGAGCGCTCCGCCAGGGGCACGTATTCGGGGGGCGGCACCACCCCCAGGCGAGGGTGTTCCCAATGCAGCAGGGCTTCATAGGCCACCACTGCGCCGCTCGCCAGGCACACCTGAGGCTGATAGCGCAAGCGTAGCGCGTTCCTTTCCAGAGCCCGCCGCAGATCCTGCTCCAGCTCAAAACGGTACAGGGCGCAGGCAGCCATCTCCGTGGCGAAGAAGCGGAAGCACGCGCCGCCATCTTCTTTGGCGCGGTACAGGGCGCTCTCCGCATTGCGCAGCAGGTTGATGGCATCCCCGGCATCCTGGGGAAAGACGCTGATCCCGATGCTGGTGCTCAGGAAGATCTCCCGCTCTCCGACCCGCAGGGGGCGTTGTAAGGCCTCGCTGAGCTTCTGGGCCACCGCTGCGGCATCGGCGCCGTCCACCAAACCCGGCAGCACCAGCACGAACTCATCGCCCCCCATGCGCGCCAGGGTGTCGGAGGAACGGGTGAGGCGGCGGAAGCGCTCCGCCACCCGTTGCAGCAGGGCATCCCCCACGGGATGCCCCAGGCTGTCGTTGACCTCCTTGAAACGATCCAGGTCCACCAACAGCAGCGCCACCAGGGAATGGTCCCGCAGCGCCTGGGGCAGAGAGCGCTCCAGACGATCCATCAGAAGGTAGCGATTGGGCAGACCGATCAGGGAATCGTGGCTCGCTTGATGGGCCATCTGCTCGTTGAGGGATTGCCGCTCCAGCGCCAGCGCCACCATGCGGGCGACGGTGGTCAACAATTCCTCCCCGGTCCCGGGCACCGTCTTCGGTGCGTAGAGTTCCACGGCGCCGATCTCCAGGCCATTGGCGGCAATCACCGGTACCGTGGACTGGGTTTCCGGGCTGTGCGGCTGGGGCGAAACGAGATTCTCATAGCCGCGCAACCGGATCCGGCAAGAAACCCCCTCTCGGTCGCGCTCCACCATGCGCACCAGCGCCCGCAGCACCAGTTCCATGGGATCCCCCTGGAGCATCCGCTCCAGCACCTCGCGCTCGTCCCGGCGCAAGGCCTCCACCCGGTAGCTCTCGGTGATGTCGGCGACGGAGAACACCACGGAGTCCATCTCTCCGTCCACCCCGGGCAGGGGAGCGCCGTTGATGGAAAGGATCTTGTGCCGACCATCGGGTCCTTCGATGGCATGGCGGTAGTCGGTCACCGGTGCCCCAGTGCGCAGCACCCGGGAGAACGGCAGGTCTTCATCCGCGATGGGCTGCCCCTCCACATCGGAGATTTTCCACTCCGGAGCGTTGTAGGTGCGGCAGGTGATGTCAGCGGGCTCCAACCCCAGGACCTGGCGGGCCTGGTCATTGGCAAAGGTGATGCGCCCCTTCAGGTCGACCACGAGAATGGCCGTGACGCTGGTATCCAAAACCCCCTGGAGCAAGGACTGCTGCTGGTAAGATGCTACGGAAAAATCGTGTGTCCACCTAGCCTCTGGAACAAGTTTCAGGGGCAACTTCATACAAACCTTTCTCAGCCGTATCGTTTTGGTCTTTTGTCAGCATAGGGTAGACCACGAAGCTTGAAAAGCCCCCACCCATCTGGGTAGTGCAAAAACTCAACAATTCATCGATTTCGGAGGCAGCATGAACCCTGAAGTCTTCGCGAGTCAAATCCAGGACATCCACACCTGGTTCAACCGTTCCACCAGCGCCCTCACGGAGGAGGATTCGTCCTTCGCCCCGGTCGAGGGTACCCACACCGTGGCCCAGCAGGTGGCCCACGTCGCCTGGACCGTCGAATGGTTCCTGGAGGGGGCCTTCCGGCCCGAGGGCTTCGATCTCGACTTCGACAAGGAGAAGGCGGCCCTGGAGAAGGTCACCTCCCTGACCGAAGCCCGGGTCTGGTTGGAGCGCGCCTTCCACCAGGCGGCCGAGGTCATCGGCTCTCAGACCATGGAATCGCTGACCGAACGCCTGCCGGAGGGTCCCGTCATGGGTGGTGCCCCCCGCCTGGCCATCGTCAGCGCCCTCCAGGACCACACCGCCCACCATCGCGGCGCCCTGACGGTCTACGCCCGGTTGCTGGGGAAGGTGCCGCCGATGCCGTACATGTGAGGATCGCACCGCGATGACATCCGCAAGGTCTCTCCCACGCTAGACACAGTGAGATCCGAGCGCGCCCAGTGCGCTTCTTTTGCCCTTACCAAGGAGATCCCTGATGCGCTGGAAGATTCTGGTTCCTGTCGTCTTGCTGCTATGCCTGGTCTTCTCCGGGTTCGTACCCGTGCTGGCCGAACCCGGAGATCTGTACGTGCAGATCAATCTGGTGGGCGCCACCACCGGCTGTTCCATCCTGCGGGTGGAACCCGATGGCACGCTTACCGAGTGGGTCTCCAACGCCCAGATCCTGGCCGCCACCGGCGAGGCGGACGCGGATTGTGACGACACGGGGTTGGCGGTGGCCCTCGACGGCACCCTCTACTTTTCGGAAGACACCTCGGACGCCTTGCTGAGGGTGACTCCCGCCGGGGTGGTCAGCGTTCTGGCCTCGGAAGCGACCCTCGCCGCCGCCACCGGTGACAGCTCCAGCGACATTGACAGTGGCCTGATCCTGGGCAGCGACGGCAACCTCTACGCCGCGGACGATGCCTGCGATTGCGTGGTCCGGGTGACCCTCCCCGGCGGCGCCGTTTCGGTAGTGGTGACGGAGGCCACCATCGAGGCCGCCACCGGCGGCGGGGCCGATCTGGAAGGGGGGCTCGGTCGGGACGGCGCGGGTACCCTCTACATCACCGAGGACGACACCGATCAGGTGGTGGCCGTCACCGCCGGGGGGGTGGCCAGCGTGCTGACCACCGAGGCGGACATTCTCGCCGCCACCGGCAACACCTTTGCGGATCTTGACGTGGGCGCCGAGCTGGACGGTCGTTTCTTCGTCCTGGACGATACCGATTCGGAAGTCGCCTCGGTGCTGGCCATCGACCGCGCCACCGGCCTGGTCAGCCTCGTGGCCCAGGCACCGGCCATTGCCGCCGCCACCGGCAACACCCATCCCATGCCCAGCTTCGCGGTGGACCTGGAAGGGGGCATCGCCACCGAACCCGGCGGCGACTTGTTCATCGGCGACAACGGCCTGGATTTTCTGGGACCGGGGGATATCCCACGGGCCAACATCGTCCGGGTTAGTCGCGCCGGAGCGGTTTCCGTCTTCGTCACGGACAGCGCGATTCAAAGTTTCTACACCGCCCTCTACACCGGCTTCCTGGCCCGTCTCGAAGGGTCCATGGACTTCCAACCGAGACCGGAACCCGCGGTGACGGAGATTCCGACCCTGGGGGATTGGGGTCAGGGGGTGCTGATCTTGTTGCTGGTGGGGATGGGGGTGCTGCGAACCTCGAGGGGATGAATTGAGGGACCCCGGCGACCCCCTTCTATTCTTCGGTGGCTCCCGCCTCCGACAGCCGATCATGATCGGGCGGCGGAACGTCCGGCACCTTGGCCAGCACTGCTTCGAACCTCTCGCGGGAACCCCGGCGGGCGCGCTCTTCAAAGTACTCGGCGGTGGTCAACGCCGACAATTTCTCGGCCGCCGCAGTGGCGATGAGTTGATTGATCGACAGGCCTTCCTTTTGCGCCAGTTGCCGAAGCTGATCGTGCAGGGAATTTGAAAGTCTCAGACTCAGCGTACCCATGGTAGATCTCCAATCTCCCTTAGAAACCTAGACGGCGTCACCGCTTCAACCGAGAAATGGGGCAAATCTCGGAAGTGACGCACATTGTGCGTCACGATGCGTGAGCATCCTGCGGCCACCGCCAGCTCTAGAACCATATCGTCATCCGCATCCTTGAGGTACGGTCGCCAACGAAAATACACGGCACAAGGCTCTCCGGCCAGACCCAAAAAATCGAGAACGTCTTCGACATCGCCGCGCGTCAGCCCAGTGTCTCGAAGATGCCGAAGGAGAACGCTCTCGTACTCGAGCATCAAAGGCACCGAAAGGCACGTCGTGAAGCGACCCGAGCCCACTTGCTCCAGAAGAGCATAGGAAGCCCCCTGCCTGGACCGAAAGGCCGAGACGACTACGTTGGTATCCAGAACAACTCTCGGCCCCATGCTTGGTATCGTAGACAATACCGCCACTCTTTGCAAGCGAGATCTGTAAACCCTCGCGTCTCTTCGCCGTTGATCCTGGACGCCAATTCCCTCACCGATCCCACGGTAAAATGCCATCTGGTGCCTTAGCCAGAGAAGGCGCCTCCCAGGAGGCGCCCGGAGCCCCAAGAGAGGAGAGCACCTCCTTGCGATGTTAGACTGAACTCATGATCGAACCCGTCGCCCCGCCGCACGCCTACCGCGTCAACTTTGACGACTGGCTCCAGACGCCGGACGATGGGCGTCGGTACGAAATCCTGGGAGGAGAGTTCTTCGTGTCACCCCCACCGAACCTCCTCCACCAGCGCATTTCCAAGAACCTCTTTCTGAAACTCTCCCAGCACCTGGAGGCGACCGCCGCCGGGGAGGCGTTCTACGCTCCGGTGGGCGTCAAGCTCTCGGAAGAGAACGTGGTGGAACCGGATTTGGTGGTGGTGCTGGAGGAGAATCGCCACCGGATCGGCACCCAGGCCATCGAGGGGCCCCCGGATCTGGTGGTGGAGATCCTCTCCCCCGGCACCGCTGGTCGCGATCTTGGACCCAAGCGCGCCCTCTTCGAGCGCGGCGGCGTGCCGGAATACTGGATCGTGGATCCCGAAGCGGCGACGGTGGAGGTGCTCGGTTTGGCAGGTGGTGCCTACCGACGCATAGGGCTCTTCGGCCACGGGGAGCACCTGCGGTCGCGGCGCCTGGTGGGATTGGAGATTGCGGTCGAGGCGGTGTTCCCGGAGTAGCGCCCCTGGATCCGCTCACTAAAGTCCCCCGGATTCAACAGCGACAAGGCTTCTTAGGCAGTCAGCGATCGAGTGGGGGAGTGCCGATAATCCTTCAGATTGCGCGTAATGATCGCCTCCGCCCCGCACGCCAGGGCGACGACTTGCATCGTCGTTGACATCACATAGGGCGTCAGACATTGCATGTAGCGTCAACCCAAGCCCCATACCGCCGCGCCGTCGCCCGGGGCCGCTCCACCATGGGCAGATGACCGCAGCCCGCGAAGACATGGCTCGCAACCCGGGGGAGCTGGCGTTCCATCGCCGCCATCACGGAGAGATGAAACACCCGATTGGTATCCCCCCACAGCAACAGGGTGGGCGCCTGGACCGCCTCCAGATGACCGGCCAGAGGCTGCGGCAAATCGTCCCAGATCTGGGTCCAGATCCGGGTCAGGTGATCGCGGCGGTGGATGGCCTGGCGGGCGAGAAAGCGGCGGACGGAAGGCGGGAGGAAAGGAGGCTTTTCGAAGACGAAGGCGAGCAGGGTGTCGAAGTCCTCCGGGCTCCTCACCACCAGGGGATTCTTGCCCTGTGTCAGGAGTTGACCCAGCAGCGGCGGCTCGGAGCCCAGGAGCGCCAGCGGCTCGATGAGGCAGAGACTCTTGACCCACTCCGGGTAGCGGGCGGCGAAACGACCGGCGATGGCACCGCCCATGGAACTGCCGATCAGGTGAACGGGGCCGGTCTCCAGCGCCTCGGCGAAAGCGTGCAGGCGCTCCGCCTGGGCGGGAACAGCGTAGGGGGCATCGTCCCGACGGGTGCTGTCGCCGAAGCCCGGCAGATCGAGCGCGAGGATGCGGTGGGTCTTGCGCAGCGGCCCCAGATGGCGGACAAAACGCACCCAGTTGTCCTTGTCGGCTCCAAAACCGTGGATCAGCAGCAGGGTTTCCGACCGCCGGGCGCCGCCTTCCAAATAGTGAAGCTCGTGATCCCCCACCGTCACCCGGCGGGGGCGTAGTCCGGCCAGGCGGCGCTCCGCTGCCAGGGCGAAGCGCAGGAGGAGAGGCGCCCCGGGGGGCTCAGCCATCCACCGCCACCGCGGCTTCCGCTGCCGAGGCCACCTCGGTGGTCGATGGGGCGTAGCGCTCCGCCAGCTCTTCGATCTCCCGCTGGAGTTCGCCGTAGTGGGGGACTTCCCGGGCGGTGTAGTTGAGGTTCTTGTAGAGCCCCGTGAGACGGGTGAAGACTTCTCGCGCCGCCTCCTTGTCGTCAAATTGGTACTCCCGCCCCAGAAGATCTTTCAACAACTGCACGCTCTCCATCTGCCGCTCCAGGGGCATGGAGACGTCCACCTCGTCGAAGGCGTCCTGTTGCAGGTAGACCAGATCGAGGAGCGTCGCCTTCTGCCAGACGATGAAATCGTCGAGGGTGATCCCCTCCTCGCCCGTGACCTGCATCATCTGGTGGATGGAATCCCCCCGGCGCAGCAGATCCATCATCCCCTTGACGGTCTCCACCCAACCCGGATCGAGGTTCTCCCGGTACCAATCCGCCAGCTGGTCGAGGTACCGGGACCAGGAGATCAGCGGATCGATGGCCGGGTAGTAGCGTTTGTAGGCGCGGTCATAAGAGAGACCCAGGAAGGTCTTGACGGTGGCCAGCGTCGCCTGGGTGACGGGCTCGTCGAAATTGCCCCCAGCGGGGGAGACGGTGCCCACCAGGGTGAGGCTGCCCACCGCGCCGTCGGGACAGCGCAGGACGCCGCCGCGCTCGTAGATTCCCTTGATGGCGGAATCGAGGTAGGCGGGATACGCCTCTTCACCGGGGATCTCTTCCATCCGGCCCGAGGTCTCGCGCAACGCCTGGGCCCAACGGGAGGTGGAATCCGCCAGCAACAGGACGTTGAAGCCCATCTGGCGGTAGTACTCCCCCAGGGTCACGCCGGTGAAGATGGAGGACTCCCGGGCGGCCACCGGCATGGAGGAGGTATTGCAAATGATGATGGTGCGATCCATCAGCGACCCCCCGGTGCGGGGATCCTCCATGGTGGGAAATTCGGTGATCGTCTCCACCACCTCCCCGGCCCGTTCCCCGCAGGCCACGATGATCACGATATCCGCCGTGGAATAGCGCGAGATCAGGTTCTGGAGCACCGTCTTGCCGGCGCCGAAGGGTCCGGGAATGCACGCCGAGCCGCCCCGGGCCACGGGGAAGAAGGTGTCGATGATGCGGATGGTGGTGGTCAAGGGATCGGACGGGTAGAGCCGCTCCACCAGCCGCCGCTGGAGGAGCCCTTCGGGGATGGGGCGCCGCACCGGCCAACGCTGGGTGAGGGTCAAGTCCCGCTCGCTGCCATCGCCACGGCGGATGCGGGCGACCGGTTCGTCCACGGTCACCGTCCCGGAGCGGAGCCACGAGATTTCCACCGGCTCCCGCTCATCGAAGGGCACCAGGATCTTGTGCTCAAACGCCCCTTCCGGCACGGTGCCCAGTACCTCCCCGGCGTTGACGCGGTCGCCGATCGCCGCAGTGGCGGTGAAGGCCCACTTCTTGGCGCCGTCCAGGGCGGGCTCATACTGGCCTCGGGGGAGAAAGAATCCGTGTTTCTGGGCGAAGACCTCCAGGGGGTTTTGCAAACCATCGAAGACCTGCCCCAAGAGGCCCGGTCCCAGGGCCACGGAGAGCATCTCGCCGGTGAGTTCCACCGCGTCCCCCACCCGGACCCCACGGGTCTCCTCGAACACCTGCATGTCCGCCGTGCGACCCTCCACCCGCAGGATCTCCGCTTTGAGCCGCTCCTCCCCCACGCGGACATAGGCCACCTCATTCTTCATGATGGGGCCGTGGTCCACCTGGATGGTGACCAGATTTTCCCGCACGCCGATCACGCGAGCGCGGGCCTCGCCGACGGCGTCGGTATCAGGCTGCGAAGACGGGGATGTGCTCATGGATGACCTCCCTCACCAGGGCTTCAAATTCTGCCTGCGCGACCGTGGCATCGAAGGCCAGCCAACGGCCCAGGATGTCCCACCGAAAACGGTAGGCGAGGACGGCGTCGAAGCTGAACGCGTCCCGCTCGCCATAATGCCCCA
>Ga0210063_1000266_pt1 | contig 17345 bp, 17 predicted proteins | sample Muzzi_PWA_D1_FD_185529 | JGI IMG/M metagenome (GOLD analysis project Ga0210063, IMG submission 185529) | Wetland microbial communities from San Francisco Bay, California, USA, that impact long-term carbon sequestration - Muzzi_PWA_D1 (SPAdes) | ecosystem: Environmental > Aquatic > Marine >... | reverse complement strand
CAGACTGGTACTTCAGTGCTGATATCGCTTATGCCTTTTCGGAACACGTGGTGGGGGTCGATCCCAGTTACTGGTTGACGTATTTCTCGGCAGGTTATTACATTACGCCCCGCTTCGTTCCGCGCGTCTTTTTGACCACCCGACACAGTCCGAACGGCCTGCGCTTCCCGGAAGATTTCGAACCTTACGAGGAAAAATACGACAACGAAAACGGCTGGCGCCACGACCAGACCCTGGTGCACAACTACATCAATGCAGGAATCGGTTTCGATTACATTGTCAGCGAACGCTACCTGCTTTCTGCAACATACTTCCAGACTATCGATGCCGACAATCTCTTCAACACCGATTACGCCCTGACCGTGTCCCTGATGCGCAGCTTCTGACCGACATTTCTTATCGTAACGCCCGAATCGGTTATGCTGGGACCGACGTTGGAACAAGCTGGGTAGCGATCCATGCCGGAAAGCTCATTTTTCGCGGAACTTCGCAAACGAAAGGTGGTGCAGACTGCGGCGATCTACGGCGCCGTGGCCTGGGGTGTCACCGAGGTCATCGTTACCGTCGTCGAGCAGCTTTTTCTGCCGCAGTGGGTTTCCACCCTGGCGGTCATCAGCTTCGTGGTCGGGTTTCCGGTGGCGATGTTCCTGGCCTGGACCTTCGATCTCACTTCCGAGGGCCTCAGGCGAACCACCGTCACCAGTCGACGTGGCAAAGCGAGCATTTTCCTGTCATTGCTGCTGTTGATCTCGGGAACGGCCGGCCTGTTCTTCCTGATCAAACCGGCCATTCGCGAGAATGCGGCTGATTCAGTCTCCTCGCCGGCATCGGCCCCGCCCAACAGCATTGCCGTACTTCCCTTCGATAACGCCGGTTCTGACCAGGACGACCTGTACCTTAGCGAGGGATTGAGTGACGAACTCCGCGATCAGCTCAGCCGGGTTCCGGATCTGCGTGTCTCCGCCCGTTCCTCATCGGTGGCCGTGCGGCAAAAAGGCCTGGACGCCCCATCCATGGCGGCCAGACTGGGCGTGCGAAAGCTGGTCGAGGGTAGTCTTCGGCGGCAGGGAAACATATTGAGAGTATCGGTTCACCTGATCGAGGGCGGCAACGGTCTTACGCTCTGGTCGGAAACCTGGGAACGTGGCCCGAATGAGTTATTGAACGTCCAACAGGCGATTGCCGAACAGATTGTGCAGATCATGCTGCCTGAAGCAGAGCCCCTGATGGTGGAACCGGCGACGCGCAATGTCGATGCAAACGATTTGATGTTGCTGGCGCGTCATTATGAGCTGCAAGTCCGGGACCGGCAGGTGACGGATGTCAACTTGCTGCTCAAGGCCATCGAACTGTACCGCCAGGCCACCGAAGCCGACCCGGAATCCGCGTTGGCCTACAGCCGCCTGGCCGGCGCTTTGCTGTTCCTGGGAGACCTGGAAGCTGCCGAGGCGCCCATCAACCGCGCCCTGTTACTGAACCCCAACCTCTCCGAAGTGCAGAACACGGTGGGCGAAATCTATTGGGCGCGCGGCTTGCCGGAGGCAGGTCCTGCCTTTAAACGGGCCATTGAGCTCAACCGGAACAACGTCGATGCACTGAGCAACTATGCCTTCTTACTGTGGCTCTCATACGACACCCCTGTAACCAAGCTGGACGAGGTTGAGTCTTATTTCCGGCGCGCCCTGGAGCTCGACCCGCAGTCCCTGTCACGCCATGCAGCGCTGGGAGAATATTTGGGTAAATACGCTCGAGTAGACGAGGTAAAGATTGTTATCGAGGGTATCGAAGAGCTGTTTGACAATGCTGAATCCTACCGGCTCATCAGCTGGCTGAACGAATTGATTGGTCAGAGTGACAAGGCAATCGCCTGGGCCATCAGGGCGCGGGACCTGGAACCCGACAACCCCGATCATATCGGGTGGCTGGCTGAGCTTTACGCCGTGATCGGGGATTTTAAGACCGCCTTGCGACTCGAACCCGAGCCCGGTGTGGGACTGCTGTTTCGCATGCGCCGCTACCAGGATTTGATTGATGCCGCTGAATTCCTGATGATCGATGAGCCCGAAGACATTGACTTGCGCTACTTGCTGGCATTTGCCTACACGGCGACCGGACAGTTCGAAGCAGCAATTCACATCCTGGGCACGACCGGATTGCCGGACTCCGTGATGAACGGCGTGCCCCGGTCGGTTTCAGACATCGAGGGACTCATCACACTTGACAACGCATTGGCTGGTGTCGGCACCGAGGAAACCACTGCAATGGCGAAATCGATGGCCCAATGGAATGAGGATGCAGGCTGGTGGGGCGATATCGGATGGATCGGTCTCTTCCGGAGTTGTACGCTGTCAATATTGGGGCGCGATGAAGAGGCGCTGAACGAACTGGCACGCGTGAAAGAAAGCCCACGCCTCAGACGGCAACCCTTTCTCCGCGACTTATTCTGTTTTCAGAAATACGTCGATAACCCCATCTACCAGGATGTGCTTCGAGACCAGGAAGAACGCCGGAGAGCGTTGCGCGAAAGGCTGCCGGTCGTATTGGCTGAATTTGGCGTATCGCTTCAGTCGACGGCTTCTCCGCCCCAATAGCGAGTCAGCGCAATGGTGAAAGCATTGTCGACCTCGTTAGTCTGCTCTGCCCATATGCCTTTGAAGTAGGTTCCGGAAAGCTGAAAGTTTTGACTCAACATATAGTCGAAACCGATCCCAAGGTTGGCGAATTTGTGGGCCAACAGACGGTCGTGTTGCCACCAGTAGACCGTGTCGAAGTCATCCGGGTAATTGCCGTAGGTGGGATCGTCAGTGAAGTCATACGGCATTCTCAGGCCCTTGATAATATTTTTATAGGACGCGAACAGGTTAACTGAGAGACGCGGTGTAAAAAAATAGCCGGCCGACAGAAAACCCAACCAGTAATCAACATTCACATCCAGTGGTTTTTCCGAAAAGACATAGGCCAGGTTACCCTGCACATACCAGTCTGAAAAATAGGGAATGAACGTGAAAGTGAATCCGACCGGAATGTTCCACAGGTTCAGGCCAATCGCAGCCTTCGCATAGAAGGGATAGTCCGTGGTCGGTACGCCGTAGGAAACATAGGGAGACAAGGTCAGCGGACCATCCAGAGCCAGGTATTGCACCCCCACGGTCAGGTCCTGAAAGCCGCCGTGGAACTTCTCATCATCGATAAACCGCTTATCCGGAGGAACGAAGTCAATCCACCAGGGGTCGTTCGGGTTATGGGGATCGCCATTGAACAGTTCGCCGGCGTTGAATCGTTTCTGGACATAGGGAAGTGCGGCATAGATTGTCCAGCGATCGGTGAATGCATAGTCTCCGGAGAGTATCGCGATATGCGAATCCGTGGTCCAGTAGTCAAACTCGAAGTTGTCGTCGTAAAACGTTCCCGTGCGGATGTACTGATATTCCAGGCGGAGGCTGCCGTCGCCCTTTTGCTGACTTTGGGCCACCGCGGAAGTCGTGCAGAAAAAAATGAAAACACCCAGCAAGGAGTGAAGTACTGCCGTTCGGTACACATCGCGGTCAGCCACGGGTCGACCCCTTGTTGGGTGTTGGCCTGAAAATCAGGTTTTGCTTTTCAGCGTCTTGTGAATCGCCTTGAGATAGTTCTTGATCTCGTCATGGTCGGCGACCATCACCTTTGAATAGTGCTCGCTCGCCAATACTTCCTCGTCATCATTCAGGGCCACCGGCAGATAAGCCGTCGTTGCGGACCCGGAAACCTTGGAGCTCGATTCGACTGCCGCGTGTTCGCTGTAGGGCGCGATGACCACGTCGTAATTACCGGACTCAAGCTCCGTGTTCAAATCCATTTCGTTATCGACCAGTCGCACGCCGTGACCCGATTGGGCCAGCGCATCGGCCAACTGTTTGGCGCCCTCGGATTGACCGTAAACGAGCACGCTCCCTGGAAGCGGTGCAGTGTAAATTCGGTAGGAAACACCTTTACCCACACGGTACAAACTGTCACCACAAGCCAATGTATTGACGGCAAAAAAAGCGGTAAATATGGTGGTAATCAGTACTACACGAACTTTCATCTTGCGTACCTCGCGTTAAAAAGTAAGGCTGCCCTTATTTAAGGTTTAGCACATCGAATCCATCCTGGCAACAATTTCGCTTGTAAGTGCCTGAAAACCCTGGACTGGATGACGAGCTGCCAATTTCTGCGATAATAACTCAACAATCCTTTATCAACGTCCAGAATGATGAAGCCTTTATCTAAATACAATGCATGGACCGGATTTGTTGGCGGGTTGCTGACGGGACTGGCGATCTATCACCTTGGATTGTGGATCAATGGGTATTCGTTTCTCAGCCGGGAAGCGCTCGAACGGCAGCAAGCCCTGTTGTCCGAACTGCAGGAAGAAAACCGTGAATTGACGGAAGAATTGTTCAAACCCGTTGTCCTGGACGAAATCGACTATTTTGGCACTGAGCTGCCCTACGACTCCGATGCCGATGCCCGGTCAGAAGTTGCGTCGGCGCGCCAACTGGCCCGGGAATCCAACAAATTCCTGATGGTGACCTTCGGCGCCAACTGGTGCATGGACTGCCGCACGCTGCATTTCAATCTCAACAGAGAGGACGTGCAGCAGTACACCGAGGATCGCTTCCTTTTCGTCAATGTCGATGTGGGCAAATTCAATCAGAATACCGGACTGGCTTCAGAGCTCGGCATTTCGTTGTCAAAAGGCATACCGGTCGCCATCTTTTTCGATCCGTCCGGCGCCGTCATTGGAACCACCAACGAGGGGCAGCTGGAACCGGCCAGGCGCTACACCTCCAAACAGATACTCAAATTTGTCAGGGACATTGCCGAACGCTCGGTGGTTCTGGCACCGGACCGGGCCCGAGTATCAGATTAGCTTGATTCCGGAATCCTTTTCAGGGTCTCCAGAAGCAGGCTCCAGAATTTCTGGACCGAACTGATCTGTACTTTCTCGTCCGGCGAATGGGCGCCACGGATGTTCGGGCCGAAGGAAACCATTTGCACATCCGGGTAATTGCTGCCCAGGATGCCGCACTCCAGGCCGGCGTGGCAGGCCAGGATTTTGGGTTCCTGGCCGAACATCTCCCGGTAGATCTCACTCAGCAGTTTCACGATCGGCGCACCCGGTTTTGGTGCCCAACCAGGGTAGGCGCCATCGAATTTCACCTTTGCGCCCATCATCTCCAGACAGCAGCGCACGGCATGTGCCCGGTCCATTTTTTCCGAATCCACCGCACCCCGGACCAGCGTGATGATTTTGTACTCGCCGTCCTCCACCTGCACCCGCGCCAGGCTGTTCGAGGTCTGCACCAGGCCCTCGATCTCCGGGCTCATCCGGGCGACGCCGTTGGGGCAGGCGTAAACCGTCCATAGGATTTTTCGGTGAAATTCGGTGGTCAGCAGTGATTCCGGCAGTTCGGCAGGCTCCAGCGCCACTTCCAGTCCCGGGTCCGTTGCAGAATATTCCGACTTTAAGATGGCTGCCTGTTCGCCGATAAAGTTGGTCAGTTCATCGACCCTCGACTCGCGGACCGTCAGCTGCGCAAACGCTTCGCGCGGAATGGCGTTGCGCAGTCCCCCGGCGTCGATGGAATTGATGCGAATGGCGCACTGGTGGGTCGCCAGGAACAGCAGGCGGTTGATCAACTTGTTGGCGTTGCCGCGCCCGCGATGAATATCCATTCCGGAATGCCCGCCGGTGAGGCCTGTGACCGCCAATCGAAATGCAATGTCCCTGCGTCCCGGAATCTCCTGCGTGTAAGTTCCAGAAGCGGTGACATTGAGCCCCCCGGCGCAACCAATGGTAATTTCGTCATCGTCCTCGGTATCGAGGTTGAGAAGTATTTTTCCCTGCAACAGGCCGCCTTTCAATCCCAGCGCGCCGGTCATGCCGGTTTCCTCGTCCACCGTGAACAGGGCTTCGATGGCCGGATGGGGAATATCGGTGGAGGCCAGGACCGCCATGATGGAGGCCACGCCAATGCCGTTATCCGCGCCCAGCGTGGTCCCGTTGGCCCGTATCCAGTCACCCTCGAGGATCATCTCGATGCCCTGCGAATCGAAGTCGAATTCGGTGTCGGCGTTCTTCTGGTGCACCATGTCGAGGTGCCCCTGCATCACGATCGGCACGCGGTTTTCCATGCCGGTGGTGGCGGGCTTGCGGATGATGAGGTTGCCAGTCTCGTCCTGTGAACACAACAGCCCCAGGTCGGAGGCGAATGATTTCACCAGGGCGAGGACACGCTCTTCTTTCTTCGATGGACGGGGTACCGCATTCAGATCAACGAAGTGCTTCCAGATCGGCCGGGGTTCGAGTTCGAGGATTTCCTTGGTCATGGTCTTTTTTCTTGCCCTTGTGTGGGTTTGTAGGTTTGAAGTGAACAGTCGAATTCTACACTCCAGGCCGGCCCGGACGAATGACCCAGGTGGTCAAATCAGGTTCTTGACAGCCGTGTACAAATCGTAATTGCCCGGGCCCGGTGCGAGGTGAATCCCGGAAGGCCCATAAGCTCGAGCCAGGCGCGCCAACCGCTCGGAAATCACCAGCCAGTCGCCCTGGCACAACGTGAGCCAGGTGGCGGAAGGCAATCGCTGCGCCAGCGATTGCATGGCATTGCCGCTGGTCCAGACGGACAGAACCGACCCGGCCCCGTTCAGTTTTTGTAGCTCTTGCGCATCCAGCGCGGCGTATTCGCGGCGGTACACCATCAGCATGTCAACCGACCAGCCCAAGCTTTCCAGGCTTTCTTCCATTTTTCGCCGGCCACCGGGCGCCGCGAGGATGACTGCGGATCCGGACAGTGAATCGGAACCGGGCGAATCTTCATTCAGTGTCTGCAGCAGGTCTTCGCTGGTGAAACCGGCGGGTGGACGAACATCGACCTGGATGCCGGCAGATTGCAGCGCCTGGGCGGTGGCGGGACCGATCGCGGCGACGCGGCAACGATGGATCAGGCCGGTGGGCAACTGGGGCAGGGCAAATTCAACGCTGCGCGTGCTGGTAAAAATCAGCAACCGGGACGCGCCTTCAGCGTCCAGCCCGGCCAACAGCTCGGGTTGTTCGGCGGCACAATCCACCGGCCGGAAATCAAACGCCGGTTGCACCACGACCTGAACACCGAGAGGCGCCAGCATGTCCGCCAGTTCCTCGGATTCCTGCCGCGGCCGCGCCACGAACACATGCGAAAACCGCATAACGATCCTCCTCCCAAACCGAGGGCAGTTTAGCACGCGTTTCGGAAAATCAAGCCTGGCCTGACGGCGGGCGCCGGACCCCCCATCCGGTCTGTGGTGCGAGCGCCTGTTCGACCGCGCGCCCGAGGGCGATCAACGGGCCTTCCCGGAACAGGCCGGACCAGAGATGAATGGAATCGGGCACACTGTGTAAAGGCCCGGTTTCGTCGCCTTGCGTGATACCAGCGATGGCGCGGCTGCGCAGTTGTTCAAAGCCGCCTCGCAGGGCCAGTGTCGGATGCCCGGACAGGTTCGTCAATGCGGTGATCTCATTACTGGTTGGAGCGAAAAACACGTCGACCTGGCCGAAAAAGGCGTGCAGTTCCTGCATGATCAGTCGCCTGATCCGCTCACACTGGACGAAATCAACCGCGCCATTAAAGTAGGCGGCGCGGAACACGTTTGGCCAGGCATTGGCGATCTGGCGGCGCAATTCATCGTCCTGGCCCGACAGCGTCAGCTGTTCGAACGCAGCGGCCGCCTCGACGTTCAGCAAGGGGCCGATAATTTCCCAGGGGAGCGGTGGTAACGCCACTTCCACCAGCTTGACGCCGCTCGCCTCCAGTGCCGCGAACGCATTGCGATCCGACGCCGTGGCCTCTGCCGCCTCCAGGCTGCGCGGATCGAATCCGACCTTCAAGTCGGACAACGGCCGGTTGCCGTCGTATGCAAAGCCGTGCGCCAGTGAGCCGGCATCCGCGGGGTCGTAGCCATTCAGCGCCGCCAGCACCAGCGCGGTGTCCTCGGCATAGCGGCAAATCGGGCCGATCTTGTCCAGTGACCAGCACAGCGCCATCACACCGGCGCGGGATACGCGCCCGAAAGTGGGCCTCAACCCGGCCACGCCGCAACGTTCCGATGGCGATACGATGGAACCCCAGGTCTCGGTGCCGATCGCAAAGGCGCACAAACCCGCCGCGGTCGCCGCGGCCGAACCGGCGGAAGAGCCCGACGATCCCTCGGCCGGGTTCCACGGATTGCGCGTCTCGCCACCGAACCAGACCTCACCCCAGGCCAGGGCGCCAGCCGCGGTCTTGCCCAGCAGCACCGCGCCCGCCTCGCGCATTCGCCGGGTGACCGCCGCATCTGAATCAGGGATCCGATCACGGTAGGGCGCGCCGCCCCAGGTGGTTGGCACTCCGGCTGTGTCCGCCAGGTCCTTCAGGCCATACGGGATGCCGTGCAAGGGGCCGCGCACCTGGCCGTCGGCCCGTTCCCGGTCAGACTCCATGGCCTGCTGACGGGCCAACTCGGGAGTGACCGTGATGAAGCTTTCAAGTTGCCCGTCCAGGCGCCCGATTCGCTCCAGGTAGAGCTCGGTCAATTCCAGGCTGGTCAGCAGACCACGATTCATCCAGACCGCCATTTGCTTGATTGAAGCGAATGCCAGGTCGTCCGCGGACGCGGGTGCGTCCGCCATGGTTTCTTCGAACAGGGTGACCGAATCCGCCTGCGCGGGGTAGTCGACACCGGGCAGCCGCGGATCAAATATCGAGGCCGGCGCCAGCCCGTTGGGCTTGTCGATCTCGCGCCAGTGCCGGATGTTTGCATTGCGTTCGGCAAACAGACCGTGTTCCCCTTCAACGGCTGCTCCGCCCAGCATCAGCCGCCGCTCCTCTTCCGTGAACTGCAGACCGAGCAATTTTTCCGCTTCGGCCAGTGTCCTTTCGGTGATACGGTCGTCGAAACCCGCCCAGATCGGATCGCCCGGCTCGGCTCGTGGCGCACAACCGGCCACCGTGGCGCCCCCGCTCGCCGCCAACAAGCCAGCCAGCAACTGGCGGCGATCCAGCATGGTTTTCACTTTGGAGCTGATAGGTTGATCCCGATCAGGTGTTAATCCACTTCCCAGTCGACGAAGCCCCTGAGCGACTCGTCGATTTTTTCTTCAAACTCTTTCTCAATCGCATCGCGATCAACATTTCCCGACGTTCGGAAAATGAACTTGACGCGACATTTACTGGGATACTTGCGCTCAAACAGAATCTTGCAGCCGTGCGCCTCGAAAATACGCCGGTAGGCGACCGCCGCCTCCTGGATACAGGCTGCTTTGACGGCCCGGACATTCACCCGGTAGGTCAAACTTGCATTCAGGATGTAAATCAAGCCGAAGCCAAACACCGTCGCCAGCACAGCCACGTGCGGCAGGTCCAGCCCACAGGACAGCCCGATCAGCGTCACGAATATGACGGTTCCGGTAAGGCTGGGCGAACGCAGGACGGTGCGAAACCGGATCAGGCCGCCGATACCGAACAGCACAAAACCAACCACCAGCCCGTATTTGACCACCATGATGCCAATCAGGGCGCCGATCACCGAATAGGTGATGAATACCTTCGGCGCTTCAATTTCCTGCAGCGTGTCAGCCGTTTCGACAAATTTTGGGTGGTAGGCGATGATCGCCCCGAGAATGGCGGCCAGCGTGAGGGTCAAAAGCGCGTTGACCATGAATGAGATGTCGGTGAATCCCCTCCAACCCTCGCCCATCGACCCCGGCTCCTGGGCGAGAAATTCCGTACCCGTCTGCGACCAGGCGGTCGAAGCAACGAGCAACAGGCCGAGCACAATCCAGAGCTTTCTCATCGCTTTGACCCCTCCAGTCATGTCTTCACCGCCGGATTATACCGCTGGTGTCATTTTTTAGTATCTCGAACAGAGTCAGATTCTAGCATGCAGCCCCGGGAGATTGTGCCGGCCTCACCAGTCAACCCGGTTCCGATTCAGCGGCATCGTCATGCAGCGGCAGCCGCCGCCACCCCTGGATAACTCCGATCCGTGCATGGTCACCAGGGTCGCCTGGCCCGGTTCCAGGGAAAATTCTCCGCTGATTACCTGGTCCGCCATCACGATACCGAATCCATTTTTCGACAGTTCCTCGGCGGTTGCCTGGTTGTGCTCGAATCCAACGATATGCCCCGGCGCCATGGCGAAAAAATTGGCGCCGGATGACCATTGCTCCCGTTCCTGGCGTAGCTCGTCGTTGCCGCCGCAGGAAATGGCTTTCAGATCCAGTCCGTGGGTTCTCAGGGCCTCCAGCACGCCAGGGTATTCCACGATCCGTTTCACCTGACGCTGTTCAAAATGCACGTGAAAGGCCCGGCACTTGTGCAAGCCGGTTATCAACGGCGGAAAGGCCACGCAGGCATCTCGATCGACCATGGTGAAGATCATGTCCAGGTGAATGGTGGCGCGGGACTTGGGTATTTCCACCACCACGAAATTCTGCACGCCGCCTTTTTCAGCGATCGAGCGCATCAGCGTGTCGATGGCGCGGGCCGTCGTACGTTCGCTGTAACCGATCATGATCAGGTCCTCACGCAGCACCAGCAGGTCACCACCCTCGATGGTGACTTTCTCGCTGGTGCTCCCGGTTCCGTCGAAATAGAAACCATCCGAGTGGATGCGATCGTGATATTTGAAAATGGTCTTCAGCAGCATGGCTTCCGCAAAGCGGGCCTTGAAGGCCATCGAGCCGATGATCACGTGCTCATTCACCGCCATCACGGCATCCCGCGTAAAAAAAGCATTTGGCAGTGGCGGGATCGCATGGCGGAGTGGATTGAGGTAGTTTTCCAGGCTGTCTTTGCGCATCGGCGTGCCCCGGAACAACTGCGACGCCAGTTCGCCGTGGTCCATCTCCTTCAGCTCCGGCGCCAATTCCTCGCAGCCATACAATTTCACCAGTTCATCGACCAGCAGTTCCTTGATGGGTTGGTTTGCCAGGGTGTCGCTCAGCAGGTCTTCGAATTCGAATACCTCGGCAACCTGGCCCAACACGCCGGTCAATTGATCGTGTTCCCTGACCGCAAGCTGCAGGTTCAGAATGTCGTCGTACAACACTTCGGCCGCGCTGGCGGGGGTCATATTCTCGATCTCCCTTCCCGGACGGTGAACCACGACCGAATTGAGTGTGCCGATTTCAGAATCGAGTTTGATCTGGGTTTCCTGCATGCTGTTCCCCGGCTGCGGCCAGCGGAATGCCGGCGCCATTGCGGGGATTATCGCATCGGGTGTTGTCAGCGTCGAACCGGCGGCGGATTCATTATTCCGGCTCGATCACCACCGCCGTCCCTACAGCCAGCAATTCCGCCGCGCCGCCCATCATCACCGAGGTGGTGAATCGGGTGGCGATCACCGCGTTGGCGCCCAGCGATTCGGCTTCGGCCACCATCCGGTCCAGGGTTTGCTCGCGACTCTCGGCGATCAACTTGGCGTATTCATGGATTTCGCCTCCAACCAGGTTGCGCAGGCTGGCCATGATGTCCTTGCCGACATGGCGGGCGCGTACGGTATTGCCCCTGACAAGGCCAAGGGTCTTGACAATTCGATGATTCGCCACGGTTTCGGTTGTTGTAATTAACATGTCAGATCTCCACGTCTTTGTACTTGTCGGTTTTCCGTTCAATCAGCCTCTGTCGCAGAACTGAAAACAGCAACAATGCCAGTCCGCCGTAGACTGCGGCAAGCAGCAATTTCATTCCAACCGGAACATCGGGATCAACCACGAAGGCGCCCAGGCCGACACCTGCCGCGATCACGATTCCAGTGATAAACAGCAGCCAGCCAAGGCTGCGGGTATTATTGACCACCGGTTCGTTCATCGTCTCTCTCCATTTATCTTCACCCGTTTCACTGAGACGGGCGTTGCCGATGCGTTCACGCAGCGCCCGCAGCTCCGAAAGGGCATTCCGGCAATCTTCGCACTGTTCGCAATGAAGCGTGACGCGTTGTCGTTCCTGTTGCGTCAATTCGCCATCCACCAACCCGGACAACAACTCACCGACGTGTTCATCCACTCGTTTTAATTCGTTAACCATTAGCTAAAAGTTCCTCCTTCAACGCCAGCCGGGCGCGATGCAGCCGGGACATGACGGTGCCGTTTGCAATGCCGAGCACCCCGGCGATTTCGGCATAGCTCAGGTCCAGGTAATCCCGCAAAACGAGAATCTCCCGTTGTTCCGCCGGCAACCTGTTCAGCGCCTGTCGTAATGCCTGGTCACGTTGTGATATTTCAACGGCCTGCTCGGGACCTGTCCCGGAATCAGTCAGATCATCGACATCGGCGGTGCCGGGGCGGCGGCGCCTGATCATGTCGATACAACAATTTCGAACGATGTGCAGAAACCAGGGTTTGAGCGGGCCCTTGGCGGGCTGGTAAGCGCCGGGTTTGGTCAGCACCCGGGTGAAAGCATCATGCACGGCATCGGCAGCGTCATCGGCATTGCCGAGTATCTGGATAGCCAGTGCATGCGCCCCGTTTCCCAATTGTGCCAATTCCTGACGCATATCGTGGTTTCTCATGAAGTTCACTGTAGATACGCACCAGGATGATATTTATTCCCGGTCGAAGGCAAATACCGGCAAACCGACGCGCCTCAGGCCAGGGCGGAGATGATCCGGTCTGCGCCCTGCTCCAGGAGATCCAGTGCGATGGAGAATGAGAGGGCATCGACTTCTTCCGCGGCGCCCTCGATATCGCTGCGCAGAACTTCTTTCCCATCGGGGGTGCCGACCAGCGCCGAAACATGCAAATGGCCGTCCTGCATTCGGGCAAACACCGCCAGGGGCACCTGGCAGCTGCCCTGCAATTGCGTCGCCACGGCCCGTTCGGCGCGGGTCCTGAGGGCGGTTTCGCTGTCAAGCAGTGGCTGGATCAACTCGCTGACTGCCGTGTCGTTTTCGCGGCATTGGATGCCGATGGTTCCTTGCGTAGCGGCCGGCAGCCAGTGCGGCGGCCGCAGGGTTTCGGTCACCAGGTGCCCCAGGCCCAGTCGTTCGAGACCGGCGCAAGCCAGGATGATGGCGTCGTACTCGCCTTCCTGCAGTTTCCGCAGTCGCGTGTTTACATTGCCACGCAAGTCGGCCACCTTCAGATCCGGCCGGTTGGACATCAGCTGGCACTGCCGCCGCAGGCTACTGGTGCCCACCCGCGAGCCCGCTGGCAGATCAGCCAGTCCGCAGCCGGAATTGCTGAGTAATGCGTCGAACGGGTTGGCGCGTTGCAACACGATGTCGACGACCAGACCGGGCGCTTCCTCGACCGGTACGTCTTTCATGGAATGCACCGCGATATCCGCCTCATTTCGTAACAGGGCCCGTTCGAGTTCCTTCAGAAACAGGCCCTTGCCACCAATCTGCGCCAGGGGCTGGTCGAGGATGATGTCGCCCTGGGTAACCATCGGCAACAGGTCCACTTTCAGGCCCTGGTGTCGTTCGCGCAACAAGTCGGCGACATGATTGGCCTGCCACAGGGCCAGTTCACTTTTTCGGGTGGCGATAGTAATGGTTTTTTTTGTCATGAAAGGTGGCTCAATAGCTTTCTCAGGGCGGATGCGTTGCGTCGGCTTACTTCCGGTCTTCTTTCGGTGCCGCTGAGCGTCACCAGGATTTGGCCTTGTTTGGTTCTCTCCAGGCCGCGAATCCGCCGTTGCGAGACCAGCGCATTGCGGTGAATACGGAAAAACACGTCCGGAAATCGCTGCTCCAGGTCGGTCAATGATTCATCAATCACGGTTTCGCCGCCTTCGAACACGACCGTGGTGTACTTGTCTTCGGCCAGCAGACAAATGACTTTCGGCAACGGCGTCAGCACCACTTTGCCACCCACCGTGGACCGCAGAAAATGCTGCTCTTCCTCCTGCTGCCGGTCGCCCAGGTAGCGCCGGGCCTTGCCCAGCGCCTGTTCCAGCCGTTCCGCGCGCACCGGTTTGACCAGGTAGTCCACGGCTTCCCGGTCGAATGCGTCCAGCGCCTGGTCCTGGAAGGCGGTGCAGAATATGACTGCGGGCGATGTGGTCTGTTTTTGCAGTACGCGGGCCAGTTCCATGCCATCCATGCCGGGCATGGATATGTCCAGCAACACGACATCCGGATTCAGATTCCTGATTCTGTCGAGCGCCTCGAAGGCGCTGCTGGCCTCACCCACGACTTCCAATTGAGGAATGGCTTCGACCATGCGACGCATGCGGTTGCGGGCCGGTTCCTCATCATCAACGATCAGAATATTCAACATAGGGCAGACTCAAAATGGTGTAAAAATGACCAGCATCCTGGCTGGTATGCAAACTCGCCCGGGGGCCGAACGCCAGGAGCAATCTTTCCCGGATATTGTCCAAAGCCATGCCGTGACCGCTGGAAATATGATCTTCCGCCGCCGTCGGATTGCGGATCGTCACTACGATCTGATCGCCCTCGGCGCGTCCATAAACCACTATTTTGCCTCCTTCCGGGTTCGACTGCACACCATGGCCGACGGAATTTTCCAGCAGGGGTTGAAGCATCAACGGCAACACAGAAGCCCGCGGTGGCAGCTCTTCCACCCGCCAGTCGACTTCCAGCCGGTTGCCCAGGCGCCGTTTTTCCATGTCCAGGTACTGGCGCGCCAGTTGAAGCTCGTCACCCAGGCTGATCGGCCGATCCGCCCGCCGCATGCTGCCGCGGAATATATCGGCCAAATCAAGTGTAGCCGCCTCAGCGTTCTCGGGATCGACCGGGATCAGGCTGGCGATCGTGTTCAGGCTGTTAAACAGAAAATGTGGTCGTATCCGCGCCTGCAGGGCCTGGACCCTGGCCTCCGATTGCGCCATCAATTCCGCCCGCCACCGGGTGCGGATCAGGAGGTATCGAAAAAAGACCACGGCAACCAGGCCGACGGACAGGGCGCTTTTCGTCACGAACATGACGGCGCTGTCACTCAGCTTGAAGTGGCTGATTCCGCTGAATCCGGCCATCAGCCAGGCGGCATAACTGAAAGCGGCGGACAGCAGCACGGCGGTGATCCAGCTGCCGATCCACGCACCCCGTGCGGATAAACGGCTGGTCCAGCCGCTCATGACGCACACCCCGGCCGCGCTGAACAGAGCCAGCCACTGACCGTACAGGCTGGCCATACCCAGCCAGGCCCAACCCGGATAGCCGGACTGAGCCATGCCCAGCAAAATAACGCAGACCTCGGTAATGACCGAAACGGCAGCCAATAAACGCCAGGTGCAAAATGACGGGGGATAGACGCCTTCCGGTTGCGATTGAATGTCCGTTTCGATCGTCGACGCCATCGGCTTATCCGAATCTGACCTTCAACCAGGCGGCGATGTCTTCGATCTCCTCCGGGCAAACACTGTGCGGCATCGGATAGGTGTGCCACTCAAGCGGCAGGCCCAGCGCCACCATTTGCTTCCGCGCAGCCTCACCCATCGCCGGGGGCACCATCGGATCGGATGTCCCGTGGGCGAGAAAAACCGGCGTTTCCCGATTCGCTTCGTGCAGATTGTCCTGCAACTCGCCGGCAAAAAGCATGTAGGTGGAAAGCCCGATCAAGCCAGCCAGCCGGTGCGGATAACGCAGGCCAAGCTGCAGCGCGATGGCGCCGCCCTGGGAAAACCCGGCCAGGATGATGCGGTCCGCCGCGATGCCCCGCTTTCTTTCTCTTTCCAGCAAACTGAAAACCTGCTGGATGCTCTCGCCAACACCGCGGCGATCATGTCCGCGTTCGCCGTCCATACTGAGAATGTCATACCAGGCGCGCATCGGCATGCCGCCATTGACAGTGACCGGCCGAACCGGCGCATGGGGAAACACGTAGCGGATAGCCGGCGCACCGGGCCAGGCCAGGTAGGGTACCAGCGGTTCGAAATCATGACCATCGGCGCCGAGACCATGCAGCCAGACAACCGACGCGCTCGGGTTGGGTCCGCTATCGATTTCCACTGTTTCGAGCGCCGGCAGATCGTCGCTGTCGAGTAAAAAATTGGCTGCTGATTCGGGGTTGTTCATGGCGTATAGTGTACCAGCCCTGACAACCGCCAATCTGCCATGAATCGAATTAAATTAGGTCTGTGTTTCTGTGCGCTCGCCATCCTCGTCACCGCCTGCGGCCAGCGTGGTCCGCTGATTCTGCCGGAGCCGGAAACCAAACCCGCAGTACAACCGGCGCCCGCTGAAGAACAAGAGAAAAAAGATGAAGAGAATTCCGGAACCTGAATTGATGGACAGCGAAGCCCAGACCCGGGCTTACGCCGAAGCTGATTTCAACGAGTCGAACACGCTGTTTGTCGATAAGTTCGGCGATTTTTTTACCGATTGTGCTTCTTCCGGGAGCATGGCCGACCTGGGCTGCGGACCCGGCGACATTTCCATCCGCATGGCGGTTCAATACCCGGGCTGGAAGGTCACCGGCCTGGACGCCGGCCCCAACATGCTCAAACTGGCTCGGCAACGCCTGGGCCGGGAAAAGCTGGATGACCGGGTGCAGTTTCGGCACAGTTACCTGCCGGATGATTCTCTGCCCGCCGCCTCGTTCGACGCGATTATTTCAAACAGCCTGCTGCATCATCTGCCCCAGCCTAAAATCCTGTGGCAGAGCGTTCTCCATCTGGCCAAACCCGGCGCCGCCGTGCAGGTGATGGACCTGCTGCGGCCGGACACCGAGCAGGAAGCCCAGCGGCTGGTCGCGGTCTACGCCGCCGATGCGCCTGCCGTTTTGCAGGAGGATTTCTACCATTCCCTGCTGGCGGCCTACACGCCGGAGGAAGTGAATCAACAACTCCTCGCAGCCGGCCTTGACCGGCTGAAAATCGAGATCTCCAGCGACCGGCACTGGATCGTGCGCGGACGGGTTGCGGCCGGCGGCTGAATGGCGCTTGAATTTCACAAGATGCATGGTGCGGGAAACGATTTTGTCGTGCTCGACCTGCGCCGGCAGGATTTCAGCCTGGATGCACGCCAGGCGGCGCTGATTGCCGACCGCCGGCGGGGCATTGGCTGCGACCAGATCCTCGTCATTCGCCAACCCGTTGACCCGGTGAACGCCGCGCGCTACGAAATCTGGAATTCCGACGGCAGCCCGGCCGGGCAATGCGGCAATGGCGCCCGTTGCATCGGGTTGTTCCTGGCCCGGGAGGATGGCCTCGGCAATGTGCCCTTCAGCCTGGAAAGCCCGGCGGGTGTCATCACCCTTGACCGCTGCGCCGACGGGGAATTCGAAATCGGAATGGGGGTGCCGCAGTTCGAACCGGAACGGGTGCCGGTGGACCTGGCTCAGCGAAACGGGATGTACCGGCTCGATTCGCCCTGGGGTGAACTGGAACTGGGCGCGGTGT
>Ga0210063_1000265_pt1 | contig 17354 bp, 19 predicted proteins | sample Muzzi_PWA_D1_FD_185529 | JGI IMG/M metagenome (GOLD analysis project Ga0210063, IMG submission 185529) | Wetland microbial communities from San Francisco Bay, California, USA, that impact long-term carbon sequestration - Muzzi_PWA_D1 (SPAdes) | ecosystem: Environmental > Aquatic > Marine >... | reverse complement strand
GGGTGCCGGCTCTGCTGGTGATCGGTTCCTGGTTTACGTTGCAGTTGCTTTACACCGTTTTTGGCCCCATTAATGCGGCAGTGGCCTGGTGGACACACCTGGCCGGTTTTGCGCTGGGCTTGAGCTTCACCCTGCTGGGCCAGGCTTTCTCCCTCATCCGGCGTTGACACGGGAATTATCGGGTTAAAATAGAAACATGGCTGAAAAACCACTTTACAAGATCATATTTTTCAATCAGGGCAAGGTTTACGAAATTTTCAGTGAAGGGGTCAGCTCCAGTGGCCTGTGGGGCTTCATTGAAGTGACCGACCTGGTGTTCGAAACCGGCGAAGGCCTGGTGGTCGACCCGACGGAGGAGAAAATGAGGCAGGAATTCGAGCATGCAAAAGTTTTGCACCTGCCTATCCAGAGCGTCGTCAGGGTGGAGGAAGTGGCCAAGCGTGGACAGTGCCTGATCCGAGACCGCGAATCGGGAGAAAAAGTGACGCCTTTCCCCCTATCGCCGCCCAACCGGTCACACTCTTAGAGTTACCGTTCCAGGCTGGCCTCGATCTGATCGCGTTTTTCGCGCCCTTGCAATGCTTCGATGATCGCGAGCGCAAAATCCATGACGGTGCCGACGGAGCGCGACGTGATGACGGTGCCGTCACGTGTCACCGCGTTGCCGGTGATATCCGGGTGGTTTTCCGCCTGTAGCACGCCGGGGAAGGCGGTGGCCTGTTTGCCTTCCAGCAAACCGTTTCGCGCCAGCACCTTGGGCGCTGCACACACGGCCCCGACAAACCGGCCGGACGCGTTCATGGCGCGAAGCAAGCCGGTGATGCGCTGGTCATCGGCAAGGTGGTCACTGCCGGGCAGGCCACCCGGCAAAGCCACCATGTCATAGTCCTGCGAGAGCGCTTCTTCCAGCGTTTTATCGGGTAACAGACGAACGCCGCGGCTGGCTGTAACCGGCCCGTCGTCGAGCCCGGCGGACACGACTTCGATGTCCGCGCGTCGCAAAATGTCGATAATAGTTACGGCCTCGAGCTCTTCGCAGCCCTGGGCCAGTGGAACCAGTACTCGGGTCATATCGTTTCCTCCATGGGGCTATCCTGGGCTGGCGTTTCAGTCTCCGGCAACCGGATCGTGCCCTGGAGCAAACCGGCCGCCTGCAATACGTCCAGAGCTTCGCCGACGATCACCATGTCCTGCGAATACATTTCCGCCTCACTGACCGTGTCATCGACCGCCAGCGAGTTGGCCAGGTGGCGCTCGAGATCGGCCTCGCGCGGCCGGTCATCGTGCTCCTCGATAGTTTCGGTTGGCTCGACGATGATATCGGGAATGATTCCTTCAGCCTGGATGGAACGGCCGGCCGGGGTGTAATACCGGGCTGTCGTTATCTTGATGCCGTCGCCATTTCGCAGGGGTAATACGGATTGTACCGAACCCTTGCCGAAGGTCCGCTCGCCCACGATGACGGCCCGGCCGTGGTCCTGCAAGGCACCGGCGACCACTTCGGAAGCAGAGGCGGTGCCGCGGTCGACCAACACGATCATCGGAACATCAGGCAGCCACTGACCCCTGGTGGCCTTGAATTCCATCTGCATGACCGCATTGCGGCCTCGGGTCGATACGATGACGCCTTCGTCGAGAAAACCGTCTGCCATCGTCACTGCCTGTTGCATGATCCCGCCCGGATTGTCGCGCAAGTCGATAATCAATCCGCGCAGCTGGATGCCGTCGTCCTGCAGCGATTTGAGCGCCTGCTCGAGATGCGGTGCGCTGTTGCGGTTGAACATCGCTATCTTGAAGTAGCCGAACTGCTGATCGAGGAGCTGCAGGCTGACTGTGGGTAAACTCACATACTCGCGCACCAGGGCGACGTCTTTGTTTTCCCCATCCGGAGTGAGAATGGACAGGCTGAGCGGGGTACCGGATTTACCGGCCAATTCGTCAATGGCATCCTGCAACTTCCGACCTTTCACCGGCACATCGTCGACGGCAGTGATAATGTCGCCCGGATTAAGGCCGGCGGAGTCAGCTGGGCTCGGCACCAGCACGTTTTTGATCACGATACGTTGGTTCTCGATCACCACGTTGACCCCGATGCCGATGTAACGACCCTCGGCCGATTCGTCGAGTTGTTCATATTCTTTCGCCGGCAGGTAGGCCGAATGGGGATCCAGGTCCGATAACATGCCATTGATGGCGGCCTGTAGCAGGGTCTTGTCGTCGATTTCTTCGATATAGTTGCGGCGAAGCTGGGCGAACACATCGGTAAAAGTGCGCAAATCGTCAAGCGTCAGTTGAGCTGCTCCAGCATCCAGGTCATCCCCGTTTTCGTCTGCCATCGGCTGGGCGGTCAGGTTGGCGGACAGGGTCAATGCCAGCCAGGCGATCGAGGTGATTTTCCAAATATTCATCGTGTGCTTCTTTCCTTTATCTTTTGAGCCATACGGCCGGATCAACGACTTTGCCATCGTGGCGAAGTTCAAAATACAACCCCTGATTGTTGCTTACACCCGAGCCGACGATGCTGATTGACTGACCGGGTCCCACCCAGTCTCCCACTTCGCGGAGCAGGCTTTCGTTCTGACCGTAGAGGCTCATGAAACCGTCTCCATGATCGATGATGATCATCAAACCGTAGCCCCTGAGCCAATCGGCGAACGCCACGCGGCCATGGGCGACGGCGGCCACTTCGGTTCCGGCAGGAGAACCGATCAACCAGCCCTGCCAGCGAATTCCGCCTGCCCGGGGCTGGCCGAAGGCATGTTTCACCGGACCCCGGACCGGCATCGGCAGCTTTCCCTTGCCACTGGCAACGCTCATCTGTTGCCCCAGGTCTGCGGGAATATCGGCCAGTACATCGGCCAGTCGTTCGATGAGCGCTTCCAGATCTCGCTGGTTGGCTTCCAGTTCCCTGAGTTGCGTTTCGTTGTCCGAGATCTGGTCGGCGATCGTGGCCAGCAACACCTGGCGGTTCGACCGCTGACGTTCAAGCTCGGCGAGCGCGGCCTCCAATTCTGTTTGAACCTCGTTCAGCCTGATCAGTTCCCGGTCAATCGATTGTTGCATGGCATCAAGCGTAGTTAAAGCTTCCCGCAAGCCGGATATACGGTCGATCTGCGCCCGGTTAACATAATCATAGTAGGCCAGCATACGGCTGAGTTCAGCCGCATTGTCCTGATTGAGCACGAGTTTGAGCCGGGATTGTCTGCCCAGCCGGTAGGCTGACCGGATCTGTTCGACCAGTTGAGCCTGCCGTTGATCGAGGCTGGCCAGATATACGTCCTTTTCTGCCTCCAGCTGTTCCAGTTCAATTTGCTGTGCGTGCTTCTGCTGTTCGAGGTCACGAGCCTGCAGACTGACCGTCTGCATTTCAAGATCGAGTTCACGCAGTCTGGATTGCTCGTTCTGTTGCTCGGTACGGGCAGATTCCAGTTGCTGCTGAAGCGCCTTGATCTCAGCCTGCACCTGCTCCAGGCGCGTTTCGGCCGCTATCCGTTCCTGGTCATCGGCCCCCAGGTTGGCAGCCAGGAACGCGGCACAGCCCACCAGCACCAGAAAATCGCAGAAACCGGACCTGTGCTTTGACCGTCGGGGCGTCACCGGCTGGTCAGTTTGTGTCACCCTGCAGGTCCAGTAGCGGTTTGCCCGTCATCTCGTCCGGTTGCGCCAATCCGAGCAGGGCAAGCATGGTGGGCGCGATATCCCGCAGTGATCCGGCCGGTGAAATAGACGCTTCGCGGCCGTGAAACAGGAAAGGCACAAGGTTGGTTGTATGCGCCGTGTGACTCTGGCCGGATTGGGGGTCTTTCATCAGTTCAACATTGCCGTGATCCGCTGTAATCAGCAGCTCACCGCCGGCTGCATCCACGGCGTCGATGACCGCCGCCAACAGGCTGTCCACGGCCTCCACCGCCTTGATTGCTGCATCCAGTTTCCCGGTGTGCCCGACCATGTCCGGATTGGCCACGTTGCAGATGATGACATCGTAACGGCCACTGCCGATGGCCTCGACCAGGCGTTTCGTCAGTTCAGGTGCAGACATTTCCGGCTGAAGATCATAGGTTGCGACATCGGGAGACGGGATCAGGATCCGTTCCTCACTGGGGAACGGCTCTTCTTCCCCACCGTTGAAAAAGAACGTCACGTGAGCATATTTTTCAGTTTCCGCTATCCTTAATTGGCTCAATCCATGAGTTGCCAGTTCCTCGGCCAGCAAGTGGGGCAGGGTTTCGGATGGGAACGCGATCGACACCGGGAGTCCGGCCAGGTATTCCGTCATGCAGACAAAGGCCGCGAGGTCTATTTTTTCGCGTGGAAACCCGTCAAAATCGGCGTTGACGAATGCCATCGTCAGTTCGCGTGCCCGGTCAGCCCTGAAATTGATGAAAATGATACTGTCGCCGTCGTGCACGCCATCGTAATGGCCAACCAGGGTCGGTTTGACAAATTCGTCGTTCTCATCGCGGTCATAGGCATTGTGCAGCGCCTGCAGCGCGGTTTGACTCTGATGGCTTGCTTCCCCAAGCGCAATCGCATGGTAGGCCTGCTCGACGCGATTCCACCGTTTGTCGCGATCCATGGCGTAATAACGCCCGGTGATCGTGCTGATCGCCGCCCCCGAAATTTCATCGACGAGTTCCTGCATTCGAACCAATGAAGCTTCGGCGCTACGCGGCGGCGTGTCGCGACCGTCTAGGAAGGCATGCACGGCGATGGACGATGCGCCCCGAGTGGCCGCCAGGCGCACCGTCTCAATGAACTGATCGTCGTGACTGTGGACCCCACCAGGTGACAGCAACCCCATGATGTGAACGCAGCCTCCATTCGACTGGGCAGCATCTATCGCGTTGCACAAGGCAGGATTCCGGTAAAAACTTCCATCCTCGATGGCCTTGCCGATGCGCGTAAAGTCCTGGTAGACGATTCGACCGGCCCCGATGTTCATATGTCCGACCTCGGAATTGCCCATCTGGCCATCCGGAAGGCCGACGGATTGGCCGGATGTCTCAATCAGCGTGTGGCGATCGTGTGACCACAGCCGATCCCAACAGGGTGTGTCAGCCAGTGCGATTGCGTTATTATCCTCCTCCGCACGGAAGCCCCAGCCATCAAGAATCATCAGTACCAGGGGTTTTCGGCCAGTTTTATTGCTCATGGTTATCCTCAATGCTGATGCAAGCGTACAATATCAACCCTTGCTTTCCGGTTCGACAGACTCCAGATGAGTCTGGGCCTGGGGTTTCAGAGTGGTTGCCGGTGTTCAACCGATGCTCAGGGCCGGGCGATTATCCCATAACAGGGCAGCCAGCGCAGGACAAGATTGAGTGAAAATCCACAACATGGCCAGGCCTGACGAGAATATGAAATGGAGCAATTGATCGAATTTGCGGGAAATCACCCGCTGCTGGTGGGTGGCTTCGTGGCCGTTACCGCCTTGCTGATCTACACGGAAATCATGCGCAAGTTTCAGGGCGTCATGGAACTGTCCCCGGCCCAGGCTGTCGCATGGATCAACGATCCGGAGGCGGTGGTAATCGATGTATCGTCCGTGGCCGACTTTAACAAGGGACATATCGTCGATGCCCGCAATATCCCGGCATCCCGCCTGGCGGATCCGGACGCCGAAGTTCTGAAACTCAAGGACAAAAAGTTGTTGCTGGTGTGCAAATCCGGCCAGACCGCGGCATCTGCAGCCACCAGTTGCCGTAAAATGGGCGCGAGTAATGTAGCCGTGCTGAAAGGCGGCATGACACAGTGGCGAAGCGATCAGTTTCCCGTGACCAAGAAATAGAGTTAAAAGCCCGACCCGGTTTATTTAATTCTCCCGATGCCGCTCTGGGTAATGAGCGGCCTAATACGACTAGAGTGATAAAGACATGGCAGATGAACAAATACCGGCAATAGATCCGGGTGAAGCCGCTGCGGCACAGTTTCAGATTCAGAAAATGTATGTGAAAGATGCTTCCTTTGAGTTGCCTAATGCGCCCCAGGTGTTCCAGGACAGCGGCCAGGCCGACGTCAAGATGAGCCTGGCGCAGCGGGTTGAACCACTGGGAGATAACCTTCACGAGGTCGTGCTGACGGTTACGGTTACCGCGACAATCGGTGAAAAAACAGCCTACCTGGCCGAAGTGGCGCAGGCTGGCGTATTCCTGCTGAGCGGTTTCAATGAACAGACCACGCACGCGGTGATCAACACTCTGTGCCCCGGCACCCTGTTTCCCTATGCGCGCCACACCATATCGACGTTGGTGTCTGACGGTGGATTTCCTCCGCTCGTTCTGCAACCGGTCAATTTCGACCAATTGTATGCTCAGCGCATGCAGGAAATGGCGGAGCAGCAAAAAACGGCGCAAGCGAATGGAAATGGTGAAGCCGTCAACGCCGAGTTTTCCTCGGACAATTAAGCGGCAGCCATGAACGCAGGCCAGCCTGGCCCGATCATCGCGAGGCGTCCAGATGCCTGAAGTCGCCGTACTCGGTGCGGGGTCCTGGGGAACGGCGCTCGCGATGCAACTGCTTCGCAGCGGGTCGGGCGCCTTGTTGTGGGCCAGATCGCCGGAGCACGTGGCAGCCATGCAGGCTTCCGGCCGCAACCAGAGGTTCCTGCCGGATATACCATTTCCCCCAGGGTTGAAACTCGAGCCTTCGTTGCAGCAGGCTGTCCAGTCAGCGGACGAGGTGCTGATCGTGGTTCCTTCCCATGCGTTTGTCGGCATCATCGAGCAGATAGAACCCTGGTTGAAACCTGGCCAGGGCGTGGCCTGGGCCTGCAAGGGCCTGGAGCCCGGTAGTGGGCACTTCCTGCACCAGGCCGCCCAGGAAGTACTGGGTCCGGATCGTCCCATGGCGGTTGTCACCGGTCCGTCCTTTGCGGTCGAAGTCGCTGCCAACCTGCCGACGGCCGTCACGGTTGCCGGAACCGAGCCCGGCTATTGCAACGCCATCGCCGGGTCGCTGCATGGAGGCAATTTCCGTGCTTACACCAGCGATGACATTATTGGCGCCGAGTTGGGCGGGGCGGTGAAAAACGTGTTGGCCGTCGCCACCGGAATCAGCGACGGTATGGGCCTGGGCAACAATGCCCGGGCTGCCCTGATTACCCGTGGGCTGGTTGAAATGATGCGCCTGGGCAGAGTGCTCGGCGCCCGGGAACAAACGCTGACCGGTCTCGCCGGCATGGGTGACCTGGTGCTGACCAGTACCGGTGACCTGTCCCGTAACCGCAGGCTGGGCCTGGCGCTGGGAGCTGGTCAATCGGTGGCTGAAGCGGTCGAAGAGATTGGCCAGGTGGTTGAAGGTGTCAGCACGGCCGAGGAAGTCTGGCGCCTGGCCGAGCGGCATTCGGTGGAAATGCCCATCTCGGAACAGATCAACGGGATCATCCACAAGAACTGGGATCCTTATCGAAGCGTGCGCGAGCTGTTATCACGTGACCAGAAACCGGAAATAACCTAGTTTCTGTATTCTCGGTTCAGATCATCCCTTCGAAATGCTGTTGGCGAATCGCTTCGAACAGCACAATCGCGACAGTATTTGACAGGTTCAGGCTGCGGCTCTCCGGCCGCATGGGAATTCTCAGGGCCTGCGCCGAAGGTTGCACCAGCAGTTCGTCGGGCAAGCCCCGGGTCTCCGGCCCGAACAGCAAACCATCTTGTGGCGCAAACCGCGCTTCATGGTAAGGGGTGGTACCGCGGGTCGATAGAGGCCAGACCTTCATGCGCGCATGTTCCGACCGGAAGTGTTGCCAGTTCCGGTATCGGCTTATGTCGGTCAGTTCGCGATAATCCAGGCCGGCACGTTTCAGTCGAGCGTCGTCCATCATGAATCCCAGTGGCTCCACCAGGTGCAGTCGCGCTCCGGTGTTGGCGCATAGTCGGATGATGTTACCGGTGTTGGGAGGAATCTCCGGTTCGTAAAGGATGATGTTCATTCCGCTGCGGTCATCCGGGCGCCTGGTTCAGATCGTTGAGGGACCCGGGCGTTTCACCGGGGGGCTGACCATGCTAACGCATTCATTGCGCTTACTGCACCCAGAGTTTCCTTCTCCGAGCCAACCTGATGACGACGCAGATCTGCCGATTTTCTTGATTTGCGACGAAACGAAATCAAGTAATCATGCGGATTTCAGGCTTCCTGAATGCCGCACGGCAGGAGGATAGAACGGCGTAAATGACATAAGTCATTATAATATAAGAAAAAATATAAAAATCAATAATGCTCGGGAGCAAGAAATTTTAATTTGACACCCCGCAGGGAGGGGCGTATCTTTTACCACCGCTGACACAACATCTTGTGTCATAAAAAAAAACAGCGCACAATAAGTTGTGCCGCATAATTAAACAAAACCAAATAATTAGACGGATCATTTAATGAACAGCGTTCAGGTTGAGGCCATAAACACTGAATCAAAAGACATTCCACTCCAGGACGCATCCCTGGACATCTGGGATAAAAAGTATCGCCTGAAGTCAAAAACCGGTGAAATCATCGACCAGACCATTGACGACACCTACCAGCGAATCGCCCGGGCGATTGCCGACGTGGAAGAAGGCGAAGACAAAAAACAACAATGGTACGAATCCTTTCTATGGGCATTGCGCCGGGGCGCAATACCCGCCGGAAGAATTACGTCCAATGCGGGCGCACAGCAGCACAAACCCGCTACTTCCACCATCAACTGCACGGTCTCCGGCATCATCAATGACTCGATGAACGGTATACTGGAGAAGGTTCATGAAGCCGGCCTGACCCTGAAAGCCGGCTGTGGCATTGGCTACGAATTTTCTACCTTGCGCCCCAAGGGCGCCTACGTATCCGGCGCCGGTGCTTATACATCGGGTCCGCTCAGTTTCATGGACATCTATGACAAGATGTGCTTCACGGTGTCCTCCGCTGGCGGGCGCAGAGGGGCGCAGATGGCGACCTTCGAAGTGGGTCATCCTGATGCCATGGAATTCATTCGCGCCAAACGTGAGGATGGCCGCCTGCGCCAGTTCAATTGCTCCCTGCTCATTACAGACGAGTTCATGGAAGCGGTGGAAGAAGATCGTGACTGGGCGTTGGTTTTTCCGATCAACGAACACGAACTGGACGAACTGGATGTGGACGATCCGGACCAGGTGCAGTGGCGTGAATGGCCGGATACCAGTGGTTACGTAACTCGCGAAGATGGCCTGGTGGCTTGCCGTATATACAAGAAAGTACCGGCTCGCCGCATGTGGGACATGATCATGTCGTCCACATATGACTTTGCAGAACCCGGTTTTATTCTCATCGACCGCATCAATGAAATGAACAACAACTGGTTCTGTGAGAATATCCGCGCCACCAATCCCTGCGGCGAACAGCCGTTGCCGCCTTATGGCGCCTGCTTGCTGGGTTCGGTCAACCTGACGCGCTTCGTCGAGAAACCCTTTACTGAAGAAGCTCGTTTTAACTGGAACGAATATCACAAGGTCGTGCGTGTCTTTACGCGGTTGCTGGATAACGTGGTTGAAATCAACGGCTTGCCACTGGGAAAACAGCGAGACGAGATCGCCCGCAAGCGGCGTCACGGCATGGGTTTTCTGGGCCTGGGCTCAACTTTGACCATGTTGGGCATGAAATACGGTTCGCCCAAATCGGTTGAATTTACCGAGGCCGTGGCCCGTGAGATGGCGCTGGCCGGATGGGAGGAAGGGCTGGAGCTGAGTCGCGAGAAAGGCCCGGCGCCTATTATGGACGAATATTTCGAAGTCACCGGGGCCATGCTTCGACGGCGTCCGGAAATGCAGGCTGACGGTTACAAGTTGGGGCAGAAAGTAAAGGGCAGCGTTCTTCACGCCAAATACAGCCGTTATATGCAACAACTGGCGGAACTGGCGCCCGAGTTGGTTGAAAACCTGATCGAAGAAGGTTCCCGCTTCACGCACCACACTTCCATTGCGCCAACCGGCACCATTTCACTTTCGCTGGCCAACAACGTTTCCAATGGAATCGAGCCCAGTTTTGCGCACCACTACAGCCGCAACGTCATTCGCGAAGGCCGCAAAACCAAGGAGAAAGTGGAAGTTTTCAGCTACGAGCTTCTGGCCTACAGGCAATGGGTGAACGCCCGCGCCATGCCCTATGCGGAAGAGGAGAATGCAAAGCTGCCGGATTATTTCATTACCGCGGAAGATGTGCTGCCCACCGAGCATGTGGACATCCAGGCGGCGGCGCAGAAGTGGATCGATTCGTCGATTTCCAAAACGGCCAATGTGCCAACGGATTTCCCTTATGAGGACTTCAAGGAAATCTACATGTACGCCTACAAGAACAAGCTGAAAGGCTGTACCACGTTCCGTTTCAATCCGGAAGCGTTTCAGGGTGTCCTGGTCAAGGACAAGGACCTGGAAAACACCAAGTATCGTTTCGTGCTGGAAAATGGCGAAGTAATCGAGGTGCCCGGGAACGAGGAAATTGAATACGACGGAGAAATGCACACGGCAGCCAATTTGTTCGACGCCCTCAAAGAAGGGTATTACGGTAAGTTTTAGGGTTCGGAGAGGATTTAGGGAGAAGGCAAGCGCCTTGATAAGGGCAAATCAATATGCCTGAATTGCACCCGGAAGTGTTTACCAGAAACAGGGAGGTCAATAACAAGAACAACAGTCAGGGAGAAAGTGACGGCGAGGGAAGTATTGGGAACCGTCAACCCCATGGAGGTGATACGTACATGGACGTACACCTCTTTTCCCTCCAAGACTGGACTCATGGCGCTGTGATCGGCGAGTGAATGCGGGTTGGTCCGGCTTCACACAGTATTTGGGGAGCGCCGCAGTAATCGCCGATATCAAGGATGAATCGGCGATGAGACGGTACTCTTGCAACCAGTGAAACACGGGACAGGGGTGGATCGCAGGATCCGCAAACCGGTAAACGTGATTCCTGAATACACCACCACCAGGTTCTGTTAGGTATTGGAAAAATGAGCATCAGGATAGAAAACAAAATCGTAGGTTACGAAGTCGTCAAGAAGGAAGAAGAGGCCGCGGCCAAGGCGGAAGCCAAGGTGGCGGCGGAAGAAAGAACCAAGGCCAAAATCATTCGAATGACGGAGCGGGTTCTTCGGCCAGAGGGAATGGAGGCCCTGGAGGGCTCCACCTACAAGATCAAGACTCCGCTGGATGATCATGCGATGTATGTCACGATCAACGACATCGTGCTCAATCCCAACACCGAACACGAACAGCGCCGCCCCTTTGAAATTTTCATCAATTCAAAAAACATGGACCACTTCCAGTGGATCGTCGCGTTGACACGGCTCATGTCGGCCGTATTTCGTAAAGGGGGCGACGTCACCTTCCTGGCGGAGGAGTTGCAGGCCGTATTCGATCCAAAGGGCGGTTACTTCAAGCCCGGTGGGAAGTTCATGCCTTCGATCATCGCTGAAATCGGCGCTGTGATAGAGCACCATCTGCAAAAAATTGGCCTGATGGAGAAAGAAGCGCTGTCAGAACAGCAGCAATTGATCCTGAACCAGAAACGCGCCCAGGCCGAAGCGGTCTCGACTCGTGCTGCGGAGGCCAGTGCGGATGCAGACAGCGGTTACCCGGCTTCCGCCAGCCTGTGTAACAAGTGTCATACCAAGGCGGTTATTATCATGGATAACTGCGCGACCTGTTTATCGTGTGGTTATTCCAAATGCGGCTAAAAACTTCGTCAGATCCGCGAATACTGCGTTGCTGAATCCGGCTGCGCGTGCTCATTGACTGATGTCAACTGCGCTGCTCGCCGGATTCGCGCCTTGTCTTCGCGAATCTGACGAAGTTTTTCCATAGTGGGCTATTGCGTTGCTGAAATTCGCTGCGCGTGCTCATTGGCTAGTGCCAACTGCGCTGCTCACGAATTCCGCGCCTTGTCTTCGCGAATCTGACGAAGTTTTCCCACATCAAGCTACGGCGTTGCTGAATCCGGCTGCGCGTGCTCATTGACTGATGTCAACTGCGCTGCTCGCCGGATTCGCGCCTTGTCTTCGCGAATCTGACGAAGTTTTCCCACATCAAGCTACGGCGTTGCTGAAATTCGCTGCGGACTCGCACACCTGACCCGTTTCCTCGGCTCACACCGCCTGTAGTCACGTTTGCTGTACCAACCCGGCCCTGACATCAGTCCGCCACTTTTCTTACTGGCGATTTTGTGCCAGATTGGGGGTATGAGTGAAATTCCCTTGTCGTTGATGCACCTGTTGTGGATCGTTCCGTTGATCCTGCTCATCGCGTACGTGGGGTCGCCGCGGTTTCGTGGCACGATGGGCGAAGACCGGGTCCATCGTTTACTGACGGCCGCATTGCCTCGGGGTCAATACACCGTGCTCAGGGGCGTGGTGATCCCTTCAGGTGGCGGGACACGACGCATTCCCCTTCTGGTCATCTCGCAATTTGGTATCTTTGTAATCCAGCCGGTCTATCGGCCGGGTCGCATCACCGGTACCCGCGCTCAGGACCTGTGGAGCCAGAGAAAATGGGGGAGGCTTCATCGATTCGACAATCCCATGCACCAGAACGACTTGAATATTCAGGCGCTGGAAAGATTGCTGGACCGCTCCGGGCTCTGGTTTCATCCCCTGGTGGTCTTCTCGAGTGAAAGCTATTTCACCGGTACCAGCCCGGAAGATGTGATTCCCGCCGAGAAGCTCATTCCCCTGATCAAGCGGCGGGACCGAAAATTGATGGATGCGGAAGTTTGCAGCCGGGTATTGAACAGCGTGAACGAGGCTCGGCTCAACGACAACCGCAGAACACATTTTGACCGGTGGACGTTGTTGCGCTGGTGCCTGGTCGCCTTGCTGCTGGCCGGCTGTTGGTTTGCATTTGAGAAACAGTTACGGGTCGTGAACGACTCTGTTCAGCGGCAGATGAAGTTCGTCAAATCGCCCGAACAATTCAACCCCGACGGCAGCGAGAAATCGGAACAGGAACTTTGGGAAAGCTCACTGATTTGTGCCTATTCCGCTGATACCGGCCGTTGTGCCTGTTACGACCCGTCCGGTAATCGTGCCGAGTTGGATACCCAAAAATGCCAGGAGCTGGCAGAAAAGGATTCCGTGCTGAGCCGTTGAAGCCGGCCCGGACTCAACGGCCCTTGGTTCAAGGATCAATTACCTGGAACGCTGCAGAGAGCCCACCAGGCTGGCCACGATCAGGGCGAGATAGAACATTCCGGAAACCGATTCCAGGATCACCAGGACTCGCGCCAGTGGCGTGACCGGACTGATATCCCCGTAGCCCAGTGTCGTCAGCGTGACAAAGCTGAAATAATTGATGCTGGATATCTGGTCGGCCGGGTTGATAATTTCCAGGCCTTTCAATGCATCAGGAAAGAACTGCAGCAGCAGCGTAAACATCACCGAGAACATCAGCCCCAGCAGTAAATACAGGGCAATGGATCCGATGACCTTGTTCAAGTCCACCGAACCGGTTAGCAGAACTTCCCGGCCGACCAGCCGAATGGCGGAAAGATAAAAAGTCAGCAGAAAGAGCAGGTAGACAATGTCAGCCTCGGGCCAGTCAGAGTTCTGCCTGATGGCTGAGGTCAGCATCATGCCGGCAACGATGATCAGAAGACCAGTGAACCAGCGGGTTTCCTTTCTCAGGCTGAACAGCGACACCAGCAGGAACAGGATGTTGATGAATTCGGTAACCCGGAGTGCAAATACACCGGGAAACTCTTCGGTTAGCGCCCCGGCGATCAGGGTCGCGACCAGCGCCAGAGTCAACCAGATGAAATTGTTTTTTTTTATCAGCGCATTCATTTCAATTTTTACCGGGTCAGTTTGTGGCTGATCCGGCAGGGCAGGGTTCGTGCCTCATGGTTCAGTCGATGCAGAGTCTGGTACAGTTGGGAACCCGATTATATCGGCAGAATGAAGAGATTGGCGAGGTTTCTGGCTTCAGATGCCGTAACATTTGGGTTCCTGGACGACTTATTCAGAATGACGACCCATGCAAAACAGAACGCTCAGCATTTTACAGAAACTGGAAAGACTACCGGCCGGGCTTCGCCTGTTCTCGTGGCTGGTGGCTTTCAAGGCGCCTTATTTCTCATCCGTCCATCCGGTATTTCTGACCCTTGAGCCCGGTTATGCCAAGGCTCGGATTTCCAATCGTCGTTCGGTCAGGAACCATCTGGGAACGGTGCACGCCATTGCGATGGCGAATCTGTGTGAGTTCGTGGGCGGTACGCTGATGGAAATCAGCATCAGTCCGGAGATGCGCTGGATTCCAAGAGGGATGACGATCCGCTACCTTGGGCTTGCCCGCACTGATTTGACGGCAGAATGCCGGATTGAAAATTTTGGCTGGTGTGACGCCCAGGACGTACTGCTCCAGGTTCAGGTCAGAGATACGTCCGGCAGCGTCGTTTCCGAGGCGGAGATTCCGATGTATGTCTCACCTCGCAGCAAGGGAAACCATTAGTCTCATGGGCGGGTTTCTCTACCAGGAACTGATACAAAAAAAGCGCGATGGTTTGGCGCTGACGGAAGATGAGATCCAGGGCTTTGTCGCCGGAATCACGGCGGGGGCGGTCAGTGACGCTCAGATCGCCGCCCTGGCCATGGCCATCTGGTTTCAGGACATGGACCTGGTGGAAAAAACAGCCTTGACCCTGGCCATGCGGGACAGCGGGCGTGTATTGCAATGGGAGGGGCTCGACGGTCCGGTATTGGACAAGCATTCCACCGGCGGCGTCGGTGACCTGGTCAGTCTGATCCTGGGTCCATTGATGGCTGCCTGCGGCGCCTATGTCCCGATGATTTCAGGACGGGGACTGGGACACACAGGCGGAACGCTGGACAAGCTGGAAAGCATTCCCGGCTTTGCCACTTCTCTCGAGGTTTCCAAGTTCCAGTCACTGGTCAGGACCACCGGAATCGCCATCGTAGGACAGTCCGATCAGTTGGCGCCCGCGGACCGCCGTATCTATGCGGTGCGTGACGTGACCGCCACGGTTGCCTCCGTGCCCCTGATCGTGGCTTCCATTCTCTGCAAGAAACTGGCGGAAGGCCTGGATGGCCTGGTGATGGATGTCAAGGTGGGTTCGGGCGCTTTCATGCGCGACATTCCGGACGCACAAAATCTGGCGCGCACACTGACCCGGGTTTCCAGCGAAGCGGGTCTGCCCTGCAGCAGCCTGATCACCGACATGAACCTTCCTCTGGCGTGGTCTGCCGGAAACGCGCTGGAGGTGGGTGAAGCGATTGACTTCCTCAGCGGGCGTGCCCGTCATCCCCGGCTGAATGAAGCCGTCCGGGCCCTCGGCATCCAAATGATCCTGCTTGGCGGTCTCGCCGATGATGACCGGCAGGCCAGCGACATGATTACGGATCGCCTGGACTCGGGCCGGGCGGCTGAATTTTTCGCACGAATGGTTGCCGGGCAGGGCGGACCCGCCGACCTGCTCGAAAAACCGGGCCGCCACCTCAAACGGGCCGACTATTGCCGGCCGGTGTTTCCGCAGGTTGAAGGCTTCGTTACTGCCATGGATACGCGATCCGTGGGTCTGGCGGTGATCGAACTCGGTGGCGGCCGGAATAACGTTGAAGATCACATTGATCCGTCGGTGGGGCTTGGCGGATTGTGCATGGCAACTCAAAAAGTCGATTCGGAAACACCATTGGCCGTTATTCATGCTGCAAACGAGACAGATTGGAGCCGCGCCGCGGCACGTATCAGGTCGGCCGTGACGATCGCAGATCAAGTCCCCGGGGTTCCGCCGCTGGTCTATGAGTGCGTAAAATAGGTTCATGAAATCCACTGACCCCGAATTGTTGAACTCTTTGCGCAGCCAGGCAGCGCTGGCATCGAAGAATGCCTACTCGCCCTACAGCAACTTCCAGGTGGGGGCAGCCGTGATCGACCGCGAGGGCCGGGTGTTCGTGGGTTGCAACATGGAGAATGCATCGTTTGGTCTCACCCAGTGTGCGGAGCGCAATGCCATTGCTGCCGCCGTCGGCGGCGGATCGAAAGCCGGGAGTCTCAAGACCCTGGTGATTTACGTGCCCGGCAAGCGGGCCCTTCCGCCCTGTGGCGCCTGCCGGCAGGTCATGCACGAGATGATGTCCCCGGACAGCCAGGTGATTGCCTGTTGTGACGGCGAAGACGTCAAGACCTGGTCCCCTCATCAGTATTTACCCGATGCCTTTGATTTTCACGACTATTGAACCTGCCCGGATTGCTGATTCAGGTGAATGATCCGGCGCCACGCACCCGTGATCTGCTGAACGCACAGACCGGGATATTGAATTGGACTGAATTGGCCCGGCATTTCGCCCGCGGTATTGTCGTTTGCGTCGACCCGTCCGAAGACCTGGTGGAAGTGGCGGAATGCCTGGTGAAAGATTCCCGCGATATCCTCGAGCAGCTGCTATTGCAGGGTAAGCTGCATCGGGCCGCCGATGTGGACGCAATCCGGTGGCAGGAGAACGATGCAGAATTCTGGGCAGTCGTGGTGGCGCCATGGGTGCTGGTGCAGGAACTCAACCCGGCAAGCCAGTCGGAAGCGGAGCCATAACCCGATACAGGAAGTCGGTTCTAAATGACGCCGGGCACGAGCACTTTTCTGTTTGGGGGATAATGACTGAATTGCTGGTGGTACCAGCGGTGATTGGAAACCGCCCGCGGGGCCAGGTTGCAGCAGGTGAACAACGCAAAAGCCAGGCCGGCAAGCGACCAGGTCATCACCGCCCAACCGGTCCACTGAATGATTTCACCCAGGTAGCTCGGGCTGCTGACCCAGCGAAACATACCCCCGTAGGGAATCCTGTAGCCCGTTTCACCCGGTTTTCGAAGATTCCGGATGATGTGATCCGAATGGAAATGAAGCAGGAATCCGGTAACGAACAGGGCGACCCCGATGACAAAATTCGGCGTTAAGAGCGGTGCATCGATCAATCCGTTGCGAACCAGCGCCAGTGCGTTGTTGTAACCGTTCAATGTATTGAACCCAATCGCAAACAGGACCAGCAGGACTGGGAAAGTACTTTCCGAAGGGCGCATCAGGGCCGGGAATACGAAACTCCGGTAGCTGTAGTGAAACATCCAAAACATCAACGGCACCCAGGCCTGGGGCGAAGTTATTGCGGGGCTTGCCAGGACCAGGACACTGATCACGAACAACGCCGGCAATTCCATCAATAACCAGGCAGATCGATTGGGCAGGCGGGGACCCCATCCCGGTTGATAGTGTCTCCCATAGGGTGCGGTGACCCAGAGCAGGCAGAAAAAGACGACCGGGCACAGCACGAACTGAATCAGTAATGAGGGGTGCATAATCGAGCAGTGTGCCAGATATTCGTGGTTTCAATCCATCGGTGCGGCATTTAATGAGAGGTT
>Ga0210063_1000262_pt1 | contig 17431 bp, 16 predicted proteins | sample Muzzi_PWA_D1_FD_185529 | JGI IMG/M metagenome (GOLD analysis project Ga0210063, IMG submission 185529) | Wetland microbial communities from San Francisco Bay, California, USA, that impact long-term carbon sequestration - Muzzi_PWA_D1 (SPAdes) | ecosystem: Environmental > Aquatic > Marine >... | reverse complement strand
TGGCGGCATCGACGGACGGGGCCGCCGGTTCCAGACTCATCACCGCTACCGAGAGGGCGACTACACCGATCACTACGAGTACAGCATAAAGGATCCGCTTGCGACGAACTTTGCGAGCATGATCCGGACGGGCAATATCCACGATCTAGTACCTCCAAACAGCAATATAAGGCAAGGGCTGTGCCAGCAGGTCAGGACCTCCAGGGCTTTGTGCACTCAAGGCTTACGCTGCCAACCAGTCGTTGTTTCACATCCGCAACTGTTCGATATCGGGAATCTTCCGTCCCAAAATCGGACAGCGCACCGTCAGCGGCCCGGGGCTGCCAGGGGCATCCTCCAGTCTCGAAGGAAAGGATACTCCTCGGCGATCCTCCCCAGAGTCAGGGGCGCGCCGTTCTTCTTTCGCATCTTCCAGAGTTCCTTGAACGCCCCTTTGCCGGACTTTTCCCACATCGCCTCCGCAGCCTGGGCGAAGCGGGCATGGTGATAGAGCCACGGTTCCAGTTCCATCTCGCTCCGGTACGGCTGCGCCGCCACCTCCGCAGGCTGTTGGCGCGCTGCTTCCTGCAGCACGGCGGTCAAATCCATGGCGGGCGGCAGGTTGCCGGCCTGGGTGGTGCTCAGCAGGAGCAGGTGGGCGAGGATCTCGTTGAGCCAGACGCCCTCGGTGCCGCCCGCCATGCGGTGGCGTTCCACGAACATACGGCAGAACTCGAGTTGGGCGAAGCCATCCGACAAGGTCAGGGTGGCCAGTTCCTGGGCCGTACCCCGGACGGCGAAATCGCCGCCCGCGCCCGGCATGTTGGTGCCGGTGATCCCGCGCCACAGGGCGACGCTCTCTTCACTACCCCAGCCGGGTACGGCCACGGTCATGGAGGCCGTGCGCACGGGGAAACCGTACGGGCGGAACAGCCCCTGGCCGTTCCACTCCTCCGGCGACAGGACATAGACCACGAAGGGCGCGCGGATCTTGCTCCATCGCTGGATCTGCTGGTGCATGTCCACGAGCCGCGCTTGCAGTCGCGCCGCCCGGTCGAGAGAACCGGGGGTGTAGCGCACCACCACTTCTTCTCCGGGCAGGGTCAGCAAGAGTTCCAGGTCGCGCCGCTCCACCGGTCCCAGAGGATGTTGGGCCAGGGCGAGACTGGGGGTCAGGAGGCTGGTGAGCATCAAACCCAGGATCAGTCTGAGAGGCGAGCCGGTCATCGAGAGGGCGCAGCGGTTCATGGAGCCAGTCTAGCGCAATGTCGTGGTTCTTGGTGGCGCTGGGTATGATGACTCCATGAGAGCCCTCGATCTGGTGCAGTTAGGGATCCCCCGACCCCTGGTGTCGATCGCCCAGGAGGCCCTGCGGCAGGCGGCGCGGGGCGGGGTAAAACTCAAGAAAGGCCCCCTGCGTCGCCGCTTGCAGGCGGTGGTGGCGGCGCCGGAGGCGCATCTGGACGATCCGATCCATGGCGCCCTGGCGGCGGCGCTGGTGGAGCACGCGGGGGCGAAGGAGAACTTCGTCCCACGGCGGGAGCCCGCGACCTATCGCCAGTGGGGGGAGGATCTGGACCCGCAGTCCATCCGCCAGATGGAGAACGCCTGCCAATTGCCGGTGGCGGTGCGTGGCGCCCTGATGCCGGACGCCCACGTGGGCTACGGCCTGCCCATCGGTGGGGTTCTCGCCACGCGCGGCGCGGTGGTTCCCTACGCCGTGGGCGTGGACATCGCCTGCCGCATGAAATTGACCGTGGTGGATCTGCCGGTCGTGGCTCTCGACGGCCAGATCGACCGGCTGAAGAAGGCCATCGAGGGGGAAACTCGCTTCGGGATCGGCGCCGCCTTCCGGGAGCCCCACGATCACGCGGTGATGGACGAGGATTGGGATTTCCTGCCCCTGGTCAAGCGGCTCAAGGATCGGGCGTGGTCGCAATTGGGTACCTCGGGGAGTGGCAACCATTTCGTGGAGTTTGGGGCGCTGGTGATCGAAGAGGAATCTGCCGATCTGGCCTTGCCACCGGGCAGCTACCTGGCGCTCTTGAGCCACAGTGGCAGCCGTGGCCCCGGGGCCAATATCGCCGGGCATTTCAGTCGGCTGGCGATGGACTTGCACCCGGAGCTTCCCAAGGAGTTGCGCCATCTGGCGTGGTTGGAACTGGACACCGAGGCGGGGCAGGAGTACTGGCAAGCCATGGAGTTGATGGGGCGCTACGCCGCGGCGAACCACGCCGTCATCCACCGTTCCATCGCTCGCCATCTGGGGGTGAAAGTCCTGGCGGATGTGGAGAATCACCACAACTTCGCCTGGAAGGAAGTCCACGACGGCGAGACGGTCATCGTCCACCGCAAGGGGGCGACCCCGGCCCACGCGGGGGTCTTGGGCATCATCCCCGGTTCCATGGCCAGCCCCGCCTACGTGGTCCGGGGCAAGGGCCGACCGGAGGCCCTCCACTCCGCCGCCCACGGTGCCGGGCGGGTGATGAGCCGCAAGAAGGCCCAGGCGACTTTCACCTGGTCGGAGACCCGGAAACTCCTGGAAAGAAAGCGGGTGACCCTGCTGTCCGCCGGTCTCGACGAGGTCCCCATGGTCTACAAGGACATCGACACCGTCATGGCGGCCCAGCAGGATCTGGTCGAAGTCCTGGCCCGCTTCGAACCCCGCATCGTCAAGATGGCCCCGCCGGGGGAGCGACCGGAGGATTGAGGGGGGCGGGAGACTTATCTGGGGTCATGGACCGGAGATCGGGGTTGGCACGAGTCGAATCTCGACTTCGCAGCCCACCGCGTGGGCATACTTCTTGAGCGTGGTCACCGAGGGGGAGTGCCGACCGGCACTCTCCAGGCGGGATACGGCGCTTTTCGTTGTGCCCATCCGTTGCGCCACCGCCTCCTGCGTCAGGCCGGCGCGGGAGCGAGCGCGCAGGAGTTCCCGGGTCAGGGTGTATTCATCTTCCAGATGCTGGTAGGCCTCTTGGAATCCCTCGCGGGTGAGGGCTCGTTCCATGAACCCTTCATGTTCATGGCGAACAGGTCGGTATTTGAGATCAGCCATTCTCAACCTCTTTCATTCTCTTGCGAGCCAGTGCCAGGTCGCGGGGCGGTGTCGCCTGGGTTTTTTTGGTGAAAGCGTGAAGTACCACAATCCGTTGGCCCGTGACATGGCAGTACAGTGCCCTACCCATACCCTCGCGTCCGCGCGGCCTGAGTTCGAACAGACCCTTTCCCATGGCACGCGAATGAGGCATCCGTAGGTTGGGTCCAAACTCCATCAACAATTCGACGAGGCGAGCGTAATCCGCCAGGATGCCGACGGGCCAACTCTCCACCTCCGCTTGTACTCGAGGGTGGAAATATTCAATGGAGTAGGACACGGCAAGAAGGTTATCGTATTTGTGAACTCTGGTCAATGGATGGGATACAACGCAACTTCCCCGATAAGATAACCAAAACCCAGGAGGCCCCATGAAGCACCGTCGTTTGCCGAATCTCGCTCTCGCTCTCGCTCTCGCCGTGGCGGGGGTCGCCACCGCCCAGGAACCCTTGCTGCTGACCGGTGCGCGGGTTCTCAATGCCGAGGGCACGGGCTATCGGGAGGCGGGCGCGGAGGGCACCGCCGTCCTGGTGCGGGACGGTCGCGTCGCGGCGGTGGGGCCGGTGGGGTCGATTTCGGTTCCGGCGGATGTCCGCCGGGTGGATCTCTCCGGCAAGGTCTTGATCCCGGGATTGATCGATCTGCACACCCATCTGCTGCTCCACCCCTACGACGAGACGCCGTGGAACGATCAGGTTTTGAAGGAGTCGCTGGAGTTGCGCACCATCCGGGGGGTGGTGGCGGCGCGGGCGACGCTGGCGGCGGGGTTCACGACGATCCGGGAGTTGGGCACCGAGGGCGCGGCCTTTGCCGATGTGGCGCTGCGGGACGCCGTGGCGATGGGGATGATCCCGGGGCCGCGGATCTTTGCCGCCACCCGAGCGCTGGTGGCGGAGGCGAGCTACGGCCCCTCGGGCTTCGATCCCCGGTGGCGGGTGCCCAAGGGAGCCCAGGAGGTCAACGGTGCCGACGAGGTGCGCCGGGCGGTGCGCCAGCAGATCGCCGCCGGGGCGGATTGGATCAAGGTCTACGCCGACTACCGACGCAAGCCCGGGGATGCCTCCACCCCCACCTTCACGGTGGAGGAATTGCGCGCCGCGGTGGATGAGGCGACCAGCGCGGGGCTGCCGGTGGCCGCCCACGCCGCCACCGATGAGGCCATCCATCGGGCGGTGACTGCTGGGGTCAAAACCATCGAACACGGTTACGGTGCCTCCGCCGAGGTGCTGGCCAGGATGCGCGATCAGGGGGTGGTGCTCTGCCCGACGGTGGCGGCGGGCTGGGCTATCTCCCGGCAGCAAGGCTGGGATGGTTCCGAGCCCGCGCCCCCGCGAGTCCTGGACGCCCGCGCCCTGATGCGCCGCGCCCTCGCCAGCGGGGTCATCGTCGCCCTGGGGAGCGATGCGGGCGTTTTCGCCCACGGTGACAACGCCCTGGAATTGGAATTGTTGGTGGACTATGGGATGACCCCGGAGGCGGTGCTGCGGGCCGCCACGACCACCGCCGCGGCAGTGTTGGGCCGGGGGGGCGACCTGGGCCGCATCGAGGTCGGCTTTGTGGCCGATCTGGTGGCCCTGGAGGGCGATCCCCTGGCCGACATCTCCAACACCCGCAAGGTTGCCCTGGTGATCCAGGGAGGAAGGACGGTCCCGTGATCGCCAGAATCTGGCACGGCTGGACCACCCCGGAGAACGCCGACGCCTACGAGCGGCTGCTTCGGGAGGAGATCTTTCCCGGGATCGCCGCCAAGGGTGTGGCGGGGTACCGGGGGATCCAGCTGCTCCGGCGCCCCCGGGAAGGGGAGGTGGAATTCATCACCCTCATGGAGTTTGACTCCTGGGACGCGGTGCGAGACTTCGCCGGAGCCGACTATGAGATCGCCTACGTTCCGCCCCGGGCGCGGCAGGTTCTGGCCCGCTTCGATAGCCACTCCCAGCATTACGAGGTGCGCGAGGCGTTACGCTACGGGGTACCGTCGGTACCGGCAGGATGAACCTTGACCAAGAGAGGATCGCCCCATGACTATTTTTTCCGCCCCTCGTGGGCTCCCGCGTTTCACCCCCGTGGCCCTGGCCATCGCCCTGGGGTTGGGGCTGTGCACCGTCGCCACGGCCCAGGATCTGGTGCTGGGCCCGGGCGTCGAGGCCCACCCCGGCATCGACGCCATTTATGCCAAGTTCACCCAGGGGTACAAGGATCTCGATGCGCCCCGGGTGGCGGCGCTCTACACCCAGGATGCTCTTTATCTCCCCCCGGGAGACGATGTCCTGCGGGGCCGCGATGCCATTGAGCAGCGCTTCGCCGCCGCCTTCTCCCGCGCCTGGGAGGCCGGGGAACGGTGGCATATTCGTTTCGAGATTCTGGATCGAGGGGTCGAGGGTTCCCTGGCCTACGATGTGGGCTACTACCACCTGGACCGGGTGCCGCGCAGTGATGACAACCCGGGGGAGGGAGGGAGCAGCACGGGCAAGTTCACGGTGGTGATTCGCTGCCAGGGCAAGCAGGGACCGTGTCACTTCCAGGTCGATGGCTACAGCGGGGTTCCCCGGGCGGAGCCCGCCCCTTTACCCGCCGCGCCCGCTGCGCCCGATCCGGTCGATGCCGTCGATCCGGCCTATGCGGCCCCGCCGGACCCATCGGCCCCGCCGGTCCTTGCGGCGCCCCCCGAGCCGCCCCCGTCCTGAGGGGCCTGTCCGCTGGACCTCTCCAGCAGAACCAGGGTCTCCGGGCCGTTGCGCACCACGGCGCGCTGACGGAAGGGGTAGCGGATCTCCCGCTCCAGGAGGTGGAGGAAGCGGCGCAGGGAGGCGGCGGTCCAGGTGTGGAAATGGATGCTGTAGCCGCTCGCTTCCAACTCCCCAACTCGCGCCGGGATGCCTTCCCCGGGAACCCCTTCCACCCACCGTGCCCACTCCGTGTAATGCTCCTGCCGGGAAACCAGGGGCCCTTCGCGGCGATCCCGGAGAAAATGGTCCATGGCAGTGGTGGGCCGCGAGCGGTCGAAGGTCCACCGTCGATCCGGCACGGCGAGGAAGAGCAGGCCACCGGGGCGCAGCACCCGCAACCAGTGCTCCACCGCACTCACGGGATCCTGGCAGTGCTCCAGCAGGTGATTGGCGACCACGAAATCTACCGAACCATCGGTAATCGTGGCCAGCACCTCCCCGTCGTCGATCTCGTCCACCGGCACCAGCGGTAGATCTCTCAACTCCGGATAATGCTGCCGCAGGCCCGCCTCATCCAGGCGGTCCAGGTAGCGCACTCGGGTCTCCGGCGGTAAAGGCAGCGGGTTGTGCAGGGCGCCGATCTCGATCCCCTCCCCCCGCAGGCGGTGGGCCAGCCGGAGTCGGCGGGTCGCCTGGGCCCGCCGACCCCCGTAGAGCAATCGACCGATCATTCCCCCCGCCAGTCCGCCAGGGGGAGCACTTCACAGCTCTCCCCCGGCGAGCGCGGTGGGGCGTGGGCGGGGATGCGCACCAGGGCGGTGCCGCGCGCGTAGGCGGCCAGGTCGTGGGAGCCGATGGGCGGATGGGGGGTGGCGAGGATGCGGCCCCCGGCGAAACGCACCGTGGTGGGGAGGAAGCGGTCCCGGGCCTTGGCCCCCGGCAGGGGCGCCGCCAACTCCGCCTGGAGAGCGCCCTGCCAGTAGCCATCCGGCCACCCGGAGAGGTAGCGCAGGGTCGGACGGACGAAGAGCCAGAAGGCCACCATGGCGGAGGCGGGGTTCCCGGGCAGGCCGAAGACGAGGCCCGGACGCCCGTCGTCCCCGTCTCTGTCGTGGCGATTCTTTCTCGGGTGAATCGCCGCCACCACGGGCTTGGCCGGTTGCACCGCGACCTTTTCGAAGAGGATCGTGCACCCCAGGGACTCCAGCACGCCCTCGACCAGGTCGTATTTGCCCATGGAGACCCCGCCGGTGAGGAGGAGGACATCGGCCTCGAGACCGCGCTCGATCCGCCGCCGCAGGGCGTCGGGCTCATCCGGTGCGATGCCCAACGCCTCACCCTCGGCCCCCACGCTGGCCACCGCCGCGCGCAGGAAATCCGTGTGGGAGTCCCGCAACTGCCCCGGCTGAGGCACGGTCTCCGGCGGCACCACCTCATCCCCGGTGGTGAGGATCGCGACCTGGGGTTGCCGGTGCACCGGGACCGAACCGTAGCCGTGGGTCGCCAGGAGTCCCAGGGTGGCCGGGGTCAGGAGCGCTCCGGCGGGGAGCAGCGGGGCACCGGTCTTCAGGACTTCTCCCTGGTGGCGAATATGTTTCTTGTCGCCCGGATCCAGGGTGATCTCCACCACCCGGTCCCCATCGTCGGTCAGTTCCACCGGAATCACTCGCTCCGCCCCGGCGGGCACCGGTGCGCCGGTCATGATGCGCACCCCCTGGCCCGGTGCCAGGTCGAAACCCGGGGGATCCCCGGCCACCACGGTGCCCGCTACCGGCAGGCGCGCGCCCACCGAGGGCTTCTCGGTCACGGCGTAGCCATCCATCGCGGAGACATCGTGGGCCGGCACATCCACCGTCGCTTCCAGAGGACGGGTCAGAACTCGACCTCCGGCTCGGTGTCGCTCCACGGCCTCTTCCGGCAACGCCTTGAGATGGGGCAAAAGGCGCTCCCAGGCTTCCTCGGGGGGGATCATGGTGGGGTGCATCCGGTGCTATACTCCTTTGGTTCCGTAACTTCCGTGGCCCGTTGGGTTGGGCCGCCTATCATCCAAGTCAGAGCGGGGAGGCGACAAGGTGGAGCGAAACTTCCAATATCGTGGAGATCTTTCCAGCACGGCGTTGCCGGAGATGCTCTTCACCATCGACCGGTTTCAGGTCCCCGGCGTCATTGAGGCGCGCAAGGACGGCACCATGAAGCGGGTCTACATCAAAGATGGAAATGTCGTCCACGCTACCTCCACCGACCGCGATGATAGCCTGGGAGCCTACCTCCATCGTACCGGGAAGTTGACCACCGAGGTGTTCGCCGCCACCATGCGGGAGCGGGAGAAGCTCAACAAGCGCTACGGCGTGCTCCTGGTGGAGCGCAACATCCTCTCCCCGGAGGAGGTCTACGCCACCATCCGGGCGCAGATCGAGGATATCGTCTGGAGCCTCTTTTATTGGACCGACGGCAAGGTGGCCTTCAGCATCGGCGAGTTCAAGGACGAGGACATGATGCGCATCCAGTTGCCGATGCGCCAGGTGATCTTCCACGGCATCAAGCGGGCGCCCAATCCCAAGGCACTGGTCAGTCGGCTGGGCAAGAAGGAAACGGTCTTCGTGCCCAACTTCGCCATCGAAGAGTTGATCGAACTGGCGGTCGAGGATGACGAGTACGCCTTGTTGAAACTGGCCAACGGTCGCCGCACCCTGTACGAGATCTGTTCCCAGGGTCCCCTCAGCCCACCGGAAAATGCCAAGCTGATGTATGCTTTCCAGGTTCTACAGCTCGTCCGACGCAAACAGTCGGACACCCCCAGCGAGGGGATTCGAATCCGCATGAAAAGTTAGCCTGGAGTGTGCCATGCCTCTTTATGAGTACCAATGCCAGCAGTGTGAGCACCGCTTCGAAGCGATGCAGCGGGTCAACGCGGATCCTTTGCAGGTCTGTCCCCAATGCGGCGGTCCGCTAGAAAAATTGATCTCCGCCCCGGCGTTCCAGTTCAAAGGCTCCGGGTGGTATGTCACGGACTACGGCGGCAAGTCTGCCGGCGGTCCCTCCGAGGGCAAAGGGGAGGCCTCCGGGGAGTCCAAGGGGGAAGGGAAGGCTGAATCTTCGGCGGCTTCCAAGGGGGAAGGGAAGTCGGATTCCTCCACCTCATCCAAGGGCGAAGGGAAAGCAGCGTCCCCGGCCAAAACCTGAACGGCCAGAATCCCCCATCCCAGCAGCAACGCCGGTACCCCGTGGACCAGGATCCGCGGGAAGGACGAGCGCACCCAAAAATCAGCGCCCACCCGGGCGGTGAAGTAGGTTCCGACATAGAACAACAGCAGGGTTCCAGCCACCGCCGCCAACCAGCGGGTCCGGCCCTGGATCAGGAGTAGGGGGAGGCTCGCCACCGCCACCACCGCGATGCCGTGCCAGTGAGGGTCGAGGAGCGCCCGCCCCAGCTCCGGCAGAATCACGGCGGCATGGGCCCATTGGAAGGGGCCACGGTTGGGTTCCTCCAGCAGCCCCAGCCGCCAGCCCTGGAACAGCCAGGGGCCGGTGACCACCACCACCGGCAGGGCCAGCACGGCCCACCGCCGCCACGGCTTCCAGGATCCCAGAGACGGTCGGGAGCGGATCCCGAAGGCGAGGAGAAGGAGCCCCGCCAGGACGACCCCCTCGGTTTTGGAACCGGCGGCAAAGGCGGCGGCCACGGCGACGGTGAGGCCGTCCCGGTGGCCATCCATCGACCCGGGTTGGGGGCTGCGCCGCGTCAGCACCGGCGCGGCGGTCAAAAGGGCCAGAGTCAGGAAGAGATCCGGCCCTCCAGCCAGGCTGTGGGCGATGCTGAACAGGGCAGTGGCCCCCACCACCAGAACCATGGCACTCCCGGGGAGGAGCTTCCGCCCCGAGGGCGCGCAAGCCAGCGCGGCGCGGCAGGGAAGGATGGCCAGGGCCAGGGCCAGGGGGGACCAGAGGAGAAGCCAGGGTTCGTACCACCCGCCCTGGGCGATGGCCGTGGCGGCGAAGAGCATGGGCAGCAGGTGGGGGTATCCCGGGTGGGCGTGGTGGTTCCACGGTCGGGTCAGGTAGTCGGTATCGAGTCCCCCGGCCAGGTAAAAGCGTTCCCCCTTGATGCCCCAGTGGTAGAGGAAGTCGGGGTTGGTGGACCACAGACGGAAGGCGACGAAGGCGAAGACCAGCACCGCCAGGAGCGCCACCCCGGTGCCCCACCCTCCGAGAGAAACCCTCTGTCGCCATCCCCGCCATCCTCGCCATCCCCGCCAGACACCCCCGACCACGAAGGGCAGAAGGGTCCAGGCGAGGCTGGCGCGGCTCCAGGGGATGGCGGCCAGGTCCAGGGCGGTCATCAACACCAGCAGCAGGGCCGCCCCCGCCTGGAAGGCCAGATGGAGCGGGGCTCTGCCCAGGAGGCTCCAACCGGCGAGCACCAGGGCCGTGGCGAGCAGGACAAAAGCGAGGGCCGCCAAGAGCATCAAGGTCCTGGCGGCGCGGGCTGCCTGCGGTACGCGTTGCCCAGGGGGTGGCGCACCAGCGGTTGCCAACCCGGTGGTGAGGGGGTGGCGTTCGGCGGGCGGAAGTCGATCCGGTAGGTCGCTTCCCGGGCCGCGCCAGGGCCGCGCCCCAGGAGGATGTGATGCCGGGGAAGGAAGTAGGCGGCCCACATATGAGCAAAAAAGTCCTGGTCGCCCTTGCCTTGCTGGCCCCGGGGGGCGGTGAAGGCGATCACGCTCCCGGCAGGGATCGAAGCGGTGGTGACGGTGAGGAAATGTTCCAGACGCCGCGCCTGGGGGGAGCCCAATTGCCATGCGCTGGCGGGCACCGCCCGCTGGCTGGCCTCGCCGTAGCGGTGGTGGCGGGCCAGGGTTTCCTGCACCAACCCCAGGGCTACCCAGCCCACGGCGCAGAGGAAGGCCGCGTGGAGAGCGAGGGTGAGAGCGCGGCCAGCAGTGCCCCGGTGGTCTCTGGCCATGGGTTCAGTTCCCGTCGGTGGCGGCGCTGCCGGGGATCGCGGTCTCGGTGGTATGCCCTGTGGTCAAGCCGCTTTTCTTGGCGTAGTAGCGGAAGGAGCGGAAGCTCATCCCCAGGAGCTCCGCGGCCTGGGTCTGGACCCCTTCGGCCCGCTCCAGGGCCTGTTGCATCATCTGGATGCGCAGTTCCTGGAGATATTCTTCCAGATCGATCCCCTCTTCCGGCAGGGTGATGAGTTCCGGCGGACCCAGATTTTCCCCGGTCAACTGGCTTGGCAGGTGCCGGGTGGTGATGGTCTCGTCGGAGTTCATGGCCAGGATGCGCTCGATCAAATTTTCCAACTCCCGGACATTGCCGGGCCAATCGTGGTTCTCCAGCGCCACCATCGCCTCGACGGAGATCTGGGGCAGCTCGATGCCCATCTGCCGCCCGTACTTTTCCAGAAAGTGGTTGACCAGGAGGGGGATATCTTCCCGGCGCGCGCGCAACGGCGGTAACTCGATGGGAATGACATTGATCCGGTAGAAGAGATCCTCCCGGAATTCCCCTTCCGCGACCCGCTCCTCCAGGTTCTGGTTGGTGGCGGCGATGATCCGCACATCCACCGGTTCCTCGCGGTTGCCGCCCACCCGACGGACACTTCTCTCCTGCAAGACCCGCAGCAGCTTGACCTGCATGACCAGGTTCATCTCGCCGATTTCGTCCAGAAAGAGGGTGCCCCCTTCCGCCTCCTGGAAGAGCCCCTTCTTGTCCCGCACAGCCCCGGTGAAGGCGCCCCGTTCATGGCCGAAAAGTTCCGACTCCAGGAGGTTCTCCGGAAGCGCTCCGCAGTTGATGGACAGGAAGCGCTGTTTGCTGCGGGGGCTGGCGAAGTGGATGGCCCGGGCGATCAATTCCTTGCCGGTGCCGCTCTCCCCGGTCACCAGCACCGTGGAGGTGGTGCGGGCGATGCGCTCGATGATCTTGAAGATGGCCTGCATCCGGGGGCTGCGACCGATGATGTTGGCGAAGGTGTAGCGTTGTTCCAGCTCGCGGCGCAGGTAGACGTTCTCTTCCGCCAGTTCGCTCTTCTCCAGAGCCTTGGTCAGCAAGAGCTTCAATTCCTCGACATCGAACGGCTTCGAGACGTAGTCATAGGCGCCGTGGCGCATCGCTTCGATGGCGGACTTGGTGGAGGTGTAGGCGGTCATCATCACCACCGAGGTGTTGGCGGATTCCGCCTTGATCTCCTGAAGCAGATCGAGACCATTGCCGTCCGGCATGAGGATGTCGCAGAGCACCAAGTCGAAGGTGGCGGTGGCCAGGATCGTCCGCGCTTCCGTCGCCGAGTCGGCAACCCGTACCTGGTAGCCTTCATCGCGAAAGAGAACGCTCAGGAACTCCCGCATGCTGTCTTCATCGTCGATGATCAGCAGCCGAGCGCTCAAGGGGTGTCTCCTTGCCTCTCCCGAGGCTTGGGAGGGGGCAGCCGGTTCGGCAACTCGACACAGATATCGGTGCCCTCTCCCGTCATGCTATCCACCCGGACCGTGCCGCCGTGCTCCTGCACAATGCGATACACGATGGCCATGCCGATGCCCACCCCGCCATCAAAAAAGGAGCGGAAGGGATGGAAGAGACCCTGCAACTCTTCCTCGGGGATGCCATGTCCGGTGTCGATGATGTGCATCGCGTAGCTGCCGTTCGATAATGGTTGACCTCGGACCGTCAGCGTACCACCGTCGGGCATGGCGCGCAGCGCGTTGCGCACCAGATTCCAGAAGATCTGGCTCATTTGATCTGGATCCGCGGTGACCATCGCCGTGTCCGGTTTCAGGTCCAGGCGCAGGGTGTGTTTTGGGGAGACCTCCTCACTGTTGCGCAGCAGAGCGAAGTTCTCCTTCAGTTGCGCGGCCAGATCGAAACGATGGGGGGAGCGCTCCATGGGGCGGGCGAATTGCAGAAAGCCCTTGATCGTCCGATCCAGCCGTCTGCTCTCCTTCAAGATGATTCCCAACAACCCGGACTTCTCCGCATCGTCCTGAAATTTCCCCGCCAGCATCTGGGCCGAACCGGAGATCGCCGCCAGGGGGTTGCCGATCTCATGGGCCAGACCCGCCGCCAACTCACCGACCGCGGCCATGCGGTCCTTCATCTGGAGTTCGTGCTGGAGTTGCCGGTAGTCCGTCAGGTCCTGGAAGATGACGATATAACCGCTGTTGTCGCCGTTGGCTTCCTGCAGATGGGAGACGGAACAACCCACGTGGACCACCCCGCTGTCCTGTTCCAGCCGCACCTCGTCGCGATAGCGCTCCCGTTGCCCGGACTGCTCGCTGGCCAGCCGCCAACTCTCCTCGGTGTAGAGACCACAGTGCTGGATGGGCTGATAGAGGAGCTGCGAGGCGGGGATCTTCAGAATCACTTCGCCGGCGCGATTGACGCTGGTGATCTTGCCGCGGAGGTCGGTGGTGATCAACCCGCTGTTGATGGATTGGATGATGTCCTGGTAGATGATCCGCAGGTCGGCCAGTTCCCCCCGCTCCACCGCCAGGGCCGCCTCGGCCATTTCGGTGCGCCGCGCCAGGGCCGACCCCAGGAAGGTGGTGCCATAGAAGCCCACCAGCGCTACCGCGACGTTGTACAGGGTGCGGGACAGGTCGCCGACATCGAGGTCCTGGCCCCGGACGGGCAGCCGCCAGGAATACAATTCGCCCAGCATCACACCGGTATACAGCACCAGCGCCGCGGTGGCGAAAGTGGTGGCGGGTAGCCGTCCTTTGCCATGAAAGGCGGCGACCACCAGGACCATCGGATAGAGCAAAGAAAGGGGACTGTAGATTCCCCCGAAGATCAGCACCATGGCGGAGACCAGCAGCAGGTCCACACTGGTCTGGGTCAGCGCCTGGAGGGTCAGTCGGTGGGGTAGCTTGAGGAGCAGGACCGCGTACAGCAGACTCAGCAGGTAGACGGAAACCAGCAGCAGGGTGACCTGCCAGGTCTGGGTCTCACCATAGATTTGCCGAGCGAGGTTGAAGAGGAACCCAGAGGAGGGGCTCTGGGTTCCGATCTCCGAGGATGTACCCAACCAGTAGCGGGGCAGGGCGATACAGGTCACGGCGATCAGCCGCACCAGGATGAGCGCCCTCAGCTGTTTGCCCGGCGACGACAGCGGCGATCCCACCGCCTACTCAGCCGATCTGGGTCAAGATCGAGTACAGGGGCAAATACATCGCCGCCACGATGATGCCGATGACCCCGCCGAGGACGGTGATCAACAGGGGCTCGATGAGTTTCATCATGCCCTCCACCGCGGTGTCCACCTCGTCCTCGTAGAACTCGGCGATCTTCGACAGCATTTGATCCAGGGCGCCGGTCTGTTCACCGACGTTGATCATCTGCACCACCATCATGGGGAAGACCTTGGTCTGGCTCAACGGTTCGCTGATCGTCTTGCCTTCCTCGACGGCCTTGCGCACGGCCATGATGGCATCCTCGATAATCGCGTTGCCGGAAGTCCGGGCGGTGATCTCCAGGCCGTCCAGGATCGGCACGCCGGAGGAGATGAGGGTGGAGAGGGTGCGGCAGAACCGGGCGATGGCGATCTTGCGCAGGAGCATGCCCAGGATGGGCATCTTCAACAAGAACCCATCGATCGTTCGCCGCCCTCGATAGGTCTGGTGGAAGCGGCGCAGGAAGACGATGACAGCGCCCAGGATGAGGAACAGGAAGATGGAATAGCGTCCCACAAAGTTGCTCGCCCCGATCACCATGCGGGTCAGGAACGGCATCTCACTGCCGACCCCCGCGAAGAGCTGCGCGAAGATGGGGATCACGAAACGCAGGATGATCCACACGACCAGGGCGGCGATGAGGATCACCGCCACGGGGTAGATCATGGCGCTCTTGACCTGCGTCTTCAGCTTGACGGCCTTCTCGATGTAGGTCGAAAGGCGTTGCAGAATGATGTCCAGGATACCGCCCGCCTCGCCGGCGGCGATCATGTTGACGTACAGATCGTTGAAGGCCTTGGGATGTTTCGCCATCGCTTCCGCCAGCGACGCGCCCTGCTCCACATCCGCCTGCACCCGTTGAATGACCGCGGCGAAGGTACGGTTTTCCTCCTGGCCGCCGAGGATCTCCAGGCATTGCACCAGGGGCAGACCGGCATCCAGCATGACGGAGAATTGGCGGGTGAAGAGCGCGATGCGTTTCTGGGGTATCCCCTGCGGCATTTTGATGCGCCGCATAATCGGGATTTCCCGATCCTTCTCCCGGATGGCCGTGACCTGAATCTGGCGTCGGCGCAAGGCGGCCACGGCGGCATCGCGATTCTCCGCGAGTTCCGTGCCTTCCACCGCTTGACCGGCGCGCGATTTACCTTTCCAAAAGTAACTAGGCATCGGTTATCTCCTGGTTGTGTTGGCGCTGGCATTGGCGGCGCCCGGGAGGGCGACAGGGCCACGGGAGATGATCTCCTGCAACTCATCCGCGTTGGACGAGCGGCTGGTCGCGGTTTGCAGGGTGATCAGGCGTTTGAAGTACAGGGTCGCCAGACTCTGGTTGAAGGTCTGCATGCCGTGTTTCGCCTGCCCGGTCTGCATCATGCCGTAAATCTGATGGATCTTGTCTTCCCGGATCAGGTTGCGGATCCCGGGATTGGGCACCAGGATCTCCATCGCCAGCGCCCGCCCCTGGCCGTTGGCGCGGGGCAACAGGGTCTGGCACATGATCCCTTCGAGGACGAAGGAGAGCTGGACTCGAATCTGCCCCTGCTGGTGCGCGGGGAAGATGTCGATGATGCGGTTGATGGTCTGGGAGGCGGAGTTGGTGTGCAGCGTGGCGAAGGTCAAGTGGCCCGTTTCAGCGATGCGCAACCCCGCTTCGACGGTCTCGTGGTCGCGCATCTCACCGATCAGCACGACGTCCGGATCCTGGCGCAGCGCGGACTTGAGGGAGTTGGTGAAGCTGTGGGTGTCGGCGTGCAACTCTCGCTGGTTGACGATGCATTTCTTGTGAGAGTGCAGGTACTCCACCGGATCCTCGATGGTCAGGATATGTTCCGGTCGCTCGCGGTTGATCTTGTCGATCATCGCCGCCAGGGTGGTGGTCTTGCCGGATCCGGTGGGACCCGTAACCAGGATCAGACCCCGGGGTTTCTCGCACAGCTTTTCCACCACGGCGGGCAAGCCCAGATCCCGGAAGGTGCGGATTTCATACGGGATCTGCCGGAACGCCGCCGCGATGGCGCCTCGCTGGTGGTAGACGTTGGCGCGGAATCGAGCCATCCCCTTCAGGCCGAAGGAGAAATCGATCTCCAACATCTCCTCCAGGCGTTGCTTCTGATTGTCCGTCAGAATCGAGTAGCACAGCGCCTTGGTCTGGGTTGGGGTCAGAGGGTTGACCTCCTCCAGCGGGCGGAGCTTTCCATCGACCCGGATCTGTGGCGACGAATTCGTGGTGATGTGGAGATCCGAACCCCCCGCCGCCACCATCGATTTAAGGAGTTGGTTTAATGTTACCGCCATCGTTTTCGTTAACCTGAATATTCCTGGGCAAATTGTACTACAGCGAGATTTGGAACGCGGTTGAGTCTACACCATCATTCTGAATGAGGGAAGTGTCCAGCTGGCTTATCTCAGGGCCCGAGGGCGCCGTACAAGGGCCGCTGCAAACTCGCCCAGAAGCCCTGGAATCAGATAAGGTGGTGCCCATTCGGGGGAGAGGTACCGTTGAGCCAGCACGACGACATACAGCAGGAAAAGGAACTCGGCAAGGTCTATGACAGCCGCCTGATGCGGCGGTTGCTGGCCTATCTGCGACCTTACTGGCGCAGTGTGCTCGGGGGGTTGATCCCGATCCTGCTGTCGGCGGGTTTGCAGCTGGTGCCGCCGTTGGCGGTGGCGGCGGCCATCGATCTTTTCATCGCGCCCGGTGCCCGGGATTCAGGATCGCCGTTCATCGAGTGGCTGAAGGGTGTGGTGCCGGTGGGGACCAGTCCGGAGGACGGTATCTTCTGGGTGGCGATCCTCTACCTGATCGCCGTCTTGCTGACCTTCGTGGTGCTGTGCGTTCAGGGCTACATTCTCCAGATCATGGGCCAGAAGATCATGCTCGATCTGCGCCAGGAGATCTTCCAGCACATGCAGCGGCTGCCGGTGGCCTTCTTCGACCGCAACCCCATCGGTCGGTTGGTGACCCGGGTGACCACGGATGTGGCGGCCCTCAACGAGATGTTCACTTCCGGGGTGGTGACCATCGTCGGGGACCTGATGTTGCTCTCCGGCATCGTCCTGGTCCTCTTCTGGCTGAACTGGCGGCTGGCGCTGGTTTCCTTCGCCATCATCCCCTTGCTCTTCCTGCTCACCTTCTGGTTCAAGACGCGGGCGCGACGGCAACTGCGCATCGTGCGGGTGAAGATCGCCGCCATCAACGCCTACCTGCAGGAGCACATCGTCGGCATGCCGGTGGTGCAGCTCTTCAATCAGGAGGCACGGGTGCGGGGCCAGTTCGGGGACATCAACGAGGACTATCGAGGGGCCACGGTGCGGGCGATCTTCTACTACGCCGTCTATTTCCCCATGATCGAATTGATCACCGCCATCGGGATCGGTCTGCTGATCTGGTACGGCGGCGGCGAGGTGCTCTCCGGGGCGCTCTCTCTGGGTGCGCTGATCGCGTTCTTGCAGTACGCCCAGCGGTTCTACCAACCGTTGGCGGATCTGTCGGATAAATACAACATCCTTCAGGG